>ERZ888423.927-NODE-927-length-28116-cov-9.382167_pt1 | contig 28116 bp, 28 predicted proteins | sample MGYA00520523_ERZ888423 | MGnify/ENA primary metagenome ERZ888423 (study PRJEB32303, sample SAMEA104408611) | aquatic metagenome | biome: Brackish water; feature: Pelagic; material: water | place: Baltic Sea | collected 2014-06-08T10:24:00 | depth 30,27 m ...
CGATCACGGGGCGCGCGATCCAGACAAATTCGCTCAAATTTACCTCACTTGCCGCAAAAATGGTCGTGTGGTCTTCCTGCCAAAGCGCGACAGCATCGGGCGTGTCACCATCTGTGTCTGTGGACGTTTGCGCATGGGCTGTGGCGGCGAAAACCGCCAAGAAAACAAAGCTGATCAAGTGTTTCATAGATACCCCTCTGGCCCTCAACATAGGGCGCGCGGAGGCAAAAGCTAAGACCTATTACCCCACCGGTCACAACAATTTTAAAGTTAAGCCTATCGTCAGAAAGTCTGATCAATGGTCGACGCAGTGAAATCCGTCGTGCTCTGGTGCGCGGCGCTGTGTTGTGGGGGCATACGGGCGATGGAAATTCTTTTGCATATTGGTGCACATCGCACCGGAACAACGACGTTTCAGTGCTTTTTGCAACGCAATCAAACTGCGCTGTCCGAGGCGGGCGTTGCCATTTGGACGCCGGAACGTACCCGTAACGGGCTGTTGTCGGGATTGGTGCGCCGCCCACAAGACATCACCGAACAGATTGAACGCAAAGGTGCGCGGTCGTGCGGGGTCATGCGGATACAAATCGCCGCCACACGCGCAGCCGGGATGCGCCAACTTATCATGTCCGAAGAGAATATGATCGGGGCAATCAGCAATAACCTGCGCGAAAGGCAGCTATATCCGTTGCTTAATGAACGGCTGTTGCGGTTTCGCGCGGCCTTTGGTGACAGCTGCACGCGGATCGCTTTTGGTATTCGGTCCTATGATGCGTTCTGGGCTTCGGCGCTGGCATTCGCGGTCGCGCGTGGGCATCGCACACCTTGCCGCGCTGATCTTGACCAGTTTGTGACCCAGCCCCGCACGTGGCGCAAGGTCATCCGCGAAATTTCGATGGTGTTTCCGCGGGCGGACATCGTGGTCTGGTCATTTGAGCGACTTGCCGGTCAACCCGACCGCCAATTGCAATTGCTTACCGCGGGGGTCGACCTGAAAACACCGCTGTCAGGGCGCAGCGATTGGCAAAATGCCAGTCCAAATCTGGGGGCTTTGCGTGAAATTCTGACCCTGCGCGGCGGCGAACATGCCGCCGCTCAACTTCCTAATTCCGATGGGCGCTGGATTCCCTTTGATGATAACCAAAAAGAGATCCTGCGAGCCCAATACCAGATTGATCTGGCGTGGCTGCGACAGGGCGCAGAAGGGTTGGCACGTTTCGTGGATAGCCCCGCCGACCACGACAGGACAACGACATTGCAAGCACGCGGGAGCGAGGTTGCGGGCATGAACTCGCCCGGCTGGTCCCGCTCAGGAGGATATGGATATGGGAAACAAGAATACTTGGTCTGACATCGCTGCGACAGAATTACGCGGCCGCAGCGTTGATGATCTGACGTGGAACACCCTCGAAGGAATTCCGGTTCAGCCGCTTTACACGGCTGAAGACACCGCTGATCTGCCCCACCTTGGCACCGTCCCCGGCGAGGCACCATTCACGCGCGGCGTTAAGGCGACCATGTATGCCGGCCGCCCTTGGACCATCCGCCAATACGCCGGCTTTTCCACCGCCGAAGAATCCAACGCCTTTTACCGCAAGGCATTGGCCGCCGGTCAGCAGGGGGTCAGTGTTGCCTTCGATCTGGCGACCCACCGTGGTTACGACAGCGACCATCCGCGCGTGGAAGGCGATGTCGGTAAGGCAGGCGTAGCCATCGACAGTGTTGAAGACATGAAAATCCTGTTCGACGGTATTCCGCTCGATAAAGTTTCAGTGTCGATGACAATGAACGGCGCAGTCATTCCGATTTTGGCCAGTTTCATCGTTACCGGCGAAGAACAAGGTCACGACAAGGCACTGCTTGCGGGTACCATCCAGAATGACATCCTCAAAGAATTCATGGTGCGCAACACCTATGTCTATCCACCCGAGCCCTCGATGCGGATCATCTCGGATATTATTGGCTATACCGCTGATAACATGCCGAAATTCAACTCGATCAGCATCAGCGGCTACCACATGCAAGAGGCGGGCGCGAACCTTATTCAGGAGCTTGCCTATACATTGGCCGACGGGCGTGAATATGTGCGCACGGCCATCGACGCTGGCATGGATGTTGATAAATTCGCCCCGCGCCTGAGCTTCTTTTTCGCCATCGGCATGAACTTCTTCATGGAAGCGTCAAAACTGCGCGCCGCGCGCCTGCTGTGGCATAAAATTATGTCGGAATTCAAACCGACGAACCCGAAATCATCGATGCTGCGCACCCACTGCCAGACGTCCGGCGTGTCACTGCAAGAACAAGACCCCTATAACAATGTGGTCCGTACCGCCTACGAGGCGATGGCGGCGGCGTTGGGCGGTACGCAGTCGCTGCACACCAACGCCTTGGACGAAGCGATGGGCCTGCCCACCGATTTCAGCTCGCGGATAGCGCGCAACACGCAGTTGATCTTGCAAGAAGAAACCGGCGTCACCAATGTTGTTGATCCACTTGCAGGCAGCTATTACGTTGAAAAGCTGACCCATGATCTGGCGACCGAAGCGTGGAAGCTGATCGAAGAAGTCGAAGAGATGGGCGGCATGACCAAGGCCGTGGCCAGTGGTATGCCCAAACTGCGCATCGAAGAAACTGCCGCGCGCCGCCAAGCAATGATTGATCGTGGCCAAGAAGTGATCGTTGGCGTCAACAAGTATCGGTTGGACAAGGAAGACCCGATCGACATTATGGATATCGACAATGACGCCGTGCGGATTTCGCAGATTGCCCGTCTTGAAAAGACCCGCGCCGCGCGCGACAACGTGGCCTGTGATGCGGCTTTGGCCGAACTGACCCGCCGCGCAAAAGAAGGCGGGAACCTTCTGGAAGCAGCGATCGAGGCGGCGCGCGCGCGCGCCTCAGTGGGAGAAATCAGCATGGCAATGGAAAAAGAGTTCGGACGTCACCGCGCAGAAGTCAAAACCCTCGCCGGTGTTTACGGCGCCGCATACGAGGGCGACGCAGGCTTTGCCGCGATCCAGAAGTCGGTCGAGGATTTCGCCACCGACGAGGGGCGCCGCCCGCGCATGCTGGTCGTCAAAATGGGACAGGATGGGCATGACCGCGGTGCCAAAGTCATCGCCACCGCCTTTGCCGATATTGGCTTTGATGTGGATGTTGGACCGCTGTTCCAAACTCCGTCCGAGGCTGCACAAGATGCGGTCGATAACGATGTGCACGTGGTTGGCATCAGCTCTCAGGCGGCTGGTCACAAGACCCTTGCGCCGAAATTGGTGCAGGCGCTGAAAGATGCGGGCGCAGATGATATTATCGTCATTTGCGGCGGCGTGATCCCACAGCAGGACTACCAATTCTTGTATGATGCTGGGGTCAAAGCGATCTTTGGACCCGGCACGAATATCCCCCACGCTGCCGAGGATATCCTGCGCCTGATCCGCGAGGCGCGAACGTAAGGGCGCGGGTATGAAACTGCGTCTGGACCATCTGGCGATTTGCGCCACTGATCTAACAAGCGGTACCGCCTGGGCGCAAAAGCACCTTGGCGTGCCGCTGTTGCCGGGCGGTCAGCATGTCAGGTTTGGGACGCATAACACGCTGCTGGGCCTGGCGGATGGTATCTATCTTGAGGTGATTGCGCCCGACCCCGAAGCCGCACCGTTTGCCGGGCCGCGCTGGTTCGATCTTGATCGGTTCAGCGGGCCGCCGCGTCTGGGTAACTGGATCTGCGCGAGCGATGATATTGCGGCCGCTCCCGCCAAGGCTGGCACCCCAATCGCTTTGACGCGCGGTGATTTAGCGTGGCAGATCGCGGTGCCCGAAGATGGCAGCCTGCCCGATGATGGCGGCTATCCGACCCTGATTGAATGGGGCGATTGTGCCCATCCGGCTACCCGCCTGCCCAACAGCGGCGTCTCACTTTGTAGTCTTGAGGTGTACCACCCGCAGGCAAACGCGCTTGGCGCCGAGATGGCCGCATCCCTTCTTGACCCGCGCGTTACATTCCACGCCTCCACCAGCGCCGCATTGCACGCCACCTTTGACACGCCTAGTGGGCGCTGCCGCTTATGATCTTGCGCGATGCGAGGCCTGCGGATGCCGCCGCAATCGCCGCCATCTGGAACCCCGTGATCCGTGACACCACAGTCACGTTTAACCCTGTCGAGAAAACCACCGCCGATATCGCAGCGATGATCGCCAATCGCCCTGCCTTTGTGGTCGGCACTGACGGGGCGCAGGTAAAAGGGTTTGCCACATATGATCAGTTCCGCGCGGGGCTTGGCTATGCGCAAGCGATCGAACACACGGTCATTGTTGCCGCGGATGCCAAGGGGCAGGGGGTTGCCAGCGCGCTGATGCACGATCTGTTTGCGCGTGCCCGCGCCCGAGATATGCACACGATGTGGGCTGGTGTTAGCGCCGAAAACCCTGCCGGGGTTGCGTTTCATACCGCCCTTGGGTTTGAAATCATTGGCATTTTACCAGAGGTGGGGCGTAAGTTCGACCGTTGGATTGATCTTGTGCTGATGCAAAAACGCCTCTGACATCTGGCGCAGGTGTCGTTATGATGCGCCCCATGTCGATCTGGACTCGCATCGCCGAAGCCGTTTCTGCCCTCGCCGCTGGTGAAGGGTTATCGGCGGTATTTGACAAGCTGCGCACGCCAACAGAACGCTCGGCGGCCTTCGCGATTGCGGTGATCGCATTGGGCGCAAAAATGGCCAAGGCAGACGGGCAGGTTACCCGCGATGAGGTCACGGCTTTCCGCGAGGTCTTTGCGATCCCCGCCTCGGACGAAAAGAACGCCGCGCGTATTTTTAACATGGCCCGCACCGACATCGCCGGGTTCGAGGAATACGCCCATCGCATTCGCGCGATGTATGCAGACAACACCACGGGCGCCCCCCTATGTGATCTGATGGAGGGCCTGTTTCACATCGCTCTTGCCGACGGACAGTATCACCCGAACGAAGACCAATTCCTGTCGCGCGTCGCTGAAATTTTCGGCCTTGAGCCACGCGCGTTCAAACGCCTGCGCGCGCAGTTCGTGCCCGATGCGCAACGCGACCCCTATGATGTGCTGGGTGTTGATCCTGGCACACCACTACCTGAAATTCGCAAGGCATGGCGTGATCTTGTGCGCGAAACCCATCCTGACCGCATGATTGCGCGCGGCGTGCCCCAAGAGGCGGTCAAGCTGGCCGAGAAACGCATGATTGCGATCAACACCGCATGGGACGACATCGAACAGGCCCGAAAATGAGGATCGCAACCTACAACGTCGAGTGGTTTTCCAACCTGTTCGACAATGAAGGTACCTTGCTTGACGATAACCGATGGTCGGGGCGACGCGATATTGTGCGCATAGATCAGATCGCCGCACTTGGCGTCGTGTTCAAGATGATGGATGCGGATGCGATCATGGTGATCGAAGCACCCGATGGCCATGCGCGCCGCGACGGGGTTGCCGCACTTGAAAACTTTGCAGCCCATTTCGGATTGCGCGCACGCAGCGCCCTGATGGGATTTGTTAGCGAAACGCAGCAGGAAATCACCCTGCTTTATGACCCTGACAAGATGTCCGCGCGTCACGATCCCATCGGTGAGCAGACAGGCAAACAAGGTGCGCGCGACGCGCCACGCTTTGACAGCGTGTTCCGCCTTGATCTGGATACCGACGCCGCGCCCGACCTAGTGCGGTGGTCCAAACCCCCGCTTGAAGTCGCGATTGAAACAGCCAGTGGCACGGCCCTGCGGATGATCGGTGTGCATGCCAAATCCAAAGCACCGCATGGCGCGCGCAATAAGGCCGAGGTCATACGTATTTCCATCGAAAGCCGCCGCAAGCAATTGGCACAGTGTATTTGGCTGCGCCAACGGATTGAGGGGCACCTAGAGGCTGGTGAGCCGCTGATCGTGATGGGCGATTTTAACGATGGTCCCGGGTTGGACGAATACGAAAAACTGTTCGGGCGGTCTGGCATCGAGATTGTGATGGGTGAAAACGGCGCAGCCCGCCTGTTTGATCCACATGCGCGCATGGCCTTGTCGCGCCGGATCGTCGCCACGCCGACCACGGCGCGGTTCAAATTGCCACCCGACGGGCGGTTTTTGCAGGCGCTTTTGGATTACATCATGGTCTCGCCCGATCTGGAGCGCCGCGCGCATGTCTGGACAATCTGGCATCCGTTTGATCATCCGGCGTGTTACGCAAACGCCGTGTTGCGGGATGCTTTGCTGACGGCGTCAGATCATTTCCCGGTCACAATCGATATTGATCTGTGACTTGGGATTTTGCCCGTTAGTGCCTATATTGGTGCTATGAAACAGATCATCGCCGCCACATTCGTCCTTACCCTTGTAGCTATGCCATTGGCTGCACAAGAAGATCAAGACCTTGATATGCAAGAGGGTTTTTCCCTCATGGAGGAGGGGGCCAAGCTGCTATTTCGCGGCTTTATGGACGAGATGGAGCCGGCTTTGGAGGGGTTTGCGGACATGGCGCAAGAGCTTGAGCCCGCGCTTGAAATGATCGCCACCGAAATGGGCCCCGCCCTGATGGCACTGATGTCGCGGCTTGACGATGTGCGCCATTATGAGGCGCCGGAAATCCTGTCGAACGGCGATATTATTATCCGTCGCAGCCCCGATGCCCCGCCCTACGAAGCCGAGGCTGACGAGATCAACGAAGGCGCGGAAATCGAACTTTAGGGTTTTCGCTTGGCCTTGAATGTCACGATTGGCGTCGCACCCATCGCGCTTGCCAGTGTCGCAAAGCGGGCCTCTGCGACCTCTCCGAACAGCGGACGCGAGCGATTGCGCAACACGATCTCAAGCTCTTTCTTTTTGGGACGCCATTGCAACTCGCCCGGCTCTTCGTCATTCGACAGCAATAACATCGCCCCGAACCGCATCGCTTTGCCCAAAATCTCGGCGTCGAGTTGCTCTTTTTCGCTCAGTAGTGTGAACAGGCTTTCAAAGGGCGTGCCTTCGCGTTTATTGGCGTAGCGGTGCAGCAGAGCGATACCCAGAAACACGCGTTCCGAATGCTTGAGACCACCCAGATTGGCGCGGGTCGCATTGTCAAAACACACTTCGGCGCGATAGTCGGGATGCGCACGCCAGCTGACGTCGTGTAGCAGGCAAGCCGCGCGAATGATGCGCTGGCGTTGCCAGCCCGATTGCTTGAACAACGGCGCGATAAAGCGGTGCAGGGCACGCCCAAATCCGGGCATGCGCGCGTCTTTGGCCTCGACGAAACGGCAAGCCTCGATCAAGGGGTCACGCTCGCGCAGGCGTTGCGGCATTTGTTCGTAAAGCATCCCTTCGCGGATGCCATAACTGGAAATTGCAATGTCTTTGGGTTTGAAAACCCTGATCAATTCGCGCAAGACATGGATCGCATATGGCACCAGCGACATCCGCGCATCTGAGATATTGCAGCGATTCCGCAGCTCTTGCAGGTTAGATTTTTCGATATATTCCAGCGTCTTGCTGACTTGGCGCGATGTCATGCGGTATTCGTGCAGCACCCTTAGCGGATAGCCGCGCCGCTCCATGTCGACCCGCGCAATTGCGCGCCATGATCCACCCACAAGAAACAACCGCATGGCCGTTTCATTGTTCATCTGGCTGTGCAGATCGGCCATGATGTTTTTGATATAGGCCTTCAGTCCCTTCTTGCCGCCTTTCACTTCGCGCAATTTCAGCGGCCCAAGCGGAGAGGTGAGGCGCCGCCCCACGCGCCCATCGGACAGATCGGCAAGTTCCATAGAGGAGCCGCCAATGTCGCAGACCATTCCGTAGCTTCCCGGCCAACCCAGCAGGACACCCTGTGCGGACAGGCGCGCCTCTTCCTGCCCGTCGATTACCCAGAGTTTCAGGCCGGTTTCGCGCTCGACTTGCGCGCGAAAATCGGGGCCGTCGCTGGCTTCGCGGACGGCGGCGGTGGCCACAGCCGTCAGCGGTGAAATTCCCATGCCCTTGGCCAAAGCCACGAAACGGCGGAGCGCGGACAGCGCGCGCAGGCGTCCTTCGGGGTTCAGCATTCCGGTGTCGGACAGACCTGCGCCAAGGCCCGCCATGATCTTTTCGTTATAGAAATACGCAGGGCTGCGGGCGGCCCCATCAAACACCACCATCCGCACCGAGTTCGAGCCAACATCGACTACGCCGACCCGCGACAGGGCCCGTGCTTGGGGGTCATTGAAAAGCGGGCGACCGAATGGCCCCCAGTCTTCATGTTCGTCGTTCTGAGTTTCACCGTCCAAGAACGCCCCCCCTTTCGGTTTTCTGACCATGGCGTTTACACGCGCCCCAAGTCAATTGCCCGAAGGTTCTTCTTCGGTATGGGTCAGTTTTGGCACATCCGACGCGCCTGCGGATCCGCGCCCGGACAACGACGGGTTCTCCATGAAAAAGCGGTGGCAATTAAAGGCGAATGTGCCCTCTGGTACCTCGTCGCGGGTAAACGCTCCGTCCGACCCCATCACCCAGCTTTGTGCCACATCATGCAGGTTTGCGGCCATAATCTGACTGACGATCTGCGCTTTTACGGTGTTGTTGGTAATCTCGACCAGTGTTTCGACGCGGCGGTTCAGGTTGCGCCCCATCCAGTCGGCTGAGGACATAAAGACCCGCGCCTTTTTGTGTGGCAGACCAGATCCATTGCCGAAACATACTATCCGACTATGCTCCAAGAACCGCCCTACAATGGATTTGACGCGAATGTTGTCCGACAACCCCTTGATGCCTGGACGCAGCCCGCAAATGCCACGGATCACAAGGCTGATTTTCACGCCCGCCTGACTGGCGTTGTAAAGTGCATCAATCACGTCCTCTTCGATAAGGCTGTTCATCTTGGCCCAAATTTCAGCCGGTTTGCCGTTCTTGGCGTGTTCAGCCTCGGCGGCGATCAGCTTAAGCAGGCGCGGCTTGAGCGTGAGTGGGGAAATCGCAAGGTTTTCGAGGGTTTCAGGCTGTGCATAGCCCGACAGATAGTTGAATACTTTGGTCGCATCGCGCCCCAGTGCGGCGTCACAGGTGAACAGTGACAGGTCCGTGTAGACCCGTGCGGTGATCGGGTGATAGTTGCCGGTGCCGTAATGGGTATAGGTTACAAGCCGTTCCCCCTCGCGCCGCACGACGGTGCTGATTTTCGCGTGGGTTTTGTAGTTGATAAAGCCGTAGACCACATGCGCGCCGGCACGTTCCAGACGGCGGGATTGGCGAATATTGGCGGCTTCGTCAAAGCGCGCCTTGAGTTCCACAAAAGCGGTAACGGATTTGCCTTCCTCGGCCGCTTCGCACAGGGCTTCGACGATCGGCGAGCGGGTCGAGGTGCGATAAAGTGTTTGTTTGATCGCCACCACATCGGGATCGCGCGCGGCCTGCGCAAGGAAACGCACAACCATATCAAAGGTCTCGTAGGGGTGATGCAGCAGCATGTCCTTCTGGCGGATCGCCGCAAACATATCGCCGTCGTGATCAAGCACCCGTTCGGGCACACGCGGCGTAAAACTGGGCCACAACAGATCAGGGCGATCTTCCAGCACTAGTTCCGACAGATCGGACGCGCCGATCAACCCGTCAACTTCAACAACCTCGTCCTCGGTCACATGCAATTCGCCCATGATCATTTTCTTCAACGCGGGCGGGGCGTTGGTCGACAATTTCATGCGCACCACTTCGCCACGGCGTCGGCGTTTCAGCGCGGTTTCAAATTCGCGCACAAGGTCTTCGGCCTCGTCTTCCAACTCAAGATCACTGTCACGCAGGATGCGGAACGCACAATGACCTTTGACTTTGTAGCCCGGAAACAGACTGCCAAGATGTTCCAGCAGCAGGTCTTCAAGGGGCAGAAAACGGTGATTCCCCTTGTTGGGCAGCGCGATAAATCGATCAATCTGATGCGGCACAGGCAGCATGGCGCGCAGCGGGCGCTTGTCGCTGGCGCGTTCCAGTTGCAGTGCGAGCGCAAAGCCTTCGTTGGGCAGGAACGGGAACGGATGCGCGGGGTCAATAGCAAGTGGCGACAACACCGGAAAGACCTGATTAAGAAACACGTCCTCAAGGTAAGTCTTATCGTCAGCGGTGAGCGCCTCGCGGGACAAGATCGAAATGCCCGCAGCCTCCATTTCACCTGTAAGGGCGCTAAAGACCTTTTGCTGGCGCGCCATCAGGCTGCGTGCATTCGTATCAATTAGCGCCAGCTGTTCGACTGGGCTAAGCCCGTCCATTGACGGGGTCAGCGTGCCCTCGTGGGCCAATTCACGCAGCCCGGCGACACGCACGGTGTAAAATTCATCCAGATTGGTCGCGGAGATCGACAGGAATCGCAGCCGTTCCAACAGCGGCACACGGGGATTTTCTGCCTCTTCCAGCACGCGCCAGTTAAAGCCAAGCCAGCTTAGCTCGCGGTTCACAAAGCGGGACGGCCCGCTAAGGTCGCCGTCAAGGGCAACTGCGGCAGGGAAAGGGGATTCAAGAAAATCTGCGTGTGTCATCGAGGCCTTATGGCGCGTTGTTACAATTGGGGAGCAGATAATTATCGCGCGCTTTGGGCCAGTTTGTCCAGCACAGCCTTGGCCAGTGGCACCTTGATCGCGCGCTGCTGTGCTAATGCCACGCGATCCAGTTCCGTCACCACGTCGGCCGCCGCCTGAAACGAGCGCGTCATATTGCGCAGCAGGTAGTCAAACGCGCGCGGATCAGGTGACAATTGGCGATCTTGAAACAGCTTCATCAGCACGGCCCCCAGCAACCTGTCATCGGGATCATCAATGCGAATGACGCTGGTTCCTTGCATCCGGCTGGCCAGATCGGGCAGGGTGACGCTCCAACGGGTCGGGGCGGTGGCACCTGTCAACAGCAGCCGCCCACCCGTGGCGCGCAGGTGGTTGTGGGCGTGAAACAGCCATTCTTCACCCGATTGCGGCAGGGTTTCCACGTCTTCGATGACAACACAGGGTGCGTCAGGTGGCGCAAGAGCTGCGCCGCCAAGGTCGGCCGCGTCGATGATTTGCGCACCACTTAGATGTTGAAATACGCGGGCAAGGTGGCTTTTGCCCGAGCCATGCGGGCCAATCACCGCCAGCTTGCCATCGGGCCAGTTTTGCCAATCGGTAGTCATCCGGTAGGCCGCCGCATTGGCATCGCTGACAAAGAAATCATCAGGATCGAGTGCGACACGCGTTGGCCAGTCAAAAGCGAGCTGCTGCGCCATGTCAGTCTTCTTCAGCGAAGCCTTTGTAGAGGCGACCCTTTTTGTATTCAGCGATACCAAATCGCGCGACAACACCCAACATGGCCGCGACAGGGACCGCAACAAGCATGCCGACGAAACCGAACGATGATCCAAAGACCGCCAGCGCAAACAAGAGCCAAACAGGTTGCAACCCAACGCTTTTGCCGACCAGCTTCGGGGTTAACACGTTTCCCTCAAGGAACTGTCCCAGCACAAAGATACCACCCACGGCAGCGATCCAACCCCATTCGCCCCAAAACTGAAACAGCGCCAGGCCGATGGCCAACGTGCCCCCAACCAAAGCCCCGATATAGGGGATGAAGGTGATCAAACCGGCAATAAACCCGACCACTAGGCCGAAATTCAGCCCGACCAGCATCAGTGAAATCGCGTAATAAGATCCAAGAACCAAGCAAACCGTGCCTTGTCCGCGGATAAACGAGGCCAGCGTATTGTCAATCTGACCTGCCAGTTCGCGCACAACGGGGGCGTGATCGCGTGGCAAAAGGTCGTCTATCTTGGCGACCATGTTGTCCCAGTCCAGCAGCAAATAGAACGTCACAACCGGCACGACAACAATCAGCACCATGACGTTGACCAGCGACATCGCCGAACTGACAACCGAATTGATCAGATCGCCGCCCTTGGACTGGATGGTTTCACCAATAGCCAACAGCTGGTGACGGATCATGCTGTCGGCGTCCATCAGCTGCGGAAATTTCGTGGTTAACCAAGCTTGCAATCTTGTGAACAGGTCAGGCGCCGTATTGATCAGTTGGCCCGTCTGCTCGACCAGTGTCGGGATAACCAATAAGATTGTTATGATGAAAATGAAAATAGCGACAAGTGTGATCGTGACGGTGGCCATGATCCGGCTCAGCCCCCAAGCTTCAAGCCGATCCGCGACCGGATCAAGGAAATAGGCTACGGCCCCGCCCAGCACAAACGGCAGGATCACGTCGCCAAGATACCAAAGCACAATCAGGAAAGCCGCCGTAGCGACACCCCAATATTTGGCCTGTTGTTGAACCGGATATGCCATATGACCCTCGCGCGTGAACTGCCTCTTACTTGGCTGATGCGCGGGTCGGATGCAAGAAAAAGGCCCCGCAGGGTGTGACAGCACCTGCGACAATGGTGCTCAGGACCTCGGCGGCGGCAAGTTTGCTGAAAAGGTTCATCCGTTTGTCCCGTCTGTTGGATGATGCGTTGTTGCATATCCCAAGGTTCACGGTGCGTTGGCCTGTCTGGTTCACCAATCTAGACAAACTGTCATAAGCCTGAAATCTTTGATCCAATCGGCGTTTTGCGGGCTAAAGGCGCGTGGAACTATGCTTGCGACTTCAGGGGCCGCGCCGTAAACCTGTTTCGAAACCACATTCCATAAGGGTCTATCCCATGCGCCTGAGCCGCTATTTCCTGCCCGTCATCAAAGAGACACCTTCCGAGGCGAAGATCGTCAGCCACCGCCTGATGCTGCGCGCGGGGATGATCAAACAATCCAGCGCGGGCATCTATTCTTGGCTGCCGCTTGGGTTCAAGTTGCTACGCAAGCTGGAAAATATCGTTCACGAGGAACAGCAGCGCGCGGGCCATATCCCGATGCTGATGCCAACGCTGCAATCGGCGGACTTGTGGCGCGAAAGTGGGCGCTATGATGGCTACGGCGAAGAAATGCTGCGCATGCAAGACCGCCATGGCCGTGACCTGCTGTTTTCGCCCACAGCCGAAGAAATGTTCACCGACGTTTTCCGTGCCAACGTGAGCAGCTATAAAGACCTGCCGTTGACGCTTTATCAAATCCAGTGGAAATTTCGCGATGAAATCCGCCCGCGTTTCGGCGTAATGCGGGGCCGCGAATTCCTGATGAAGGACGGCTACAACTTTGATTTGACAAAAGAAGACGCGCTGCATGCCTACAACCGCCATTTGGTCAGCTACCTGCGCACTTACGAACGCATGGGGTTGCAGGCGATCCCGATGCGCGCGGATTCCGGCCCGATTGGTGGCGATTACACTCACGAATTTCTTGTGCTGGCGGAAACTGGCGAAAGCGAAGTGTTCTATGACAGCCGCGTCACTGATATCAAGCTGGGTGATCGCGACATCAATTTCGACGATGTGGCCCAGTGCCAAGGCGTGATGGAAGAATTCACCTCGCTTTATGCGCGCACCGATGAAACCCATGTGGCTGATGAATTTTCCAAAGTCCCCGAGGCCAACCAGCGCACCGCGCGTGGCATTGAAGTCGGGCAAATCTTTTATTTTGGCACGACTTATTCGGAACCCCTTGGCGCAACCGTTCAAGGGCCGGACGGCGCAAAAACGCCCGTGCATATGGGCAGCCACGGCATTGGCGTGTCCCGCCTTTTGGGCGCGATCATAGAAGCAAGTCATGATGACAAGGGCATCATCTGGCCCGAAGGCGTGACGCCGTTTCACTGCGGAATCGTCAACCTAAAAACGGGCGATAGCGAGGCTGATGCCGCCTGCGAGAGCCTGTATAAAGAGATCACCGCGCTGGGTCTCGAGCCTCTTTATGACGACCGCGACGAACGGGCAGGTGCTAAATTCGGCACGATGGACCTGATAGGCTTACCTTGGCGCATCACGGTCGGGCCGCGCGGATTGAAGAATGGCGTTGTTGAACTGACCAGCCGTCGCACCGGCGAAAGCGAAGAAATGACGCCTGCGCAGGCCGTGACCAAGATCGCCAAGATCTACGCGCCACATGTGCCCGTCAAAGGCCATGGCGATGTCGAACCCATGTCAGGCCGGTCGTTTCATACGTGGATGTAGATGATGCGCGCTGATCAGATCGCGAGAGGTGCTTTGACCATTTTGATATCATGAGCGGCCCACAAGCATATTCGTGAAAGCAATGGGTGCGGGCTGTGAACCTTTCAGCAGTGTTGGGCTGGGCCTGCGTCGGCGTTCCTATGGCGTTTCTATTCGCGCTGCGCATGGGGCTGCTTGGTGGTCTTGCGATGTTATTTTGGATGGCGCTATTAGGGCTGCCGATCGCATTCTTTTTCTGTTGGCTGGTTGGCGGTCCTATGCTTTGGCATGTCATGCGAAAAGAAATAGGCTGGCCAGCCGCCGCTGGTTGGGGCGCGGCGATTGCGCTGTCGATAGCGATGATAAGTATTGTCATCGGACGCTACCGAGGATGGCGGCAATCTCTTGATCCAAATAGTTATTCCCAAATCGGTGGCGGGGATAAGATCAGACAAGTTGACGGTATCCTTACGCCTTATGGCTGGTGGTATTTGGCCGAAAGGACGGTGTTGTTTGTGCTGCTGGGCGTCGCCGTGGCTTTGGTTATCAAATGGGCAATTGGCGCACCCGAAACTGTTATTCAACCCGACGAAACGCAAATTGGAAGCCCCTGACAATGCGGGCGCTACCCATACGGTTTCCAAACGCTCGCCATACGTTTTCCATACGGCACTTTTCGCTGATCGAAGGCTGACCCGTTGACCTTTGACCCGTTGCGCCATTAGGTGATCCCCAAAACCAAAAGGTGCAGCAGATGGCAGGCCAGACCGCCCCGTTTTCCCGCTTCGAATGGATGATTGCCTGGCGATATATCCGCGCCAAACGCGCTGAAGGCGGCGTGAGTGTCATGACATGGATTTCCCTGATCGGCATTGCGCTGGCAGTCTTTGCACTGATCGCCACGCTCGCCGTGCGCAGTGGATTTCGCGCGGAGTTTGTTGACACAATCGTCGGGGCCAATGCGCATGTAACGGTTTATCCACGCGGTGAACTGGTGCCAAACACCAGCATCATAATACGCCAGATCGAAGACTACGCGGCAATGGCTGACCGTATCGAAACCGTGCCAGATGTTGTGCGCGCCGCCCCCCTGATCAAAGCGCAGGTCATGGCCAGCGCGAGCCAGTACAATACCGGCGTCGAAGTCTATGGGATCAGCGCCGCCGACCTTGCGGGCATCCCCCGCATTGCCGCCCCCGAGGAAAGCATGGGGCAGATCGAACGGTTTGACGACGGCATCGCCGTGGGCTCTGGCGTGGCGCGCACGCTGGGAATCACCGTGGGGGATCGCATCCGCGTGATTTCCCCAAACGGTGTGCGCACGGCCATGGGAACCAGCCCGCGCACTGGCGCCTACGAGGTCGTCTATATCTTTACGGCTGGGCGTTATGATATTGATAATACACGTATATATATGCCTTTCAACGAGGCACAGACGTTCTTTAACAAAGACGGATTCGCCGACGAGATCGAAGTTATGGTCACCGACCCCGACGCCGTTGATGCCCATGTTCCAGCCATCGTTGCCGCCGCAGGTGAGGCAGTCATCCCTTGGACATGGCAGCAATCGAGCGGCAGTTTCCTGCGCGCTTTGGAGGTCGAGGACAATGTGATGTTCGTGATCCTGTCGATACTCGTGCTGATCGCTTCGATGAACATCATTTCTGGTCTGATCATGCTGGTGAAGAACAAAGGACGCGACATCGGCATCTTGCGCACGATGGGACTGTCCGAAGGATCGGTGTTGCGTATCTTCTTCATCTGTGGGGCGAGTATTGGCACGATTGGCACGGCCATCGGCGTGATTTTCGGCTGCCTGTTTGCGCTTTATATCGACCCGATATTCAGCTTTGTGAACGCGATGGGGCAGGGTGGTGTCTGGGATCCTTCGATCCGCGGTATCTATAAATTGCCTGCAAAACTGGAACTGGCCGACGTGATGTCGGCGGTAATCTTGTCGCTGTCGCTGTCATGGATTGTCACGCTATTCCCCGCGCGCCGCGCAGCGCGCATGAACCCCGTCGAGGCCCTCCGTTATGAGTGATATGATCCTGAATACCCAAGGTGTGACAAAGGCCTATAACCACGGCAAGCCAAACGCTGTCACTGTTCTTCAAGGCGTTGATCTACATGTGAAAAAGGGTGAAATCGTCGCACTTGTTGCGCCCTCGGGTGCCGGTAAGTCGACCCTGCTGCATATCGCCGGACTGCTTGACTCGCCCGACGCCGGTCAGGTCAGCATTTGCGGTTCTGACATGACCAATCTAGGGGATCGTCGGCGCACCGCCGCGCGTCGCAACCAGATCGGGTTCATCTATCAATTCCACCACCTGTTGCCGGAGTTTAGCGCCATTGAAAACATCGTGCTGCCGCAACTGGCGAACGGTGTGGCACAGGGTGCAGCACAGGCCCGCGCGCAGAAATTGTTGGAGCAGGTCGGTGTCGGCGCACGCGCCGATCACCGCCCCGCTGCATTGTCGGGCGGCGAACAGCAGCGCGTCGCCTTTTGCCGCGCACTGGCCAATGAACCGCGTCTGTTGCTGGCCGATGAACCCACGGGTAACCTTGATCCGGGCACATCCGAGGTCGTGTTCAGCGCACTGATGGAACTTGTGCGCGGGACAGGTTTGTCGGCGGTGATCGCCACACACAACCTTGAATTGGCCGCACGGATGGACCGCACGGTCCGCCTTGAACAGGGAAAGATCGTAACGTGAAAATTTCCGTCGCCGAGATTGAAAGTGCCAGTACTGCCGCCCTGACTGCGCATGGTGCTGGGGATTTTCAGGCCCGCGAGGTCGCGCGCGCCGTGGCCCGCGCTGAAAGCTTGGGTAATGTGATTTGCGGCCTTTACTATCTTGAAAGCTATTGTGCGCAGCTTGCGACGGGGCGCGTGAATGGCACAGTTGAACCTGTCGTTAGTCAGCCGCGCGGTGGTGCGGTGTTGTCGGATGCGCGGTTCGGATTTTCCCAACCGGCCTTCATCCGTGCGCTGCCCTTGGCAATCAAGGCGGCCCGCGAAAACGGTGTGGCAACCCTTGGCGTGGCACATGCGCATACCTGCACGTCGGTGGGTTTTTTCACCGAACAGATCGCCGCTGCGGGACTGATCGGGATCGGTATGACCAATGCCTCGCCGGTTGTCGCGCCTCCTTTGGGGGATGCCGCTGTGATCGGCACGAATCCCATCGCCATGACCGTACCTGGCGACGATGGCCCGCGCATGCACTTTGATTTCTCGACCTCGGCTGTTGCACTGGGCAAGATCACGATGGCCAAGGCAGCGGGCGAAAAGATACCGCTTGGTTGGGCTGTGGACGCACAAGGCGTGCCAACGACCGACCCCGATGCAGCCCTGAAAGGCGCGCTTGTCAGTGCGGGCGGCTACAAGGGCTGGGGTCTGGGCCTGATGGTTGAACTGCTGGCCGCAGGCATGACGGGCAGCGTCAATTCGCTGGACGTAAAGGGGTTGAAACTACCCGATGGGCCGCCCCATGGCTTGGGGCAGTTCTATATCCTCATGGACCCCGCAACATATGGCGATGACTTCGGCGCGCGGTTTGAACGTGTGGCCGAGGCCGTTGCGCAGCAAGACAGCGCGCGCATTCCCGGAGCAAAGCGGCAAGTGATGGATGTCATCGACGTGCCCGATGCGCTTTGGCACCTCGTGCAATCTCTCGCGCGGGCCTGACATTAGCGTGAGACTTTGTGCCAAGTGCTTGAGCACGGCGGCGCGCAGGGTATGGTCCGATCAAACACCAGTTTGAAAGGTTGCCGTCATGCGTTTGCTTACTCTTGCCCTGCCAATTCTCCTTTCGGGCGCACCGCTCGCCGCGGAACCCATCAGTTTTGAGGGGTGGAGCGAACAGCGATTTTCCCTGTTTCAAAAAGTCGATTACGGGTTTTCCAGCCGCCGGCTCAGCGTGTCGTCAGACGATTCGGCCTCAATGGCCTATCGCCGGTTGTCAGCCCAATTTTGGGACGTGCGCAGTGCAAACTGGTCTTGGGCCGTTAGCGAAGGCGTACCCGCGACGGACCTGACGCTTAAGGGCGGCGATGATCGCAACCTGTCGCTCTATTTCGTGTTCATGCCCGAGGCCGAGGCGCAGCGCATTGGCGACGGCGGCTCGATCCGCAGCCTGCTTGATAACGAACAGGCCCGTGTACTGGTTTACGTTTGGGGCGGTGCACATAGGCGCGGTGATGTGCTGGCCTCGCCCTATCTGGGGCCGCGTGGCAAAACGATCATCCGCCGCCCGTCGGGGACCGGATCGTTCAGTGAAAGCGTTGATCTTGCCGATGATTATGCGCAGGCATTTGGCGGCGCGGCGGGCGCGCTTGTCGGGCTGGCGGTATCTGCAGATAGCGATGACACAAATTCCACCATTCGCGGCGAAATCAGCGGCCTCTCGATCAACTAGGCCCTTTGCGTCACAAAGACCCCCGCCGCCATCATCGCGATCCCTGCGGCGCGGGTCCAATCCATAGGTGTAGGGGGCGCGGCGAACAGTCCGAAATGGTCGATCGCCGCAGCCGAAACCAATTGCCCCAACAGCACAAAGAATACCGCGTTGCCGACCCCGAAACTGGGCGCGACCCATGTAATCGACAGTACATAGAACGCAACCAACACGCCCCCTAGAAACAAATGGCGCGGGGCATCGGTGAGCCGGGCCACGGCGGAAGGGTTCGTCACCAGCGCCGCGATCAGCGCCACCAGAAACGCCACGACGAAAAGCGCCGTTGCTGCAACGGCGGGCGACCCGATTGTGCGGCCAAGGGTAGCGTTTAGCGCCGCCAGGATCGGGATGCCTAATCCCGCGGTAAGCATAATAAAAGCGGCTGCCGGCATGTTAAAATCCTTTATCTAGTCACAGACGCCTTGCAGATTTGCATTTGTGGCGATGCCCGTGATTGTGTCAGGGCGGGATGATTGCAGCGGCGGGGTGACGGCCATCGCCTCGGATAGTTTGGCCCAAAGGCGTTGCGTGCGCGCACCTTCGGGGGCGATTGTGCGACAGCAGACGTATTCCTCGACCAGCGAGGCCTGCTGCTCGTAACCCATCGCAAGAAACGGAATTTCCCCATCTGGATCAAATAGATATGGATCATCCGTGCGCCCGTGTTCGGCCGCAGCACGCAGCGGATGATAACCCGTCACCGCCCGGTTTTGCCATTGCCAGACATGCGTCATCTCGTGGGCGAAATACATGGCCGCGACGATATTCATCGCCTGCGGGTAATCAGGCAGGTAGTCCGGCGCGGTCCAATCGGTGCTGGTCAGCACGCGGTTGAACAGCGCAACGCCAGCCGTGCGGGCGGTAAATGTCGGCGCGCTGGGCGTTGGCCCGATCCGCTCGCGGCAAGTGACCTGTGGGCGCACGGCGTAGGTTGAGGTGGACAGCCCGATAAGGGAATTTTGCGACAACCGGATCGGCGCAGGGTCCAGTGTCGGCCCCATGATATCAGCGGTCAGCCGCAACTCGCCGTCTGACAAAGGGCGGCCACAGGCAGCAAGAAAAATGAGGGCAAGTATGGTCAGGCGCATAGGTGCTAGCCTAACGTCGGACTGATCCAGATCAAGGTGAATACGCGTGGGCGGGCGCAGACTCGCCGTGTGAACAGCAGGAGGCAGCAATGCTTAAATCAATCGTCATTATCGGCGCGCTGGCATTGGCCGGCTGCGTTGAACAGACCGTGGATGTAACCCCCGAAGCGGGCGCGGTTGCATTTGCGCAAGATTGCGCCGGATGCCATGGCGACGACGCACGCGGCGCAGGTGATTTTGGCCGCGGGTTGATCCAGGCGCCGCCCGATCTGACTACCCTGACGCAGCGCTATGGCGGCACGTACCCGCGCGATTTCGTGATGAGCACAATCGACGGATACACCCGCGGTGATCACTTTAGCGCCGCGATGCCGGAATTTGGCGCGGGCGACATGGGGCCAACTGTGATCGTTGAACAAGACGGGATCGGCACACCGGTACCTGCCCGGCTTCTGGCGCTGTCTGCCTATCTGGAAAGCGTTCAACAATAAACCAAAGGTGACATCATGCGAAACCTGATTTCAACTATTCTGGTCGGACTTGGCCTTACGACGCCGCTCATCGCGCAGGACGTCGAAAACGGGAGCGCGCTTTATCAGCGACACTGCGCGACCTGTCATGGGCTGGACGCATCCGGAGATGGGCCGATGGCCCCCGCACTTGTGATCCAGCCACCCGACCTGACAGCCCTTGCAGCCGATAACGGCGGCGTCTTCCCGACGTTGCGCGCCGTCATGCGAATAGACGGGCGTGACCCGCTTGTCAGTCACGGATCGCCGATGCCGGTTTTCGGTGCGTTTTTTCAAGGCAACGATACCGCGCTCAAGGCGGCGTCGGGACAGCCGATCATGACCAGCCGCTTGACCGCGGATTTGATCGCCTTTCTAGAGGGCGTGCAGGATTAGGGTTTTCTTGCTGACACTTATTGCGACGCTTTTTGCGGGCGCGGCCATGGCCCAATCTGTTTGGGTCACGGTTGATTTGTCAGATCAACAGATGACCCTGCGCCGTGACGGCGCGGTTGAATATGTCTGGCCTGTGTCCACGGCGCGGGCGGGCAAGGTGACGCCCATCGGGACGTTTACCCCCTACCTGATGCAGCGCACGCATTATTCGTCGCTTTACAACAACGCGCCGATGCCTTGGACAATCTTTTTTCGCGGGAATTATGCGATCCACGGCACGACAGCCGTGGACCGTTTGGGAACGCCCGCCTCGGCGGGGTGCATCCGGTTGGCGCCGGAAAATGCGCAAACGCTTTACGTGATGGTTCAAGAGGCGGGGATGCAAAACGCGCGGGTTGCCGTGGTCCAGTAGAGGCTACTTGACCTTTTTGCCAGCAATCGTGGCGCCATCTTTGCCGCCGCCGCTATTGGCTGTAGCCGACACTTTGGGTTGCTCTTTTTTGGGCTTTTTTGTCTCGCGGTTGCCGCGGTTCTTGTCCTTGGACATGGGGTGTCCCTTTCTCACAACGGTTCCCGAACGGCTGTTGCCCATCGGGTCGATGCTCAGGGTGCAGGGCTGCCTGACGGATCAGGGCAATGCGGCCATTGAGGCAGCGGCCACGCGAGCGCTACTGCGCGGCCTGCATATATAAGGTGGGCGCTTTCGGATTCACTTGCAAGGGGGATGGTTGCGCGGCTCGTTCACCCCACCCCCATGCCAAATCAAAGATTTGGCGCGCCCGAACCGCCCCCGTCGTGCCAAAGGCACGCCTTCGGCGTGACGCGGGCGCACACGCCCACCCCTCGGTTCGGGCGCGTAGTTGGGATTCTTGGTACCGAGTGGCCGCACCTCAACGAGTTATTTTTGTAGTGCTGGGTTGCGCTGTGCCACAACTGAATAAGTCTTGAATGCCAAACGTGCCGTTGTGATCTTTACATCTTGCGGTCCAAGTTCACTATGAATTTTCTGGCTAGTAAGCTCTGAGCGGACGCCTAAAATCACTTCCCGTAGCACCAAGTCACTGCCGAAAGCCTTGAAGTAGAGGCCAGTTCCTTCGTCCTGCGCGTCAAGTTTTACGAATACCCGTGATTCCGCCTCGTATTCCCAATGCAAGAATTTTGTTCTGGTTGTTAGCTCAATAGCTGACCGCCTCGCGTTCGAAGTCATTTGGCGTAGGTCAGGTAGTGTTGGCCGTCCCTTACGATAAACGACGGGCACAACAAACTCAGATCTAACGTCGAAGCCGATAGCAACACCTCGATGACGGTCCGCGTAGTGGCTCCACAACACAGGGTTTTTCCAACTTCTCGAGAACGAAATTAGCCCGTTTTGACTAAACACTCCCTTGGAAGCTTTATGCCAGAGCCGCCTTTGATCAGCGTTGTTGGTCGTATCTGCAATGAATTCGAATGGATCATTTAGGTCATCTAAGGTGGCTACTTTTAATCTACGCTTCTTGACAGCGTCGAGCGCCCACTTGTCCGAGTAAAATTTGTAAAGTCGTTTCAATTAGATAATCACTTCTATTTAAGCGAACTCATACATCCAACTCCTGAACAAACCGCGCGTTTTCCTGAATATACTGGAACCGCAATTCCGGCTTTTTCCCCATCAGCCGTTCCACCAAGTCCCCGGTCTCGCCCGGTTCGTCCTCGTCAATCGTCACGCGGATCAGTTTGCGCGACGTTGGGTCCATCGTGGTTTCTTTGAGGTCTTTCGCGTCCATCTCGCCCAGACCCTTGAAGCGCTGCACGTCGATTTTCCCTTTGCCGCCCAGACCCTTTTCCATCAGCGCGTCTTTTTCCGCGTCATTGGCCACGTAAATCCGTTTTGCGCCTTGGGTCAGGCGATAAAGCGGTGGGCAGGCCAGATAGAGGTGGCCGTGATCAATCATTGGCCGCATCTGGGTGAAAAAGAACGTCATCAGAAGTGCGGCGATATGCGCGCCATCCACGTCCGCGTCGGTCATGATAATGATCTTGTCATAGCGCAGGTCATCAAGGTTGAATTTGGTGCCCATGCCAACGCCCATCGCCTCGCAAAGGTCGCTGATTTCTTGGTTCGTGCCGATCTTGGAAGACGCCGCACCCAGCACGTTGAGGATCTTACCCTTGAGCGGCAACAGCGCCTGCGTTTTACGATCCCGCGCGCCTTTGCCCGACCCACCAGCCGAGTCACCCTCGACGATAAACAGCTCCGTGCCTTCGCGGGTCTTGGACGTGCAATCGGTCAGCTTGCCCGGCAGGCGCAGCTTCTTGGTGGCAGTCTTGCGCGCGGTCTCTTTTTCTTGACGGCGGCGCAGGCGTTCCTCGGCCCGCAGCACCAGAAAATCAAGGATCGCGCCTGCGGATTTCGTGTCTGCCGCCAGCCAGTTATCAAAGTGATCGCGCACTGAATTTTCGACCAGCCGATGCGCCTCGGTCGTGGCCAGACGGTCTTTGGTTTGGCCGACAAATTCAGGCTCGGCGATGAAACAGCTGACCAAAGCACAGCCGCCCGTGATCAGGTCGTCACGGGTAATGTCCTTGGCCTTGCGGTTGTTGACCCGCTCGCCGTAGGCCTTGACGCCTTTGAGGATCGCCGCCCAAAAGCCCGCCTCGTGCGTGCCGCCTTCGGGCGTGGGCACGGTGTTACAGTAGGACTGGATGAACCCGTCGCGCGCGGGGGTCCAATTGATCGCCCATTCGACCTTGCCGGGGACATTGAATTTGTCGCCAAACTCGACAGTGCCGGCAAAGGGTTTTTCCGCATATGTCGTTGCCGTGCCAAGGGTCTCACCCAGATAATCGGCGAGGCCACCGGGAAAGTGGAACGTGGCTTCCATCGGCGTGTCGCCGTCAGGAATCGCTGATTTCCAACGGATTTCGACGCCGCTGAAAAGGTATGCCTTGGAGCGGATCGATTTCAACATGCGGGAAGGTTTGAACCGATGCGCGCCAAAAATCTGCTCGTCCGCGTGGAATGTCGTCGTGGTGCCGCGCCGGTTGGGGGCGGTGCCGACTATTGCGACCGGCCCAAGCGGGATGCCGCGCGAAAAGCGTTGTTCATAGATCGTTTTGTTGCGCGCAACCTGCACGATCATGGAATCGCTTAGGGCGTTAACCACCGACGCACCAACCCCGTGCAGGCCGCCGGATGTTTGATAAGCCTTGCCGCTGAATTTCCCACCCGCGTGCAGGGTGCACAGGATCACCTCAAGCGCGGATTTGTCAGGGAATTTCGGGTGCGGATCAATTGGGATACCACGGCCATTGTCGCGGACCGTGACAGAGTAATCAGCGTTCAATTCCACTTCGATCCGGTTGGCGTGACCTGCCACCGCCTCGTCCATGGAGTTGTCTAGAACCTCGGCCACAAGGTGATGCAGCGCGCGTTCATCCGTGCCGCCGATATACATGCCGGGGCGCTTGCGCACGGGCTCAAGCCCTTCCAGCACCTCGATGGAAGATGCATCATAATCGGTCGGTTCGTGTCCCGACAAAAGGTCGTTGGCCATGTGCATGCTCGCTTGTTTTTGATTTGTCGCAACTATGGCAGAGGTCGCGGTGGTGTGAAAGCACCCAAGCGCGAGAATAAGTGCGCCCGATCAGCCGATGGTCAGGGCGGTCCATTGTGCTAGTTTGTGTCGACAATTGAAAGGAACTCCACATGCGAATCTTTTTCACAGGCGGTAGTGGTAAGGCCGGCAAGCACGCGGTGGCTTATTTGCGCGCGCAAGGACACCGCGTTATCAATGTTGATCTGGCAGCTGCCCCCAGCCCGGGCGGGGATGCATTGAACGTCGATCTGACGGACGCGGGGCAGGTGTTCAATGCCATGTCCGCTTATGCGGATTTTGACGAATTGGACGCAGCAGGGGGCAAGGCGGAATACGACGCAGTCGTGCATTTCGCAGCCGTCCCCTGCATTATGATGCGCCCCGATAACGAGACATTTCGCATCAACACGATGTCCACTTACAATGTGATCGACGCGGCTGTCCGCTTGGGCATCAAAAAGGTGATCTTTGCGAGTTCCGAAACCACCTATGGTATCTGTTTTGCGCATGGCGAGAAAAAGCCGGATTACATCCCTGTGGACGAAGAACATCCTACAGTTCCCCATGACAGCTATGCCATGTCCAAGGTTGCCAACGAGGTATGCGCGCGCAGTTTTCAGGCGCGCAGTGGCATTGATATCTATGGGTTACGGATCAACAACGTCATCGAGCCACATGAATACGAGCAGAATTTTCCGGCTTTCATGGCCGACCCTGCAACGCGGCGACGCAACATTTTCGCCTATATTGATGCCCGCGATCTGGGGCAGATGGTGGACTGTTGCTTGAAAACTGATGGCCTTGGGTTCGAGGTTTTTAACGTCAGCAACGACGATATGTCGGTGGGAATTGCATCGGATGAGGTGATCGCACAGTTCTACGCAGGCGTGCCAATAACCAAGCAGATGGACCCGCATGAAACGATGTATGCAAATGACAAAGCCAAACGTATGGTCGGCTTTGCACCGCGCCATTCGTGGCGGGATGTGTTGAAGGGATAGTTGATGTTTGCAACATTTGATTTGGCTGTGTTCGAGGGCGCAGAAGGCGCGGGCCGCGCTAACGCTGCAGCACAGGTCAACCGGATTTGCCGCGAAACGGGCTTTCTGGTGCTGACGGGGCATGGCGTGCCACGCGACATTATCGACAACGTTTGGCAGGCCGCGCGCAGCTTTTTCGCGCAGAGGGCTGAGGTGAAACAGGCCGTAGCCGCGCCCTATGCCGGTTACCCCTATGGCTATCTTGGTCCCAATTCCGAAGCGCTGGCCAAGTCCAAAGGCGTTGATACGCCACCGGATCTAAAAGAGAGCTTCAACGGTGGGCCGCTTGCAACGCCCGACGGGATCGCAGACCCCGATGCCCATGCGTTTTGCTATCAGCCAACCCTCTGGCCCGATCAACCCGATTTTCGTCCCGCATGGGAAGCTTATTACGCCGCGATGGAGGATTTGGCGGCGCGGGTGATGGTGGCCTTTGCTGCCGCGCTAGGCCTGCCGGATGACTACTTTGCGCCCTTTATCAACGCCCCCATTTCGGCCCTGCGGGCGTTGAACTATCCCGCAACAACGAATGTTGCGCTTGAGCGCCAGCAACGCGCGGGCGCGCATACGGATTATGGGTCACTCACAATCTTGTTGCCGCAGCCCGGATCGCGCGGCTTGCAGATATTCTCGCCTGATCAGGAATGGATCGACGTGCCCGCCCCCGAAGGCGCGTTTGTGATCAACATCGGTGATTTGATGGCGCGTTGGACCTCTGACAAATGGGTCAGCACGCTGCACCGCGTCGTCGCCCTACCAGACCAGCCCGCGCGCCAGTCGTTGGCGTTTTTCCATCAACCCAATTGGGACGCGGTGATTGCGCCGCTGGACGGGTCCGACAGCCATGCGCCGGTGAAATCCGGCCCCTACCTGATGGACAAATTCCGCGTGACAGGGACCTAGGCCGAGGCAATTGAAATCAGCAGATCGTTGAGCGGCCAAAGCTGGGAAAATGCGCGGTATAGATCGTCAGTCAGTGCGCCGCCGCGCTGCAATTTACCTGACAGCACAAAGCTTTTGTGTTTCAGCAAGTCGCCTTGCGGATGATTGGCGTCAAAGGTGGGCGGGACACGTTTCAACGCAGCTTCGCGCGGGGTGAAACCGTGGGCTGTAACCCCGTCGATTATCCCCGCTACGCGCGGTCCGTCCAGATCGACGAATTTGCGCCAGTCTTCCAGCACGGGTTTGTCAAAGCCTGTCATACCCGCGCCCACGGTCACATGATCCGGCGCGATGCCGAAAAAGAACACGGGGTCTTGGCGGCCGCCGCCAGCTACAGTCCACATCATGTGCAGGTGGGTGCTGTAGGGCGTCTTGTCCTTGGAGAAGCGCACATCTCGGTGCGGGCGGAACAGTTTGTGGGTAATTGCCTCGCCCGAAAGCTGTTCAAGTGGCGCGCGCATGTCATCCACCAGCGCCAGGGCAGGCGACTTAAGCTTGGTGTCATAGTCCGCTTTATGGGCCAGCCACCAGTCGCGGGTGTTGTCTTTGGACAGCGCGGTATAGAAACCCTGCGCTTGCGTTATCAGGTTGGCATAAGGATCGGACATCGGCGGCACCTTTCACGTCATATGGACCCTTCGCAACTTTGGCCCTAAGCAGGTCTGATGCAAGCCCCCGTTCTATCATATCGTGAGCATATCACACGGCTTCTGGCCCTTGGTCTGCCGCTTGTCGGGGCGAGCGTGGCCGGATTCTCGATCCATATGACCGACACGATCATGCTGGGCTGGTATGATGTGACGGCATTGGCCGCCGCGACAATCGCCACGTCGATTTGGTTCGTGATCTTCATTGTCGGCGCGGGCTTTGGCTATGCGGTTGTGCCGATGGTCGCCGCCGCTGCCGAAGAAGGCGACGAGGTGCGCGCCCGCCGGATCACGCGCATGGCGCTGTGGCTGAGCGCTGCTTACGCAGTGCTCGCTGTGGGCATGTTGTGGTGGTCCGAAGAAATCATGCTAGCCATCGGGCAAACCCCGCAAGTGGCCGTCGAATCCGAAAAATACCTGCGCATTGCTGTCTTTGGCATGTTTCCCGCCCTGACGGCACAGGTGCTGCGGTCTTTCCTTGGCGCGCTGCATCTGACGGCGGTGCAATTGTGGATTACATTGGTCGCGTTGGTCTGTAACGCGGTGGTGAATTACGCGTTGATCTTTGGCAACTTCGGTGCGCCGGAACTGGGCATTCGCGGGGCGGCGATTGCATCGGTGATTATCCAGATTCTCCAAGTGATCGCCTTGGTCGTCTATGTGCAATGGAAACGCCCCGATTACAGCTTGTTCCAGCGCATCTGGAAAAGTGACTTGGAGGCCCTTCGCGAAGTGTTTGCCCTTGGCCTGCCTATCGGTATCACCGCTTTGGCCGAAAGTGGTCTGTTCACGGCCAGCGCCATCATGATGGGCTGGATCGGCGAGATCGAACTGGCGGCACACGGTATCGCGCTGCAATTGACAGCGTTCATGTTCATGTTTCACGTCGGCATGTCACAGGCCGCAACGATCCGCGCGGGTGGGCATTACGGGCGACGCGACGAGGTGGCCCTGCGGCGCGGCGCGATATCGGCTTTTGGCGTGTCGCTGTCGTTCGGAGTGATCGTGGTCGCAGTGTTCCTGCTGATCCCCGGCGTGCTCGTCTCGCTGTTCATCGATCCGACCGAACCGCAGCGTGATGCGCTGCTGGCTTTGGGTATCACCTTGGTCATGCTGTCGGCGCTTTTCCAATTTGTCGATAGTGCGCAGATCGTCGCGCTGTCGCTGCTTCGCGGCGTTCAAGACACGCAGGTGCCGATGTGGCTGGCGACACTCAGCTATTGGGTGATCGGCATGCCGGCGAGTTACGTGATGGCGTTCACGCTTGATTTTGGCCCTATCGGGCTTTGGCTTGGTCTAACCGTGGGCCTTGGCTGCGCGGCGCTGCTTTTGGGCTGGCGGTTCTGGGCAAGGTCTGTGCGCATTGGCTAAGGCGCACCATGCTGATCGGGCGTTGTTTGGGTGTTTTTGAACAGAAGAAGGGGCTTTAGCTGCCA
>ERZ888423.928-NODE-928-length-28112-cov-18.917703_pt1 | contig 28112 bp, 18 predicted proteins | sample MGYA00520523_ERZ888423 | MGnify/ENA primary metagenome ERZ888423 (study PRJEB32303, sample SAMEA104408611) | aquatic metagenome | biome: Brackish water; feature: Pelagic; material: water | place: Baltic Sea | collected 2014-06-08T10:24:00 | depth 30,27 m ...
ATTGACACGATTGGCATCGCCGTAGTAGACGTGGTTATCGGCTAAGTTTTCGGCAATTCCTGCAATGCTTGCGTTGCTAGAGGCAATATCGTTCTCAAATTTATTGCGAACCTTCATAAATTCTTCTTCGCTAATAAGCGCTGATTTGATACCTGTAATTTGCGCATCGAAAGCAGCTAAAAGCGTATCTAATGCAACTTCTTTAGGTGCAATAGCCGCCATGATACCTATTCCGGCGTCTTCAAGGCCGTAATTGAAAGAAAAGGCGTATTGTGCCAATTGGCGTTTTTCTACGATTTCTTTGTTGATGCGCGAAGAGCTCCCACTCGAAAGTACCTCGTTTAAAAATTCGAGGGCATAGGTGTCAGGGTGGGTTTGGTTTGGCATTTTGAAGCCCATGAAAAGTGCTGGCAATTGAATATTGTCGTAGATGGTGTCTTTAACCACCCCCGTAATTGCTTGGTTGTCTTTTTGAGGTCTGACGATAACACAAGGTTTGCTGAGGTAGCTGCCAATTATTTTTTTGGCTTCTGGAGTGCTTGATGCCATGAAGTTAACGGCATCGAATTGACTTTTTTGGATATTATAGCGCGCTACAAATGCGTCGTCACTTAAACTAATGAAGTCGCGATAGAGGTTGATGGCCTGCCCTTGCGGAATGGTTCCGAAGTACTGTGCAATCCATTTTTTGGTTTGCTCGATATTGATGTCTCCGGCAATGGATAAGGTTGCATTGGAGGGCACATAATAGGTTTTGTAAAAATTGACGTAGTCTTCTTCTTGGGCGGCGTCGAGGTGTTCCATGCTGCCAATTGGGGCCCAGTTGTAAGGGTGAGAAGTAAAGACGCGCTTGAACATTTCTGTAAAAAATGAACCGTAAGGTTGGTTGTCTACACGTTGTCTTTTTTCTTCTTTGACCACGCTGCGTTGGGTCTCAATACCTTTGATATCTACCTTGGCATGTAGCATGCGCTCGCTCTCTAACCAAAGACCAAGTTCTAATTGATTGGAGGGTAATACCTCATAATAATAGGTTCTGTCCTGAGAGGTATTGGCATTGAGCGTACCGCCATTTTTTTCGACGAGCTCGCTGTATTCACCTCGTCCAATATGAGCTGAACCTTCAAAAAGCAAGTGCTCAAAAAAGTGCGCAAAGCCTGTGCGGTCTGGATTTTCATTTTTTGAACCGACATGGTACAGCACAGATACGGCTACAATGGGGGTGGCATGTTCTTCATGCAAGATGACATGCAGCCCATTCGGGAGGTCATATGCGTCGTAGGTAATTTTTTGCTGCGCCCATATCGAGGTGCAAGCCAGCAAAAAAAGACCGTTTAAAATCGTTTTTTTCATAGTCAATTAAGTAAGCGCAACGAAGATACATTTATTGGTCTAAATTTTGGTAACTTTGAAAGATGCGTTTGAAAAGTTTCTCTGTTTTTCTCGGTGTTTTTTTGTTGACCATCGCTTCTGTTAAAGCCCAAGGAATTGTCCCAACCCAAGATTTCAACAACTATTTTGTCTCTTTTCAAGACGGGTTTTTTCGCCCGATTGAAATTCAGCCTATTGTAAATTATAAAGCCGGCGACGAAATAGCCGCTTATGTCGATACCAGAGGCAATCTAAAGATATACGACGGCAAGCAGCGCATCGACGTCACAACCCTCAATGTGGACTACCAAGTTTCAGACCATCTCATGGCCTACCGTATCGCCAACGGTCTGCGCATGTGGGATGCCGGCAAATTTACCGTTCTCACCAATTTTGGACGTGAGTTTGTTGTCAAAGATAGCCTCATTGTCTTTGAAGACACCCGCTATCAAGCACTCAATGTTTATTGGAATCAAAAGGTAGAAAGTCTAGTAACCATTACCAATGGGGTTTCCATGAATGCCAGTGTTGGCGAAAACCTCGTGGTATACAAAGACAACAGCAATACTTATTTTGTCTATTGGAATGGCCGCAAATTTGAAATCGGCACCTACAATGAAGAAGTACTCGATTTTCAATTAGGAACAGATGTGCTCGGATTCAAAGACCCCTATACGCAGTCTTTTTATGTTTTCGATAAAGGGAATTTCATAGAACTCGAGTCCTTTCCGATTAAAAAATACAAAGCAGGTCGTGGATTTGTTGTTTATGAAGACATGAATGGCAATTTGTGGCACTATCAAAATGGAGAAAAAACGGCACTTTCAAATTTTTCTACTGACCTCTGGGATGTCAAAGACGACATCTGTGTATGGATGGAAAACTCCTACTTTTTTGCTTTTACAAACGGCCAGCGTGTGCAAGTAGCCACCTACAGGCCTCAAAGCTACCTACTCAAAAATAACATTCTTGTGTTTCGCAATATTATAGGAGGGGTAAGTGCCATTGTAGACGGTACTTTACACGAACTCACCACATTTCAAAATGCTGAATTCGAGATCTACGGAAACAAAGTTTTGGTCAAATTGCCGAACCAGACCTCCGTTGTTTTTTTCAATGGCAAGCTGTATGCAAATTAAACACTTCATTTTTTTCTTTTTTGTTCCATTTGTTTTTGTTTCTCGTGTCAATGCCCAAGACAACAAGCTTCGGACTTTAGCTCAACTTTACGACCAAGGGTACTACAAAATGGTCTATCGAAAAGCGGTTCGCATGCAAAATAACCCCACTTATGACAACGCCATAGAACCAGCTAAATATAAGGAGCTTGCAGCTTCTGAATTAGCCAAAAATCCGAGATGGGCCAAGCGCCATTTAAGCGCAAATCAGCGTTTTAACCAATCCAAAGACGCGCCACCAAAACCAAGCAAACAACTCGATTTTCAATCTAGTCAACTGCTGCAAGAAGCACAAAATTATATAGGTGTTCCATATAAGTGGGCGGGAACAGATCCGTCCGGTTTTGACTGCAGTGGCTTTACTTACTACCTATTTGAAAAACAAGGCATTACACTTCCAAGACGCGCATCAGATCAGCATACATACTGTCAGACAATAGAAGCTTCTGAGGCCAAAGCTGGTGATTTGGTCTTTTTTTCTAATGGTGGCGAGGTCAATCATGTTGGGATTCTCGTTTCGTCTGGTGGTGCACCTAAACAAATGATTCATGCGAGCTCTTCAATAGGAGTCTCCATTGCTGATATAGAGACTTCTCCGTATTGGAGTAAAAGAGTAGTCGGTTACGGCCGCGTTATATTAGACTAAGGACTACTTGCTTTCTTTGATCAGCAATACAAAATAGCCAATCAGAGCAACTACCTCAAGTACTATACCAGGTAGCAGAAAATCAATATGCGCAAAACTACCCATCGCCAGAAAAAACAAACCTGAAACAAGCAGCAGTCCTTTCAAGCGATTGGTTTGAAGTTTGAGTTTGGATGGGTTGTTTACAGGGGTAAGTGAACTGATTTTTGCAAAGATAAAGGTAAGGGTGGAGAGCAATAAGGCAACGAGTAAGAGCAGTAAATTGGGTGCATACGGATCCTGCAAATTAAAAACAATCAGGTAAAGCAGGGTGTGCAAGACCAATAATCCAATTTGAATGCGGACATAAAGTTGCAGTTGTTGGGGTGTGAGTTTGGCTAAAAAACTAATTGCTGCTAAAAATGGGAACAAAAAAAGCTGGGTGCCCCAACCGAGAATATCCCACTGATAACTATTCCAAATACTAAATAAACTCAGTAGACCAAAGCAAAGGGCTAGCCCAGCTAATATTTGTGACTGCTTTATTTTCATAGGGCTTGTCTGCGGCTAAGTTCTGTGGCACATACCAAATGCCAGAGCGCTCTAGCGCCTACGTTGGCATCCCAGTCGTTGTCGGGGCCGGGTGCTACTTCATTGAGGTCAAAGCCAATCAGATGTTTGCCCGAGTGTACAACTTCAAAGAGCAAAAAGGCTATTTGTTGTAAATCAAAACCTCCAGCCACAGGTGTGCCGGTATTTGGGCAAAGCGAAGGTTGAAGACCGTCAATGTCAAAAGAAACATAAACTTTTTGTGGCAAGGTTGCAACAATTTCTTGAACTTGCTGCGCCCACGTGCGGCCGTTATACTGTTCATTTTTGAGCTGCCAGTCATAGAAGGTATGTACTCTCGGTTCGTTTTTGGCCATTTCGATTTCGCGTTCCGAGATATCTCGTATACCCACTTGAGTCAGACTTTGAAGGTGATTAAGCTCTTTTAATGCATTGAACATGATACTGGCGTGTGACTGCTCAAAACCTTCATAGGCATCTCGTAAGTCAGCATGAGCATCAATTTGAAGAATGCCAAAACCCGGATAAAACGCGTCGAGTGCTTGGAGCAGCCCAAGTGGAGTGGAGTGTTCTCCGCCTAGAACACAAGGTATTTTGCCCGCCTTCAGCAAGGCACTACAACGCTCTTTTAAGTTGAGGCGTAAGGCGTGGTGCGCCTCATTGATTTCTTGAAGCGTGCTTTCGTATAGCCGCATGGCGTCTTCTTCTCCGGTACGTTCAATTTGAGCGATATATTGCACTCCGGCTTCGCATAGTTGGTCATTGATGGCTTTCCATTCGCTAGAGACCGGCGACATATAAATTTTGGTTTCGTAGGCGCGTTCGAGTTCAGGATGGTAGAAATCGAGTTGGGTAGAAGCGTCTAAAATGGCTTGGGGTCCGTTGCTGGTGCCTTTTCCGTAAGAAGCAGTGGCATCCCAGGGAACAGGAACAAGAACGATATCGGCTTCTTGTTCGGTGTAAGGAAAGCCAAAAATATTACCGTTGGCTATTCCAACTCCGTTTGGGTCAAAGGTGCTCATTGTGGTTTTGATTTTGATAAGCGTCAATTGCTTTGCGCACCGAACCGTATTTGAGAAGCCATTCCTGTGCAATTTCTTTTTCGATATTTAATTCTGCAGCTACCATCTTTGCACCGCGATCAACGAGTTTCTCATTGGAGAGCTGCATATCTACCATGCGGTTGCCTTTGACGTGCCCAAGCTTGATCATGAGGCTTGTGGAGATCATGTTGAGCACTAATTTTTGGGCAGTGCCCGATTTCATTCTGGTACTACCCGTGATAAACTCGGGCCCAACAACAGGGGTAAGGGCGTGTTGGGCGAGCAAAGAAAGTGGCGATCCTGGATTACAAGATAGCCCGGCCGTCAGTAAGCCAGCTTCATTTGCAGACTTGATAGCGCCTAAAACGTAAGGTGTTGTTCCGGAGGCCGCTATACCTACAATTGTATCTAGTGGTGTTGGATGGTGTGCAAGAATATCCTTCCAACCTTGATTGATGTCGTCTTCGGCAAATTCGACGGCTTTGCGAATCGCTTGGTCTCCGCCTGCAATAAGGCCAATGACACGGCCGTGGGCAACACCAAAAGTAGGCGGGCATTCGCTGGCATCCACGATGCCCAGTCGCCCGCTGGTGCCGGCACCGATATAAATGAGCCTACCACCTTTATGCATGCGCTCAAAACAAGCATCAATGAATATTTCGAGTTCATTCACGATGTTTGAAATGGCAAGAGGAACAAGTTGGTCTTGTGCATTGATACCTTCGAGGAGTGCGCGCGTACTGAACTGCTCGAGGTCGTTATAGGCTGAGCTTGCTTCTGTTATTTTTTCCATTAGTACAGGAATACTTTTGCGTCGGTAGGGCTGAGTTCAACCTCAACGTGATTCTTGAGTGTGGTAGAAAGACTTAGACCAGCAAAATCAGTTTTGATCGGATAGCGGCGGTGTTGGCGATCAATTAGCGCTACAGTCTTGATGGCTTTGGTGGCTTGTTCTAAAAATTTCAACAGTGCGTATTGCATGGTTTTACCACTGTTCACGACGTCGTCGACCAACACAATGTAAGAATTTTTGAGCTCCTTTTGAGCTATCGAAAAAGTTATAGGTTCGCTCCAGGGTTCATCTTTGTGCAGTTTGATTTCAAAGCTTATGACCTTAAGGGAGCTGTTCTGTGCAATAACTTGCGCAAGTAATTGAGCCAGCACATAGCCGTTACCTACAATGCCGCCCAAATAAATGACCTCTTGATCAAAAGCTGCTTCTATGAGCTGATGCCCTAAGCGTACTATTTTCTGATCAATTTGCTGCTGGTTGAGAATTGTTTGCATGTAACAAAGATAAGCAAACAGCAAAAAGGCCACTCGTTTGAGTAGCCTTTTTTAAAAGTTGATGAAGATTTATTGCTTGATGAGCTTGATGCTACTGTTTTCGGTGTTCAAAAAGTAGATCCCGCTGTCAAAACTACTAAGGTCAATGTTGTTCGCCTGGCTTTCCAAAATGACTTGACCAGTTGGGTTCACAATTTGAAAAGTTTGGTTTGCAGCAAGCCCATTGATGATAAAAACGCCTGAAGAAGGGTTTGGATAAATATCTAGGTTTGCTGTGTTTTCTTGTAGCCCAGCGCTCGATCTGATATCAAAAACAATTGTCCCGGGAGAAACGCCTACGTTGAACTGATGAACAGGTGCATTGTTGGCATCGTAAATATGCACCATTCCTTGGGAAAAGAAATCTGTCGTAGAGGTGTACAAATAACCATTAATTGGATCCTGGGCAAGTTCGTAAAAATTATTGAGGATTCCAGCTACAGGCCCAACGTTGTTCATTGTGCTCAGGTCGTAATCGTTGAGGGTATTTTCCATAGAGATCTGGTATACAAGTTGATCGTCGCGGAGGGCAGACGTACCGCAACCCGTCACTGCATTGGCGATGTTTTGGGTAATGACGCTGCCGTTTAAGCTTACTTTAGAGACAGAGGCTCCTGACCAATCTTTGTTGTTTACCGTGTAGATTTCATTGTTGTACAGGAACATGTTGTCAGGATTCTTGCCCTCGACCCCTAAATCGATTTCTGAACCATATTGGAGTGTAGTGAGGTTCAGTTGACCAATTAAGCCTTTTTCATTGCCCCACTCATAGGCATTATTCACCGCGATGTACGCGATGTCATTTACAATAACAATGTTTTGTGTTGCCCATTGTGGACCATTCGAGGTGTCAAAGGCAGCAAGCAGTTGAAGATTGTTTTTGTCGAAAACCTGTAAATAAGAAGTAAAGGTCTGCAGGTACTCTCCGCGTGTAGCGATGAGCTTGTTGCCCGCAATGGCTAAGTTGCGGACCCCGGGAAGGAAAATACTTCCGACTTCTTGGTGGGTAGTTAAATCAAATTTGTAAATCTTGGTATCTGCGGCTACAAAGTAAAAGTTGCCGTCAATGAGTACATCTGAACTAAAGCGCTGACCAACTAGGGTATTGACAACCTGATAACTTTGTGTTTGTGGGTTGTAGCTACCGATAGTGGCAGGTTCAATGATGTTGTTGGTTTGAAAGTCAAAAAAACCTTCATTGGCAACCAGCACTTGATGCACATACTGCTGAGCGAAAGCACTTGCACAGAAGAGTAGTGCGCTAAAAAATAATCCTTTTTTCATGTTTTGAAAATTAAAATAATTAAACAATGACATGGAAAAAAGTGGAGCGACAAGGGTATACGAAGCCCTTGGCGATTCCGACTTTAATCTGAAGTCTTCACGCAGTTAAGGGGCAAGTCTTCTGGCTCGTGCCTTTTGAGGTATCGCCTTCCCGCTTTCGCAGTGGCTACTTGATACTACTTTTGAAGCACATACAGCTGCAGATACAGCTCCGGATTCAAACCGGATTCCTTATTAAGTCCGACAAGCGGACACCCAAGAACGGCACAAAGGTAACAATAAAAACCACATGCAATTTTTGTAGGAATCAAAAAGAGTTCTTATCTTTGCAGCCGTATTGACCAAGGTGGTCAGTCTACATAATAATCATTTACACAAATATTAGCATGTACTTAGATTCAGCAAAGAAGAAAGAGATCTTCGCCAAACATGGTGGTTCAGAAAACAACACCGGTTCTACAGAGGGGCAAATTGCCTTGTTTACGTTTCGTATTGCTCATCTCACTGAGCACTTGAAAAAGAACCGCAAAGACTTCGGCACCCAACGTTCACTTCAATTGTTGGTTGGTAAACGTCGCAGTTTGTTAGATTACCTAAAGGCAAATGACATCGAGAAATACCGTGCCTTGATCAAAGAATTAGGACTACGTCGTTAATTCTGGGTCTGACTCGGAAAATTTTATGGGAGAGGGGGCTTCGATAACATCGAGAGCCCCTTCTTTTGTTTTAAAGTTGTAAATAAATAAAGATGAATATAGGAACAAGAAAGTCAATAATGACCGGCGGCAAGGAAATCCTTGTAGAGACCGGGAAGTTGGCAAAACAGGCAGATGGTTCTGTTGTGGTGCGCATGGGCGACACCATGTTGCTCGCTACTGTAGTAGCAGCACAAGACGCAAAGGAAGGCGTCGATTTTCTTCCACTTACCGTAGATTACCGTGAGAAATACGCGGCTGCAGGTCGTTTTCCAGGCGGTTTCTTCCGCCGTGAAGCACGCCCTTCTGAAACCGAAATTTTAGTCATGCGTTTGGTAGACCGCGCTTTGCGTCCGCTCTTCCCAGACGATTACCATGCTGAAGTCCAACTCATGATTCAACTCATGTCTTACGATGGCGTTCACAACCCAGATGCATTGTGTGGCTTTGCCGCTTCTGCAGCTATCGCAGTTTCTGATATCCCGTTCAACGGGCCAATGTCTGAAGTACGCGTAGGTCGTGTGAACGGTGAATTCATCATCAACCCAACAATGGCTGAAATGGCACTATCCGACATCGATGTTGTCATTGCCGGAACAGCCAAAGACGTGAACATGGTAGAGGGTGAAATGCAAGAAATTTCTGAAGCCGAGTTAGTTGAAGTGATCAAACTTGCACACGCAGCTATTATTGAACAATGTAATTTCCAATTGGAGCTTGCAGCAGAAATCGCTACAGCCAATCCAAAACGCGAATACTCCCACGAGTCTCACGACGCAGACGTTCGTGCCAAAGTTTTCGAACTCGCCATGGAAAAATGCAAAGATGTCGCACGTCAAGGTCTGGCCAACAAAGCAAAACGCACCGAACTTTTCGATGCCATTAAAGCTGAAGTAAAAGCTGGTTTCTCAGAAGAAGAACTCGAGCATGCTTCCAAATTCATTTCTACTTACTTCTCTGAAGTGAAGAAAAAAGCGGTTCGTTGGGTCATGCTCAATGAGCGCAAGCGCCTAGATGGCCGTCAGTTCGATGAAATCCGTCCAATTTGGGCTGAGGTAGATTACCTTCCAATGGTTCACGGATCAGCAGTATTTACCCGCGGTGAAACGCAATCATTAACTACCCTTACTTTAGGTGGTAAAATGGATGAGCAAATGATCGACGGCGCCACATTCCAAGGTACTGAAAAATTCTTATTGCACTATAACTTTCCGCCGTTCTCAACAGGTGAAGCAAAACCACTTCGTGGAACTTCACGTCGCGAAATCGGACACGGTAACTTGGCACTTCGTGCACTTAAGCCTGTTATGCCAGACGACTACCCTTATGCGGTTCGTATCGTCTCTGACATCCTTGAATCAAACGGTTCGTCTTCAATGGCAACAGTTTGTGCCGGAACGCTCGCCCTTATGGACGGTGGTGTACCTATTAAAGCACCAGTTTCTGGTATTGCCATGGGCTTGGTTGCCGACGAAGGCAAGTTTGCAGTGTTGTCTGATATCCTCGGCGATGAAGATCACCTCGGCGACATGGACTTCAAAGTTACCGGTACAGCAAATGGTATTACCGCTTGCCAGATGGACATCAAAGTTGATGGCTTACCATACGAAGTATTGACACAAGCACTAGAGCAATCACGCGCAGGTCGTTTGCATATTCTGGGTAAAATCACCGAGACGATGTCGGCACCACGCCCAGAGCTCAAGCCACAAACACCTCGCTTAGAGGCTTTGATCGTTCCAAACGAAATGATTGGTGCTATTATCGGGCCTGGCGGAAAAATCATCCAAGGTTTACAGAAAGAAACCAAAACAACCATTACTATCGAAGAATTGCCAAATGGCGAAGGACGTGTGCAAGTACTTTCTAATAACGGAAACGACATGGCTGAAGCCATCCGCTTGATCCGTCAAATTGCATTTCCACCGCAAGTGGACGAAGGCGCAACCTATGAAGGTAAAGTGAAGTCTGTTAAAGAATTCGGTTGCTTTGTAGAAATTGTACCTGGTACAGATGGCTTAATTCATATTTCTGAATTTGCTTGGGAAAAAACAGCAAAAATGGAAGATGTCGTGAAAGAAGGCGAAATGCTTACTTTCAAAGTCATCGGAAAAGATCCAAAAACTAAAAAATGGAAATTATCTCGCAAAGTTTTGTTGCCACGCCCTGAGCGCCCTGCAACTGAGCAAGCAACTGCAGAATAAAATCTAAAATGCTCAATAAAACGAGGGCGGAGGTAACTCCGCCCTTTTTTATTTAAAGGTTAATATATAGTTTCCGTATATTAACTGACAAAATTGTAATTTTGACAAATCAAATATATTTTTATGAAAAAAGTTTTACTTATTATCCTTACCATTTTGAGCCTCAATGCATTTGCACAGGCTTTTGAATCCTTCAATTTTACGGGTCTAGCATCTGCCAATGGCTGGACTGCACACAGCGGAACTAGCGGTCCAATTACAGCTGTTACTACACCTTCTGGTTCGGGTAATAGTCTCACATTTCCTGGTCTACAAGCATCAGTAGGCAATCGGGTTTTGATGTCTGGCTCCGTTGCAGAAGATATCAATAAACCTCTGGCGTTAACAGGTTCCACTTATTATTTTTCATTTTTGCTCAATGTAACTGATTTAACCAACATGACTGCCGGCGGTAGTTATTTTATTCATTTGGGCGCAAATACAAGTTCAAATCAATTTTCAATATTTATTCCTAGAGTTTATATCGCCTTAGGAACCGCGCCGGGCACTTTTAAATTGGGGATCATGAATACAACAGGTTCCTCCACCACCACCTATATAGCGCAAGACCTGAGCCCGAACTCGACTTATTTTGTAGTTGCCAAAGTAGAATCTACGGGTGCGGGTTCGTCCATTAGCGCGTCGCTATGGTTAAACCCGGTGCCGGGTGCTGCAGAACCAATGGCGAATGCTACCAATGCAAGTGGCACGTCGACTTGGCCTGTTAATCCAATTATAGGCCTTTGTTTGCGCCAGTCGGGCGGTATTGGCACCTTTGAGATAGACGAGATTCGCGTAGGAACAACCTGGGCATCGGTAACGCCAAGTGCTGCGAGTTCTTGTGTAACTTACAATACCATGACGGCTGTTGCATGTAATTCTTATACCTTAAACAACCAAACTTATACAACTTCTGGTACCTATGTCCAAACACTGGCTAACGCAAATGCGGCGGGTTGTGACTCCATCATCAACTTGAATTTGACCATCAACAATGCCAATACTTCCACGCTAAACGTTACGAACTGTGGCCCTTATACTTTAAATAATCAAACGTATAGTACCTCAGGAGCTTATACCCAGCTCACTCAAAATGTGGCGGGTTGTGACAGCACCATTACTTTGAACTTGGTTATCGTCAGTTCCATTACCTACTATCAAGATCTAGACAACGATGGTTATGGAAATGCACAAGTAACCCAAATCGGTTGTTTACCTATACAAGGTTATGTAACCAATAGTTTGGATTGCAATGACAACAACAATGCCATTAATCCAGGAGCTATAGACATTCCTGGAAATGGGATAGACGAAAATTGCAATGGTTTTGACGCACCATTACAATTGGGTATTTATGAATTTGCGGGAACAGTAGATTGTGGCACACAAGATGTGGCAGCTACCAATACAAGTTCCAATTATGCTTTCTCGGATTTTACAGCCCAAGGCACCAACTGTGCCTCTGGTGGTGGTATCTTCAATAGAAGTGGTTGGAATCAATCGGCCGCTCTCGATTTAAATCAGTACAATAGCTTTACATTAAGTGGTGCCAATTGCTCGAATTTAAACGTGCAAAAATTGGCCTTAAATCACCGAACGAGTTCTACTGGCGGAACACCAACTATTTTTGTCCGTTCAAGCTTGGATAATTTTGCAACAAATATTGACACCATTGCTTGTTCGTGGAACGGCAATGTCATGCTTGCCGATACGATTTCTTTACCTGCCTCATTCTCGAACGTGAGTGCTGTGACCTTCAGATTTTATGTGGTTAACCAAGCAACAGCAACCTCTACGTTGCGCATGGATAACATTTCTGTTTGGGGTAATCTTATTACCATTGCACCATCTTTATTCTATGCTGATGCTGACGGAGACGGTTTTGGTAACCCAGCAATCGATACGTTGGTTTGTAATGCACCCGCTGGTTATGTTGCCAACAATACGGATTGCAATGATGCCAATGCTTTAATCAATCCAAATACAGTTTGGTACCAAGATTTAGATAATGACCAAGTTGGGAATACGTCTGTTTCACAAGTAGCCTGTGCACAACCTGCAGGTTATGTATTGGCAAATGGCGACTGCAACGACAACAACGCTGCTATTACGGGTCCAATAATGTATTATTTAGACACGGATAATGACGGCTACGGAGATGATGCAACCGGTGTTGAGCAATGTACTCAACCCGCCAATACAGTTTTGATCGGTGGAGACTGCGATGATGCCAACAATACGGTATATCCGGGTGCCCCTGAAATTTGCGATGGTCTAGACAACAACTGTAACGGTCAAGAAGACGAAGGCCTGACTTTCTTGAATTATTATTTTGACGGAGACAACGACGGATATGGTATCGGAAATCCAACTGTCTCTTGCTCGCCCATAGCTGGTTATGCCACTCAAACAGGCGATTGCGATGACAGTAATAATACCGTTTACCCAGGCGCCACGGATACAGAAGGGAATGGCATCGATGAAAACTGCGATGGTGTCGACGGCGTTGTTGGAATTGCTGAATCAACTTTAGTTGCGCAATTGGTTCCAAATCCAACGAAAGCGTTTGTTGCTATTCACCTTTCTAAAGCAATCAATGGTCAAATTACTGTCACAGATCTAAATGGTAAAATCTTACTTCAACATGACGCGAAAGGTCTTTCTTTTGAACTCGACCTTCATTTATTTGAGCAAGGTTCTTACTTAGTTCACATTTTAGACGCCAACAACACATTGGTACAAAGAATCATTAAAATATAGCGTTGTAACATACCAGAGTTTGCAGCGTCTTACGATATGAAGCCACCTTCGGGTGGCTTTTTTATGCCCAAAACTTTGTACCTTTATTTTAAATAGATTGAAATGAAAAAATTACTCCTCTTATTGCTCCCATTTGCTGCATTGAGTCAATATTTCCAGCAAGATGTCTCTTATAAAATTGAGGTCAAACTCGATGATAAAAACCATGTTTTGCGTGGTTTTGAAATGCTGAGCTACAAAAATAATTCTTCTCAAACCCTGGAAGAGATTTACATGCATGTTTGGCCAAATGCTTATAAAAACAAAGAGACAGCATTGGCGCAGCAGCTCAAACGCAACGACGGCGATAAAATAGCAAAAGCAGAAGAAAAAGATTTGGGCTTTATCGATTCTTTAGATTTCAAGATAAACGGTGAAGTGGTGAAGTGGAATTACAGCGAAGCGCATCAAGATATCGTCGTTTTAAAACTCTCCGAAGGTCTGAAGCCCGGAGAAAGCATTGAGATTACGACTCCATTTAAGGTAAAAATACCTTCTGGTAGTATATCTCGGTTAGGCCATATCGGACAGTCGTACCAAATTACACAATGGTACCCTAAGCCGGCAGTGTACGACCAAAACGGTTGGAACGCCATGCCTTATTTGAATCAGGGTGAGTTTTATTCGGAATTTGGGAGTTTTGATGTCAAAATCACGATTCCAGCTAACTATGTAGTGGGTGCTACTGGCGAGCTACAAACAGCAAGTGAAGTCGCTTTTTTATCAGATAAAGTCAACGAGAGCAATAAAAAATTAGAGAAGCTCCTTCAACAAGAAACAGACCGTTCCAAGAATTTTCCAGAATCGGCTACAGAATGGAAAACCATTCAATTTAAGCAAGACCGCGTCCACGATTTTGCATGGTTTGCCGACAAGCGCTTTTTGGTCTTAAAAGGCGAAGTCGTATTACCCCATTCTAAAGACACCGTAACTACTTGGGCTATGTTTACCCCTCAAAATGCCAAACTTTGGGCCAATTCCCTAGAGTACTTACACGACGGCACTTACTATTATTCACTTTGGAATGGCGATTACCCTTACAAACACGTCACGGCTATCGACGGCACCATTAGCGCAGGCGGCGGCATGGAATACCCAATGATCACCGTTATTGGCAATGCAAGCAATAAGGAAGAACTCGAAGTAGTTATTGTACACGAAGTAGGGCACAACTGGTTTTATGGCATATTGGGCTCCAACGAACGCGTTCATGGCTGGATGGACGAAGGTCTCAATACGCTCAATGAAATGCGTTATGTTCAAACCAAATACCCTGATAATACACGCTTTTCAGATATGGTCGCTGGTGGGCGTTTTCACCTCAATGACCTCGATCACCATGACTCCGGAGACATCATGTACCGTTCATTAGCGAGTTTTGGCCTAGACCAACCGCTTGAAACCCATTCTGATGATTTCTCGAGTTTCAATTATGGCGCCATTATGTATCAAAAAACGGGGGTCATTTTTTATTACCTCATGGATTACCTCGGTGCTGAAAAATTTGATGCCGCTATGTCGGCCTATTATCAGCAGTGGAAATTCAAGCATCCGCAGCCTACCGATCTACGCAAAGTATTGGAAACCGAAACCGGTAAAGATTTGAGCTGGTTATTTGAAGACCTCATTCAAACCACCAAACACATCGATTATCAACTTAAATCGGTACAAATTTCCAAAACCGGTAGTGTTGTCAAGTTGGCCAATAAAGGTCAAGTGAATGGACCTGTTGAAGTAAATGTTTATGGAAATAATGGTTTGCTTGAAACCGTTTGGGCAGAACCTGGTCAAAAATCGATCGCTATCAAAACGCCTTACGCTTCTATAAATAAAGTTGAACTGGACCGCAATAATGACATTCCTGAATTGAACCGTCAGAACAATTTATGGGTAAAAAACCAAGTATTTCATAGACTTGAACCCATCAAATTTGAATTTTTATTTGGCGATCACCAAAAAGACCAAACCGCTATTTTCTGGACTCCTATCATCGCAGGCAACGCCTACGATGGCCTCATGGCCGGAGTAACCCTGCATAACATTGGTTTGGCTCCAAAGAAATTCACCTATTTAGCGAGCCCAATGCTCAGTACCTCGCGCTTGCGCCCTGCAGGTGTTGCTGAGTTTTCATACCAGATTTTACCCACCAAAGCGATTGAACTCATGCGTTTGGGTTTATCCGTTAAATCTTTTGGAACACATCGCAACGACCTAGCAAACTATAAAGCGCACTATTTTGTAGCATTTTCTCCTTATGTTGCTATTCATTTTGGTGAGCGCAAAGCACGCCATGCCTTTCATCATGATTTATTGATCCAAGGAATTTACAAAGAAAATATTCTTGGCAACAACATTTCTTACAATGATCAAGGTATCTTCGTTCAACACACTTCTAATTATAGAAAACCAGTTTATCAGTTGCAATGGACCAATCGTTATGAGTATTTTAAAACAGGTGAGGAATTTATCTCTAGAATCTGGACCAACCTCAATCAGAACTTCTCCTATCGTCTCGGTAAATTAGAGCGCGATATAACCTTGAATCTTTTCGGTGGCTTTACACTTGGTCATCAAATTTCGAATTTGAGTGGGGATCGTTATTTTTGGTCAATAAACGGCTTACAGGGGCAACAAGATCTATTCTTGGAAGATTATAATTTTGGTCGTTCTGATGTAAGTGGTTTTTGGTCTCAGCAGCGCATGGACCGCCATGGGCAATTTCATACAGGTAATTCTGCCGGCAGCAATATCTCATGGTTAACAACGGCAACAGTTTATGCACAACTACCAATTAAACCCAAGTTTATTGGCGTGTTTTCAGATTTAGGTTTCGTAAATGGGGGTTTAAAGTCTATAGATACCTACTACAATGCCGGTCTTGCGCTTCGATTCGGAAAAGTATTTGGATTGTATTTTCCGCTGGTTTATGGTCATAATGCTACAGAAGAAGGCAATTTTATAGCTGGCAATCTCTTTTCTAATTACGCTCAAAACATGCGCTTTACTTTGCGCATAAATCCGGTCAATCGTCTAGGATTACACGCACTTTTAAATTCATAATATGTCAGATAATCGCCTTTCATTTGCAAAACTCTTTTGGCCTAGTTTTTTAGCTGTTTTCATCGCCGGTCTGGTGGGCATGGTTTTTTTCTTTCTAATTCTAGGGGGTATCATTGGCTCTTTTGGAGATTTTGGTCCAGAACCACTCGCTTTACAAAATAAAACCGTTTTGCACCTCAAACTTTCTGGCCAGATTCAAGATGAATCCGACGAATCCTTCGATCCAACTTCTTTTCGTCTGGACCGCACAATGGGTCTTCCGGAAATATTAATCGGTTTACAAGAGGCCGCAAGCGATTCAAAAATCAAAGGCATCTTTCTCGAAATGAGCAATCCGAGTATGGGTATGGCTACGGCAGAGGAGCTCAGGATGGCTTTACTCGATTTTCAAAAATCCGGGAAGTTTGTGGTGGCGTATCTGACTGGCGAACAAGTGAGTCAATTGGATTATTACGTAAGTAGTGCATGTAAGGAGGTTTATGGTATGCATGGTTCTTCCTTTATATGGAGTGGGCTTCAAGCCGAGAGTTTCTACATTAAAAATCTTTTGGATGAGTTACAGATTGGGGTCATGGTGGTTCGCGGAAAAGAAAATGACTTTAAAAGTGCTGTCGAACCTTTCTTTCTCAACAAAATGTCAGACTCGAGTCGTTTACAAATGCAAGTAATATTGCAAGATCTGTGGGCGCAAAATCGAAATGATATCGCAGCCTCGAGACAATTGGATACGGTCGCTATCGATTCGCTCGTCAATAATTTGGCTGTACGCAACTTGGATCATGCTGCTCAGCAAAAGTTGCTCGATCAAACAATGTATAGAGGTGAGGTCTTGGCCTTACTCAAGAAAAAAGTGGGCATCGATGAAAATACGCCATTGCGCTTACAGGCTTTTGCCAAATATGCCCGAGATACCTTTCACGACCATCAATTGCTGGCGCGCCAAGAACGACACATTGCGGTCATTCTTGCCGAAGGAGATGTAGAAGCTGAGGGTGACCAAGTCAGTACACAGCGCATGACAAAATTATTGCGCCAAGTCAGAGACAACAATGAGGTAAAAGCGGTAATTCTACGCATCAATAGTCCGGGCGGATCTGCCTTGGCAAGTGAAGAAATTTGGAAAGAGGTGGCGCTTACTGCTGCTAAAAAAACGCTGTATGTGTCTATGGGTGACTACGCTGCCTCCGGGGGCTACTATATTGCTATGCCAGCAGTAAAAATATTTGCAAACCCCATGACCATAACCGGTTCTATTGGCGTTTTTGGTGTTGTTCCTTACGCAGGTGACTTTTTTGAGAACAAACTAGGCGTAACTACCGATGAAGTCCGCACTCATCGCTATGGCAGTTTGTCCCTGACCAAACAACTGAGTCCAGAAGAATTGAATTTTATGCAAGAGGAGGTAGATGCGATTTATCTCAAATTCATTGAGCGCGTCAGCGATGGTCGCCACATGACTCAAGCGGAAATACAACAAGTAGCACGTGGTCGTGTTTGGACCGGAAAGGCTGCCCAACAGTGTGGTCTGATCGATGAACTCGGGGGTATGCAAACGGCTATTCAAGCGCTGCAAAAAAAGGCCGGAGTGAGTGAGGTCGTCTTTTATCCACAGCAAGAAGACGATACATTTAGTACTATTTTGGCCTTATTAGATGAAGAACTTGAGGGTGAGAGCCGAACAAATGCCCAAATTCCACAAGAATTACTGCTCTATTATCAAAAATATGCACAAATTATGAAAATGAAGGGGCTGCAAATGCGTATGCCTTTTTCGTTCTCTATCCGTTGATTTTACTAGGTTTTTATCAATTATTGACAGTAATATTGTGCAATTTTTTAATTTTGTTGAATAATTTTTATCAACTATAAACAATATTTATTTATCATTGTTATTGTAAAAGTTACTGGCGGTTTCCGAAAAGCCACAAAAGAGTAGGAAAAATTAAACCTATCTATTTTATGTTATTTTCATTATCTAGCGCACTTAAAGTGCAAGAATTATTTGAAAAAGGAGATGTGTATACTTACACTGCATTTACCTTTTTCGTCGGAACAATGGCCATGATGGCTGCAGCAGCATTCTTCTTTATGGAAATGCGCAACGTGGAAGAAAAGTGGAGAACCTCCATTTTAGTTTCTGGTCTCATCACCTTCATTGCCGCCGTTCACTACTATTACATGCGTGATTACTTCACAGCAACTTCTACATCACCAACATTTTTCCGTTATGTAGACTGGATGCTTACTGTTCCACTCATGTGTGTTGAGTTCTATTTAATCACCAAAAAAGCAGGTGCTAAAACAAGCCTACTATGGAAACTTATCTTTGCTTCTGTAGTAATGCTCGTTACTGGTTACTTTGGAGAAGCTGTAGATCGTGGACAAAGTGTTCTTTGGGGTGTTCTTTCAGGAGCAGCTTACTTCTACATCGCTTATTTAGTATGGTTCGGCGAAGTGGCCAAATTGGCAGAATCGGCTGGTCCGGCTGTAGCTAAAGCAACACGCATTTTAGCATGGTTCGTATTAGTAGGATGGGCAATTTACCCACTTGGTTACATTATCGGTACACCAGGTGGTTTATTTGGCGCATTTGGTAGTGCTGATCCAAACCCTTGGATGGATGTTGTTTACAACATTGGTGATGCCGTTAACAAAATCGGTTTCGGTTTGGTTATTTATTCATTGGCTAAGGCTGATTCTAAGGCGTAATTCTTTACACTTAAAAGTATCAAAAGGGAGGCGAAAGCCTCCCTTTTTTTATGGTATTTTTTTAATAAACCTTCGGAAAACTTTTTGGGTCGAGGTCGTGCATCATGTCGAGTACTTTTTCGATGATGTCGTCGATGTTAGGCTTGCTAAAGTAGTCTCCGTCTGAGCCGTAGGCGGGGCGGTGATCTTTGGCAGCCATGGTTTGCGGCGCGAGGTCTAGGTATTGGTAGCCGTTTTGCTTCACTAGAATTTGATCTAGCATGAATGCACTAGCTCCGCTACTTACATCCTCGTCTACGATGAGCAAGGCATTAGTTTTGGCCAAAGATTTGGAGATAAGGTGCTCGGTATCAAATGGCAGTAATGTTTGCGCATCGATGAGTTCTACGGAAATATCCATTGCTGAAAGTTGCTGAACGGCAAGTTCGCAAATATTAAATGTTGATCCGTAAGATACGAGCGTGAGGTCGGTTCCTACTTGTACAATTTCAGGAAAGCCCAGCGGTTCGGTAAACTCCCCAAAATTGATAGGCATGCGTTCTTTGGTGCGGTAGCCATTGAGGGGTTCTATAACGAGTGCAGGTTCGTCGGCTTTTAATAACGTATTATAGAAGGCCGCGGCTTTCGTCATGTTGCGCGGCACACAAACGTGGATTCCTCTTAGCGCATTGATGATCATGCCCATTGGTGAGCCGCTATGCCAAATACCTTCTAAACGATGCCCACGCGTAGAAATAATGAGTGGCGCCTTCTGCCCGCCTTTGGTACGGTATTGGACTGTAGCGAGGTCATCTGATAAGATTTGAATCCCGTAGAGGAGGTAATCTAGGTATTGGATTTCGGCAATTGGGCGCAAGCCGCGCATAGCCATACCGATACCTTGCCCAATAATTGTGCATTCGCGAATACCGGTATCTGAGACCCGTAAATTGCCAAATTGCTCTTGCAAGCCTTCTAGACTTTGATTAACCCCACCAATTCTGCCAGCGTCTTCACCAAAAATAAGTACTTCAGGGCGGCTTTCTAATATTTTTCGGTAGTTTTCGCGCAAGATAATACGACCATCTTCTAGTTGTGTTTCAGCCGTATAAGCAACCGGTACTTTTTCAATATTTGCAATGCGCTCGTTAGAGTTGGAGAATAAATAAGAACTGTAGCGATCTTGTGCTTTGAGCTGGATGCGTTGTACCCATGCAACTAATGCGGAACGTTCAGGACTTTTATCTTGGAGACTTTGGCGCAAGAGCAAACGCGCATTGGTCAGGAGGTCACGGCGAATGCTGTCTTTTTCTTTGCTGAGCTGTTGGTGCATGTTGTTGCCACTTACATATAATGGGTGTGAGGCATCAAAGCTAGAAAGAATGGCCAGAAGGTCATTTTTATCTTCAATGATATCTGCAGTAAAGGCTTGCCAAGCATTGTTTTTAGCTTTTTTGACACGATCTTTCGCAGCATTTGAAATGCCCTCTAATTCTTCTTCAGTAGCTAAGACAAGTCCTTTTTGTGCAAAAGATAGGATCCATTCTTTAAATTTGGCAATACAATCAAAATCGGATTCCCATTGCAGGCGTTCTTCTGATTTGTAGCGCTCGTGTGATCCGGAAGTAGAATGCCCTTGAGGTTGATTTACTTCCTTGACATGTACCAAAACTGGAACATGTTGTTCGCGTGCAATTTGAACGGCTTTTTCGTAGGTTTCGCAAAGGTGAGGGTAGTCCCAGCCTTTGGTAATAAGAATTTCAAAGCCTTTTTGATCGGCATTGCGCTGAAAACCGGCTAGCGCATCTGAGATGCTGCCTTTGGTAGTTTGGAGTTCGCGCGGTACAGAAATGCCATAGCCGTCGTCCCAGACGGACATCACGAGCGGCACTTGAAGCACGCCCGCTGCATTCATGGTTTCCCAGAAAGGGCCTTCAGAAGTGGAGGCATCGCCGATGGTTCCAAACGCAACTTCATTGCCGCCGGCACTGAATTTTTTGAACGCTTCTATATCTTTTAATGTTGGGTGTTCGCGGTATACTTTAGAGGCTTGCGCCAATCCGAGTAAACGCGGCATTTGCCCAGCAGTAGGAGAGATATCAGAGGAGCTATTTTTTTGCGCCATGAGGTCTTTCCATTGGCCATTGGCATCTAAGTTGCGTGTGGCGTAATGCCCTCCCATTTGACGGCCTGCAGATTGAGGCTCAATTGTTTCATCGGTGTGGGCGTAGAGCCCAGCAAAATATTGTTCTAAATTAAGGGCAGAGATCGCCATCATAAGCGTTTGGTCTCGGTAATAGCCCGAGCGGAAATCTCCGTCTTGAAATTGCTTGGCCAATGCAATTTGAGCAAGCTCTTTGCCGTCGCCGAATATGCCAAATTTTGCTTTTCCGGTGAGCACTTCTTTGCGACCTAATAAGGAGGCTTCTCGAGATTCACAAGCCAATTGATAATCAAAGATTACCTGTTGCTTGAAACTATTGAAGTCGAGTTGCTCGCTTGTTGGTGTCGCTTTTTCTTTGGCCATTTTCTGTTGATTGCACACAAATATACGTAAAAAGGGCCTGATTTTTGTTCTAAAATGTGCAATTTTACCCCTGATGAAACCAATACAACTCGAATTATGCGCAGCTTCCGTGGAGGCACTTTGGCTTGCTAAGACACACCGTTTTGAGCGCATTGAACTCTGCCAAAATCTAGAACAAGGAGGCTTAACTCCATCTGCAGGTCTTATTCAACAGGCCTTAAATTTGGGTTTGGAAACCCATGTGCTCATTCGGCCTCGAGCTGGAGGTTTTCATTATAGTCAAACAGAAATAGAAGTCATTCGGCAAGACATCCAATTTTGTCAGGCAGTTGGTGTAAAAGGAGTGGTAGTTGGTTTGCTCAAAGCTAATTTTGAATTAGATATGCATCTTCTCCGAGAGTTAATGCAAATTGCTCCACAGTTAGACTGGACCTTTCACCGCGCTTTTGATGAAAGTGTAGACTGGAAGCGTTCGCTTGATATTCTGATTGAACTCGGTTTCAAGCGCGTGCTTAGTTCAGGTTTTGCCTCGAGTGTTGAGCTCGGAATTCCGATTCTTGAACAAATGTGCCAGTATACGGACGACCGTATTGAAATCATGGCTGGTGGGGGTGTTCATGCAGGTAATATCCATAAATTGGCACAAATAGCCAACCTGAGCGCAATACATTTTTCGGCAACTCAAAAAGAATTATTGGATGAAAATTCTGCCTTTTCGGAAACTATTTTAAAGGTGAATGAAGCCAGGTTGCAGCGCATCTTAGCGGCAATTTAAGAACACTCCATTTAATTTACCTACCTTTGTGGTAATTCGACGGGTAAAAAATGTTGTTTGCCGCGTTCGAAAATCAAGATTACATGTTATTTAATGAATTACCACTGGAGCAAAAACTCCTTCAAGCCATCGCTGAAAAAGGCTATACAAATGCAACTCCAATCCAAGAAAAAGCAATCCCACCGATTCTAGATAAAAGAGACCTTATTGGTTTAGCCCAAACCGGCACTGGTAAAACCGCTGCTTTTGCGATTCCAATTTTAGAACTACTTCATGCTAAAAAGCCTCTAGATGGCGGCATTCAAGCATTAATAGTAACACCGACCAGAGAGCTCGCTATTCAAATTGCAGATAATTTTAAAGAATATGGCAAGCATTTAGGCTTGCGTTCTTTGGTTGTTTTTGGTGGTGTAAAAGCCCATGCTCAAATTCAAACCTTGAAGCAAAAGCCAGCTATACTCATTGCAACTCCGGGTCGCTTACTAGATTTACATCAGCAAGGATTCGTAAATCTCAAGCAGCTATCCATCTTTGTATTAGACGAAGCCGACCGCATGCTCGATATGGGTTTTATACATGATGTCAAGCGTATTGTCAGGTTATTGCCAAAAGAGCGCCAAACCTTATTGTTCTCGGCAACCATGCCTAATGAGGTCAAAAGCCTTGCGAACAACTTGTTGCAAGATCCAATTGAGGTCACGGTAACGCCTGTTTCCTCTACGGTGGAGCGCATCGATCAATGCATGATCCACGTAGCGGACCGCAAGCACAAAGAAACATCTTTGGTAGATTTACTCAAGAAAGACAAAGCAGAAAGCGTGTTGGTTTTCTCCAGAACGAAGCATGGCGCAGACAAATTGGTAAAAATGCTTGCTAAAAATAAGTTAGACGCCATGGCTATCCACGGTAATAAATCCCAAAATGCGCGCCAAATGGCGCTTAATCATTTCAAAGAAGGTAAAATCCGAATTTTGGTAGCTACTGATATTGCTGCCCGTGGCATCGATATCTCTGGACTAGATCTGGTCATTAATACGGATGTCCCGACCGTTGCTGAAACCTATGTGCACCGTATTGGCCGCACAGGTAGAGCAGGTAGAGAGGGCCGCTCGGTCATTTTCTGTGAGCCAGAAGATCATAAATATTTCAAGGCAATTGAAAAACTGATAGCAAAAAAAATACGGGTCGAATAACCCGTATTTTTATTAATTGTTTGAAGCCCTATTAAATTGCGGCAATCTTGTCTGACATATATTCGCCAGCTTTTAGTTTATCGACAATTTTAGAGAAGCATTCGATAGTATATTTGACATCTTCAAGGGTGTGAGCTGCAGTAGGTATGAGTCGTAAGATGATCATGCCTTTTGGTACAACAGGATAAACTACCATTGAACAAAATACATTGTAGTTTTCGCGGAGATCAAAAATGAGGTTGGTTGCTTCTGGAATAGAACCACTGAGGTAAACTGGTGTAACGCAACTATCCGTTGGACCGATTTCAAAGCCAGCAGCTTTTAAGCCACTCTGTAGGGCGTGTGTGTTTTCCCAAAGTTTGTCTTTGAGCTCGGGATGATTTCTCATTAATTCAAGTCGCTTGAGCAAACCAAGCACTAGTGCTACAGGCATGGCCTTCGCAAAAATTTGCGAGCGCATGTTGTAGCGAAGGTATTCAACGACTTGTTCGTCTGAGGAAATAAACCCACCAATGAGTGAAAATGATTTTGCAAAGGTACCGAAGTAGATGTCGATGCCTTCTTGGCAACCCTGTTCTTGACCTGCTCCTGCACCTGTTGCACCAAGAACACCAACACCGTGCGCGTCGTCAACGAATAAACGGAAGTTGTATTTTTCTTTAAGGGCAACGATTTCTTTGAGTTTACCTTGGTCTCCGCGCATTCCGAAGACACCTTCGGTGATGACCAAAATAGCACCGCCCGTTTCTGACGCCAGCTTGGTAGCGCGTTGCAATTGTTTTTCACAATCTTCAACGTCGTTGTGTTTGAAAACAAAACGCTTACCCATGTGCAAGCGCACACCGTCTATCAGACATGCATGAGACTCGGCATCGTAGACGATGACATCGTGGCGATCAACTAAGCAATCTATAGCAGAAACGATTGCTTGGTAGCCAAAATTGCATAAGATGGTATCTTCTTTGCCAACAAAGGCAGATAATTCATTTTCGAGTTGCTCGTGGTAGTTAGAATTACCCGACATCATGCGCGCGCCCATTGGCGAACCAAAACCATAAATGGCTGCTGCGTCTGCGTCTGCTTTGCGCACCTCAGGGTGATTGGCTAAACCAAGGTAATTATTGAGTGACCAATTGAGCTTTTCCGTGCCTCTGAAATTCATGTGAGGGCCAATTTCACCTTCTAGTTTTGGAAAAGTGAAATAACCATGAGATTCTTTAGCGTGGATGCCGAGCGGGCCTCGGTTTGCCTTGATTTTTTCGAAGATATCTGCTGACATGCTGTTATTTTTCTGCAAAGTTAAAGGAATATGAATTAAAAATGTTTTTTCAGTTGCTTAGTTTTCAACAAGCTTTTCACTTAGATAATGGGCTGTGGTGTTGTCTTTGAGTTGGATAAAGTCTTTTGGATGGCCGCTGAAAAGTAAATTCCCGCCATTTTCACCACCATCTGGACCCAGGTCAATGAGGTAGTCTGCGCACTTTATCACTTCCATATTGTGTTCAATAACCACTAAGGAATGACCTTTGTCGAGTAGGGAATTGAATGCGATGAGCAGCTTTTCAATATCGTAAAAATGCAAGCCTGTTGTGGGTTCGTCAAAAATGAATAGGGTGGGTGTAGTTTGACTGCCCTTGCTTAAGAAAGAAGCTAATTTGATGCGCTGTGCTTCTCCGCCAGACATCGTACTCGAGGACTGCCCTACGGTGAGATAGCCCAGGCCAACAGCTACGAGCGGTTGTATTTTTTCAGCTACTTTTTGAGCGAGCTTGTCAGGGTCTGCACTAAAAAAGTCAAGGGCTTCTTGCAGGGTAAGTTCTAGTAAATCTGAAATAGATTTTTCTCGGTAGACAATTTCTAAGGTTTCTGTTTTGTAGCGCTTTGCTTTGCAGTGTTTGCAAGGGAGTTGAACATCGGCCATGAATTGCATCGATACGGTAATGCTCCCTTCGCCTTCACAGACTTCACAACGGCCGCCTGAGACATTAAACGAAAAATACCCAGGTTTATACCCTCGAAGTTTAGAAAGGGGTTGTCTTGCGTAGATCTCTCTGATGTCATCAAAGGCTTTGACGTAGGTGATAGGGTTGCTGCGAGATGATTTTCCAATGGGGTTTTGGTCTATAAACTCCACGTGGCCAATTTTTTTGATATCGCCGCTTAGGCCGTTGCACTTACCGATTAATTCACTGCTCAGGCCAAGTTCTTTGCGAACAAGGGGGTAGAGCAGTCTTTTGACAAGCGTCGACTTTCCCGATCCAGAGACGCCCGTAACGCACACAAGTTGCCCAAGGGGAATGGATACATCGATATTTTTGAGGTTATTTTGTCGGGCGTTGTGAATATGTAAGTGTCCAAGTGCTGTTCGCGTACGTTGGGGAAGGGTAATAAGTTTTCTTCCTGTGAGGTATTGCGCGGTTAGTGAGTCACTCTTTGTGAGGGATTTGAAGTCCCCTTGGTAGACTAAATGACCACCCTGTGAGCCCGCCAGTGGCCCTATATCGAGGATTTCGTCGGCAGCACGCATCATCTCTTCCTCGTGCTCAACAACAATAACTGTATTTCCTTGGTTTCTTAGGGCAATCAGTACTTCAATGAGTTTCTTGGTGTCTCTCGGGTGTAGGCCAATAGAGGGCTCATCCAAGATGTACAAGGAGCCAACTAAGCTAGAGCCAATGGAGGTCGCAAGTTGGATGCGCTGGGCTTCTCCGCCGGATAGGGTGTTGGAGTTGCGGTTGAGCGTGAGGTAGCCCAAGCCTACTTTTTGTAAGTAAGCTAAGCGTTGTTCGATTTCGGGCAAAATATGCTTGCAGATGGTTTGTTCGTGGGAAGAGAGTACCAATGCCTGAAAATAACTCAATGCCTTGTCAATACTCATGAGCACAACATCTTGTATGCTTTTGTCCGCAACTTTTACATATCCGGCGTCTTTGCGCAGGCGGGTGCCTTGGCAATCTGGGCAAATTGTTTTTCCTCTGTAGCGAGAAAGTAATACTCTATATTGAATTTTATAAGTCTGACTTTCAATTTGTTTAAAAAATCCATTTAAACCAATAAAATAGTTGTTCCCGGTCCAAAGCAAGTCGTATTGTGCCGGAGACAAGTCTTGTATTGGGCGGTGTATGGGGAAATCAAATTGGCTGGCTTTATACAATAATCTTTGAAGGTATTCTTGCATGTTTTCTCCTTTCCAAGGAGCAATTGCACCGTCGTAAATACTTTTGGTGCGGTCTGGAAAAACGAGTTCTTCATCGATACCAAGGGTCATGCCGTATCCTTCACACTTTTTGCAGGCTCCATAAGGGTTGTTGAAGGCAAAGAAAGCGGGCGTGGGTTCTTCAAATCGAAGTTCGTCGGCTTCAAAGCGTGCGTTGAAATATTGCAGCTCCTTTGTTTGGGCATTGTATAAGCTGCATTCTCCTTTGCCTTCTGCAAAAGCGCGTTCTATTCCTTCCGAAAGGCGGCTTTGCTGAGGGAGTTCGCGCGCAGTATTTTGCAGGCGATCAATGACGACCCAGATTTGCGGTGCTGTTTCAGCAAATGGTTCAATGTCGTTAATGAGATGAAATTCACCATCAAAAAATATTCTTGTAAAACCTTCTTTATTAAGTAGTTGTATTTTATTATTTAAATTTTCAATTGAAATAAAATGTAGTTGATGTAGAATGGCAAAAGGTGCATCTGGCCAATGCGCATCTAGGAAGTTGATGACATCTTTGGTATGGTGCTTGCGTACTGCTGTTCCAGAAATAGGAGAATAGGTCGTACCAATTCGTGAAAACAACAATTTAAGGTAGTCGTATATTTCCGTGCTGGTTCCGATGGTGGAGCGCGGATTGCCAGAGCTCACCTTTTGTTGTATGGCAATGGCCGGTGACAAGCCTTTGATGTCGTCAATTGCCGGTTTATCGAGTCGCCCTAAGAATTGCCTGGCATAAGAAGACATGCTTTCAATAAAACGGCGCTGACCCTCGGCAAAAATGGTGTCAAAGGCGAGGCTTGATTTGCCGGAGCCGGAAACGCCAGTAATCACAGTGATTTTGCCGTGTGGAATGCGCACATCAAGACCTTTTAAGTTGTGTTCACGCGCACCTTTAACCGTGATAAATTTTTCCATATGCAAAAGTAAAATTTCTTTACTTTTAACGCTTAAAAATAGCTGAATGTCCAAAAACTCTTTGTTTCGAAAAAAAACGGTTGAATCCATTATGGCCCAGGTGCGCGCAAATGAGGCTGCCGGTGATACACACGGGCTCAAGAAGCATCTGAAAATCCGAGATTTGATCGCCTTTGGTATCGCCGCAATAATTGGGGCAGGAATATTTTCTACCATAGGTCAGGCTTCTGCCCAGGGTGGCCCGGCAGTTGTATTTCTATTTTTATTTACTGCGCTAGCAAGTGGCTTTGCGGCGTTTGCTTATGCCGAGTTTGCCTCAATGGTGCCGGTAGCTGGTTCGGCATATACGTATTCTTATGTCGCTTTCGGCGAGCTCATTGCCTGGATCATCGGTTGGGCGTTGATCATGGAGTATGCGATAGGTAATATTACGGTAGCAATATCTTGGAGTGATTATTTAACTACAATGCTTGAACAAATTCATATTCAAGCTATTGGTTTAAATGGAATTCATCTTCCAACTTGGATGCAGATGGATTACTTGAGTGCTTCAAAAGGGTATGACCAAGCCTTACAATTTTTGAAAAATGGGGGTAATTTAAAAGATTTAGAACCCAT
>ERZ888423.931-NODE-931-length-28015-cov-7.322890_pt1 | contig 28015 bp, 21 predicted proteins | sample MGYA00520523_ERZ888423 | MGnify/ENA primary metagenome ERZ888423 (study PRJEB32303, sample SAMEA104408611) | aquatic metagenome | biome: Brackish water; feature: Pelagic; material: water | place: Baltic Sea | collected 2014-06-08T10:24:00 | depth 30,27 m ...
GCTGATCGATTGTGCTCGTGCCAACGCAGAGATTGGCCTCCAGGGGGACGCCTGGACCCACCAGGATGGATCCGATGCTGACGCACTCCTGCGTGCGGTCGCATCCACCGCTGGTGATGTGATCCTGTCCGCCGAGGCCATGTCTGTTCTGCGTCCCTCCGGGGCATCCGCGATCGTTGACGCCTTCGCCCCCGCTCCCGTTGACGTCATCGTCACGGCCCGCGCCCTGGACCGGGTGCTGCCCAGTTCGTGGCAGCAGCACGTGCGCAATGCCAACATCGAGACCTACATCGACTACCTCGCCCTGCGCACCGATGAACGTGCCTCACACATCTACGAGTCGGTCCTCAATCGTGGCTTCTGGCGTGCCTATCGCTATGCGGATCTCGTGCGACGCTGGCAGGAGGCCGCACGTTCGGTCGCGGTGGTGACCATCCCGGCTTCCTCCGCAGACCCGGGCGAAACCTGGAGACGATTCGTGTCGGCGGCAGCCGTCGATGAGTTGCCGGCGCAGCCTCCGCTGATCCCAGGCGATATCGCCAATATCTCGCTCACGGGATCAGAAACCTTTGTCCTGCACGATCTCAACGTCGCTGCTCGAGCGGCGGGCGAGGGTCGTCGGGAGGTGCGGTCACGACATCGGCGGCTCCTGCGCTCGGGATGGGCTCAACGAGATGATCGCGGGCGCCGACTCGGCCTGCCGGACACCGTGCAGGATGACGTGCGGGGATGGTCAGCCGATGATGTCGCCGACCTTGCCCGCTGTGACGTGGCGATCCACGGCACTCTCTCGGATCTGACCTGTGCCAGCGCCGGGAGCGATCCGGGCCTACCCACGATCGAGGAGGTGTCCTCGGCCGCACAGGCCGCCCGGGATGCGCAGGGGGATGCGCTGGGGTGGGATCGACTCAGGGACGAGGACGCGTAGCAGCCCACTCCTCGAGTTGCGCCACAAATGCCGGGCCATCCCTGCCCCAGTCCGCATGCTCCACCACCCATGCATGTCCCTGATCGGCGAGGGTCTGGCGACCCCGATCATCGTCATGCAGTGTGCGCACAGCCTGGGCGGTGGCCGCGGCATCGCCAAACGGAACGATGATGCCTCCACCGCTCGCCGTGGCTAGGCCCACCGCCAGGGGTAAAGGAGTGGAGATGAAGGGGATCCCCCGCGCGAGATACTCCAGCAACTTGGTGGGCATGGAATGGCGATAGTTGGGTTCGTCATGCAGGAGAGATAGACCCACGGTGGCACCGTCCATGAGCCGAAGCGCTTCAGCATTGGGGATGAAGCCACGCCAGGTCAGCCAGCCCTGAGCCTGGGCAGCCCGCATGTCTGCAGCAATGGCGGGTGCGGCCGGCCCGATGACATCCAGGCGTATCTCGCCCTGCTCGGACAGGCGGCGACCCACATCGATGAGGTCGTGGACTCCCCGTGCCGCGGTGAGACTGCCCACGTAGATGGCACGCCCAGGGGACGAGGGGACCACCTGCGCAGGCATCATGGGGGTGTTGGGCACCACGGGGTGCACCAAGGCAAATCTCTCGGCGTAGGCGCGCTCAGCCAGCATGACGTGGGCCCGCCGCTCCGCGGAGGCCTCAGCCCTTCGCACGACTGCCGCGATCGGTCCCCGCAGAGCCTGCGGCAGCCAGCTCTTCATGGCCAGTGTCGACGCCGTGTCCTCGTGCACGTCCCACACAACGGCGGTGTGATCAAGACCGACAGCGGCCGGGATGAGTTCAGGACTGTGAATGAGGATCACGTCGTACTCACTCGCCGTTCGGCGCAGGAGTCGACGCGCAGCCCTCCACGCCCTCACACGATGGCGCCCGTGTGCGCGTGGCAGGTCGATGGCCTGCACCCCCGGCATCGAGGTCGCACCGAAGGCCGTGAAGGGACCGGCCTGCGTCACAGTGTGACCAGCCGCCAGAAGAGCGGCGATTTGTCGCTCCGAGATGCGAGCATCCCGCGGGTCGTGCACCGTGCACATCACGAGGACGCGCACGTCACTCCCCCTCCTGCTCCTCGAGCGTGGCCTGCTCATTGTCATCCCGGCGCTTCCGGCGTCGTTCGCGCATGGCCTTCTTGGTCTTGAGCCCAAAACGTTGCTCGTACTCCGGCACGATGTCATCGGGGTCCCCATCGGCGAGGATGCGGCCCTCATCAAGCCACAGGACTCGGTTGCAGGCGCTGCGAATCGCCCCCATGGAATGGCTCACCAAAAAAATCGTGTCAGCGTCGTCTCGCAGACTCTGGATACGCTCACTACTGCGCTTAACAAACTCACCATCACCGGTCGAGAGCGCCTCATCAATGAGCAAGATCTCATGTGTGACGGCCGAGGCGATAGCGAACTTCAACCGTGCCGACATGCCGGACGAGTAGGTGCTCATGGGCATATGTATGGCGGAACCGATCCCGCTGAACTCCACCACCGAGGGATAGCGCTCCGTGACCTCCGCCGGTGTCAGTCCCAGCGCCAGCAGACCGAGCTCGACGTTGCGCGATCCGGGAAGCGCCTGCATGAGGGCGGAACTCACACCCAGCATGGTCGGCTGCCCATCCGCGAATACTGATCCCTCATTGGGGGGCAGCAGCCCCGCAATGGCACGCATGAGTGTCGATTTGCCGGCACCGTTCTTGCCGATCACCCCGATGGCGTCTCCCTGACGAGCGACGAATGTCACTCCCCGGAGGGCATGGACTTCGCGCTTGACCGATACCGGGCGGCGCGCCTTGACTCGAAGCCACCAGCGCGCATCCTCAGGCGGTGGCCCCTGGGGTGCCGTCCACACGCGGTAAACGATGTGGAGGTCATCCACGATGACCTTGATGGGCGCCGCGGGATCTCCCGGCTTGGGGGGTGCCACTCCCGAGAAGTCGACTTCGTCGGTGAGATCGATGTCATCAAACTCAAAGTCCTCAGCCGCGGCCATACTCGGCCTCCGCCCTCCAGAAGAACCACACACCGAAGGGCAGGATGATGAGTGTCCAGGCCACAGCAAGAGCCCAATTGATCCAGCCACCCGGGGAAAAGTAGGAGTCCATCAGGGCATCGCGCATGCAGTTGAGAAAGACCGTCCCGGGATTGATCTCGATGATGAATGTCGCCCAGTCGGGCACACCGAGTCGCTCAAGGCGGTCCGCGATGGGAATCATGACCCCGGACATGTAGCCCCACACTCGCAGGAAGTAGGGCAAAACTTCGGAGATATCGCGCACCGTGGCGACGATGCGGGCCATGATCAGTGCCATTCCCACGCTGAAGAGGACGATCAGCAGGAGGGCCACGGGGGCAAGAAGCCACTGCCACGTCACGGGCTCACCCGTGACGAGCAGGATGATGATCATGATCGGGAGTGCGTAGTAGAAGACGCGCAGTTGCTTGCCGACAACCGCAAGGGGAAGCACGGCCCGCGGGAAGTGGATGGAGCGCACGAGGCCCTCATTGCCGGATATCGAGCGTGATCCCGCGGTGACCGACTGGCGAATGAGTGCGAAGGTGAAGACACCGACGGCGAGGAATCCCGTGTAATTCTCAACGCTTCCCCGGCCCCCCATGAGGAAGCCGAACAGGAACCAGTAGAGGGCCATCGTCAGGACCGGATCCATGACCTGCCAGAACTGGCCGAGCCTGCTCTTGGTGTTTTGCTTATCTACACTCGCCTTGGCGAAAGCGCGAATAAAACTCCGCCGTCCCCACACACTGCGCAGGTAGGCAAACAGCGGGGGACGGCTGTTGACCGGCTCAAGGCCGGAAGCCAGCGCAAGTTCCTTCGCGTCGACCTCGCGGCCGTCGACGACAATCAGAGCCGCACCACCTTCGGTCCGGCGGTCACGCCGCGCGTGTCAAAGAGTCGTCGAGATGACGCGATGATGTCATCAAGGTCGTAGAGGCCGTGGTTTTGAAGCAGTACGCACATGTCCGCCTCCGCCACGGCGGTCTCCACGTTGCTGACACATTCCATGGAGGTTGGCCCGAGGCCCCAGGTCTGGACATACGGATCGTGGAATTGCACGACGGCACCCATCTCGATGAGTTCCACGGCGATCGGCTTGGCGGGTGACTCTCGTTGATCGGCGATATCGGGCTTGTAGGTCACTCCGAGGAGCAGGATGCGGGCACCCCGGAGGGCCTTGCCCTCGTCATTGAGCGCGTCTTGGATACGCCGGACGACGTATGAGGGCATTCCCGCGTTGATCTCTTGGGCCAACTCAACGAATCGAAAGGGATAGCCCAACTTCGCCTGGACCTGGTAGGACAGATAGTTGGGATCGATGGGGATGCAATGACCTCCGACGCCGGGGCCGGGGTAAAAGGCATGGAATCCAAAGGGCTTGCTCTTGGCCGCAGCAATGACATCCCACAGGTCGATATCGAGTTCGTGGCAGAAGCGGGCCATCTCGTTCACCAGGGCAATGTTGATATGGCGGTACGTGTTTTCGAGAAGTTTGGCCATCTCCGCCTCGCGCGTCCCCTTGGCGGTCACGACCGTGTCGACGAATCGACCATAAAAAGCGGCAGCCACGGTGGTGCAGGCAGCGGTATGGCCACCGACGACCTTGGGCGTGTTGCGCATGCCAAAGGTGGGGTTGCCGGGGTCAATGCGCTCGGGACTAAAGGCCAGGTGGAAGTCGGTGCCCGCCACGAGTCCACGCGCTTCCAGCACGGGTCGGACCTCATCGTCCGTCGTGCCCGGATAGGTGGTGGACTCCAAGACGACGAGCTGCCCGGGTCGGAGATGGTCCGCAATGGCGCGTGTCGCGCTCAGCACAGCCCCCAGATCGGGGCCACCCTCGGGCGTCAGCGGTGTCGGCACGCAGATCACGATCGTCTCCGCCTCGGCGATAACGTTGGGATCCGTCGTGACGTCAAAGCCCAGGGCGATCATCTCGGCAAGATCGGAATCGCTTAAATCATCCACATGGGAGCGCCCGGCCCTCAGGCCGTCGACAACGGCGGTCGAGGCATCGAGCCCGGTCACGGACAGCCCCGCTCGCGTGGCCTCCTGTGCCAACGGCAGACCGACGTACCCCAGACCGATCACCACGAGATCGCGCGTCATGTCCATCCTTCGTCGTCTCCGCACATGCCGGAAGCCGGGCTACGAGCGGATCGCCGGCACCGGGGGCCTTCGAGCCGGGCGTTCACACCGGAACGCCGACCAAAGCGTACGCCGAACGATAGGCCTCCATCACGGAAGGCCATGTGCGCGTCTCAGCGATCCACCTGCGGGCACGCTCTCCCTGCTCGGCCCGGAGGTCTGGATCCGCCAGGGGCAGGAGGGCCTCGGCCAGCGCCCGAGGATCGTCGGGCCGCACCAGGGCGGAGCCAGGAGCGAGCACCTCGGTGATCGCCGGCAAATCACTCCCCACGGTGGGGATCCCGCGTGCCTGAGCTTCCAGCGGCTTCAACGGTGTCACCAGCCGGTAGACGGAACTATCCCGGCGGGGCAGTCCAAAAACATCGAGTGCATCGAACCACGTCTTGACCTCCTCCACCGGCACACGACCCGGGGAGATCAGGGGAACATGGAGGTCGTGCGCCAGCGCTCGCACCGCCACGAGACCGGGACCGTCCCCGACAATCAGGCCACGCGCATCGATACCCGCCTCACGCAGCAGGGCGATCGCCTCAACAAGGGTGTCCATGCCCTCGTCATCATTAATGGTGGCCACACTCCCGATCCACAGGGCCGACGGCACACCAAGTCGTTCGCGGCTCGCCCGTACGTCGCGGACATCGAGGAAGTCCATGGGCACAGCGTTTGGTGTGATGAAGACCCGCGCCGGGTCAACGCCGCGGGCGATGATCGCATCTCGCATGCCAGTACCCAGCGTTGTCACGACATCCGCGGCGAGGAGGACATCGGTGTGTCGCTGCTGCAGGAGCCGGAAGGTATCGACCTCCCGGGCGTCCTCACCGCCGTGGCGGGCCAGCCACGTGTCCTCGAAGAAGCTGCGGGCCTCGTACGCCACGGGTATCCCTCGGCTACGACCCACCTCACGTGCTGCTGCTGCGTTGACCTGGTCGGACGCGGCGTGCAGGACGTCGGGAAGCAGCCGATCCACCAGATTGCCGAGGAGTCCGGCGTACACAGGCGCCAGGCTTTCCTCCGGCGGCATGACGAGCGGAAGGAGACGGTGATAAGACACCCCATCGAGGACCTGCGGGTCATCCGCACGAAGGTCACCATGGGTCACCGGATAGCCCGGTCGCGTGACAACCCGTGCATCCCACCCCAGATCACGCTGTGCACCGGCGATGCGATGAGTACGAATCGTTGACCCGGCCTGGGTGACGGGGAGCGAATTCGTCACCACGTGCAAAATCCTGGGAGGACCACCCCGGGGCCGCGTCGCGGGTGCTGCCGCGGCAGGGGTGTCGGAGACCCCCTGACTCATGACCGCTAATTGGCGTCGCGCGGATCGCACAGCCCGTCGACCTCGTGAGTCCCGTGGCTTCGCGCTCGCGACCTCTGTGAGTCGGCCCGCGAGGACGGCGAATGCGAGTTCGCAGCCCGCGCGCTCGGGCGCGTCACGGGGGATGGACGCCAGGGCCGCCAGCGCCTGCTCGTAGCGATCGCGGGCAATGGCCCTATCGAGTGCGGAGGCTCCGTCCGGGCGCTTCGGGGAGCGACGCAGCCTCGGGACTGCCCGCTCCAGGGCCGCACGGCCACGAGCCGGGTCCTGGGTGAATCGACGCACGGCGCCGGAGATCGCCAAGGGCACACGCCGCGCGTAGCCGAGCGTCCTCATCTCCACCTCCCGGTCTGGGATACTAGACGCCGGTGACGCAGCGTCACCGGCGACAGGAAGGCCGCGATGACCCTGCTCCACATCACGGGGGCTCGCCCTAACTTCCCCAAGGCCGCTCCGGTCATTGCCGCCCTGGCCCGCATGGGGGTGCGCCAGCGGCTTGTCCACACCGGCCAGCACTACGACGACCGGATGTCGGAGGTCTTCTTTCGCGAGCTCGATCTCCCACGTCCAGACATCAACCTCGGCGTTGGCTCGGGCTCCCATGCCCAGCAGACCGCCGCCATTCTTGTGGGGCTCGAAGAGGAGATGCTCACCACGCGCCCGGAGATGGTGGTCGTCTACGGCGATGTCAATTCCACACTGGCGGCCGCGGTCGCCGCGAGCAAACTGGGCATCCCCATCGCGCATGTCGAGGCGGGGTTGCGGTCCTTCGATATGTCCATGCCGGAGGAGATCAATCGCATCGTCACCGATCGCCTCTCCGACCTCCTGCTCTGCACCAGCCCTGACGCGATCGCGCATCTCGCCCGCGAGGGTGTCGATCCCGAACGCATTCACCTCGTCGGCAATCCAATGATCGACACCCTGCTTGCCAATCTCGATCGACTCGATCCTGAGCGCATGCAAGCACGACTGCAACTGCCGGACACCTATATCGTCGCCACCCTCCATCGCCCGGGCAATGTCGATGACCCCGAGACAGCGGGCGAACTCGTGGCTCTCCTGCATTCTGCTGCCTCGCGCGCTGACATCGTCCTGCCGCTGCATCCCCGCGGACGCGCTGTCCTCGAGGCGCTCGGCCTCGATGACCATCCCCGCGTCCACGTCGTGGAGCCACTCGGCTATCTGGACTTCATGAGCCTTGTCCGTGGGGCCCAAGCGGTGATCACCGACTCCGGAGGGGTGCAGGAGGAGACCACGATGCTGGGCATCCCCTGCCTCACGCTGCGACCCAACACGGAGCGTCCCATCACGATCACGCATGGCACCAACCGCCTCGCCACGCCAGCGACCCTGCTGAGCCTCCTCGACGATGCCCTATCCGGCGATGTTGACGTCGAACGTCGTCCGCCGCTGTGGGATGGACACGCGGGCGAGCGAATCGCCAACATCGTCCTGGACGAACTCCGGGGACGCGACGGTCGATGACCGACCAGGGGATTGGGGAAACGGAGGGATCTCCTCCCGAGCTCCAGGGACGCAGTGCGTCGGGTGCTCGGCTCATGGCGGAACTCCGACAGGCCAATACGCGCGCGGAGCGTGCGGAACGTGAACTCCAGCGCACGCGACAGGGAGCCTCCTACGTCGTCGGAGCCCTGCTCGTCCAGGCGGCCAAGGATCCTCGTCGACTCGTCCTGCTCCCCCGAGACCTCTGGCGGGTCTGGCGACTACGCAAGGCGCGACGTACAACAGGTCGGTCCATCGCACCCGGGGTCCAGCCGCGGGAGATCCTGGATCGTGATGCAACCCGGCTGCTTCTGCCCCGACTGAGCGCGGTCCCAGCCGGCCGCCGCCTCACCATCGCTGGTGCGCTGAGTGCAGCAACGGCGCGGGAGTGGGGTCCCTACGCGGCCGTCAGCATGGCACTCCCCCAGGACGGCACTGCGCTCATCGAGGCCATTGATCCCGACATTGTCGTCATTGATTCTGCCGCCGCCCTGCCCGGGGAGACCTGGTCCCATCTGGGCAATCCGGCTGCCATCGATCGACTCCTGGCCGCGGGCGCCATGGTGGATGCGGCCCATGCACTCGGCCGGCCGGTCGTCCTCCTGCGGATGACGCCCCCGTCTCACACCGCCTTCCTCGCCGACCTTGCTGGCCGCTGCGACCTGGTCGTCGATGGACCAGGGTCGACACGTGTGTCCCCCTGGCATCCGGGCATCGACCCACTCGCCTGGGCCGCGATGACCCCCGATGCCAACGGACTGCTGGTGCCACCCGCCGGGGAGTCCAGGCCAGCGGCACACCTGAGCCAACTGCTCTTCTCGGCATCGATCAACCCCGTCACCGTCGATCCTGCGGCCCCCGTCGACGTCGCCTGGGCGCGCGCGCTCGCTCAGACATCGGCAGGTGTCGCAGACCCCGCCATCGTCTCCTCGCGGACCCTCGGTGCAGGCCGGACCTCCGTCGGCTTACTCGCCTCGGGTCGTCGTGTCCTCAGCGGCGGAGACGCAGATCTGGACACGCTTCTCGCGCGTCGGCCCGATGCACTCACCGCGGCGCTCATCACCTCTGATCCACAGGCCCTGGTGGAAGCCGCCCGACGAGGACCCCCACCACTGACTGCCACGGAGCATCGCGCCGCATTGGCAGCCGTCCTCCTCGCGGCCTCGGCCCCCGTGCAACTCACCCGCCTGGCCGAGCGACTCGGCATAGCAGCGAGGCCCCGGTCATGCTGGGATGTCGCACTCGTTGCTGACGCTGACCTGGACGTTGATCGCATCCTGAGCCAATCCTGGCGCCCGCGCGAGGTGATCACCGATGCCACCATCACTGCGCGGGCTCATCAGGCCCTGGATGAGGCAGGCATCGACGTTGTCGAACGTCCCCCCGGACGAGACGTCGACCCTGCACGACTCGGGCTGACGTCGACGTATGTGGCCCATCAGGTGGACCTGCACCAGCCGCATGACATCCTCGACCTCCTCTCCGGCGCACTGCTGGGCCAGCCCGCACCCGCGCATCCCACGGATGCCCGCATGATGAGGTCGCGATGACCCCACCCGCCCGTCCCGTGCGCGCCCTTGTGTACGGCGACGTCAACCTCAACATCCTGGATGGTTCAGCCATCTGGGTGCAGTCGATGTGCGAGGCGCTCTCCCTCGCGGGGGTCGACGTACGCGTGCTCCTCAAAGCACCCGTGGAGACCACTCGCCTCATCGACCCCGTGCAATCCATGGCTTCGGTGACGGTCATAGACCCGTTTACGTCGGGGATGGCGCCGGGTCGCACGCCGCTCACCGCCGACGAGGCCGTCACCCTCCTGGAACGTCTGGATGCCGAGCAGCCCGCCGATCTCATTGTCGTTCGCGGCCTGCGTCTGGTGACGGCGGCGGCGGCATCGTCGCACCTCACAGGTCGCCTATGGACCTACCTCACGGACATCCCGCACAGTGCCCTGGACATGGATGATGCACAGCGTCAGCACATCGGCGCGATTGCCACCGCCAGCCGCTGGATGCTGTGCCAGACCGAGGAGCTCCGCTCACTCATTGAGGGGACAATCTCGCAGGCAAGCGGGCGTTGCGTCCTGTGGAGTCCCGTCGTGCCACCACCCACCGCCGGTCTCCCCGGGCACAGTCCCCTGACCGACGAGCGGCCCCTGCGCTTGGTCTACACAGGCAAGTTCGCCCCCCTGTGGAACACCCTCGAGATGACGCACCTGCCCGCCCTCATGTCCGATCGCGGCCTCAGCGTCGAGGTGCACATGGTGGGCGACAAAATCCATGACGTTCCCGGAGACCCGGAATGGTCAGGTCGGATGCGGGCGGCCCTGGAGGGGACCCCCGGGGTCATCTGGCACGGTGGCATGCCGCGCCAGGAGGCCATGACTCTCGCTGCATCCGGTGACTTCGGCCTGTCCTGGCGTGATGCCGCCATGGATGCCAGCCTGGAGTTGAGTACCAAGGTGTTGGAGTTTGCCTCCCTCGGTGTCCCCGTCCTGCTCAACCGGACACCGATGCACGAGTCCCTACTCGGCGAGGACTATCCCTTCTACGTAACGGACGAGACGGATATCGCCGAAGCCTGTGCCGAGGTTCTCGCGCGGCCTTCGCTGTGGACCGACGTGTCCGGTGAGGTCTCCACCGCCGTGACGCCCTATGGGATGGCCGCTGCCACAGAGCGGATGCGATCCCTGCTCGAACGCACCTTTCCGTCTCCACCGGATGACCTCGCGGCCACGGCGGCGCGTCTCGGCCGGCCCCTGCGCGTCGGCGTCGCCAGTCACGACCTGAAGTTCTTCAACCGCATCCAGGAACACCTCTCAGCACTGTCCGACGTGGACCTGCGCGTTGACCACTGGGACACCCTGTCCAGCCATGACCCGTCCGTGAGCGAGGACCTCGTGGCCTGGGCGGACGTCATCATTTGTGAATGGGCCGGCCCCAACCTTGTGTGGTACAGCCGGCACACACGTCCCGGTCAACGACTCATCGTCAGGCTTCACCGTTTCGAACTCGATGCCGGCTGGCTGGCTGATGTCCGCATCGATGCCGTCGACCAGATCGTGTGCGTCAGTCCCTTCTACGCCCACCTGACCGCCGAGCGCACCGGATGGCCCATCGAGCGGATTGTGGTCATTCCCAACTGGGTCGACGTGGAGCAATTTGCTCGACCGAAGTTGCGCGGCGCGGAGTACACCCTCGGCATGATCGGTATCTCGCCTCACCGCAAGCGCCCCGATCTCGGTGTCGAGGTGCTCTCCCTGCTACGTCGCCGTGATCGCCGCTACCGCCTGGCGGTGAAGTCCAAACTGCCCTGGGACTACTGGTGGATCTGGCGCAAGCCTGAGGAGCGCATCGCAGCTGAGCGCCTATTCCATCGCCTTCACGAGGATGAGACCGTCGCGGGGGCGGTGACCTTCGATGGATTTGGCGGGGATGTCGCCGCGTGGCTGCGACGCGTGGGCTGGGTGTTGTCCACCTCCGACGATGAGAGCTTCCATCTCGCACCCGCCGAGGGCATGGCATCCGGGGCGGTGCCAGCCCTACTGCCCTGGCCCGGTGCAGACACGATCTACGACGTACGCTGGATTCATGACGACGCACGCAGGATGGCGGACGCGATTCACGAGACCGTCTCGTCGGGTGCGTGGTTGGCCACGGCGCACGTGGCCAACCAGCAGGTCAGGGCGTCGTTCCCTCTTGACAGCGTGTGCGGCACCTGGTCGCGCATCCTGGTCGAAGACCTCTCCCCCGACACAGCACGGGGCACCCTCGCGCGCGGATGAGCCTCGAGCACTAGTCGGCGAGGACGGCGGCGTAGGCGGCGTGACCATCCCGACACCGGGCAATAGCGAGGAGACGCTCCTCATGCAGCAGGGCGACGTGCTCCGACTCCGGGGCGCCCTCGGGCCAGGGTATGCGCACGCCATGACCGATGAGTTCAACCCTGCTGGCAGGGACCTCCACCCAGGCCATGCTCCGACGTGCCGCATCGGCGAGGGTCAACAGCTCGGCCGGGGTGATCAACTCCGGCGCCACCGCATCCGACTCGGCAAAGCCTCCGGAGCGCACCCGACGTAACTCCCGCACATGCCCCACGGTGCCGAGGTCTGCAGCGACGTCGCGCGCGAGCGCGCGCACGTAGGTCCCCGCACTGCCCACCACTCGCACCCGAGCAGTCGTGACGGGAATACCGTCCTGAGTTTCCTGCTTCATCTCGAGCAAGTCGAATGCTGAGACACGCACGGGTCGGACCGGCAGGTCGACCTTCTCACCCGACCGGACGAGGTCATACGCTCGGCGACCATCGAGTTTGATCGCACTCACGGAGCTGGGCCGCTGCAGAATGTCCCCCGTCCATCGAGACATCACGGACGTCAGACTCACTCGGTCAACATCCGCCCCGGGTGCTGTGGTGACCTCTCCCTGCGCATCGTCGGTTACGGTCCCGATGCCGAGCACGAAGGTGCTCACATACTCCTTATCGTCGCCGGCAAGGTAGCCCAGGAGTCGGGTCCCTGCGCCTACGCCGAGCACAAGCACGCCGCCCGCGGCGGGGTCCAGAGTCCCGGCATGTCCCACCTTGCGCGTCCCGAGGGCCTTGCGTGCCGCGGCAACGACGGCATGCGACGACGGGCCCAAAGGCTTGTCGACAACGAGAATCCCGCGGGGCGGGCTACTCGGCATCGGCGACGTCGTCGCGCTGGCGATAGGGATCGGGATCCCCCGCGTACCGGGCGCCAGCAGCCTGGTCATGGACATGGGCGTCGGACTCAGCGGCCGACTTCAGCAATTCGTCGATGTGGGCCGCGGTGTCCGGCAGGGCATCCAGGACGAACTCCAAGGAGGGAGTGTGTTTGATGCCCGTCTGGCGCCCCACCTCGGTACGGAGCATTCCCCGGGCTGATTCCAGGGCCGCCGCCGTCGCTTCCCGCTCCGTCTCGTCGCCGTAGACGGTGTAGAAAACCGTGGCTTCGCGCAGGTCCGATGTCACCCGCGCGTCAGTGACGGTCACAAAGCCCAATCGAGGGTCCTTGATGCGCAAATCCAGTGCCTCGGCCACGATTTCACGCACGCGGTCGGCCAACTTGCGTGCCCTTGCCTCTGAAGCCATCGATGCCTCCTCGTCCTGGATGCGGTTCAGGCGCGAGGCTTTTCGCGCATCTCGTAGGTCTCCACAACGTCATCCACCTTCACGTCGCCGTAACTGCCGAGGTTGATGCCGCACTCAAATCCCTCACGGACCTCGGTCACGTCGTCCTTGAAACGACGCAGCGAGGCAATCGTGAGGTCGTTGGCAACGACGACACCATCGCGCACAAGGCGAGCCTTGGTGTTGCGGCGAATCTCACCGGACCGAATCAGCGATCCGGCGATCGTTCCGAACTTGGAGGACTTGAAGACCTCGCGCACCTCGGCGGTGCCGAGCTGCACTTCTTCAAACTCCGGCTTGAGCATGCCGCGCAGGGCCAACTCGATCTCATCGATGGCCTGGTAGATCACCGAGTAGAAGCGGACATCAACACCCTCCTGCGAGGCGAACTCGGCGACCTTGCCCTCGGGACGCACGTTGAAGCCCACAACAACGGCATCGGAGGCGCTGGCGAGGGTCACATCGCTCTTGGTAATGGCACCGACACCGCGGTGGATGACGCGCAGGGACACGGCATCGCCCACCTCGATCTTGAGCAGGGCATCCTCGAGGGCCTCCACTGAGCCGGAGACGTCACCCTTGAGGATGAGATTGAGCTCACTCTGCTCGCCCTCTTCCAGGCTCTTGAGGAAGTCCTCAAGAGTCCTTCGTGCCCGAGACTTGGCGAGTTGCGCATTGCGTTCGCGCGCCTGTCGGGTTTGAGCGATCTGGCGTGCGATGCGGTCTTCGCTAACGACGAGGAAGGTGTCACCGGCGCCCGGCACAGAGGTGAGACCGAGGACCTGAACGGGGCGCGAGGGGAAGGCCTCAGCGACAGGATTGCCGTCCTCATCGAGCATCGCGCGGACGCGCCCATAGGCATCCCCGGCCACGATCGAGTCACCGAGGCGCAGGGTGCCTCGCTGCACCAGGACCGTCGCGACCGGGCCGCGGCCACGGTCCAGATGCGCCTCAATGGCGACACCCTGAGCATCCTGGTGCGGGTTGGCCCTGAGGTCGAGTGCGGCATCAGCCGTGAGCAGGATGGCCTCGAGGAGTTCCTCGATACCCGTGCCCTTGACCGCTGATACATCAACAAACATCGTGTTCCCGCCGTACTCCTCCGCAACCAATCCGAACTCCGTCAGTTGGCCTCGAACCTTGGCCGGGTCCGCACCCTCCTTGTCGACCTTGTTGACGGCGACCACGATGGGGACCTCAGCCGCCTGAGCATGGTTCAAGGCCTCAATGGTCTGCGGCTTGACGCCGTCATCCGCAGCCACCACCAGGACGGCAATATCGGTCACCTGGGCTCCGCGCGCACGCATCGCCGTGAAGGCCTCATGTCCCGGTGTATCGATGAATGTGACAGCGCGGTCATCGTCTTCGGCCTGGGCGTTGATCTGGTAGGCACCGATGTGCTGGGTGATGCCACCGGCCTCACCCGCGACGACGTTGGTCTTGCGGATCGCATCAAGGAGCTTCGTCTTGCCGTGGTCGACGTGGCCCATGACGGTCACCACAGGAGGTCTCGCCGCGAGATCCTCCTCACCACCCTCATCTTCACCGAAGTCGAGGGAGAAGGACTCGAGCAGCTCGCGATCTTCGTCTTCAGGGGATACGACCTGGACGTCAAAGTCCAATTCCCCACCCAGCAACTTCAACGTGTCGTCATCGACTGATTGCGTCGTCGTGACCATCTCGCCCAACTTGAAGAGCACCGTCACGAGATCGGCGGGACTCGCATCGATCTTCTCGGCGAAGTCGGTCAGGCTTGCCCCGCGCGGCAGTCGCACAACCTGGCCATTGCCGCGCGGCAAGCGCACGCCACCAATGGTCGGCGCCTGCATGTTGTCGAACTCCTGGCGCTTGGCCCGCTTGGACTTGCGACCACGCGATGGCCGGCCACCCGGCTTGCCAAACGCACCCGCTGTGCCACCGCGACCACCGGGTCCGCCACGACCACCGGGTCGACCGGCGAAACCTCCAGGACCAGCAGGCGCACCACCACCCGATGAGGGGAATCCACCGCGTGCGGGACCTCCGGAACCTCCGGGACCTGCGGGTCGTCCTCCACCGGGGCCTGCGGGTCGGCCTCCCCCGGGACCACCGGGCCGCGCGCCACCCGGACCTGCAGGGCGCGTGCCCGGGGCTCCACCGGGCCTGGCCCCCGTCGGGGGTCGGGGCGTGGTGCCGCGGGGCATCATTCCCGGGGTGGGCCGAGGGATGCCGGGCACCGCGGGAGCGGGACGGCCCATGCCGGAATTGCCCGTGAAGGGGTTATTGCCCGGACGGGGGGCCGCGGGGCGAGGAGCCTCACGCGCGGCCACGTTGCCGGTGAAGGGGTTGTTGCCCGGACGCGGGCCTGCCGGGCGAGGTGCCGGGCGGTCGTCATCGCTCTCAGGTCCAGAAGGCGCGGGCGCGGCAGAGGCGGCTGGCGCCTGGGGCACCGGCCGCGGAGCGGGGACCGGAGCTGGTGTGCTGGATTCCTCAGCCGAAGCCACAGCGACCACGTCGGCGGCCGTCGCGGCAGGGACCTCGGGACGGGGCAGACCCTCATCAGCGGATGCTGCCTTGGGCTTCGCTGCACGCTTGGGCTTGGCCGCTGCACCGTCTGCGGGCGCTGCCGGCATCGCATCCTTGAGCTTGCGCACCACGGGCGCTTCGATCGTGGATGAGGCGGAACGCACAAATTCGCCGAGCTCTGCCAGTTTGGCGAGCACGACCTTGCTCTCGACTCCGAGCTCTTTGGCTAGCTCGTAGACCCGGACCTTCGACACAACTCTCCTGTCTTTGGCCCGGGTGACGCGCGTATTCGCGCGCTACCGAACCGTCAGTGGTGGACGTCCCTGCTCATGGCTGGGCGCTCATTGGTGACTCATCCTCGGATGCCCCATCTCTGCGGCGGTCTGGTGACGGCGGGCACGTGATTGCGTCCACCGGTGGTGCGAACGAGCGATCTCACTTTGCCGAACTAGCCTGCGGGCAGGCTTTCGATATACGTGCGGAGCACCGAGAGGTCCGGTGCAACAGACACGCGTAGAGCCCGACCGAATGCCTTGCGACGCTCGGCCACCTCCCAGCAAGCGGGGTGCAACCACGCACCCCTGCCCTGCCTGATTGCCCGCGGGTCAGGGGTAACAACCCCGTTATCGAGGACCACTCGCAGGAGGCCTTCTGGTGAATCCTGGCGCCGGCAGCCAATGCAGGTTCGCTCGCACGCCATGCGGGCAGAACTCACAGTATCCCCGGATCGAATCCACTCAGACGGGCGAAGTCTAACGCTGGCGCCTGGCCCCGCTGCCGCGGGGCCATGCCGCCGCGACTCACTCGGATGTTGACGAGGCGGGGTCAGGCGGACCCGATGGTGTCGCCCCCTCGTCCGTGTCGGGCCGAATGTCGATCCGCCAGCCGGTCAGCCGGGCGGCGAGACGGGCATTTTGCCCCTCACGCCCAATCGCCAGCGACAATTGGTAGTCGGGAACGGTCACCCGTGCCGACCGGGCCACCGCGTCCACAATGTCGACCCGGCTCACACGGGCAGGCGAGAGTGCATGTGCGATGAGTTCGGCCGGGTCATCGCTGAAGTCGACAATGTCAATCTTCTCGCCCCCGAGTTCACTCATGACCTGACGGACTCGTTGACCCATCGGGCCGATGCACGCACCCTTGGCGTTGACTCCCGAGACGGTGGAACGCACCGCGATCTTGGTGCGATGACCAGCCTCACGGGCCAAGCCCGCGATCTCCACACTGCCGTCGGCAATCTCGGGCACCTCGAGAGCAAACAATCCGCGCACCAGGGCCGGATGCGAACGCGACACGGTGACCTGCGGGCCACGGGGTCCCTTGCGCACACCCGTCACAACGCACTTGATGCGGGTGCCATGCGGATAGGTCTCACCGGGCACCTGCTCCGATGGCGGCAGCATCGCCTCCACCTTCCCCAGATCAACACGCACCACTCGGGGGTCACTCGCCTGCTGGATGACCCCGGACACCAGATCGCCCTCGGTCCCGGAGAACTCCCCGAAGGTGCGATCTCCTTCCGCGTCGCGCAGCCTCTGGAGCAGGACCTGGCGTGCCGTGGACGCGGCTACCCGGCCGAAGTCCGTCGGCGTGTCGTCGTACTCGCGCGTCGTCGGAACCGCTTCACCCGCGACCTGCTCGCCTGTCGGAGCCACCTCCCGCGCCCACACGGTGACGTGCCCGGTTGTTCGATCAAGTTCGACGCGGGCTTCGGGTGCCGAGCCGTCGCTGCGCTGATACGCCATGAGGAGCGCCTGCTCGATGGAATCCACCACGAGATCCCAGGACAGTTCCTTTTCGCGAACGAGAGCCCGCAGTGCGTTGACGTCGACATCCATCACTTCACCTCCGACTCGGGCCGACGGAACTCGATCTGGACCAGACCGCGATCCAGGTCGACCCAGGGCACGCGCACATCCTCACCGTCATCGCCGTGGGCAACCCCCGGGGATAAAACAACGGCATCGTCATCCACCGAGAGGATGCGGGCCTCCACCTGCGAACCATCGCGACGCACCGCGATCACCAGGCGCCCCACGTTGCGACGCCAATGGCGTTGTTCCGTCAGGGGTCGATCGACTCCCGGGGAGGTCACTTCAAGCGTGTACGGATCCTCACCCATGACGTCATCGGCATCCAGGGCGGCTGAGACCGTCTTGCTGACCGCAGCAATACCATCCAGGTCGATTCCACCGTCACGATCCACAATGACGCTCACGCGACGGCGGCGGCCGGTCGTCACAGACTCGACGGCTTCCAGGTCCAGGCCCAGGGCGACAACACTCGGCTCGAGCAGTGCGTGAAGGGCAACATCATCGGGGGTGCTTGCACCTGTCCGCGCCATAGTGTCTCCCTTATTCACCTGTGTCTATCCGTGTCGATGTCCCCGAACCGCTCCGGACGCGCCGGAAGAGCACCACCAGAGGGTACCGCGACCCGTGGCATGCTGATTGATGTGCGACTGACCCCTCACCGCGGGGCTCCCCAGCAGGCCCAGGCCCCGCGACCTCGTGGACCCCTCGTGAGCCGTCGCTCACTTTTGGCGCTCGCGGCGGGGGCTGCCGTTGCCGTTGCCGGTTGCTCGTCAGATCCCGCGCCCGTGCCGTCCTCGAGCTCCCCTCCCGATCCGGATGAGGCTCTCGCTGCCACTGTCGCATCGGAGGAATCGCAGTTGATCGAGTTGTACGACGCGACGATCGCTGCCTTCCCCGCCCTGGCAGCGATGATCACGACCATTCGAGAGGAGCACGCCGCGCATGTTGAGGCCGTGCGCCCTCAGGGCGCCACCCCTCCCACCACGACACCATCGGCTTCGACCGCACCTGTGGTCGCGGGGACACAGCAGGTGGCCCTTGCCAATCTCATCGACGCGGAGCGACGCGCCACGGGCCAACGGACACAGGCATGCGAGGTGGCCGGGTCCATGCAGACGGCTCGGCTGCTCGCGCTCATCGCCGCATCCGAGGCTGGCCACGTCGAGTTTTTGCGCAGGGCCAGTTCATGACGGACGCTCTCATGGCTGCCGTCACCGGCGAGGAGGCCGCGACCTACGCCTACGGGGTTGCCACGCCGTGGCTTGACGCAGGAGACATTGATCTCGCGCGTGGGGGCCTGGCTGCGCATCGGGCCCGCGTGCTGGCCCTGCGCCAGATCGCTCCCGATGCTGCGGAATCCGGCATGCCCGGCGGCTTTGTCACGGGGCCCATTGATTCCCCCACCTCCGCAAGGCGCCTCCTGGCGGACGTCGAGGCCCGCCTGTGCGCTGTCTACGCCGATCTGGCGGCCGTGTCAGCAGGGCCAGCCAGACGAGATGCCGTCCTCGCCGCCTGCGAGTGCTCCGCGCGCTCCATTGGCTGGGGGGCCCCCACCGCAGCCTTCCCGGGGTATCCTGCCTAGCCCCTCCGCATACCCGTTCCCTTAGTCACCGAGCGCGCTTAGTCACCGAGCGTTTGCCAGGCGAGCGCCACGATGAGTGCGGCAACGACGATCAGCAAAACACCACGGACGAATCCACTGCCTCGCGCAATGGCCGTCCGTGCACCAACGACAGCGCCGAGGACATTGCACGCTCCCATCATGATGCCGAGTCCCCAGGCAACGGCTCCCGCCCAGCCAAAGATAAGAAGCGCCGCGAGGTTGGTGCCTATGTTGACGATCTTCGCTGTCGCTGATGCCTGGAGGAAGGTGAATCCTGTGGCGGCGACAAGCAGGATGACGAGGAACGCACCGGTTCCGGGACCCAGCAGTCCGTCATACAGGCCGATCACGACGCCGCCAACTATCGCGGTCGTCCAGCGGCGGCCCGCTGACACCTCGCGTGCCACTAGACCGAGTTGGGGGCGCAGTGCAACGAAGATCCACACCAGCACGAGGGCGGCAAGGATGAGCGGGCCGAACACCTCGGGGGGGAGGTTGACGGCGAGTCGAGCTCCGACAGCGGCACCGCCGAACGCCGACAGGGCCATGGGCACCGCTGTCCACAGACGCGGCAGTGCGAGGCGCCCGTATGTCACGGCAGCCGCTGTCGTGCCCATGATGGACGACAATTTGTTGGTGCCGAGAGCCAGCGCAGGACGCTCCGTGGGTGCGACCAGCAGGAGCGCGGGCAACTGCAGAAGGCCTCCTCCCCCACTTACGGCATCCACCCAGCCGGCAGCGGCAGCGACACAGCACAGCAGGACGATGACGTACCACTCCGGCGTCATTGGCGCTGCGCTCCCGCCCTCCAGCCGAGCACGACACCCAGCACCTCGCCCAGCCCGCGCACCACCGCATCCGGGGTGACGTCGACTGCGACCGCCTGTTCCCCCAGCCGTGAATGCGGGATCAGGATGGCGCGCATGCCGACCTGTTGCGCTCCGTGAATGTCGTCCCAGGGGCGATCCCCCACAAAGACGGTGTGCTCGGGCAGGGTATCGATCGCAGCCATCGCACGCCGGAAGGCGTCCGCGTGCGGCTTGGCGACCGGCAACTCACTTGAATAGACAGCCGCATCGATGTAGGGAGTCAGGCCATCGCGGGAAAAGACCGCCTCGTGGTGCCACCGCGGCCAGAGCGTGTTGGAGAGAATACCGACGCGCATCCCCTCATCACGCAAGGCGCTGAGCAGGGGCAGTGCCTCGGGATCCGCGAGGGTATGTGGCTCCCATGCATCGAGGTAGGCAGCGAGCGCCATCCCGTGCCGTGGACTCTCACTGTTGATGCCGCATTGGGCGAGGACGTGGTCGAGGGTTCCGGTGCCGTTGGCCCCTCGCGATGTCTGCTGGTCACGCCACAGACCCATCTCGGCTTCGGCGAGCCGAGATGCAAGATCTTCGTCACCGGGGTCATAGACCATCGCGTAGGCCCCCCATTGCCCCACGAGGTCGATGTCATGCCAGGGCGTCAAGGTCCCACCCCAGTCAAAAATGACAGCGTCGACCCTCATGCCGGCGCCACTAGCGGCAGACTTCGACAAGTCTTTCAACAATGTCGCCCACAGCGACATCCACAGAGTCACCGGAGGCTCGGTCTCGCAACTCCACGACACCGTCTGCGAGACGCTTACCCACAACCACGATGGTGGGGATGCCGATGAGTTCTGAGTCCTTGAACTTCACTCCGGGTGAGACGCCCCGCCGATCGTCAATGAGCACACGCAATCCCTGCGAGATCGCTCCCGCCGCGATGGCCTCTGCCGTGTCGAACGGCGCATCGTCCTTGCCCGTCGCCACGATGTGTATGTCGGCGGGAGCCACCTCCCGGGGCCAGACCAGACCCTTGTCGTCATAGTGCTGCTCCGCGACAGCGGCTACCGCGCGAGACACGCCCAGGCCATAGGAGCCCATGGTCACCGTGACCTGCTTGCCGTGCTCGTCCAAGACGGTAAGTCCTAGCGCGTCGGCATATTTGCGACCCAGTTGGAAGATGTGACCGATCTCGATACCCCGCGCGAGTTCGACCGACGCACCACATTGGGGACACGGGTCCCCTTCGATGATCTCAACCGCCTCGATCTGACCGTCCACGTCGAAGTCTCGGCCCCGCACAAGTCCGTACACGTGGCGTCCCGGCTGATTGGCCCCGGTGATCCACGCCGAACCCATCGCGACGCGAGGGTCCACGAGATAGCGAACATTGCCCTCTCCGCCCAGCGCACCCGGGCCGATGTAGCCCTTGACCAGCGCCGGGTACTTCACGAAGTCACTCTCCTCGAACGGACGCAGTGCCACAGGATGCAGGGCCGCCTCGAGACGCTTGACATCGACCTCACGGTCACCCGGCACACCCACGGCGAGTGGCGCCGTCGTGCCATCGGGATAGTCCGCCAGGAAAACGACGTTCTTCAACGTGTCCGCAGCCGTCCAGGGACGGTCTGATCGTCGAGTGTCCTCACGCGCGTTGGAGACCTCAACCAGTGTGGCGATCGTGGGCGTGTCCGGCGTGTCATGGACCTGCGCCGGGGGCAGATCGGTGGTGTCCCGTGGCTCCATGTGCGGGCTCACCACCGCTTCGATGTTGGCGGCGTAGTCGCAGGCCATGCAGCGCACATAGGTGTCCTCGCCGTACTCCGTGGGCGCGAGGAACTCCTCGCTCTGCGAGCCGCCCATGGCCCCGGATTGAGCCGAGACGATGACATAGGTGAGATTCAACCGATCAAAGCAGGAGATGTACGCGTCGCGGTGCCGATGGTAGGAGCGCTCGAGGCCGGCATCCTCAACATCGAAGGAGTAGGAATCCTTCATCACGAACTCACGACCGCGCAGGATGCCCGCACGAGGCCGAGCCTCGTCCCGGTACTTCGTCTGAATTTGGTAGATCACCAACGGCAAGTCCTTGTACGAGGAGTACTCACCCTTCACCATGAGGGTGAACATCTCCTCGTGCGTCGGCCCGAGGAGATAGTCCCCACCTTTGCGGTCCTGCAGTCGGAAGAGGTTGTCGCCGTACTCCTCCCAGCGATTCGTTCGCTCGTAGGGTTCGCGTGGCAGTAGGGCTGGGAAGTGAACCTCCTGGAAACCGGCAGCGTCCATCTCCGCACGCACGATGCCCTCGATGTTGCGATACACGAGATACCCCAGGGGAAGCCACGAGAAGATGCCCGGTGCGATGCGGCGCACGTATCCGGCCCGGACGAGGAGACGATGGCTCGGGACCTCAGCATCGGCAGGATCATCACGCAGGGTGCGCACAAAGAGGGTGGACATACGCAACAGCACAGGGTCTCCTCACAGACAACGGTGCCTGAGGATACCTGCACGCCCGGGTGGGACCGGGGCGCCTAGAGGAGGACCGTGGCGAATTCCCCGGCGGCCCGGAACCCCACGGCCTCGTAGCACCGGCGTGCTGCCGCGTTGAAGTCGTTGACATACAGACTTACGACGGGTGCGACACGTTGCCGGGACAGGCGGACGACAGCAGCCATCGCCGGCGTGCTCAGTCCCTGGCCGCGCAGATCGGGCGCGACCCACACGCCCTGGATCTGACAGGCATCCGGGGTGGCCGCCCCAATCTCAGCTTTGAAGATGACACGTCCTGACTCAATGCGCGCAAATGCACGTCCGGCGCGAATGAGCTCGGCAATGCGCGACCGGTAGGCAGGCCCTGCGCCTCCGGACACCGGAGACACTCCCACTTCCTCGGTGAACATCTCGATGCACGCAGGCACGAGGAGGTCGATTTCCTCGATGCGCACAGCGCGGACATGCGTGTCCTGCTCGAGCGGGGAGTCACTATCCATGGCCAGCACGGGTTGGCGCGCACGGATCTCCCTCGCGGGTCCCCATGAGCCTCCCAGCCGATCCCATAGATCAAGTACCTCAAGCGAGGGGCCCACCAGCGAAGATCCTCGACGTCCCGTGCGCCGCAGCCGCTCGGCTAGCACTCGCCGCGCACCGGTATCCGTCGCGATGGGGATGACATTCGCTCCAACATGCAGGGCAGACACACATTGCCCACCACGATCAACCGCCCAGAACTCAGCAGCTAGTCGTCGGCCCCGCTCCGGGAGTCGAGACGCGACGAAACAATGGGTGACCGGATCGGCATCAAGGAGTCGGCGGAGGGCAGGCAGATCGTCGGCGACCAGCGGTCGGACGGTGAGGCCAGCCTCAACTGACGCTGACGACGGGGCCGCCTGCGCCGTCATTTCCCATCTCCTCTGCCAACTTCATCGCTTCCTCGATGAGTGTCTCCACGATCTGATGCTCCGGCACCGTCTTAATGACCTCACCACGGACGAAAATCTGCCCCTTGCCATTGCCCGAGGCGACTCCCAGATCAGCCTCTCGCGCCTCTCCCGGCCCATTGACGACGCAGCCCATGACCGCGACGCGCAGGGGGACATCGAGTCCCTCGAGGCCGGCGGTCACCTGCTCGGCCAGGGTGTAGACGTCCACCTGCGCCCGACCACATGAGGGACAGGACACGATTTCGAGCCCACGTTGGCGCAGGTTGAGGGATTCCAGGATGCCGATTCCGACCTTGACCTCCTCGACCGGTGGCGCGGAGAGGGACACCCGGATCGTGTCGCCGATGCCGTCCGACAGGAGCGCACCGAATGCCACGGCTGACTTGATCGTGCCCTGGAAGGCAGGGCCCGCTTCCGTCACACCGAGATGGAGTGGATAGTCGCATTGCGCGGAGAGAAGTCGGTACGCCTGCACCATGATGACGGGATCATGGTGCTTGACGGAGATCTTGATGTCACCGAACCCATGCTCCTCAAAAAGGGATGCCTCCCACAGGGCTGACTCCACCAGCGCCTCGGGTGTGGCCTTGCCGTACTTCGCCAACAGCCGCGGATCGAGGGATCCAGCGTTCACTCCGATACGAATGGGTGTCCCGGTGTCTGCTGCTGCGCGAGCGATCTCTTTGACCTTGTCATCGAATTGCTTGATGTTCCCGGGATTCACGCGCACACCTGCGCAACCCGCTTTGATGGCAGCAAAGACGTACTTGGGCTGGAAGTGAATGTCCGCGATCACGGGGATGCCGGATTTGCGCGCGATGTCGGGCAGAGCGTCCGCATCATCCTGGCTGGGAACCGCTACGCGCACGACCTGACAGCCTGCAGCGGTCAACTCGGCAATCTGCTGCAGTGTGGAGTCCACGTCAGCCGTCAACGTTGTCGCCATGGACTGCACGCTCACCGGAGCTCCACCCCCGACGGCCACCGGATGCGTCGGATGCCGCAGGGTCAACTGACGTGTCGTACGCCGCGGGGCAAGGACGGGCGGGGGCGCGGCGGGCAAGCCGAGGTCGATGCTCACGCCTTTAGTATCCCCGACAGCCACGTGGGCCACACCCCGGAGAGTCAGCCGAGGGTCAGTGGCTTGACGAGGTCGGCAAAAATAACCACGGCCCCCACCGCCACGAGCGCCACGGCGACCACGTAGGCCACCGGCAGGAGCCTGGCCACGTCGACCGGCCCGGGGTCAGGGCGCCCACGCACCCGGGCAACCGATCGTCGAGACCCTTCGTAGAGGGCTCCCGCCACATGACCGCCGTCGAGCGGGAGGATGGGGAGCAAATTGAAGAGGAAGAGGAAGAGGTTGAGGGAGGCCGCCAGACTCAAGAAGATGGCGAGTTTGGCCTCGGGCGACTCATCAGATGCCACGATTTCGCCGCCGAGGCGGCTCACCCCCACCACACTCACGGGGCTGTCGATCTGTCGCTCACCACCGCCCACGAGGGTCTCGCTCACGAGTTCGTAGACCCGCACGGGCATCGACGCCAGCGCTGTGGCCGAACGGGCGGTGAGATCCCACATCTGAGCGGGGACCGTCGTCCATGACTGATTGACGTATTCGATCTCGGGACGGACCCCGAGGAAGCCCGTGGTCTCCACGGCCCCCGTCGGCTCACCCATCTCGTCGTACACCGGGCGTGTCACCTCAGCGGTTTCGACCGGGAGCTGCACCGTCGTCCCGTCGGCTCGCACCACCGTCAGGACACCGGCCACGACACCCTGCGCCCGAATCTGATCGGTGAGGGCATCCCACGAAGCCGGCGTCTCCCCGCTCAGCCCCGTGATGACGTCCCCCGGCTGCAGGCCGGCGAGGGCCGCGGGTGACGCACCCTGGGCGCACTCCCCGGAGGCATCCGGTGAGCCGGTGGGTGCGTCGACCGTGGGCACACAGGGAACGACGGATGACACCGTCAGACTGGGCTGAGCGGTCCCAATGCCGACGAGGACGATGGCAAAGAGGACAAAGGCCAGGGCGAGATTCATGAAGGGCCCGCCGAGCATGATGATGACGCGCTGGCGCACCGGCAGCCGGTAGAACACCCGACTCTCGTCACCCGGGGCTATCTCCTCCAGGGACTGACGACGGGCATCCTCGACAAGCATGGTGAATCGACCGGTCGACATGCTGCGAGCGGTTCCTTCGGGAGCGTCCTTCGGCGGGGGCAGCATGCCGACCATCCGTATGTAGCCCCCGACCGGAATCGCCTTGACGCCGTACGACGTCTCACCGCGACGACGCGACCACAGCGTGGGTCCGAATCCCACCATGTACTCGGTGACCTTGACACCAAACTTCTTCGCCGGCACCAGGTGGCCGATTTCGTGCAGGGCGATGGAGGCCAGGATGACGAGGAAGAAGCCAATGATGCCCACGATCTCCCACATCAGCACACCTCCCCAATCATGTCGCCGGCACGCTCGCGAGCCCACGCATCTGCCCCGAGGACGTCATCCACGCAGAGGACGCGGCCCGTGCCTTCACCACCATGGTGACGGTCCGGGGGCTCTGAGGCGCGTTGAAGGTGCTCGGCGAGAACGGCGGCCACCACCTCAAGGATGCCGAGATAGGGCAGCCGGCCCCCCAGGAAAGCGGCCACGGCCACCTCGTCGGCGGCATTGAAGACGGCGGGGGCGGTGCCACCGGACTCCCCAGCCGTGCGAGCGAGCCCGATCGCGGGGAAGGCCGTCTCATCGACGGGGAAGAACTCCCAGCGGGATGCTCGGGACCAGTCACAGCCCGGTGCTGCGCCCGGGACGCGCTCAGGCCAACCGAGCGCCCACGAAATGGGGAGGCGCATATCCGGCGGACTCGCCTGCGCCATCGTCGATCCGTCGACGAATTCCACCATTGAGTGAACGATCGACTGAGGATGCACCACGACGTCGATGCGGTCGTACGGAACATCGAAGAGCAGATGCGCCTCGATGATCTCCAGCCCCTTATTGACCAGCGTCGATGAGTTGATCGTCACAAGGGGCCCCATGCTCCACGTCGGATGCGCCAGCGCCTGTTCCACCGTGACAGTCGCGAGTTCAGCCGGCTGCCAGCCCCGAAAGGGTCCCCCACTCGCCGTGAGCACCAATCGCTTTACCTCCGAGGCCGTGCCGCCGTCAAGGCACTGCGCCAGCGCCGCATGCTCGGAGTCCACCGGTCGGATCTGACCCGCCGCGGCGCGTGCCTTGACGAGGGGACCGCCGATGATGAGGGATTCCTTGTTGGCGAGTGCGAGGGTGCTGCCGGCCTCCAGGGCCCTCAGGGTCGGGAGGAGTCCCACAGCTCCCGCGAGCGCATTCAGCACAACATCGCAGGGCATGCCCGCGAGTTCGACTGCTTCATCCGGGCCGATGGCGACCTGGTTCACCCCGAGGGCTCCCACCTGCTCGGCGAGAAGGTCCGGCCTCGATCCGCCCGCGGCCAGCCCCACGACCCGGAAACGGTCCGGATTGCGGGCGATCACGTCCAGGGCCTGGGTCCCGATTGAGCCCGTGCTGCCGAGAATGATCACGTCCCGACGGTCGCCCACCCGCCTATTGTCCTACGCTCGTGTCCATGACCGACACCCTGCTGCCCTCCGCCACCACGCTCCCCCAGGAGCGCCGTCTAATCACCGAGCTCCCCGGACCGCGATCTCGGGAGTTGATGGCCCGTCGCGCGGCCGCCGTTTCTGCTGGCGTGGGCGGGACCATGCCCGTCTTCGTCGAGCGCGCGGGCGGGGGCGTGATCATTGATGTCGATGGCAACTCCCTCATTGACCTGGGCTCCGGCATCGCCGTCACGACCGTGGGCAATGCCCATCCCCTGGTGGTGGAGCGCATCCAGCGGCAGGCCGCTGACTTCACCCACACCTGCTTCATGGTCACGCCGTACGCCGGCTACGTCGAAGTCTGCGAGGCACTCAATCGATTGACTCCGGGTGATCACGTCAAGCGCTCAGCATTATTCAACTCGGGTGCCGAGGCGGTCGAGAACGCCGTCAAGATCGCTCGTGCCTTCACCAAGCGCCAGGCGATCGTCGTCTTCGATCATGGCTACCACGGTCGGACCAATCTCACGATGGCTCTCACCGCCAAAAACATGCCCTACAAGCAGTCCTTCGGACCCTTTGCGCCCGAGGTCTACCGCATGCCGATGTCCTACCCCTTCCGTGACGGACCCCACTCAGGACCTGAGGTAGCGTCCTGGGCCACATCCAAGATGGAGAAGGAAATCGGCGGTGCCAACATCGCCGCCATCATCATCGAACCCATTCAGGGCGAGGGTGGTTTCATCGTGCCCGCACCGGGCTTCCTGCCTGCCCTGAAGGAATACGCCGCCCAGCACGGCATCGTCTACGTCGCCGATGAAATCCAGACGGGCTTCTGCCGCACCGGGGACTGGTTTGCCAGCGACCATGAGGCTGTCGTACCCGACCTCATCACCACGGCCAAGGGCATCGCGGGTGGGCTGCCACTCGCCGGTGTGACGGGTCGCGCGGACATCATGGATTCCGTGCACGTGGGTGGCCTCGGCGGCACCTACGGCGGCAATCCCATTGCCTGCGCCGCTGCCCTCGGCGCGATCGAAGCCATGGAGACCGAAGACCTCAACGCCCGCGCCCGAGAGGTCGAGGTGATCCTGCGCGAGCGACTTGAGTCGCTCGCGGCCGCACAACCGGCGGTGGGGGACATCCGCGGGCGGGGCGCCATGATGGCGATCGAAC
>ERZ888423.932-NODE-932-length-27963-cov-5.819263_pt1 | contig 27963 bp, 28 predicted proteins | sample MGYA00520523_ERZ888423 | MGnify/ENA primary metagenome ERZ888423 (study PRJEB32303, sample SAMEA104408611) | aquatic metagenome | biome: Brackish water; feature: Pelagic; material: water | place: Baltic Sea | collected 2014-06-08T10:24:00 | depth 30,27 m ...
ACACCGTCACTTGGAAAGAAGACTGCGGGCGGGTGATTGTTGCAGTTTCCGGCTGCCATCCAGGCGTTGTCCATGCGAGTAGAGACGCTTTGGGAGCAAGAATGGTTCCGCCCTGAGCCAAAAGTCTCGGAAAAGGTCGCTGACCAGCATAAACGCAAAGGAGTTTCACCGGCCGATCTCCGGCTTCGGCGCCGATAGCCTGGAGAACATGACCGACGTTGCCTCCACCGAAGAACAGCTGCCTCCGGTGGCCCACGCCACCATCGTCTATCTCGGCCCCACCGCCCCCCATTGGGAAATTCGTGGCCACTTCGGCGACGAGAAGATGATCGATGACTTTCGGACTCGGGTGAACGCACGGTTGCTTCTGCTCCCGAAGCACGATCCGCAGTTTCGACGGAATCGTGAGCGCGTGAATCGTGATGCCGAGCGCGAGTTGATCCGGCTCGACTGGGATCTGGGCGATGAACCGGTTCCGTCACCTCGGCATGTGGCCGCTGCGGCTCCCGCACCTGAGGCCGTCGTCCAAGAGGCCGTGGTCGAAGAAGCTGTGGTCGAAGAAGCCGTGGTCGAGGAGGCTGCTGTCGAGGAGGCTGCTGTCGAGGAGGCTGCTGTCGAGGTTCCGGCGGAGGCCGCTGGCGAATAGATGCAGATCATCGGTGTCGACCTCGGCGGCACGAAGATCCTCAGCCGTTGTGTGAACACCGAGACCGGTTGGGCCACTGGCCGTTCGAAGAAGCAGACACCTCGGACCGGTCCCGATCACATCTTGGAAACGGTTGTCGAAACCGTCGCTGCCCTGCCTGGTGCTGACGAGGCCGATGCCATTGGAATCGGTATGCCAGGCCTTGTCACGGCTTCGGGCCAGGTTGGCCCGTGCCCGAATCTGACCGGATGGACCGAACGGGTTCCGGTGGGGGAGTATCTGTCGGCAGCATTTGGCAAGCCGGTGATCGTCGCCAACGATGTCAACTGCGGAGCCCTGGCCGAACACCGCTTGGGGTCGGGTCGTGGTGTCGCAGATCTCCTCGCCGTCTTCGTGGGAACCGGCGTGGGTGGCGGCCTGATCCTGGGGGGAGAAATGGTGGTCGGAACGCGAGGAATGGCCGGCGAGATCGGCCATTTGACGGTGCACCCCGGTGGTCGGCGATGTGCTTGCGGCGGGCTCGGCCATCTCGAGGCCTACGCTGGCAGGGCAGGCATCGAGGCAGCTGCGCGAGAGCAGGCGGCGGCCGGTCGGCGAAACATGCTGGCTGATCACGCGGGTACCGGGGCCCTCAAGTCTCGCCATCTGCAGATTGCGCTCGATCAGGGCGACGACGTTGCTCACGAGCTGATCGAGGACGCGGCTCGAGCTCTGGCCCTCGCCCTCGGCAGCGTCGCCACGCTCCTCGATCTGCCCCGAGTCGTGCTCGGTGGCGGTGTGGTCGACAAACTTGGCCAACCGTTCATCGACCGGATCCGAGCCTCGGACCTCTTCGGTGGTTTCGGCCACGACGTGTGTGAGCTGGTGCCGGCTGATCGCATCGACGATGCCGGGGTCGTGGGGGCGGCGTTGTTCGCCGCCGATGTCATGGCAGCCTGAGAATCGACCGGACAACCTTTGAACTCGGTCACACCTGGGCCGATGGAGACACAGGTGTTTCGTTGTCGACATGAGGAGGTTTTGACGTGGCGGACGATCCTGACCTGCACATGCTGGGAACGGAACGATTCACCAACCGCGAGCTGTCTTGGCTGGATTTCAACGGTCGTGTGCTTTCCATGGCGGAAGCTGTCGACGTTCCGTTGCTGGAGCGCTTGAAGTTCTGCGCGATCTACGCATCGAATCTCGATGAGTTCTTCATGGTGCGGGTGGCCGGGCTCAAGGACCAGATGGCTGCCGGGTTGACCCGCAACACGCCGGACGGCCTGGGACCTCAGGCGCAGTTCGAGCTGATATCGCAACGAGTCGCTCGGCAATCTCATCGGTTGGAGCGGGTGCTCATCGATCGTCTGCTTCCCGCGTTGGAGGAGGCCGGCATCTTCATCGTCGATTGGGACCAGCTCGACGACCGAGAACGAGCCGCTGCGGCCATCGAGTTCGATCAGCGCATCTTCCCTGTGCTGACGCCGCTGGCCGTGGATCCCGGGCATCCCTTTCCCTACATCTCGAACCTCTCACTGAACCTGGCGGTCCAGGTCACCGATCCGGGCTCGGGACGTCGACGGTTCGCCCGATTGAAGGTGCCCGACAACCTGCCCCGATTCCTCGCACTGGCCTCCGGTCGCTTCGTTCCTCTCGAACAGGTCATCGGCGCTCACCTCTCCGATCTCTTCCCCGGGATGGAAGTCACGGGTTCGTGGCCGTTCCGGGTGACCCGGAACGCGGATCTGACGGTCAACGACGAAGACGCCGAGGACTTGCTCGAGGCCATCGAGCTCGAGTTGCGACGCCGTCGGTTCGGTCGTGCCATTCGGCTCGAGGTCGACCACACGATGGCGGCCGAGGTGCGGGAGCTGCTGGTACGGGAGCTGGATCTCGATGATTCCGACGTCTACGGGTACCGGGGTCCGCTCGACGCCACCGGCTTCTGGTCCATCGTCGGTCTCGATCGTCCCGACCTGTGCTATCCGACGTTCGCCGGAGTGACGCCGGCTCGACTGCGTGACATCGAGGGGTCCGACGATCTGTTCGAGCGGCTTAGAGAGGGAGACATCATCCTTCACCATCCGTACGACTCGTTCAGCGCGTCGGTCAACGAGTTCGTTCGCTATGCATCCAGGGATCCGAAGGTCGTAGCAATCAAGCTGACCCTCTACCGAACCTCGGGCGACTCGCCCATCGTGGAATCGCTCATTCGTGCTGCCGAGCTGGGCAAACAGGTTGCCGTGTTGATCGAGGTGAAGGCTCGGTTCGACGAGCGGGCCAACATCCAGTGGGCCCGTCGCCTGGAAGAGGCCGGTGTGCACGTTGCCTACGGCCTGGTCGGATTGAAGATCCACACGAAGACGACGCTGGTCGTCCGATCCGAGTCCGATGGTCTGCGGCGGTACTGCCACATCGGCACCGGCAACTACAACCAGCGCACTGCCAGTATCTATGAGGACATCGGACTGCTGACGAGCGATCCCGAGATCGGCGATGATCTCACTCAGCTGTTCAACTTCCTGACGGGGTACGGTCGCGATGTCGATTACCAGAATCTCCTGGTGGCACCCCAGTCCTTGCGGCCAGCTCTGGCCGAACTGATCCGCAACGAGTGCCGGGCGGGCGTCGAGGGGCGGATCATCATGAAGATGAATGCGCTGGTCGACCCTGACTTCATCGACCTGTTGTACGAGGCGAGCCAGGCTGGGGTGCAGGTCGACCTGGTTGTGCGGGGTAGTTGCATGCTTCGACCCGGCGTCGCAGGCCTTTCGGACAACATCCGGGTCCGCTCGATCGTCGGCCGTTATCTGGAACACTCTCGGATCTACTACTTCGCCAACGCTGACGGACCGGGTGAGCCCGGCTATTACATCGGTTCCGCCGATCTGATGCCTCGCAATTTGGATCGTCGAGTGGAAGCTGTGGTCCGCATCACCTTGCCGAGCATCGAAGATCGCATCCAGGAGATCATCGCCACCAACCTGAACGACGACTCCCTGGCGTGGGAGCTCGACTCGAGCGGGGAGTATCACCGACGTTCGGAGCGCACCGTCAACGCCCACGATGTGTTCGAGCAGTTGGCAACCGAAAGGACTCACGCCGACCCGTTGAATCCGGAACGATGGTCCAACGGCCGTTGGCGTCCGAGCCTCGATCGCGACTTCCTCGGCTGATCTCGGGCCCCATGCCTTTCAAATCCTGCGATCCGCTGATTGGCTGGTGTCATGGTTGAACGGGTGCGTGCCGCCGGTTGCGTGGTCTGGCGAGTGAGCCAGACCGGCACGGTCGAGGTCTTGGTGGTGCATCGTGACCGCTACGACGACTGGTCGTTTCCCAAAGGCAAGCTCGAAGCCGGGGAGACCGAGCTGGAGTGCGCACTGCGCGAAGTGGAGGAGGAGACGAATCTGAAGGGCGAGGTGGGAGCCGAACTGCCCTCGGTCGAGTATGTCGACCACAAGGGGCGGGACAAGATCGTGCGATATTGGCTGTTGCGTCACCTGTCCGGTCAGTTCGTCGTCAACGACGAAGTCGACCAGGTCCGCTGGGTGTCACCATCACAAGCAGTCGAGGTGTTGAGCTATCGCCATGACATCGCCCTGGTCGGTGCCACACAGCAGGATCCCACGGTTCGGGCCGCCGTTGGAGACGCCGGGCGATCGTGACCAGCTTCTCGGCCTTGTGGTCGACACCGGCCCGGCCCTCGAGTTGGTTCTCCGACGACGAGTTGCGTCGGTCCCGGTCCTATCATCGCCCGCTGGGGCGGGCCGCCGCCATGCGAACCACGGCACAGATCCTTCTGCTGGCGACGGCTCACGTCGCGACCTTGGTGGTGGCGCCAACGACGGAGTCAGGCCTGGTGAAGGTGGCGACCGCGGCCGTTCTGGCGGGTTTGGCTCTGTGGTTGCCGATGGCCGTCGCCGATGGGTGGTTCGAGTTCCGGCATGAAGTTCGTTTCGGTCGGGACCCGTTGCCGGTTGGACAGTTCCTGGTCGGGTCTCTGACCAGCGCTGCGATGGTGGTGACCGGTCTGGTTGCCATCAGCGGCATCGTCGCAGTCCTGATATCGCGTACGGTGCTGTGGTCGTTGCTGCTGGCATTGATGGTGGTGGCTGGTCATGGGCTGGTGGCCCGTATAGATGGTCGGCTGGCCGAGCTGACGCACCCGGGGGACCGGCTGGATCCGATCGAGGCCGAACCCTTCATCGAGCTGGCTGAACGAGCCGGTGTCAGCGGGGTCGAGTTCGGTTGCATGAGGTCCGATGACGTCCCGGGACTGAACGCGATGACGACCGGGGCCGGCCAGCGACGACGAATTCTGGTGACCTCCGAACTGATGAAGGCCGATGGCCGACTTCGAGACCACGTGGTCGGCCATGAGTTGGCGCATCTCCGCTTCGGTCATCTCCGATCGTCGGCGACAGCAAGTGCCGCTGCTGCCGCCTTCGTCTTTCTCGGGCTCGGCCTGCTGGTCGAGCTGAATCCACCGGTCGGCTGGTTGGGACTGGCTGATCTGACCGATCAGCGAGCCGGGGTGGTCCTGTTCGGCGCCGCCGCGTTGCTGGCCCTGGGCATCAGTCCGTGGCGGGCATGGCAGGCTCGGGTCTTCGAACGGTCCGCTGATCGCTTCGCCCTGCAGCTGACCGAACCGGTGCCGCTTCCCCTGCTCCGAGAACTCCATGTGACCGAACGGGCTGATCTCGAGCCGGGGCGATGGGCCCGGTGGCTCGGCGTGCACCCACCGCCGGCAGAACGTCTGGAGGTTGCGAGCCGCGTGGGTGAGCGCCCACCTAACATGCGGGCAAAGGAACGCGACACCACGAAGCGGAGCTGACGAGTGGACGAGGAGCAGACTCGAACCCAGACGGGGGATCCGTCCGGGTCGCGGGCGCGCCGTTCTGATTCGCAGCGTTCGGGTCGGCCCGGTTCCGCAGGGGCTCGGTCGAAACCTCAGGGCGCGGCCGCGTTCCACGTCAGCCCGTTCGCACGCTTGGCTCGCTGTCACGGGGCGGGTATGGCGGGTGACGCCATGGTTGCGGTTGCGCTGGCCGACTCCCTGTTCTTCTCGATCGATCCCAACGACGCCCGGTGGAAGGTTGCCCTCTATCTGTTGCTGACCGTCGCACCCTTCGGCGTCGTTGCCCCTTGGCTGGGGCCGGCCATGGACCGGTTGCGAGGTGGCCACCGTTTCATGATGATCGCGGCGGCGGCGGGTCGGAGTCTCTTGGCCGTCGCCATGGCCGTGTATGTCGACAGTCTGTGGCTGTTCCCACTTGCGTTCTCGATGCTGGTACTTGGCAAGACGCATCACATCGCGAAAAGCGCCCTGGTTCCTGCCGTGGTGCGCGACGAATCGGCCCTGGTCGAAGCCAACTCGCGACTATCGATCATCTCGTCGGTCGCGGCAGGGCTGGCCGGGATCCCTGCCATCCTGTTCCTGACATTGGGTGGGTCGATGTGGACGCTCGGTCTGGCCGCGGTGATGTTCCTGGTGGCGGCGGCGTTGGGGTTGCAGATGCCCTCGGTGATGGTGGCCGAGTCTCCGGCGGGAGCCGAGGAGAAGGCGGAGATGCGGGGCGCCGGCATCGTGTTGGCGGCAAGCGCAATGGGGTACGTGCGGGCGGTCGTCGGGTTCCTCACCATGCTCCTGGCCTTCGAATTGCGGGGCGGTGTCGATCCGGGCCCGACCGGGGTCGGTGTCGCCGTGGGCCATCGTGTTCGCGAATCCCTGGGGCTACTTCGGCTCGATCTGACCAGTGGCGGCGCGCCGGCCTGGCATTTCGGCGTCGTCCTCGGTGCCATTGGCATCGGGGGCTTGAGCGGCGCGTTCAGCTCGCCCCGATTGCGACGGGCTTTCCCCGAGGAACGCATCCTGGCAGGAGTATTGGCCGGCGTTGGCCTGTTCGGGTTCCTGGCTGCGTTGGCCGGTGGGTTGATCGGAGCGCTGTTGGTGGCGTTCGCCGTGTCCGTGGCGGGACAGGCCGGCAAGCAGTCGTTCGACGCCATCGTGCAGCGCGATGCAACGGAGTCGAACCTCGGCCGGTCGTTCGCTCGCTTCGAGTCGCGTTTCCAGTTGCTCTGGGTCTTCGGCGCCCTCATCCCCGTGGTGCTCCCGATCCCGGCCCGACTCGGGTTCCTGGTGCTGGCGGGAACGGCAACGTTTGCTGCGGTCAGCTACTGGCTCGGTCGGGACCCGTCGCCCAAGACGGCCGGCGTGAAGAAGGCGGCTGCGAAAGCATCGAACCGAGCGCAGAGCATGCCGCGACCGAATCGGTCGCGCCGATCGTCTTCGGCCACCGAGGGCGCTTCTTCCGAGGGTTCTCCCTCGGTTGGAGAACCTGCCCCCGGGACCCCTTCGAAGACTTCTGCTTCGGGCCCACGTTCGCGTCGGTCACGAGGCGAGGCGGGTCGTGACCGAATCCGGCCTTCGACCCCGGCTCCGCCCGAGGGTACCGACGGCCTGCCTGGGTTTGCCGATCTCCCCGTGGACCCAACCGATACCTACGTCCTGCCGCCCGGGCCGCCACCGACCGAACCGCCGCCCCGACCCTGAGACGGCTCGGGGCGATCAATCCAGCCCGTCGAGTCCGGAGAGGTCATCGGGAACATCGATGGCCCCAGCAGGCAGGTCGGGATCCAGCCCGATTCGGGCCAACCACAGTCCAGGAGCGTCGACCTCGGCTGCAGTCGGCAGGTCGAGTTCGTCGTGCCACAGCCGTTCCAGAGCTTCGTCCCCGGCTCGCTCGACGATTCCGGTGATGAAGGCCTCGCCCCGTTCGAGCGTGCTGTCGGTGATGTCGATGCCGAGGACCCGTTCCATGAAACGATCGGCCGGGGCTCCGTCGGTGGTGCGGTGGCGAAGGAGGGATCGAATGGCGCCGGGGTCCGAGACCAGCCCGCGGCCGATCCTGGTGACCGTGTGATCGACGAAACCGAGCACGGCGGCCACCAAGGCATCGAGTTGGGGGAGCAACAGCTCATGGGTCGAGGTCCGCATCATCGAGAACAAGACGTCGGGATCGTTGAGGGTCTCGGCCAGCTGGCCGATCTGAGCGAAGTCGGTGATGTCTCCGAACTGCTCCATCAGCGTCGGCGCGTCGAGGCGGAATGCGGTGGCGAAATCGATGAACAATGCATCGAGCCGGGCTCGGACGTGGGGTACCGAGAGAACGGCATGAGCCGTCAGCTCGTGGATGAGAACCCACAGCCGCATCTCCGCCACCGGAATGCCGCCCAGAATGGCAGCATCGTCGATGGCCGACGGGACGAGTAGGACATCGGCGGTCGGTCGTGGCACCGGTAGGTCGTATTGTCCGAGCGCGTGCTGGCCGAGATAGCCGATCATGGAACCGGCACCCATGGCGACCATCATCGGGCTCATGGCCTGGAACATCTGGGAGAACATGGCGCCGAAGGGGTCGACGTCGTCAGGACCCGTGCCCGCGTCTCGGAGCGGGCGGGCCAGGGCCTCGCTGAACCGTTCGAAGAACGGTCGGTAGATCTTCAGGCTCTCCGAGGTCCATTCCGAACGGGTGACGGGCCGCACCTTGACCGACGGGTCGAGTCGGAGCCCGGGCGCTTGTCCGAGATGGAGCTCGGCGACCCGGGCCAGGTCCAGGATGGCCAGCCGGACGAGCGGATCGACGTTGGGCTCGGGAGCGCCTTCGTTGGCGACTCCCTGGGCGATCTGGGCCGCTTGGGCCCAGGGGTCACCACCTTGGATTCCGCTGAAGAGCTTGCTGAGGTCGCCGAAGGGAAAGTCGGCGCCTCCGGGTGGATCGGTGGGTGACACAAGGGCATCGTAGAACGGTGACATCCATTGCGGTCACCGGGGCTGCCGGTGAAGTGGGTCGGCGAGTTCTCCGCCAGCTGGCCTGGGACCCCGAGGTGACCCGTCTGGTCGCCATCGATCGCGACCCGCTGACCGCTCGGAACGGGATAGAAGTTTTCCAGCTCGATCTGTTGGAGGCCGATCTGGCCGCTGCCTTCGCTGGACTCGACACGGTTGTCCATCTGGCTGAGGAGAGTCGCCGGCCCGAGGACGGCGATGTCGCCGAGCGGATTCTGCGTCGGGTGCTCGGCGCTGCATCAGATGGAGGGTGTCACCATCTGGTCGTCTTGTCATCGGCGACCGTGTACGGCGCCCGGGCCGACAATCCAGTGCCCCTGATCGAGACCCAGGCAGTCCGTCCCAATCCTGATCTGGCTTTCGCGGTGACGAAGCAACGGGTCGAGCGCCTGACCGAACAGTGGGTCTCGGCCGACGCCCTCAGGTCGGCGGCCGTTCTGCGACCCACGGTGACGTTGTCGGAGGGCGGCGCCAGTTGGGTGGCGAAGTCTCTCCGGGCCGCAGCAACGGTAAGACCCGATCGGGTCGATCCACCGGTGCAGTTCCTCCATCACGATGATCTGGCCTCGGCCGTCAGCATGGTCGCTCGCCAGCGTCTGGACGGGGTGTTCAATGTTGCGCCCGATGGGTGGATCGGTCCCGAAGCGTTCCGGGAGTTGTCCGGAGGCCTGCAGGTACGGGTACCGATCGCGGTCAGCGATCGGCTGTTGCGGGCTGGTCGTCGTTTCGGGGTGGGCTCGACCCCTCCGGGCATCGAGCCGTACGTGCGTCACTCCTGGGTCGTCGCCAACGACCGGCTACGGCTGGCCGGTTGGACACCGGTGTTCTCGAACGAGGAGGCCTACGTATTGGGGACCCCGCCACCACCGTGGTCGGTGAGTGCCCAGCGTCGACAGGAGCTGGCGTTGGGTGCGGCGTCGATCGGGGTCGCCGGCGTCGCTGCCGCTGCAGCGGCGGTCACCCGCCGTTGGTCGCGCTAGTTGCGTCCGCTGGCGATACCGGCCGTCGACCGACCTCGACGGTGGTCTGCCGGTCGGTGGATTCGGTCCGGACCACGAGGGACAACTGGCCGCCGACGCCAGCGTCGCGAACCCAGCGAACCACATCGGCCATGCCGGTGACGGGTTCGCCGTTGATCGACACGATCACGTCGCCCACCGCGAGGCCGGCCAGTGCCGCCGGCCCATCGGGGTCGATCTGGGTGATGGTGACCCCGTACTCGGTCCCCTTCCCACTGGTCCCGATCCAGCCTGGATGGGCCCACCCGTCGTGCATGATCGATTGACCGATCGTTCGTACCCGTTCGATGGGTACCGCGACGGCGAGATAGTCGTTGCTGTCGATGACCATGCCGACGGTGCGGCCTTGATCGTCGAGCAGGGCCGCGCCGGCGGCAGCGTCGGGGAAGCGTGCGGTGGTGTAGAGCGTGTCGAGCACCGGGTGTCCATCTCGAGTGGTGGCTCGCTCGCCGTAGGAGATGATGTTGCCTTCCACCACGATCAGATCGGACTCGCCGTCGTGGGCGACCAGGCGACACTGGGTTCCCAATGGCTCTACGTCCTCGGCCACCGTGATCTCCGCCATGGCGAAGTCTTCGGGCTCGACGGGAGTCAGAACTGCGAGATCGGTGAAGAGATCGGTCCCTTGCAGGTCGACCGCGGACATGCCGTTGTCGGTCACAGCCAGCGCCTGATGGCGATCGCCGAGAGCGGATGCACTCGTAAGGACCAGCCCGTCGATCAGCAGGGCGCTGGCCACCGGGGTCGTGCCGTCGGTGTCGTACAGGGCAATGATTCCCGCAAGGTTGTCGTCGCCACCGGGCAGCCGGATGGCTCGAGTGGTCAACGTGGTTGTCGTGAGTAGACCAGTCGTGGACGTCCAGTCGAGCGACCGTTCGAGCTGGGCACCCGACACCTCGGTCACCTCGGTCACCTCGGTCACCTCGGTCGCCGATGCGGTGGGATGCACGGGTGCGGGTTCTCGCGTCTCGAACTGAACCGGCGCCGCGGCGTCGGTCATCGAGGCGTTGCCGGTCGCAGGATCGATCGGATCGAACTCGGGCTCGCCGCCGCCGAGGGAGGCGACCACGACCACTCCGGTCAGGAGCACGGCGGCTCCGACCGCGCCCGCAGCGCCGCGACTGCCGAAGGATCGGCGAGACCATCGAGAGCGAGGAGGCAGATCCGTGCGAGCTGCCGCCGCATTGGCGGCCGCCACCTCGGAAGGGTGCCGCCAGGCGCGCATCGACGGATCGGGTGGCGGTCCTCCCATCGGACGGTCATGCTCGTTGTCGGGGGCCACAGCGCAAACAGTACAAGGGGTTCCGACCGGAACTTTCGCGCCCCTGGCCGCCGCCGTGTCTCGCCCCCTAGCATGGGCAGGTGCTTCCTCCCAGTGTTGGCGATACTTGGACCGGGCTCGTCGAGGGTCCTCTTCCCGTCGATGCTGCCTCGTCATGGGCCGTCCTGCCGTCCTGTGGGGCAGTGGTGGTGTTCAGCGGGACGTCGCGTGACCACTCTGAAGGCCGAGATGACGTGTCGGTACTGGAGTACGAGGCCTACACCGAGCAGGTCGTGCCCCGATTGGACGCCATTGCGTCCCGCGCTCGCCGGCAGTGGCCGGATCTGGGGCGTATCGTGTTGTTGCATCGCACCGGTGTCGTCCCGGTGGGGGAGTCGGCGGTGGTGGTGGCGGTTTCGTCGCCTCATCGCGTCAACGCGTTCGAGGCTGCTCGCTTCGGCATCGACACGTTGAAGTCGACCGTGCCGATCTGGAAGAAGGAGACCTGGGCCGAGGGGCAGAGTTGGGGTCTCGAGCCACAGCACATCGAAGAGATCGACTCGGTCATGAGCGATGCATCGGTGGTCGGGGATGCGTTCGAGAGTGACGCAGGGTCTTGAGTCGCGACCTGGCCATCGATCTGGGAACCGCCAACACGCTGGTGTGGGCTCGCGGCGAGGGCATCGTGCTCAACGAACCGTCCGTCATTGCGCTCAACACTCGTTCTGGCGACGTGCTCGCAATCGGTCGTGATGCTCGGAAGATGATCGGGCGAACGCCGAGCCACATCGTGGCTGTTCGGCCGCTGCGGCAAGGCGCGATCACCGACTTCGAAATCACGGAACGCATGATTCGTCTGGTGCTGCACCGGGCCGGCGTGTCACGGTTCAACCGACCTCGAGTCATCATTTGCGTACCGTCGGCCATCACTGCAGTAGAACAGCGGGCAGTGCGCGAGGCGGCCCGGCGGGCCGGTGCTGCCGAGGCCCATCTGTTGGAGCAGCCGATGGCGGCCGCCATCGGGGCCGGCCTGCCGATCGATCAACCGATCGGCAACATGGTGGTTGACATCGGTGGTGGTACGACCGAGACAGCTCTGATCTCGTTGGGGGGCGTTGTCGCCCTCGAGGCCGTCCGCGTCGGTTCGTTCGACATCGATGCGACCATTCAGACCTATGTGCGACGAGAGCACGGGATCGCCGTTGGCGAGCAGACGGCGGAGCAGATCAAGCTGGCGATCGGCTCGGCCTACCCGAGTGACGAGGAATGGGGCGCCGAGGTTCGGGGACGAGAGTTGATGAGCGGACTTCCCCGCACGGTGACTCTGACGGCCAGCGAGATGCGTGACGCCATTGACGAGCCGCTGTCGGCAATGGTGGATTCGGTGGTGTCGTGTCTTGGGAGCGCTCCTCCCGAGTTGGCGCAGGATCTGATCGTTCGCGGGATCCACCTGGTGGGCGGTGGCGGCATGCTCCGAGGGATGGACACTCGCATTGCCAAGGCGGCACAGGTGCCGGTCACGCTGGTGAACCAGCCTCTCGAGGCGGTCGTGTTGGGGGCCGGTCAGTGCATCGAGTCGTTCGACGAGGTACGTGACATGTTCATGACCAGTCGGAGTCGTCGCTAGTCCTTGTCGCGCCCGTTGCGGTCAGGCGGCGGGGCCGGGAGGTTGGGGTAGGAGATCCTCTGCCACTTGGCGCACCTGCCAATCCCGGTCCTTTGTGGCCAGCTCCAACGCGGCATCGACGTCGGGTCCGTCGAAGGGGGCCAGCGCGATCACGGCTCGACGCCGAACGGCTGCCTTGTCGCCGAGGGCAGACAGGATGGTGGGGAGATCTGCGTGCAGCGCACCGAGCGCGGCAACTGCTGCCTCCCGACAGAGCGCATCTTCGTGGGTTCGAGCCATCCGGGCCAGCGACTCGACGACATCGGGCGTCGGCTGCTCGAGCTCCCCGAGGGCAAAAGCACCCACCTCGGCGATCTCGGCCTGGTCGTCGAGCACCCCGATCAGCAACCGGAGCAGATCGGGGTCGGGCTCCATCCTGGCCGACAGTTCGACCGCTCGATGCCGGACTGCGGGGTCACTGTCGGTCAGAAATCGCTGCATCAAGGGTTGATCGAGGAGTTCCAAGCGGGCGCACGCTCCGATCGACGCCCGTCGAACGGCGGGATCGTCGTGGCTGACCGCGCTCATGACGAGGTCTCGGTCGCCGCGGAAGCCTGCTTCGGTCACCGACCGAATCAACGCAAGATCGGGCAGGTGGTGGTTATTGGACACGAGACGTGGAATGCTAGTCGGGCCGTTCCATTCGAGCGGTACCGCCCTGCACAAGCCCGCAAGCAATTCTGGGCAGGACAAGGAGCCCGACACAGTGTCACACATGGTCATTTACCGAGGTACCGACGGCAAGCCGGGGTACCACCAGACGGACGACATCCACGATGCCGTCACGTTCGTGGAGCAGCTACGCAACGATCAGGGGGTCGAGCACGCTCGCATCTTCCGGTTGGAAGAGGTGTCGTTCGAGTACCGCCCCTACTTCCGGGTCGAACTCAAGTCGGGCGATGCCGCGCTGAGTGCCGCCCCGAGTACGCCGGCTGTTGCCGCTGCACCTCCGGCCGTGGCTGCCGCGCCGCCGGTTATGGCTGCTGCACCGCCTGCTCCTGCGGTCGAGGCTCCAGCTCCTGCGGTCGAGGCTCCAGCTCCGAAGGTCGAAGTTCCGACGGAATCGGCCGCTGCCAAAGTCGAGGAGACGGCAGAGAAAGCGGCGGCCCCATCAATCCTGGGGACTCCCCACCGGGTGGCTGCCGCCACCGAGGATGCGGCCAAGCCGGCAGCCACCGAGGGTGATTCGGGTGTCGGCGCTCGGCGAGGTCTCTTCGGTCGCTGAGCGCAACCTGCAGCTCCTGAACGTCGACCGCAGGGTCGAGCATCGTTGACGAACGAGCGGCAGGGAGAGGCGTCGGTGCGGGCCGACGTCACCCAGCCGCTCGCTCCAAGAACATGAGGAGTAGTAGCGCGCTTGCGCCTACGGCTGCGGCGATGGTGATGCCTGCGATGATCACCAAGGAACCTAAGCTGATGAGCGCAGTGAGTCGGCGCCACCAAGGCGTGCGGACCCTCCGAAGCGATGGGTTGGCTGGTGTGGTCATGAAATCTCCGGGAAGGTACTCCGGTCCTCAAGGGTTGGTGCCGAAGAGGTACCAGTATGTCTGACGACGTCACCGAATCCGGGCCAGTCCACGATGATCTCGCGGTCGAACACCGCCAGGCGGGCGATGAGTTCAGGTCGAGGACGCGACGGTTCGTCTGGTCTGCAGCCTTCGTGTGTGTGGCGATGCTGGTAGCAGCCGGCCTGTTGATCAAGGTCGACTACGTGGCGTTGTTGCCCGGCTCTGCCCGCGACACCGAACCGCTGGTGCTGGTGGAGGGTGCCGATGCCTACCCGAGCGATGGCGTGATTCTCTTCACGACGGTTCGGGTTCGACAGAACCCGAACATCTTCGAGTATTTCCTCGCGAAGTGGGACGACGATGCCGAACTCGTTCCCGAGGAGGTGATTCTCGGCGATCTGACGCCCGACGAGAATCGGGAGATCAATCTGCAGCTGATGACCGACTCCAAGACCATCGCGGTTGCTGTGGCTCTGCAGCAGCTGGGATTCGAAACCATTTCGTCCGACGGTGTCGTGGTGGCCGATGTCATTCCGGACACGGCGGCCAGTGGCGTGCTCGAGTTGGGGGACACCATCGTCTCGGTCGACGGCCGGCCGGTACCGACGGCCCTGGGGTTGATCGAGGAGCTGAGAAACTACGAACCCGGTTCGACCATCGCCTTCGGGCTGCAGCGTCGGGACGGCACGGTGGAGACGGTCGACGTCGTCATGGGAGCTCGCGACGACGATGCCGACACAGCGTTCCTGGGGATCATGCCCCAGGACCGGGTCACGGTCATCGACGAGCTCCCGATCGACGTCGAGATCGATTCGGGCGCCGTCGGCGGTCCATCAGCGGGGCTGGCGTTCACGTTGGCGATCCTCGACGACCTCACTCCGGGCGAACTCACGGGTGGGGAGACCGTGGCGGTGACAGGCACGATCGCGTTCGATGGCCGGGTCGGTCCTGTCGGCGGGGTTTTGCAGAAGACGGCCGCGGTCGAAGCGATCGGAGTTCGCTATTTCATCGTGCCCTCGGCGCTGGGTGAACAAGAGCTGGATGCATTGCGAGAGCGAGCCGGCGACTCCTTGACCATCATCCCGGTGGCGACGCTCGATGAGGCACTCGCGGCCTTGTCGGAGCTCGGAGGTGACGTAGCAGCAGTTGACGAGTTCGCCGCTGGGCGGTCGTGATCAGCCGCCACCCAACGGTGATCTGTTGTCACCTTGCGTGGTTTTTCGTCGGAAGCCTCCCTGGGGTGACGCGCTCGTGCATCTACGCTGGTGCCCATGTCTGCCGATGACGACAGAGTGCTCGACCCGGATCGGGTCGCAACTCGTGGTTTCGCAACGTCCTTTCGCGGGTTCGATCAGCAAGAGGTTCGGTCGTTTCTCGAGGAACTGGCCCGGTCGCTGCGTTCACAGAAGAGCGAGACATCGGGGCTGGCGGCCGTTTCTCCCAAGCTCGAAGCGCTCACCAGCGAGCGCGACGATCTGGCGTCGCGGATCAAGGAACTCGAGGAGCGGCTGGTAGCCGGGGCCATCGAGCTCGAACAGGCCACGTCCATCGCGGTCGCGCAGTCGGTCGCGCCGGCCCCGGCACCGGCACCGATCGAGTTGGACGAAGCGGCCATGACCGATCTGCTCGGCAAGGAAACGGTACGAGTGCTCGACACCGCCCGGGAGGCGGCAAAGGCCGTGACGGCCCGCGCTCAGGAAGAAGCCGATCGCCGTTTGGAAGAGGTGACCCAGCGCGAGATGGCCGTCGAGGCCGAACTGGAGCGTCGACGGACCGAGTTCGAGGAGGCGGCGAGCAAGTTGCGAAAGGCCTCGGAGGACGAGGCCAAGCGGCTGACCGACGAAGCAGCGGCCAAGGCCGAGAAGTTGGTCGCCGATGCAATGGCGGAGGCCGACCAGGCTCGGCGGGCCGCCGAGGACGAAGCGTCGAGTACCCGATCGCGGGCCGAGGAGGACACCAATCGTCTTCGCCGCGAGGTGGACGCCGAGGTGCTTGCGCTGCGGTCCGAGGCCGAGGAGGCGGCGAACAGTCTGCGAGCTGCGGCCGAGGCCGATGCGTCATCGGCTCAGGACGATGCCCGCGAACATGCCCGTCAGATGCTGAACGAGGCACAGGCGGTTCGGGAGAAGGTCTTCGCCGACCTGGTCAAGCGCCGTCGGGTCGGTCGTCAGCAGCTCGATCAGGTCAAGGCAGCACGAGATCGGTTGGCCCGTTCGTTGGCGGTCGTGCGCAAGGACCTGGACGAGGCCATGTCGGAGCTGGTCACCGCGGTCCCTGATGCCCGTGCCGCCATGGAGGCGGTCGGTCGTCGGGTGCCGGAGTCGGTCGACGTTCGCCAGGCCGCAAAGCTCGCAGTCGAGTTGGACTCGGCACGCAGTAGCGGCATCCCGATCCCCGGTATGGCTGAGGATGATGCAGGCGAGGAGTTGCCCGACATCGACGAGTTGTTCGCCCGGATCAAGACCGGCGACCCCGTCGATGACCGCAGGACGACCGCATCGTCGGCGACCTCGGCGCACGCCGATTCTGGAACCAAGGGGTCGAAGGCCAACCCGCCCAAGTCGAATCCACCGAAGAACCAGGGCCTTGCGGGAGCTCCCGTCGCTCCGGTACGCGACGGAGTGATCAAGGGCGCGACCGCAACGGTCGTTTCCCCGACGGCGCCGGTCGTCGCCACCGCAGTTGCCGCATCCTCGATTGCAGCCACTTCGGCATCGCCGTCGGAACCGGATGCGGCCTCGACGGAACCCGAAGAGGACGCAGGTCCGGATCTTCCCCAGGTCTTCATCGATCGTGACGTCTCGATGACGCGCTACGGAGCTGACCTCCGTCGACAGATGAAGCGGGCGTTGGCTGACGATCAGAGCCAACTGTTGGACGCTCTGCGTCGAGCGAAGAGGATCAGTGCCAAGGACCTGCCCGAGGCCGATGCTCAACGGGCCCGTTATCTCGACGCCGTGCGTGACACGCTGAAGAACGCAGCCACCGATGGTGCTCGCTCTGCCGGTGGAACCTGTCCGGCCGACGTGGTCGAGGATCTGGTCGAGGCCGTGGCCGGTGATCTGATCGAACCACTTCGCCAGAAAGTCGAGCGAGTCATCCAGGACGCCGACGGCGAGAAAGAGGACGCGTTGGAGCCGATTCGCGCCCTGTATCGCGACGCCCGCAGTTCGCTGCTTCCCGATCTTTCCGATGACGGTTTGGCCGAGGCCTTTGCCCGCGGTCACTACGCAGCCCTTCCGGATGGGGCGGCCGTGTTGTGGGTCGGTGATCCCCGGTCCGAACCAGGACCGGATTGTTTCGACAACACGCTGGCTGGGACCTTGACCAAGCCGGAGGAGTTTCCCACCGGCCACGTGATGCCTCCCGGGTCGCCTGGTTGCCGTTGTCTCGTGATCGCGGCCGATGGCGTCGAATGATCGTGTCCTGTTCCTGATCCCAGTTCCTCAGCCGTTCCTCAGCCCCTGATCCCGGCCCGACATCTCCGCCAGGTAACCTGACGATCTGATGCGCCCCGTTCGCGATGTGACCAAGTCCAAGCGTGTGAGGGCACTGGTGCTCCTGTCGCTTGGTGCCCTGCTCGTCCTGTTCCTTTCGGCCAGTGGAATCGCCCAGATCTACACCGATTGGTTGTGGTTCTCTCATCTGAACCTCGGGTCGGTGTGGAGCAAGATTCTGGGAACCCAGATCCTGATGGTGGTGGTGTTCACCACCATCTTCTTCCTGATCTTGTGGGGCAACCTCTATCTGGCCGACCGCCTGGCCCCCAGCGTGCGGCCCGACAGTCCCGAGGAGGACCTGATCGAGCGTTACCACCAGTTGGTCGGTCCCCATACCGGCAAGATCCGACTCGCCGTCGCAGCAGTGTTCGCTCTGGTGGCCGGGGTGAACACGGCCGGTCAGTGGGAAACCTGGTTGCTGTTCAACAACGGCGAGAGTTTCGGTTGGGTCGATCCGTTGTTCAACAAGGACGCCAGCTACTACGTCTTCCGTCTGCCGTTCTGGACGTTCCTCATCGATTGGTTCTTTGCGGCGCTGGTGTTCGCTCTGCTGGTCTCGCTGATTGCTCACTACCTGAACGGCGGTATCCGGGCCGCACTTCCGTCGGCCCAGCGGGTCAGCGGCCGGGTCAAGGTTCACGTCAGCGCGTTGTTGGCCGTGCTGGCCGGTTTGCGAGCTGCGGCGTACTGGTTGGACCGTTTCGAGCTGGTGAATTCCAAACGAGGAGTGTTCGACGGAGCGCTGGCGACCGATGTCGAAGTGCAGTTGCCGGCACTCAACCTCCTGGCGTTGATCTCGATCTTCGGGGGCGTGTTGTTCGTCGTGAACATCTGGCGCCGGGGATGGGGCTTGCCCGTGGTGGCCGTTGGGCTGTGGGCCGTGAGCCATCTCGTGGTGGGTGGCATCTACCCTTCGCTGTATCAACGACTGCGTGTCGTGCCCGAGCAGTCGACCCGGGAGCAGGACTACATCACCAGCAACATCGACGCTTCCCGTTTCGCCTACGGACTCGACGCCGAACATCTGACCAGGGAGACCTACTCCTACGATGACGAGCTGACCATGGAGGACGTCGCCAACTCGGCGGAGATTCTCGACGATGTGGCCTTGGTCGATGCCACGTTGGCAACCGAGAACTTCACCCGAAGCCAGGGCGAACGCCAGGTCTATTCGTTCAGCCCCCGCCTCGACATCGACCGTTATCGCATCGACGGCGACCTGGAGCCGGTGGTGTTGTCGGTACGCGGTCTGAACCTGGATGGTGTCGTCCCAGGTTGGGAGAACCAGCACATCGCGTTCACCCATGGCTATGGGGCCGCGGTGGCAGCCGGCGACCGCGTCGACCGAGGCGGGCAGCCTGACTACTTGGTCAGCGGCGTGGGTCCCGTCGTGGTCGAGGAAGGGTTCGAAGCATCCCTGAGCCAACCACAGGTGTACTTCTCGGAGGGCTTTGGTGGCTATGCGATCGTCGGAGCGTCCCGCGATGAGGTCGATTTCCCGTCCGACGACGGCTTGGCGCCGTACCGCTACGACGGTGAAGGAGCGGTGCCGATCGGATCGTTCTTCCGGCGGCTGGCGTTCGCGCTCCGATTCCAGCAGCTCGATCCCCTGATCTCGAACTTCGTGACCGACGAGTCTCAGGTGATCTACAACCGGGACATCGAGAGCCGGGTTCGACAACTGGCCCCGTTCCTCGACTTCGACAGCGACCCGTACCCGGTGCTGATCGACAATCGGGTCAAGTGGGTGATCGATGGGTACACGACGACGGACAAGTTCCCCTACGCCCAGAGCGTCGACACTCGTTCCGTGCTGGCCGGCGCTGACCTGCGAACCGGCTACAACTATGTGCGCAATTCAGTGAAGGCCGTGGTCGATGGATACGACGGCACGGTCACGTTCTACGTGATCGACTCCGACGATCCGCTGATTGCTGCGTGGGCCAAGTCGTTCCCCGACTTGTTCACTCCCGCCGACGAGATCCCGGCCGAACTCGAGGCGCACTTCCGGTATCCGGTCGACATCTTCAACGTGCAGAGTGACATGTGGGCGACCTATCAGGTGTCGAACCCGGTGCAGTTCTTGCAGGGTGACCTTGCGTGGAGCGTGGCCACCCAGCCCACGACGAATGCCAGCGGTGAGGAGACCACGAGCGGTAACGCCAATCCGATGGTGCCGCAGTATCGGGTGACCGTCCTTCCGGGCGGAACCGAGCAGGAGTTCATCGTTCAGCGAGCCTTCGTGCCTCGTTCCGGTAGTGACAGCAGCACGGAGCGCCCGGAGTTGACGTCGGTGTTGGTGGCCCGGTCCAGCCCCGGACACTACGGCGAGTTGATCATGTACGACCTGCCGAGTGGCCAGGTCCCGGCCCCGGATCTGGTCAACTCCGACATCCAGAAGGAGTCCGCGATCTCGGAGTACATCACGCCGCTCGATCTGCAGGGTTCGACGGTGTTGTTCGGCGAGATGCAGATGGTGCTGTTGGCCGACACGGTGTTGTACGTGCGGCCGTTGTACGTCGAGGCCCAGGGCAACACCGCCGTGCCCGAACTGAACCGGATCATTGCAGTGAACGGTGAACGGATCGCTATGGCCGAGACCTTGGCCGAGGCGGTCGCCGGCGTGACCGTGGATGGTACGGCATCCGTGGTGAACCGACCGCCGACGACCAATGACTCGGATCCGGCGCCCGATGTCGAGCAACCGCTGCCGAACACGAACTTCGGTGACATGTCGATCGCCGAGTTGATCTCGTCGGCCGACGAGTTGCTGGCCCGGGCGCAGACAGCGGCCGACAACGGCAACGAAACCGAGGCCGAGGAGTTGCGATCCGAGGCCCGGGCTGCTCTGGAACGGGCCAGTGAACTGTTGGGAATCGAGCTTCGTTCCCCGGTGAGCGACGCAGGCGAGGCCTGAGCGCTAGCGTTTCGACATGTTCTTCCGACGCGACACCACCGGCATGACCGTCCCCACTCCCGAGCAGTGCCTGCCCGGACGTGACACTCCGGTTTCGGTTCCGGATGCCCATTTCGTGAACGGTCGCCCGTTGACGCCGCCATGGCCCGAGGGAATGGACACCCTCGTGGTGGCCATGGGCTGCTTCTGGGGGGCTGAGCGCTTCTTCTGGCAGATGGACGGCGTCTTCACGACTGCGGTGGGTTATAGCGGTGGTACGACGCCGAATCCGTCCTACGAGGAGACCTGCACCGGTCGTACCGGGCACACCGAGTCGGTGCTGGTGGTGTTCGATCCGTCGGTCGTGACCTTGAACGATTTGTTCAAGGTGTTCTGGGAGAATCACGACCCGGTGCAGTACATGGGTCAGGGCAATGACATCGGGACTCAGTACCGGTCGGCGATCTACACGAACTCGGAGGATCAGCAAGCAGCCGCCCTCGCGAGTCGGGATGCCTATCAGGCATCGTTGACGGATGCCGGTTTCGGTGACATCACCACGGAGATCGCGCCGTTCGGGACGTGGTACTACGCCGAGGAATATCATCAGCAGTATCTGGCCAAGGTGCCGAACGGCTACTGCAACCACGGATTCTGCCAGGTCGCGTACGCTTCCTGACGCTGCCGTCTATTTGCTGCCGGGACCGTCGTTCTCGTCAGATACGGGCGTGCTGGCCACGAAGCTCAGGGTCTTCGAACCGTTGGCGGCCGTGATGGTGATGGTGAAGGGTTGGTCGTAGGGCGCCCCACTGAAGTAGACGAACGCCGACCAGTTGCCCGTCGAACTGACCTGAGCGGTCGCAGACCCGTAGGGTGAGCTGATCTGGACGGTCGAGCCAGGGCTTGCTTGGCCGAACACCCGTTCGAACGGCGAGGGTGACGAACTAGACCCGTATTGTTGGCTGGCCGAGAACGGCCACGGGGCTGCAGTGGTGGGGGGAGCGTTGCCTCCGCCAGGCGTCGTGGTCGTCGGGCCACCGGTCGGGCCGGCCGTGGTCGTCGGGCCACCGGCGGGGGTTGTCGTCGACGGCGTGCTTCCATCGGCCGGAGTGGTGCCCTGGGGTGATCCCGTGCTGGGTTGTCCGGATCTGCCACCTCGAGCTTCGGGCGAGTCATCGATCGAGGCCTCGGGTGCGCCCAGGCTTTCGACCACGACCGTGTGCTCGACGGTCGTCACGTTGCCGGCGGCGTCGGTGGCGTTGAACACGAGCGCGTTCTCACCCAGGGTCAGCTCGAGCACGACCGACCACGAGCCACGTCCGCCAACCGTCGTGGCAGAGTCGCCGATCGAAAGAACCGAGCCCGGTTCGGCCGTGCCGCGGAAGCGAACGACCGAGTAGGGAAGCGAGCTTCGAGCTTCGGGCGAGGTGACGGCCAGAGAGGGGGCTTCGGTGTCGGGGCCGGGGTCGGCGGTCGTGGTGGTGGCTTCGGGTTCCGGCTCGGGTTCATCAACGAAGGGCAAGGTGTCGACGACGGTGAGGTTGGTGGCGCTGGCGTCGACAGCCGTTTCATCACCCCCGCTGAGCATACGAGATCCGGTGAATCCGACCGCGCCGACCACAAGCACGGCCGCACAGATCTTTGCCCCGATCGGGATATCGGCACCTTGGAACATCAGAGGAAACCCCTTTGTGGTCTCCTGGACCATCGGTGCGAACGGGGTGGTCCTTTAGGGGTCAGGCGGAGTCGAGTTGTGTACCTGGTAAGCGCGACAGACGAGGGGAGCCTCGGCAAACCGGCCCATCTTTGCGTCGACCGCGACGACCTGGTCGGGCGTGATGGCTTTCCATGCCGTCATGCTGGTCCAATGGATCACCAGCACGATGGTGTCGGGACGGCCCTCGGGCAACCACACTTCCTTCCGTACGAATCCCGATTGGGCTGCCAGAAAGGGCGTCCAGATGGCTTGATCGAGGTCGAGGAACTGGTCTCGTTCGACGGGGTCGATCGTGATGGTCAGCTCTTCGATCACCATCCGATGACTCTGGTCGCTCGTATTCTCAGTTCGCTGCGGGTGTCGTTCGATGATGACACCCTTGGCAGGTTCGGTTGGGCCATCATTCTGGGATGGTAGAACGTGATGTAGAGAAGGACGTATCGACCCCTCAGTTCGTCGACACCCTGAGACGGCTGGCAGATTCGTTGGAAGCGGGAGAGTCGTTCCGCATCCAGGTCGAGGGCAAACGTTTCACCGTCCCGACCAATGCCGCCATCGTGATCGAGCACGAGATCGATGGAGACAAGGAGGAGCTGGCACTCGAGCTTCAATGGACCAACCCCACTTGAGCTGACTAGTCAACGCTCGCAGTCCGCAGTTGGACTTGGGGTGAGTCACCGCTAGAGTGATAAATTCCACCGCGGGGTGGAGCAGCCAGGTAGCTCGTCGGGCTCATAACCCGAAGGTCGCAGGTTCAAATCCTGCCCCCGCCACCAACAAAACACCTGTTCAGAGGCCCCTTCCGGGAAATCGGGAAGGGTCTCTGGCGTTGTCGGACATGCTCGGCGCGAACAGAACGCGAACAGAACTGACCTTCGGGCTGGAACCCGAAGGTCGTTCAATCGACGATCATCGAGGTGGGGATCTCACGTTGCCGCCGCGGGTGTCAGCCGGAAGTCGGTTCGTTCCGGATGCGGTCGGCTCGACGATGTACGCGATTGAACTGGCTTTCCCGGACGCGGGTACCACGATCGTGCAGATGCTGTCTTGGTGTGTCGGCCGGCTCGCTCGGTGACGGGTTTCAGCGATCGGGTTGTCGAGCGCTTGTGACGGTCTCGATGGCAGATGCGAGCAGTTCGCGCACGTGCGTGCGCTCGAGGGACTGGAGGCGAACTGTGGTCCAGCCGTACTTGGACCAGCCTGCAGGGAGACGTACGAGATCGGGATGCTGGTGAAGAAGGGCGTGTTGTTCCTCGAGGGGGACCTTGAGCGTGACGGCTCCGTCGTCTTCGGCGTTGGCGACGATCTTGCCGGCTGCGCGGTAGTCGATTCGGCCGTGATGTGATCCCTGCGTGAGCCCGCTCGACGTGCAAAGTTGCGCGAACCATTCATCGAAGGCGGGGTCGTGTTCAGAGGTGGGCACGTGGATCAGATCCTGTGGACTCAAGCGACTCGCCGGGCGTGAGGTACATCTCGATGAGGTCGTTGACGTCTCGGTGTCGATGCCACAGGCCGCGCGGGACCACCACGAACTGCCCGGCCACCAGATGGTGATCGATGGAGTCGGTCTCGGTGAGGATCTCGACGGTGACGGAACCGCTGATCACCATGAGCAGTTCGTCGGTGTCGGGGTGCATCTCCCAATCCGAGACCTCGACGCCATCGCCCCGGAACACTGCGATCGACGCATTGTTGAAGGGTGCGAACTCGTGGAAATCGAACGGCTCACGTGTGCGGGCGATCTGGGCGGGGTCGTACATCGGCATCGCCCCATCCTTGGCGCTGTTGGCTGTCGCCGTCTTGTACGTATGTCGCGTTGACCTGACGTGCCAGCTGCGACGGCGTCGAGTGGGCGAACCGTTGAGCATGGCGATGGAAGTGCGACTGGTCGACGTAGCCGGCGCATGACGCAGCGTCCGCAATCGTGTGACCTGCTTTCAACAGGTCGGTCCCATGTTCGAATCGGCGCAACATCAAGTACTGCTTGGGTGTCATGCCGAGCGTCGATGTCACCCGTCGCCACAGTGTGCTGCGCGCCCCTCCGAGGTCGGCCACGATGTCGCCGACCGCAGAGCGCATGTCCGCTCGCTCGAGGGCTCTGAGCGCATCGGTGTCGCGCCTCGGGCGTCGGCCATCCGCCTCAGCGCGGATGGCGTCGCGCAACAAGCCCGGACGATCGACGGCCGGGGTGCCGACGAGCTGTGCCGCGAGATTGTCAAGGCGTCGGCCGAAGACCTGTTCGACAGGCTCCACCGAGTCGTGCAAGTCGCCCACCCCCAGCCCGATAGCCACCGCAACAGACGGCGACAGCCGCACCTCCACGCATTCGATGTCGCCGCACTGCTCGAACTGGACTGGCCGTGAGCGAAGCCCCACTACGAGTGCCCGCAGCGGCACCCCGCCCACCGAGCTCGTGCCCGAGCCGAGCTCGATGAGCAGTGTCAGGCGCGCGTGCGGCAATGCCGAAGCCTCAACAGTCGAGGCAAACGAGCCCCGGAATGTGTGGACGGTAACCGTCGCAGGACTTCCGACTTCAGGCACCATCACATCGTGCCAGCGGTCGTCCGCCTTGCTGCACGGAACGAGGCGAATGTCGAGCAACGGTGTGTTGCACTTATTTCACTTGGCGCGTACGCTCGGTTCCATGACGAACGCTGTCGAGATCAGGCCCGGTTCAGTCGAGGCGCGAGAGCTGGCGGTCATCGAAGGCGCCCTCGCTCGGGCGGGCGGTGCGGCCACTCGGTTAGTCGATGCCGAAGGTGACACCGTCGAGATTCCCGCGGAGCTCGTGGGCGCGCTGCACGCGATCGTGCGTCACCTCAAGGCGGGTCACGGAGTGTCCGTTGCTTCGCTGCAAGCCGAGTTGACGACCGTTGAAGCAGCCGAGCTCTTGAACGTGAGCCGCCCGCATCTGATCAAGCTTGTCGAGGGTGGTGCGTTGCCTTTCCGGATGGTCGGAACCCATCGACGGCTGCGCCTTGTGGATGTGCTCGCCTACCGCGACGGCCAGGACGCTGCCGCTCGTGAGGCACTCGCCGAGCTGACCCGCCAGGCCGAAGATCTCGGCCTGTACGACTGAAGCTGTGACGGTGTCTGGCCGAGTAGTGGTTGTCGACGCGAACGTCCTGTACTCGATCGAGTTGACCGATCTGCTCCTGACGTTCGCAGCACACCGACTCGTCCGCGTGCACTGGTCACCGGCGATCCTCGACGAAGTCCGCCGCAACCTTGCCAAGCGGGTCGATCTCGCACCGGACGCGATCGCGTACCGCGTCGACCGAATGAACCGTGCCGTGCCTGGAGCGCTCGACGAAGCGCCCGAGGCGCTCGTTGCGGCGATGCAGATCAACGAGCACGACCGGCACGTCCTCGCGCTCGCGGTGCATGTCGAGGCCGACTGCATCGTCACGTTCAACCTGCGTGACTTCCCAGCGAGCGCGTGTGAACCGTACGGCGTCGAAGCCCTCGATCCGGACAGTTTCGCGGTGGCCGTTGCCGAAAGCGACCCGTCGCGGGCCTACGCCGCGTTGTCCGACATCGCTCGGCGGCGCACGCGTCCGCCAATGACCGTTCGCGAACTCCTCGACCGGCTCGAGGTTGTCCTGCCCAACTTCGTCAGTCAGGTGCGAGAAGGCTTGCCCGACCCTGCCTGAGTCGTCTCGGGCGCGAACACGACGCGAACACCACCGTCACCAACGGGTGCGTACAGGTGCAAACGAGGCAGAGGGGCGGCGGCGGCGAAACAGGCCATCCACCAGCACCAACGCATCCCTCATAACCCGAAGGTCAGAGGTTCAAATCCTCTCCCCGCCACCAAGTAGAGAACCAGCTCAGAGGCCCTTTCCGAGAAGTCGGGAAGGGCCTCTGAGCTGTCCGGTGCCGTGGCTGCGTACAACACGTGTACAACAGAAGTGTCCTTCGGGCCTGTGCGACTGACGGAGGACGGTGACACTTAAGTCCCGGTGGTCTTTTTTCGTAGTCGTTCGTAGGGGGTTTGTCCATCGAGGCCGCCGTGTGGTCGGTGGAAGTTGTAGAAGTCCTCCCATTCTTGGAGCTTGTCGTTGAAGACGTTGGCGTCGTCGACGACGACGCCGTAGTCGAGCATTCGGTAGAACTCTTCGTTGTCGATGCGGTGTGATCTCTCGACTTTGCCGTTCAGGCGTGGAGTTGCGGGCTTGATGTAGACGTGGCGTATCCCGCGGTCCATGACGTGCCAGTGAAACTTTGACTGGAACTCTGCGCCGTTGTCGGTTTGGATCTGCTCGACCTTGAACGGCAACTTCTCGAGGACGTGGTCGAGGAACTGGATCGCGGTGAGCTGGTTGTTCTTCGGATAGATGCGCAGCACTCGGAGCCTCGTGCAGTCGTCGATCGCGGTGTATTGGTAGTACTTCTTGGCCCGAGCGCCGGCGACGGGTTCGATGAACTTGACGTCGATTTGGACCTGATGGCCCGGAAGTGGCTTCTCGTAGCGTTTCCAGCGGCGGTCATGAGTCTTGTGGCGCTGGTTGGTGGGGAGCCGGTTGAGGTCGAGCCGTTTGAGAATGCGCCAGATCCCCGATGGTGAGATCGAGATGTCGTGGTAGCGGGCCAGGTACATCGAGATCTTTTGCGGGCCGAAGTGGTAGTGCTGGCGCAGGTACACGATCTTGCCGACGACGTCGGTGTGTGTCGCGAGTGGGCTGAAGTGTGGCCGGCTGGAACGATCGCGGAGCCCGTCGAGTCCATCGGCTTCGTAGCGGCGTTGCCAGGTGTAGAAGCACTGCCGGCTGATCCCGTAGTAGCGGCAGGTCCGGGCGACGTTGCCGGTCACTTCCTCGGCATGTTGGAGGATCGCCAGGCGACGTCTCGCCTGACGTAGGAGCTGTTGTTCGGTCATGTGATTTCCTTCGCATAGGAAAGACTTAGGTGTCAACAACCTCCGTCAGTTTCACAGTGTCCTTCGGGCCCGAACCCGAAGGTCACCGAGCGAGGCGGGCTCGATGCGATCGAGTTGAGCCCGTGCCTCGGCCAGCAGCTCATCGATGGAGCATCGGCGGCACGGTCATGACCGTGTCGGGCGATTGCCACGTCGGCCTGAGCGAGCTTGCTCGGGATGATCGCTCGGGTTTCAGGGGCCCACGCGGCGGATCGAACGTGAGGGGCGATTTCGAGCAGAAGTGGCGACTGAGAGTTCGTGTCGGTGTTGCTGGTCGACCAGCGCCCGCGCTTCGAGCGTGGCTGCGGCATGGTACGGCGGCCTCTCGCTGGGTGGTGATCGCTGTGAAGCTGTTCGGGAACCTCGGTCATCGGTGTTCGGGGCGGTTTTCAGGCCATGCCTCGAGGGCGGCTACGGCGAGTGCGATACCGGCGGGTACGGGAAACCTGGTGCCGGGCGCGTGAGTTGCCCGATTGGGGTGTCGGTTGCGATTGCGAGTAGCGATCCGATCGCCGTGGCGGCGCCTGCGGTCCAGGCGACCTGCGTTGCGAAACTCGGCGCATCGGTGAGCGAGTGGTCGCAGCGGTGCCGCGGGATTCTGAGAGTACGAGGAACACAGCGACAACCATCGCGGCACCTTCGACCAACCAGAACGTGGGCTGGCGGATCGCTTCGACGAACGACGCGCCACGGATGAGGGTGATGGCCCAGACGATTGCGAGCGCGATCACTGCGGTGATCAAACCGGTGACGGCGGCTTTGGTGAATCGGATCATCCCGCCACTCGTCGCATCAGTTCTTCGAGTGGCCCACGAGCGAAGCGGCGGCGCCACAGCCATGAGAAGAGGATCGCTGCTGCGCTGAACAGGACGCTTGTCCACACTGCCCAGCCGAGCGTCTGATCGTCGAGGCGGCCCATCTCTTCGAGGACGCCCATGCCGACCAGCACGTGGGCGACATAGATGGTGAGTGCAAGTTGACCAGTGGAGACGAGTGGCTCG
>ERZ888423.933-NODE-933-length-27944-cov-12.193589_pt1 | contig 27944 bp, 23 predicted proteins | sample MGYA00520523_ERZ888423 | MGnify/ENA primary metagenome ERZ888423 (study PRJEB32303, sample SAMEA104408611) | aquatic metagenome | biome: Brackish water; feature: Pelagic; material: water | place: Baltic Sea | collected 2014-06-08T10:24:00 | depth 30,27 m ...
AGGCAATGCAGATACCAGCTTCGCTGCTGTTTGTTTCACCAAGTGTTATGACTGTGCTGTAAGCATTGATGAGGCCTTAGGCAACATCAGCTTGTATCCTAACCCAACCGCAGGTGCATTCACCTTGGAGCGCAGCGAACTCGCTGGCGATATCCAGGTAAGCATCATCGGCCTACAGGGGCAGTTGCTTATCAACACCGAGTGGACCGCTGGTCAGAGCGAACTCAACATCAACTTGAGTGATCTCGCCGCTGGCGTCTACATGGTACGCTTGACCGCTGAAGAAGGAACACGCACCTTGCGTGTCGCCGTTCAGCGATAAGTAGACAATCATAGCTAGGGCCTTCTGGTCCTAGCTTTCTCTAAGACCGCTCCAGGAATGGGGCGGTCTTTTTTTTAGGCCTGCCCGCGGTATCTTTATAGTTCAAGGCTCAACCCTCCTATATGTCACGCAACATTTTGATTTCGGCAGCTCTGGCTAGCCTATTATTTAGCTGTAATGTGCCCAAAAAACCCTCGTCAGAAATGACGGCTGAATATCCCCATACGCGATATGATTCCAGCGATGTAAAAAGTTATTTAGGCCATGAAGTGCCCGATCCTTTTGGGTGGCTCGAAGATGATCGAAGTGACGAAACGGCAGAATGGGTGACCCTCCAGAATGCCGTGACGCAGGACTATTTGAACCAAATCCCCTACCGTCAGGCGCTTCGAGATCGTTTGACCGCACTATGGGATTACGAAAAGATTGGAGCTCCATTTCAAGAGGGTGCCTACACGTATTTCTACTACAACGACGGCCTGCAAAGCCAGTATATGCTCAAGCGATACGCAACGAAAAAGAGAGAAAATCAGAATGATGAAGAAGAGGTGTTTTTGGACCCCAACACCTTTAGCGAAGAGGGGACAACCTCTTTGGCAGGCATTTCCTTCAGCCCTGACGGAAGCCTAGTCGCCTACCAAATTAGTGAGGGGGGGAGTGATTGGCGAAAGGTCATCGTCATGAATGCGGTGAGTAAAGAAATTTTGGAAGACACCCTGGTGGACATCAAGTTCAGTGGCCTCGCCTGGAGAGGAAATGAGGGTTTTTACTATAGTAGCTATGACGCCCCCAAGGCGGGTTCGGCGCTGTCCGGCATAACGGACCATCATAAACTCTTTTTTCATCTCTTAGGCAAGCCCCAGACGGAAGACGCCTTGATTTTTGGCGGTAGTCAGACTCCGCGCCGGTATGTCGGGGCTAGCATTACTGAAGATGGCCAATACCTCGTGATAACAGCCGCCATTTCGACCACAGGCAATGAACTCTACCTTCAAGATTTGAAGAACGGCGGCGCGTTGACCTTGGTTGCCCCCGGATTCGAAAAGGAATATGGCGTGGTGACCTCCGAGAATGGGATGCTCTATATCCAGACCAACGATGGGGCGCCCAACAACCGCATCATGGTTTCCGAGGGCATACAGCCTAAAGAAGTATGGGCTGAACGTATTCCGGAAGGTAAATTTCCGATGAGCGTGGGCAGCGGAGGAGGTCGATTGTATGCAAGTACGCTAGAACACGCCGTAAGTAAGATTGACGAATACGACTACAACGGCAGTCATCTTCAAACCATTACGCTTCCCGGGATTGGCTCTGTATCGGGATTTTATGGAAAGCGTTCGGATCATCAGCTGTATTTCACCTTTACCAATGCGATCACCCCCAGCAATCTATATCGCTATACCCAGGGCGAGAAGAATGAGCCGGGAGTCATAGAATTACGCCTAAAAAGCGCCATGGATTTTGATCCTTCTGACTACGTGAGCGAGCAGGTTTTTTACGCCTCGCTTGACGGGACCAAAATACCGATGACGATCAGCTACAAAAAAGGCCTCCAGCGCAACGGTAAAAATCAGACGATTCTCTATGGCTACGGCGGTTTTAATATCAGCTTAACCCCCTCTTTTAGCACGTCCTACACTGTTTGGATGGAGCAAGGGGGGGTTTTAGCTATTCCAAATATTCGCGGGGGGGGCGAATACGGTGAGGCTTGGCATCTTGCCGGCACCCAGCTCCAAAAAAAGAATGTATTTGAAGACTTTGAGGCGGCTGCAGAGTATTTGATCGCGGAAGGCTATACCTCTTCGTCACATCTTGCTTTAAGCGGCGGCTCTAACGGAGGTTTGCTGGTCGGCGCCGTCATGACACGCCGTCCCGATTTAGCCGCAGTGGCTTTTCCCGCAGTCGGCGTATTGGATATGCTCCGCTACCACACTTTTACGGCCGGTGCCGGCTGGGCTTATGATTATGGGACGGCAGAAGACAACGAAGAGATGTTTCAGTACTTGCGCAGCTACAGCCCTGTACACAATGTAAAAGAGGATGTCTGCTATCCTGCTACCATGGTCACCACCGCAGACCACGACGACCGCGTTGTCCCTGCACACAGTTTCAAGTTTGCTGCAGCGCTCCAGGCCAAGCAAAATTGTAGCGCACCCACGTTGATCCGAATCGAAACCAATGCCGGCCATGGCGCAGGAAAACCTACAGCCATGGTCATCGAAGAGGCTATTGACAAAATGGCTTTTGCTCTGTGGAATATGGGCTACACGAAACTTCCCAACCCATGAACATTCAAAACTATGTCCTCGGCCAGTGGGTCAGCGGTGGCGCCTCAGAATATGAGGCGCGTCACGCCATTACGGGTGCGTCTTTGGGCCACGTGTCCAGCGATGGATTACATTATGCCGACATCCTGTCTTATGGGCGTGAAAAGGGGGGAGCTGCGCTGCGCACAATGACCTTCCCTAAGCGCGGACTCATGCTCAAGGCACTTGCGCTGTATTTGCAAGAACGTAAAAATGACTATTACGCAGTTTCTGCTGCCACCGGCGCCACCCGGGTAGATAGTTGGATTGATATTGAGGGGGGCATCGGCAACCTGTTCACCAATGCATCATTACGGCGCGAATTTGCCGACCAGCCTTTCCATGTTGACGGGGCGCCCATCAAACTATCACAAGGTGGAACCTTTTTAGGCCAGCACATTATGGTGCCAAAGCGTGGTGTGGCCGTCCATATCAATGCCTTTAACTTTCCGGTTTGGGGCATGCTCGAAAAAATTGCGGTGAACCTCCTTGCGGGGGTGCCTGCGGTAGTCAAGCCCTCTGAATTCACGTCGTTTTTAACCGAAGTCGTGGTTCGGGACATTATAGCCAGCGGCATTCTTCCCGAGGGTGCCTTACAACTCATTAGCGGAAAAGGACACGGAATACTTGATGCTGTAGAGCGCGGAGACATGGTCACCTTCACGGGTTCTGCTGCTACCGGGATGGCTCTGAAGTCACAACCCCACTTTTTAGCCCGCGGCGTGGCCTTTAACCTTGAGGCCGACTCTCTCAATGCCATGGTTTTGGGAGAGGATGCGGGTCCCGGTAAGCCTGAGTTTGATATTTTTATTAAAGAGGCGGCCAATGAAATCACCATCAAGGCCGGACAAAAATGTACCGCGGTTCGGCGTGTGATCGTTCCCGAGAACTATATTGAAGCTGTACGCGACGCGTTGAGTGCGCGCTTGGCAAGCACCGTCTATGGCGACCCCAGCATGGAGGGTGTCCGCATGGGCTCTTTAGCCACCGCCCTTCAGGTTGAGCGTGTGCGGGCCTCGGTTCAACTGCTAGCTGAAGAAAACGAACTTGTTCATGGCCAGCTGGATGGTGCTGGACAAGCAAGGGCCGCCCTCCCCCAGGCGGGCGCCTATTTTGCTCCCGTATTGTTCCTGAATGATGCGCCTTTGCACAAACAAAGCGCACATCAAATCGAAGCATTTGGTCCTGTTTCAACCCTAATGCCCTACAAGTCACTTGACGAGGCGGCTAAGATTGTTGCCTTGGGTCGGGGTTCGCTGGTGACCAGCTTTGTGTCTGCCGACCAAGAGGCTGCGCGCGCCTTTGCTTTAGAGGCTGCTTATAGCAATGGGCGGATTTACTTACTCGATGCCGCTAGTGCAAAAGAATCTACGGGCCATGGTTCGCCCATGCCGCTCCTTACGCACGGTGGGCCTGGCCGCGCAGGAGACGGAGAAGAAATGGGGGGTATGCGCGGCGTGATGCATTACTTACAGCGCGTGGCCCTACAGGGGCACCCCAACACGCTGACGACCATTACGGGGCGCTTTATACCCGGTGCAGATCGGCCCGAAGCCAACCCACACCTCTTTCGTCAACACTTTGAAGACTTGCGCGTAGGGGATACGGTTACCACCGAAAAACACGTAGTCACCCTCTCGGATATTGATCAGTTTGCTGAACTCAGTGGAGATACATTTTATGCCCATATGGATGAAACAAGCCTGGAGGGCACTATTTTCACTGGCCGAGTAGCCCATGGATATTTTATTCTCAGCCGTGCCGCTGGATTGTTTGTTGACCCCCCAAAGGGGCCGGTCCTGCTTAATTATGGCATTGAAGCCTGTCGCTTCACTAAGCCCGTTTATCCCGGCACAGAAATTGGGGTTCAGCTCACTGTTCAGGAAAAAATAGACCAAGAGAAAAGAAGTCCTGAAGACATCGCCAAAGGCATTGTGAAATACTATGTAGAAGTCACGGACGACCAACAGGATGTCGTTGCTGTTGCAACCATCCTCACTATGGTCAAAAAGAAAAGCCAGGCATGAGTTTTATCCAAGACCATCTCACCCTTGTCCAGGGAAACTATGCGGTACTGTTCCTGTCTGAGCGGCCGCTAGACCCTGATGGTTATGCCGACATGGACCAGCGCACCATGGCTGCAGTAGAAGCCCTGCCAGGATATTTGGGCTACGAGCTCATACGCAACGGCGAGGCGGCCATTTTCATTTCTTACTGGAAAGATAAATCCTCGGTTGATGCATGGAGGACGGATGCCCTTCATCGAGAAGCTAAAACAAATGGGCGTAGCCATTGGTATTATGCCTTTCGGAGCGTTGTTTGCCCCATTGAAGAAACCAGCCACTTTAGACGTTAATTATGGACCCTATGCGATCAGGCGGCGTCGATGTCCGCAGAGAAAACGGAATCGTCACCATCGAATTTTTTCACCCTCAGAGCAATTCTCTACCGAGCCTCGTATTAGCGGCATTAGCTGAGGCAATTCGAAGTGAGGGCGCAAACCCCGAGAACCGTGTTCTCGTTCTTCAAAGCAGCGGTGACCGTGTCTTTTGCGGCGGCGCTAGTTTTGATGAGCTCGCCACGATTCGTACCGAAGAAGAGGGCCTTCATTTCTTTGGAGGCTTTGCCTCTGTAATCAACGCCTTGCGGACTTGTCCCCTTTTCACCATTGGCCGCGTCCAGGGGAAGGCGGTCGGCGGCGGTGTCGGATTAGCTAGTTCCGTAGATTATTGTTTGGCCACCCAGTTTGCCTCGGTCAAGCTTAGCGAGCTTGCTGTGGGTATTGGTCCATTTGTTGTGGGACCCGCCATTACCCGAAAAATAGGCCCGAGCGCCATGAGCCAATTGGCTATTGACGCTACGCAGTTTAAGTCTGCTGCTTGGGCGGCACAGCACGGTCTTTATGCTGAGGTGTTTGATAGTTTGGATGAGCTCAATGAGGGGGTTCACCGTATTGCCAAGACACTTTCGGGGCAAAGTGCTGCCGCACAGCGTGCTTTAAAGGCTGTTATGTGGGAAGGAACTGAGCATTGGGGCCAGCTGCTTGCAGAGCGTGCCGCTATTTCGGGTGCCCTCGTCCGAACGCCCGAAAGTCAAGCCGCCATCCAGGCTATTCACCAGTCCCTCTCAAAGAAGTCTTGATGTTAGCCAAGCGTATCCTACTGATCCTTTTCTTTGGTTCCGGAACCTTGTTTGCGGGAAACGCTTGGACATTGCCTAAAGAAGCCCTCCAGGTGGGGCCCTGGAGCTTTTCGGGGCTATATGGTGCAAGCTTCAATCAAACTCTTTTGCGCAACTGGAACGCCGGGGGTCAAAACTCATTGACGGCCGGCTTTATTTTACGTCAATCGGCAGAGTTTACACAAGACAATTGGGCCGCAACTCAACTTTTAGATGCGGCCTATGCCCTGAATTTTCAAGATGGTATTGCCCGAAAAATGGATGACAAACTTGAATACAACCTACGGATAGATCAAATTTTATCTGGACAGCCTCTTTGGAAACTCTCTGCCTTTGGAAGTTTTAAATCACAGTGGTTCCGGGGGTATGCAAAACCGAATGAACCAGACACGGCCTATATATCAAAATTTTTGGCTCCTGCTTATGCGCTTGGGGGCATCGGACTTACCCATAAAGACGCCTTTTTAGAATTTTATTTTTCGCCGGTTACCGCAAAATATACCCTGGTACACGACGCGCGCCTCCAGTCCCAGGGTCTTTTTGGCCTGCTGCCTGGAGAGTCCCTACGACAAGAGGTGGGCGCCTATTTCAACGTGCGGTTTAGGCGCACTTTTTCCGATAAATTGACTGTCGATCTGCGCACCAACCTTTTTGGAAATTACCTCGCCTCACCTTTTTCTGTTGACGTTGACAGTGATTTGCTCTTTGTGTACAAGGCTACCCAATATTTGAGTATTACGCTACGAACCCAGGCGCTTTTTGACCGCGATGTGGCGGTTAAAGACAGCAATGGGAATGGAAAAACAGATGCGCCAGGACTTCAATTAAAACAATTGTCTGGGGTGGGATTGACCTATAACTTCGGCGCCATAAAATGAGCAAGAATATCCACCCTTCGCTGTTAAAAGCGTATACGCTTATGGCTACTGCAAAAGCCATGACGGACTTGTTCGAGGCTAACCGAGACGTCACGCAAACCTATGTTCATGCCACTTCGCGCGGACACGAAGCGATCCAGCTAGCTTGTAGCCTACAATTAAAGTCTGTTGATTACCTCTACCCTTATTACCGCGACGATGCCATGCTGTTGGGAATAGGGATGCGCCCGTATGACTTAATGTTGCAACTCCTGGCCAAGCGGGACGATCCCTTTTCTGGTGGCCGAACCTATTATAGTCATCCCTCTTTGCGTGATGACGACAAGCCTAAAATCCCCCATCAGTCCTCCGCCACCGGCATGCAGGCCATCCCGGCGGCAGGCGCGGCTATGGGAATTCAGTACCGAGAAAAACAAGGCCTCACCCAAGAGTGGGGGGATGAAAAACCTGTCGTGGTATGCTCTATCGGTGACGCCGCTATGACGGAGGGCGAAATCTCTGAAGCGTTGCAAATGGCCGCGCTCAAGCAATTCCCCTTGCTGATGTTGGTGCAAGACAACGGTTGGGATATTTCGGCCAGCGCAGCAGAAACGCGTTCGGGCTCAGCAGTAGATTATGCTAAAGGCTTTAAGGGGCTCAATGTAGTGCAGGTGGATGGTAGTGATTTCAATGCAAGCTTCCATGCTGTGCGCGAGGTGTTGAAAAACATGCGCAAAACACGCCAGCCCTATTTAATTCACGCCAAAGTCCCCTTATTAAATCATCACACCTCTGGGGTCCGAATGGAGTGGTACCGAGACGACTTAGAAGAGCACGGAAAACGTGATCCTTTCCCAAAGCTCCATGCCTTCCTTTTAGACGAAGGAGTGGCTCTTTCAGAACTTGAAAGCCTTGTTTCCCAAGCAGAAAAAACCGTAGCAGAGGACTATGCCCTAGCATTAGAGGCCGAAGATCCACGACCTGAGGATTTATTTACCCACCGCTATGCGCCCACCCCTGTAACGGAAGAAAAGGGCGAGCGGACACCTGTAAATCGGGAGAAAACCGTCATGGTGGATAGCGCTTTATTTGCCATCCGTGAAATTCTTGCTGCACACCCCGAGGCGTTGCTTTACGGACAAGATGTGGGCCGCCGCCTAGGAGGGGTCTTCCGGGAGGCCGCAACATTAGCGCAGCAGTTTGGTGACGACCGTGTTTTCAACACCCCGATTCAAGAAGCCTTTATCGTTGGAAGCACCGTTGGAATGTCTGCCGTGGGTCTGAAGCCTATTGTCGAGGTGCAATTTGCTGACTACATCTGGCCAGGGTTGAATCAGTTATTTACAGAGCTCTCCCGGTCTTATTATCTCTCCAATGGTAAATGGGCCGCCAGCGCGGTGATTCGCGTTCCTATTGGGGCGTATGGCGGTGGTGGGCCGTACCATTCATCTAGTGTGGAGTCTGTTTTGACCAATATTCGCGGAATCAAGGTTGCTTACCCCTCTACTGGTGCAGATTTAAAGGGCTTGATGAAGGCCGCCTATGCAGACCCGAACCCGGTTGTTATATTGGAGCATAAGGGTTTATACTGGTCCAAGATTCCAGGCACAGAGGGCGCTAAAACAGTAGAACCTGATGCCGATTATGTTATTCCCTTTGGCAAAGGGCGTATTGCGCTCGAGGCACAGCCCCATCCAGATGGTTCGAGTCTGTGCGTGGTTACCTATGGCCGGGGCGTGTATTGGGCCGCCGAGGCTGCAAAACACTTTGAAGGACGCGTAGAAATTATTGACTTACGCACCCTATTGCCGTGGGATGAGGCCCTTGTGATGGAGCGCGTTACAGCACACCACCGCGCTTTGGTTGTCACAGAAGAGCCGGTAGTAAACACCTTTGCCCAGGCTGTTGCAGGAAAAATCCAGTCTGAATGCTTCCGCGCATTAGACGCGCCTGTGCGCGTCATTGGGTCCGAGGACACGCCCGCGATCCCATTAAATAAAATACTTGAGGCCGCTCTTTTGCCAAATGCTGACAAGGTCCGCCTCGCCATAGAGGGGCTGCTAGCGTATTAATAAGGCCTTGATTTCCTTTGTGTATAGCCGCCTTTAGAGTGTTTTATCTAGGTAGTAGATCAGTGCGGCAATGGAAGCCGACCCCAACTCCAGTTCTCTTGGGTGTACGGAAGCAATGTTGTCTTGCGCTGTGTGATGGTAATCAAAATAGCGTTGGCTGTCACCGCGATAGCCCATTAAAATAGCCCCCTCGTCCGTGATTTGACCCACGTCTGCACCCGAGCCTCCCTGCGTCCACTCACGGCAGCCATATGGCGACATCAACGTGTTTAAGGCCTCTATTATTTCTGGGTGTTCTTCATGGAAAAAGCCCGGTAGGCTAAATCCTCTTGGCGCACCCGAGCCTCCATCTGACTCAACACCTGCAATGTGATGTCTTCCTGCCTCTAGTCCCGAAGTGGCATAATCACGCGCCCCCTCAAGACCAAACTCTTCGTTGGCAAATAAGACAATACGCAAGGTGTGTCGGGGTTGATAGCCTGCCTGCTTTAGAAGCCACAGGGCTTGCATAGAGTGCACAACCCCTGTGCCGTCGTCTTGTGCTCCTGTGCCTAGGTCCCAAGAATCCAGGTGGCCGCCTACCACCATTACTTCATCCGGAAATTCACTTCCTTTCCATTCTGCAATAACGTTTGCTGACGCGGCGCGACCCACCTCATGACATCCAAGTACATAATGGACCTGAAGTGAAGGATTTTTCTTAAGTTCTCCGCTAAGCCAGTTGGCATCATTTGTACTAATGCCTGCGGCAGGAATTTTGGTTACCTCCTCCTCATAGGCCATGGCGCCGGTGTGAGGAAAGTCATCTTGACGATGTGTTAAACTTCTGACCAAAACGCCCACGGCGCCATATTTTGCTGCTTCGGAGGCTCCGCCCCATCGCTGCCATCCTGCTTTTCCATATGCAGAACCTGTGTTAATCAACCAGGGATCCATTGGCTCATTAAAAAAGGCAATATTGCCCGCCAAAAGATGGCCTTTTGCAGCAAGGTCTTCTCTTCCCACAATTTCAATCACCTTCGCCGTCACGCCTGCCCCCTTGTCTCCGCCGGGGGTTCCAACGGACCCACCTAGTGCGGTGATACGCAGTGTGCGCTCTTGCTTTCCTTGGACACATTCCCCTCTCTCTGTGCCGCGCGCCCAGTGGCGAACCTCTACCGGCTGGGTGAATACGCGGGTAAAGCCCAAGGTGTCTAGCGTTTCAACCGCCCACCTTACCCCTTTTGCGTCGCCTTCGCTGCCAGCCAAACGCGGGCCCGCTTCTTCACAAAGGTTTGCCAACCAATGATAGCCCTGCTGCTCCCCCAGCGCCTGCTGGTAGAGCCCTTTTATGAACATGGCTTCTTCGGCTGTTTGGCTATGCGCGGCCAAGGAAAGCGCGCCCAAAAAGGAAAGAGTGATAATTGGCTTCATCTGTAAGGGTCTCGTGATTACGGTGCCAAAAGATACGCTGCAAATAGCTTTTTGGTGTCCGCTTTACGCCGGCTCAAGCATTAACGAAGAGGGGTCTCCGCTAACTAAATACATGAGCAATCCCGTTAACCAGCCTCCATAGGTTCCAAGGGCATACCCCAAAACAGCTAAAAGGACGCCAACAGGCGCTAACGAGGGATGAAATGCCGCCGCCGCAACAGGCGCAGACGCTGCGCCCCCAATGTTGGCTTTTGAGCCCACAGCGACAAAGAAAAAAGGCGCCTTTATCCAGCGCGCAACACCCAAAAGAATGACCACATGGAAGATCATCCAGATCACGCCTACCAAAAGTAACCCAGGCTGATCTATGGCTTCTTTAATGTCCATCTTCATGCCGATCGTGCCAACCAAAATGTAGATAAAAACCGAACCCCAGCGACTTGCCCCAGCTCCTTCAAGATTTCTTGCTGGGGTGAGTGAAAGCAATAGGCCAACGGTCGTCGCCACAATCACCACCCAGAAAAAGTCACTCGTCAAACTGAAGTTGGCGGTATAGGGGAGGTTCTCGGCAAACCAAGGCGCTAGCGTGTCTCCGGCAATGTGCGCAAGCGCGACAGCGCCAAATGCCAACCCCAAGATTTGCATCACCTCGGGGAAGGTGGGTATGCGGGCTGTTTTGGCTAAAAAATCTTCCATTTCATTTTGAAGCACCTTCACAGATCGATTATCTGCCTTGAGCCACCCATCGACCTTGTCGCTTTTGGCTGCACCTAAAAGAATGATCGCCATCCATATTTCTGCTACCACAACGTCGACGGTAATCATAGCGGAATACAGGGCGCCAGAAGGTTGAAAAATCTCAAACATAGCGGCCTGGTTTGCCCCGCCGCCAATCCAGCTGCCCGCAATGGTCGCCATTCCTCGCCAAACAGCCTCTGGGCCAACGCCCCCAACTAAGTCCGGGGCAAAAGAAGACACGGCTAAAATCGCTACAGGCCCACCTAAAATGATCGTTGCTGTAGCGGTAAAGAACATAATCAAGGCCTTGGGGCCTAACCCAAAAACCGCCTTTAAATCGATGCTTAGTGTGAGCAATACAAGACTAGCTGGAAGCAAATAGCGCGAGGCAACAAAGTAGAGGTGGGTGTCCTTGGGGACTATGTGAAAATTTGTGAGCAAGGAGGGCAAAAAGTAGCAGAGCAATAGCGCGGGCACAACTTTGAAGAAACCTGAAAACGTAGGATGGTTTGAGGCCCAGAAGATCCCGCCTAATAGCGCCATCAACAGTCCAAAAACGATAGCCTCATTGGTTACGAGTGGTTGCATTTCTTCCATCTTAGGTTTTTTTAGGACTTCCTTTTTTCTTTGGGGGCCATTTGCGTTTCTTCTTGGGTGCCAAGGTAGGCCCTGTGTCCTGTGCCGGTTCTGTTTTCACCTCCGAGGCCTCGGGGGCCTTTGGTCCTGCGCCTTTTTTCGGGTTCTTCTTCGCAGAAATCGCCACGGGCTTTGTTGTTGGCGCTGTCCCGGGGCGCTGATCCCAGTGGATAAATTGCTTCCGCTCCATCCACGCGGACAGCACGCCGCCTAAGCTCACCAAAAATTTATCCTTTCGTATTTCTTGAATCTCGCCGGCTTGTCTTCCGGCACCGTGAAGCACCTTGACTTTGTCGCCCACCTTAACAGGAAGCGTCCATAACTGCTCTAACGTTTCTCTTTCCGTTTTTTGTTTGGCTGTTTCTGCTCTTTGTTTTTGAACTTCGAGCACCTGATGCCTTTCGGAAAGCGTCCGCACAATGCGGTCCTCAATTTCCTTTTTCGCTTTTTGGGTTTTGGCTTTGCTCCAGCTGATGGACCATTGCTCGAGTCGCTTGCCCCACATAAGTTGATCACTCACTTCAGCGTTGTTTTCCGCCGCCTTACCCATCTTGGCCTCGAGGGAGCTAATGTGTTTTTCTTGGGTGGTTTTCAGCGCCTCTAGCTCCGAAAGTCGATCACTAATTTGGGTACGCGTTCGGTCTAATTGACTTCGCTGCTTTTGAAGGCCCACCAACAAGCGGTCCACCGCAAGCGTTTGGCTTTCGAGGGCTTCTCTTGCCGCTTGCATAATGCGCTTGGGAATCCCTACCCTCTGCGCCACTTCAAAGGTGTACGACGAGCCCGGCACCCCTAATTGCAGGCAGTAAAGCGGCTCGAATGTTTGCACATCAAAGGCCATGTTGGCGTTGCATGTTCCATCCAGCTCTTCGGCTAATGCTTTAATGGAATTGTAGTGGGTGGTAAAAATGCCATAGGCTTGCGCATCATGTATCTCTTGCAGAAAGACGGATGCCAGTGCCGCGCCTAAATCAGGATCAGATCCGCTCCCAAACTCGTCTACCAAGCACAAGGTATCCTGGTTGGCTCCAAGTAGAATTTCCTTCATCTTGGTTAGCTTTCCACTGTACGTAGATAATTCATTTTCCACGCTCTGGGCGTCGCCAATATCCGCCATAATCCGCCCAAACCAGGCCATAGTAGACTTTGGGTGGGTTGGAATTAGGATACCACATTGCAGCATAATCTGAAACAAGCCTACCGTCTTTAGCGCAATGGATTTACCTCCTGCGTTGGGTCCACTGATAACAATTAAGCGCTGGGTTGGGCGCATGGACAAATCCAAAGGAACCACCGGCCGCCGCTTTGCTTTTTGAACACGCCGTAAGACGGGATTAAACGCTTGGATCAACTCTATTTCGCCCTCTTCGCTGATGCGCGGAAGGCAAGCCCCCTCCTCTCTGGCAAAACGCGTCTTGGCTAGTAAAATATCGAGGTAGGTAAGTCTTTCGTCTGTCGCCTTTATCTCATGGCGATGGGGCGATAAGCTTTTGGTTAACGCTTGTAAAATGCGCCGAACCTCCTTGCGCTCCTCTTCTACCAACACGCCAACTTCTGCATTGATGTCTAAACACTCTGTTGGCTCTAAAAAAATTAAGGTGTTTTTGGCGCTGCTCCCGTGAAATGCGCCACGCGCTTTACTCTTATGTGAGGCAGATACGGCCATCACCCTTCGGTCATTGCTGACCGATTCACGCACATCGCCTAGCCACCCTTCGGCCTCATAGCGCTTTAGGGCTTTGTAAAACAAGCGGTCTGCGGCCACGCGTTTCTTTGCAAGGTCTGAGCGTAGCCGCGACAGCTCGGCGGATGCGTTTGACTTTACTTGTCCATTGCGCTCAAAGACGCGGTCAATGGCTTGCGGAATATCAGGCGTTGGGGGAAAGGGCTTTAAGTGGGACGCCAACATTGGAGCATCTTCTTCATGCGTCAACAAGAACCGATAGCCGTTGGCATAGCTTTCTGCTTGAGCTTTGATGGCCATAAATTGTTCTGCATCCAAAACAGCGTCCTGAATGCGCAAAAGCGGTAAGGCATCATCCACTTCAGCCATCGCCACGGCAGGAAAAAAATGTCCCCGTTCCATCAGTTGAAGCAGCTCATCTGACTGCAGCAAAGAGGGTTCGATTTGGCGGCGATCCGGACTAGGAACCAAGGCCAACAATGCCGCGCGTCCTTTGCGCGAAGAAGTATATTCAGCCACATACCCCTTGAGCACATGGAAGTCTAGGGACGTTCCAGCTGAGTCGGGGTAAAGCATCCTTTAATCTGTCTTTTCGGGGCGCATTTGAGGGAAAAGGAGCACCTCTTGGATACTGCTTTGGTCGGTCAACAACATGGTTAAGCGGTCCATGCCAATGCCCATTCCTGATGTTGGAGGCATCCCATATTCAAGGGCGCGCAAAAAGTCTTGGTCAATAAACATCGCCTCATCGTCCCCTTTTTCGGAAAGTTTCAGCTGCTCTTCAAAGCGCGCGCGCTGCTCAAGGGGGTCGTTCAATTCACTATAGGCGTTGGCGATTTCGTTTCCATTGATAAATAGCTCAAATCGTTCCGTAAGTCGATCATCCTCTCGGTGGCGCTTACAAAGCGGGGACATCTCTACGGGGTAATCTGTGATAAACGTGGGCTGAACATAGTGGTGTTCACATTTTTGACCAAAGATTTCATCAATCATCTTTCCGGTGCCCATTTCGGGGGTGACCTGAAGGCCTAATGATTTTGCTGCCGCACGCACTTCCTCTTCCGGTTTCCCAAGCAAGTCTAAGCCTGTGTGGGTTTTTATGGCCTCCAAAATGGGGACGCGCGCAAAAGGCGCCTTCATGGAAATGTTTTTTCCGCCCACTGAAATGTCTGCAGAACCCGTAACAGCTATGGCAATCTCTTCCAACATTTTTTCCGTCATGTCCATCATCCAGTGGTAGTCCTTGTATGCAACGTAGATTTCCATTATCGTAAACTCGGGATTGTGGGTGCGGTCCATGCCTTCATTTCTGAAGTCTTTGGCAAACTCGTACACCCCTTCAAAGCCGCCGACAATTAACCGCTTTAAATACAATTCGTTGGCAATCCGCAAATACAACGGAATGTCCAATGCGTTGTGGTGGGTCATAAAGGGGCGTGCTGCTGCGCCGCCCGCTATGGGCTGCAAAATGGGGGTTTCTACCTCTAGGTGACCTGCTCGGTTAAAGATGTCGCGCATCGTGCTAAACACCTTCGTGCGCTTAATAAAAATGTCTTTTACCCCCTCGTTGACAATAAGGTCCACATAGCGTTGGCGGTAGCGCAATTCGGGATCGCTAAACGCATCATGCGTGTTTCCTTCGGCGTCTTTTTTCACCACAGGAAGTGGGCGAATACTCTTACTCAAAACCCAGAATTGGGTGGCGTGCAGAGAAATTTCACCTGTTTGGGTAGTAAAGACATGGCCCTTGACCGCAATAAAGTCGCCTATATCTAAGTGCTTCTTGAATACGTCATTGTAGAGCGATTTATCTTCTTCCGGGCAGAGCTCATCTCGGTTGACATAAATCTGAATTCGGCCAGAGCTATCCATTAAGCTCGCAAAAGAAGCTTTGCCCATAATGCGTTTGGTCATCACGCGTCCCGCAACACAAACATCCGCTAACGCTTCTGGGTTTGTGGGATACACTTCTTTAATTTGTGATGCCAAATGGCTTACGGGTACTTCCGCTGCTGGAAAGGGATTCATGCCGGTCGCGCGCAAGGCCTCCAGGGCCCCACGACGAAACTGCTCTTGTTCAGATAACTGTCGCTCCATGCCACAAAGATAGGTAGGTGCTGCGTGGTGGGTTATCTTTGCAGACCCAAAGAAAATTACATGAAAAACCGCCCGGTTCGCGTTCGATTTGCCCCCAGCCCTACGGGCCCTCTTCACATGGGAGGCGTACGTACTGCTTTATATAACTACCTGTTTGCCAAGCAAAACGGCGGAGACTTCTTGCTCCGAGTGGAAGATACTGATCAGGCGCGTTTTGTGCCCGGCGCCGAGGCATACATTGTAGAAGCATTAAAATGGTGTGGTATTTCTCCCGACGAAGGCATTGGCGCTGAAGACAAAATGGCCCAAGGCGGCCCCCATGCTCCTTATCGTCAAAGCGAACGCAAACCCATGTACCGCGCCTATGCAGATCAGTTGATTGCCTCAAGTCATGCCTATTATGCCTTTGATACACCCGAAGAATTAGACGCTGTACGCGAGAGGGCAAAGCAGGCGGGCAATCCAAATTGGCAATACAATAGCATCACGCGCACGTCCATGAAAAACGGCTTGACGCTCTCTGAAGATGATGTGGCGCGTAGGCTTTCGGCGGGAGAGCCTTATGTGATTCGGGTAAAGATGCCCCGCAATGAAGAGGTGAAGTTTGAAGACCGCATCCGCGGCTGGGTAAGTGTCAACACCATGAATTTAGATGACAAAGTCCTCCTGAAGGGGGATGGTATGCCTACCTATCACTTGGCTAATGTTGTTGATGACCACGCCATGGAGATCAGCCACGTGATCCGCGGAGAAGAATGGCTGCCCTCGGCCCCCCTACATGTTTTGCTCTATCGCTTCTTTGGTTGGGAACAGCCGGAGTTTGCGCATTTACCTCTATTACTTCGCCCTGACGGCAATGGAAAACTATCCAAGCGTGATGGCGACCGGTTGGGTTTTCCGGTTTTTCCTTTGGACTGGAAAAACGAAGACACGAATGATACCGCCTCTGGATATCGGGAACGGGGGTTTTATCCTCAAGCCTTTGTGAACATGCTCGCTTTTTTAGGATGGAATCCCGGCACCCATCAAGAGATTTTTTCATTGGATCAACTCATTATCTCCTTTAATCTCAATAAGGTTAACAAGGCGGGCGCTCGTTTTGATTTTGAAAAGGCTAAGTGGTTCAACCAGCAGCACCTGCGCTTACTCTCTGCGTCCGACCGTCTTCATACATACAAGCAAGAAGCCTTGTTGCGCGGACTCACCATACCCTCTGATGTGTTTGCGCAAAAAGCGATGAATCTCTTCATGGATAGAGCTGAATTTATTGGGGATACACTGGACGAAGCTCTGTACGTATTTACCGATCCCACCTCGTTTGATCCTGCCGTGTGTGCGAAGAAGTGGACGGCAGAAGCCCCTGGTTATGTCGAAGAACTTTCAGCTTTGTTTGCGCGCACAGATTATTCTGAGGCTACACTTGAAGAGGCCTTTAAGGTTTACCTCGCAGATAAGGGGTATGGTTTTGGACAAGTTGGGCCTGTTTTGCGTCTAGCTATTGCAGGAACCACCCAGGGTCCCTCCATTTTTGCTGTGATGCATTTAATCGGCAAAGAAGCGTCAGAGAGACGAATTTTGCATGCCATTACTACCCTTTAAGTTTATGGGATTACAACGGATTGATATTGAGGCGCAAAGAGAATACGCCTTCCATGGTTGCCTAAAAGAGGAGGCTATCATTGGTTCAGAATACCGCATTGACCTTTCGGTTTGGGCTGAATTAGCGCGTTCAGCAAAAAGTGACGCCTTAGAAGATACCGTGGACTATGTTACTTTACGCCAGATCGTCACGGAAGAAATGGCCCATCGCGCCCACTTACTAGAAACCGTTTGTGCGCGCATCATTCAACGTATTTTTCAGGATTTACCCACAGTTCAACGCGCACAGGTGAAAGTTTGTAAACTCAATCCACCCATGGAGGGAGATGCCCAAGCCGTTTGTGTGACGTTTTTAGAAGAAAATCCAGGCCAAACCGGGAAAGCGTTGTAATTTCGCCACCTTAACAAGGTCTCGTGGCCGAGTGGCTAGGCAAGGCTCTGCAAAAGCTTGTACAGCGGTTCGAATCCGCTCGAGACCTCACTTTTCTCCTTAAAGGACGCCCATAGGCGTCCTTTTTTATTTGGGTACACAGCGGGTACTTATTGATAAAGTCTCAAGTGAGATGGTTTTAATATCCAAAGTCACGCAGTAACTTCACCTTACCAACCAAAAACCAAGCGTACTGATGATTTTACTCCTATCTAGCCATGAAGACGTGTGTGCAAAATTTGCTGGCGTTTTAAAAAACAACGACCTTGATGTATCTATGATTTCCTCTCTTCAAGGGTGGGCATCTGGGTTTGGTCTGAACCCCCCCTCCTTGCTTCTTGTAGATGTTCATCAACTAGATGATGGGGGTCTGGCGATTCTATCAGAAATCCAATCTAATGAAAGCCTTACGCATACGTGTATTGTCGTATTGTCGAGTCAATGCACCTTGAATCAACGTATTCAATGCCTGCAAAGTGGGGCTATTGATTGCATTCCTATTAGTATAGATCCGTTTGAATTTGTTCTAAAGATCCACAACCTTCTGGCTATGTCAAGGCGGGTTAAGATTGCGCTTAAGCGCGAACCAACAGACAAGGAGCGCATTCTTTCGGCCATTAAACAAAACATGAAAGGAACTTTGAATGTCGAAAGTCTTTCGGGGGAGCTGTTCATGAGCCGCTCTTCATTACAACGTTCTTGTATACGGTACTTTCAGTGCGGGCCAAAAGAGGTTATCACCCGTTTTAGGATTCAGTATGCAGTGTCTTTGGTTGAGTTCGGCGCAAATAATGTCGCTTCCCTTGCGTACTCGGTGGGATATACGAATGTGAATAATTTTATTTCTGCCTTTAAGCGCCTTCAGGATTCAACCCCTAAAGAGTTTATGAAACGCCGTCAATTAGAACGGGCCACACACCTAAATAACTTTACCATATTAGTAGCCTAAGGCCGAGCTAGTGGGGTTTACCTTTGTGGTTGAATTGATTAAATTTTACCATGGAAAACCCTGATATGCAAACCGTACTCTCTAAATTTGGACTTACTTCAAAGAACGCTGGTACCTGGATTGGCCAGCGCTCTTTGCATTCCGAAAAATGGATATCAAGCCATTCTCCTGTAGATGGAAAGCATATTGGAGATGTGTCTGAAACAAGCCTTTCTCACTACCATCAGGTTGTCGATGCAGCGAAAGCTGCACATATCATTTGGCGCGATGTTCCCGCACCAAAACGCGGAGAAGCTGTGCGCATTTTTGGGAATAAACTGAGGGAGCAAAAAGAAGCACTCAGTATGTTGGTTTCTTATGAAATGGGAAAATCCTATCAAGAGGGATTAGGGGAGGTCCAAGAAATGATTGATATCTGCGATTTTGCTGTGGGTCTCTCTCGCCAGCTAACAGGATTAACGATTAAAAGTGAGCGTCCTGATCACTTTATGATGGAACAGTGGCATCCAATTGGCGTCGTTGGTATTATTTCCGCCTTTAATTTTCCTGTTGCTGTTTGGGCTTGGAACTCAACTTTAGCATGGATTTGTGGTGATGCGTGTATTTGGAAGGCGTCAGAAAAAGTTCCCCTCTGTGCCCTCGCTTGCCAAAAAATTTGGAATGAAGTAAGTGCTGAACTTCAATTACCAGAAGGATTATCAACCATTATTACGGGTGGACGAGAAATTGGGGTTGCTATGTCTGAAGATGGACGTATTCCCGTTGTTTCTGCTACAGGTTCCATTAGAATGGGGAAAGATGTTGCGGCACGTGTAGCGGCACGATTAGGTAAAAGTATTCTTGAACTCGGTGGTAATAATGCTATGATTATTACGGAATCTGCAGATTTAAAAATGACCGTTACGGCCGCTGTTTTTGGTGCCGTGGGTACTGCTGGACAGCGTTGTACTTCCACACGAAGACTTATTATTCATGAAAGTATCTATAACCGCTTTTGTGAAGCTATAACCAGCGCTTATGCACAGATAAAAATCGGAAGTCCATTAGATGCGCGTAATCACATGGGGCCCTTAATAGATACTGCAGCAGTAAAAATGTATACGGATGCATTAGAAGCAGTAGAGGCCGCTGGAGGGCGTTTCTTAATTAAAGGTGAGGTGTTACATGTATTTCCTTCAGGATGTTATGTAAGCCCTTCTATTGCAGTTGTAGAGAATCATTGGGATGTTGTACAGAATGAAACCTTTGCACCATTGCTCTATGTAATGAAATACAACACACTTGAAGAGGCTATTGCCCTACAAAATGGGGTTCCTCAGGGTTTGTCTTCCGCTATTATGACAAATAACATGCAGGAAGCACATCGCTTTCTGAGCGCCACCGGATCGGATTGTGGTATTGCAAATGCTAATATTGGAACAAGTGGTGCTGAGATTGGGGGTGCTTTTGGGGGTGAAAAAGAAACCGGCGGTGGGCGTGAAAGTGGATCGGATGCCTGGAAAGCCTATATGCGTCGGCAGACAAATACGATGAACTACGGAAGTAGTCTTCCATTAGCGCAAGGAATTGAATTCAACATATAAACAAATAGTTTTTTTTGATAGATAGAAGAAGATTGTAATAGTAATGGTCGGTTTATAAAGTGTAAAACATTTTACACGGTTAGTAGGTTTTATGACTTATCCCGCGTTATTAACAACTTTTAAACGCAGTTAGAAGCGGAAAACCACTGATTATATTCATGTTACCCGCTTATATGAACAATCTATTTTTATCTATCTAAAAAGTATTTGTCAAAAACTTCTTATCGAGTCTCATGTGTAGAATAGGATCATTTTTGTTCATACAACCATAGAAATAGTGAACTACTCTAAAACGCGTAAAACAGCAATGAACAGGATTATTGACTAATAAACAGGTTATGAACAAGATTTTAACGGTTTCAATTGGCAACGATCATGCGGGCCCTGATTTAAAGAAAAAAGTAGTTGAATTACTTGAAAATCAAGGTATTAAAGTTATTAATCATGGCTGTAATACAGAAGATTCTGTCGATTATCCAGATGTAGGCCACGCGGTAGCAAAGGATGTATTAAGCGGTTTAGCAGACCGCGGTATTGTTATTTGTGGAAGTGGGAACGGAATTAATATGTCCGTAAATAAACATAAGGGTATCCGCTCTGCATTATGTTGGGACCGAACATTAGCTTCTTTAGCGGTACAACATAATAATGCGAATATTATGGCTCTACCTGCGCGATTTATCACAAATAAGGAAGCGCTAGCATGTGTACAAGCGTTTATTACAGAAGAGTTTGAAGGAGGTCGCCATCAACGACGCGTGGATAAAATTAATGGCTGATAAGCACATGTTTGAAGTTGAGACGAATCCCTTTGTTCCTTGGAATATACCTGTAGAAGCACTTACACAATGGTTGACAGCCGTTGCCCTTGAAGAGGGGTATGATGTGGGGAGTTTAAATATCCGGTACTACTCGGATGAGGGCTTGCTAGAGATAAATAAAGCCTATTTACATCATGATTATTTTACCGATATCATTACGTTTAATAGAAATAGAGGTAAAAGGCTCCAGGGGGATTTAGCGCTGAGTTATGAGCGTATAATCGAGCATGCTAAAACATTTTCAAAAAGCATTACACACGAGGCCGCGAGGGTACATGTTCATGGTATACTCCATTTATGTGGATATAAGGACGCCTTAGAAAGTGAGAAGCAGGTAATGCGTGATGTAGAGTCATATTACTTAGAAAAAGCCCCGACCTTTGGAATTGATATTTAGAATGTTTCACGTGGAACAATGAGGTACGATGTAATTGTAGTGGGCGCAGGACACGCAGGATGCGAAGCAGCCTGTGCCGCGTCCCGAATGGGCTCAAAAACCTTATTGGTGACCATGAATATGCAGACCATTGGGCAAATGAGCTGTAATCCAGCAATGGGTGGCGTGGCAAAAGGGCAAATTGTTCGCGAAATAGATGCGCTGGGGGGATTTAGTGGAATCATTAGTGACCAAACAGCGATCCAATTTCGCATGCTGAATAAATCTAAAGGCCCCGCGATGTGGAGCCCGCGTGTACAATCAGATCGTTGGCGATTTGCTGAAACCTGGCGGCTCACCTTAGAGCAAATGGAAAATCTACATTTCGTTCAAAGCACAGTAGACGAGCTTTTGGTAGAAAATAATGGGATTACGGGTGTGGTTTTACAAAACGGCACACGTGTTCAAGGCTCCTCGGTTGTATTGACAAGCGGTACGTTTCTGAATGGTGTCATGCATATCGGAGAAAAGCAAATATCAGGCGGAAGATCAAGCGAGGGCTCAGCGAAGGGCATTACGGGTTGTCTGGAATCATATGGATTTGAGTCTGGCAGAATGAAGACAGGAACGCCACCACGACTTGATGGTCGCAGTCTAGATTATAGCAAATTTGAGGAGCAAAAAGGGGATGAAAAACCCGGAAAATTCTCATATACAAACACGAAACCACTCTCTCTTCAGCGTAGTTGTTGGATTTCTCACACAAGTGAAGAGGTACATGATACATTGCGTACGGCATTTGATCGAAGCCCGTTATTTAATGGGGCAATTCAATCTTCGGGACCCCGCTACTGTCCAAGTATTGAAGATAAAATCAACCGATTTTCAGATAAGACCAGTCACCAAATGTTCATTGAGCCAGAGGGCTGGGATACGGTTGAAGTATATATAAATGGATTCAGCACATCTCTTCCTGAGGAGATTCAACATGCAGCTTTACGAAAAGTGCCCGGTTTTGAAAATGCTAGATTTTTTAGACCCGGTTATGCCGTGGAATATGACTATTTCCCGCCAACGCAATTAACGCATACACTTGAGACAAAACTCGTAGAAAGGTTGTTTTTTGCTGGTCAAATTAACGGAACAACGGGGTATGAAGAGGCGGCTTGCCAAGGCTTAATGGCGGGCATAAACGCGCACTTAAAGGTCCACCGCGCTGAGGGATTCGCGTTAGATCGAAGTGAAGCCTATATAGGGGTTCTGATCGATGATTTAATCACGAAGGGGACAGAGGAACCCTACCGCATGTTCACGAGTAGAGCAGAGTTCCGCTTAACGTTACGCCAGGATAATGCGGACCGAAGACTAACATTAAAAGGACGTGAGTTAGGCTTAATCGATGACACACAATGGACACGATTTGAATCTAAAATGACCGCCATCACAGAGGCAGAAAGCTGGTTAAAAGCGCAAAGCGTGACACCAGATGAGGCGGAAGCCTATTTGTCGAAGCAAAATACGGCACCCCTAAAGCATAAGGGGCCCCTGGATCAGCTGGTCTCTCGTCCGCAATTAGGCTTGACCGGCCTATTAACGAACATAGCAAAAGATGTTCCCACACACAGCGAAGAGGTCTGGGAACAGGTGGAAATAAAATACAAATACGCTGGCTATATTGAAAAGGAACAAGCGCAAGTAGACAAGTTGAAAAGACTGGAAAATTTGCGCATACCCAAGGCCTTTGCATTTGATCAAATCATAGCCCTCAGCATGGAAAGCCGTCAAAAACTTGAAAAAATTCAGCCCGAAACACTAGGTCAAGCTAGTCGAATTAGTGGGGTATCTCCTGCAGACATTCAAATTCTCATGGTTCACCTGGGCCGATAAATTGTTTCACGTGGAACACCTTGAAAACACACCCCTTTGCCCTGTTTGTGGAAGCGATCAAGCAAAAACATACAAGTCAGTCAGAGACCACATGGTCTCGAAGGAGCACTTTTCCATTGTCGAATGTATTCAGTGTGGTATGAAGCGAACATCGCCACGTCCAAATGCCGCTTCTATTGGTCGCTATTATGAATCGGTAGCGTACAAGAGCCACAATGATGAGGGCTCTGGTCTTTTTGATATGCTCTATCGTTTTTTACGTGACCGCGCTGCGAGTCAAAAAGCGCGTTTCATGAAAAAAGTAACCTCCCAAAAAACGCCTATTCACGCACACCTGGACGTTGGGTGTGGAATAGGCGTTTTTTTGGGGGCCATGAAAAAGCAGAAATGGACTGTTTTTGGGGTAGAAATAAGCGAAAACGCACGAAAACAAGCCGAAAAGCGACTGAATCAATCCATTTTAGCGCATCTAGAGGAACTTCCAAATGAACAGAAATTCGTTGGAATTTCTCTCTTTCACGTGTTAGAACACCTTTCTGACCCAGTGGAGACCCTGAAAGACCTGCACATGCGCGCAACCGCGGACGCGGCACTTGTTCTTGCCTTACCGAATTATGCATCATGGGATGCCCAGCATTATGGTGCTTTTTGGGCCGCCTGGGATGTGCCGATTCATTTTTGGCATTTCAGAAAGGAAGACGTAAAAGCGTTGGCCGAAAAAACAGGTTGGACACTTGAGTCTATTCATCCGATGGGTCTAGACGCCTACTATGTGGCCCTGTTGAGTGAATCTTTCAAACATGGAAAGAAGCGTTGGCCAGCAGCAACGCTGAGGGGTTTTTGGAGTAACCTAAAAGGAAGAAAAAACAACACGTCAAGCCTTATGTATGTGCTCAGAAAGCTTTCATAAGTAAAAGACTTGAATCAAAAAAAACCAGCCGAGGGTTGATGTTTCTTCCAATATCAACAAAAGCATCATCCAGGGTTTTGTGCAGAAGTAAGATGTTACGAGGTGTCAAGAGCTTGGCAAAACCTGCGGGCTGAAAGGAAACCTCAGGAAACCACTGGAGCGCAAACCCCCTTAAGGCATTATGCCTTAGTCGGGTTAATTGGGAAAGTAACTGACCAGAGAAAACAAGGAAATCCCTTTGCTGTTCCCGGCTCCAACCGCCTACGCCATCGACCCAAACTTGCAGCCCAGGTAAGTCTTTTTTAAAAGCAAGACGCATCCATTCAACAAAGTGGGCGGCCAACGGAATCAAGCGTTCTCTGTTTTCTAGAAAGTCAAGGGCAATGCCGGGCGAGCCAGCCGAGAGACTCGCTAGAATTTTGGCTTGGATCGAATCCATTTTGCGTGTTCCAATGAGCCACTTTTCTACCTCAGCATTGCCCCATGGCGGCAGATAGAGTGTTTGGCAGCGACTTCGAATGGTGCCCAACACCTCCTCCTCTGCATGTGTAAGCAATATGATTACCGTGTTCTTTTCTGGCTCTTCTAGCGTTTTAAGTAATTTGTTAGCGGCGGATTCATGCATGCGCTCCGGTAGCCAAACCAACATCACCTTATAGCCTCCGCTGTGTGATTTTAAATGAAGCAAATCCCCCATCCGCTTTGCTTCTTTAACGGAGATCTGCACCACTTTTTGAGCCGCGTCTAGGGCATCAATCCAACCCCTTACTAATGGAAACTTGTTGAACGTAAGGTAGTTGCGAAATTCTGAAATATAAACATCAGACGTACCAACGGACGCGGAACCCCCCACCACGGGGAATACATAATGCACATCTGGATGTACCATTAGGTGGTGTTGCCTGCAAACATCACAGCTTCCGCAACCGCCAGAACCACAAAGGATGGTTTGTATATAGCGTTGCACCGCCAACCAACCGAGCCCCCCATTTTCACAAACGACCATCTGTGCGTGGGGGATATTGCCATTGCGGGCCTGCTCAAACCAATCATGGGTCGGATACTGCTGGGGGAAGGTAAAAATTTCAGGCACGAAGCGAAGGTAGAAACCTACCTTTGATGTCACACAGTCAAACCATGAAAACTCTTGAGAATTTATTCTTAGCCGGCCAACGCGTATTGATCCGGGTAGATTTTAATGTTCCCTTGACAGAAAAGGGACAAGTAGCCAATGATAAACGCATAGTGGCCACGATTCCCACTTTGAAATATATCGTTGAACAAGGAGGAAAGGCCATTATCCTGTCCCATTTGGGTCGACCAAAAGCGGAACCAGAGGCAAAATACAGCCTACGTCAAGTAGCTGAAGCCTTAGCGGTTCGAATGGGTCAACCTGTGAATTTTTGTGATGAAGCAGTTGGAGACAAAGCCACAGAGGCCGTCAAGGCTCTTGCCGCGGGCGAGATTCTTTTATTAGAAAACGTTCGTTTTTACCCAGGCGAGGAACAGGGCGACCCAACCTTTGCTGCGGCCCTCGCACAGCACGGTGATTGCTATGTAAACGACGCCTTTGGCACGGCACATAGGGCACACGCAAGCACCACGGTGGTGGCAAATCACTTTAAGGGCAAGGCCGCGTTTGGGTATGTAATGGCGGCTGAAATCGAAAACGTTAACCGGGTTTTAGTAAGTGGAGAGCGCCCGGCCTTAGCTATTGTGGGAGGATCTAAAGTGTCCAGTAAAATCAACATTTTGCAGAGGTTAATGGACCGCGTAGACCATATTATCATTGGGGGCGGCATGAGTTTCACTTTTATTAAAGCGCGTGGCGGCGAAGTGGGTGAAAGCATCTGTGAAATGGACCACCTTGTAACCGCAAGGGCTATTGAAAAACGGGCGATGGAAAAAAATGTTCAACTTCATTTTCCCATTGATGTTGTGGCGGCAGACGCCTTTGCGCCAGAGGCAAACACGCAGATATGTGCTATTGAGGCTATTCCTGCGGGGTGGCAAGGTCTTGACGCAGGCCCAGAGACGATCAAGGCTTTTAGTCGCGTGGTGCGCCAGGCAAAAACCCTATTGTGGAACGGCCCCTTGGGGGTTTTTGAAATGGAAGCCTTTGCCCATGGAACAAAAGCGGTGGGAGAAGAAATAGCGAAAGCCACAAAAGAAGGGCAATTCAGTCTAGTGGGCGGCGGCGATTCAGTTTCTGCGGTGGAGCAGTTTGGTCTTTCGGATCGAATGAGTTACATCTCAACCGGAGGAGGGGCCATGTTGGAATACTTAGAAGGAAAAACGCTTCCAGGAATCCAAGCTATTTTGGATTCGGAATAAGGCTAGGAAGCAAGAGATAAATAACCATGCCCTAAATCTAAAAGCTGACGGCCCACCCAGGCGACAAGGTCATACACCCAAGAGCTTCCAACATACAGGGACAGGGTATCTCCAAATCGCGGAAGCAAAAAGTGTGTGTAGAGAGCCCAAACAAGGGCAACAAAGACAAACCCCTTCAGTAATCCACTAACGCCTCCCACAAGTCGATTAATCCAACCAAGCCAGACAAGCTTAAGGACCTTTGTGAGTAATTTACCTAAAAGAACTACCCCGAGATAGACTCCTAAAAAGACACTAATTTTACCCATTAAAAGTCCGGTTGAGTCAGACAACTCAAAAACATCCATGAGCCAAGACGCCACTGTGGCGGAATAAAGCCGGATCGCCCAGTAGCCCAATAACGCGCCGAGTAACCCCGCCCACTCATTGACAAAACCACGCCAAATCCCACGGCCCGCAAAAAAGGCTATGACGCACAAACAAAATATGTCGACTACATTCACAGGACACTAAGTTAGGATGAGCGAACCCTTGAAAGAACAATGGGAACAGGTAGTAGATAAATTTACTACACGATTTTCCCCAGGAGACACCATGGACTTGGATGGAATCCTCTTTGCTATTGGACTACAAGAGCTCCAAATGCCCCACCAAACCTTAAAAAAAGACCATAAAGTAGATGTGTTTCATATTGGGATATGTCGACTGTTAGAACCCTATGGCTACTATAAGTTTGTGGGAAGAGATGAAGAAGGCTGGCCTCATTTTGAGGTGCTAGAGCCGTTGCCCAACCTTCCGGGAGGACATCAAACGCGCCTCATGAAGGAGGCTGTCGTTCATTATTGTGAAGCGCAGGGGTGGATATAAAGCGGGACAAAACAAAAAAGCACCTTTAACGGCCGTCCTTTTATATCTAAGAAGCCGCGGGTGTTAGCATCCGGCGCTACCGTTGGTATAAGGAAGAACTACAATCTTCATATGGACGGTGCTGTCCAGTTCAAGCTTTAGATAGCCACATCCAAAAACAGCAGGAGGATTGTCTCCCTTTTGCGCTGTGACTTGCAATACCGCAGGCATTGTGTACTCAAACACAGCATCGCCGGAGTCATTGCGCATAATGCCGTCAATACCTGTGTGGCCCTGAAAATCAGGAAGGGCGCCCACCACGGGCGCAGTAGCGCGCACATAGGCGTTTTGAATGGGCGTGCCATTTTCATCAACAACCTCAACGCTGAAGCGATAAGCAACGGGCTCGTCTTTTTTACAGGCGGTTAAGCCCAAAAGAGACAAGGAGAATAAAAAGAGAATATGTTTCATTGCGGACAGCCGTTGTTAAGATCCCCAAAGGGCTTCATGAATACTGTAATTTCAGCTACGAGGCCTTTGTTCACGTGAACATAGCTGCACCCTTTCCAACCACCTTTTGCCGCCTCGACATCTAAAAAAGCTTCACCATCAAACTTGAAAGAAGGCTCGCACCAACCGTCCACGCCGGAATAACGATAATAACCACCCTGTGTGGAGGGGTCGGTAAACAAGGTGTTCGTTCCTGGGGCAAATAAGCGCACCAGGGCATTCTGAATGGGGATAGAATCCTGATTTAGGACACGTACACGCACCTGAGAACGCGTATCTTCCTCCTCGCAACCTGTGTTCAGGCCAAGGATTCCGAGGAAAATGATACTCCAAAGGAGAGTTTTGTTGAGCTTCATCCGGGTTTGCAATAGTTTTGCGCTCTGCGCTGAGCAAA
>ERZ888423.934-NODE-934-length-27934-cov-17.312744_pt1 | contig 27934 bp, 21 predicted proteins | sample MGYA00520523_ERZ888423 | MGnify/ENA primary metagenome ERZ888423 (study PRJEB32303, sample SAMEA104408611) | aquatic metagenome | biome: Brackish water; feature: Pelagic; material: water | place: Baltic Sea | collected 2014-06-08T10:24:00 | depth 30,27 m ...
GTCTCTTTCAGACTTTTGCCAAGTATTAACAGATTAGTTATGGCTTCTAACAGTTTGTCCGTTAGTAGTTTTATCTTGGATATGGTTATGGTAGATGAAAAATCTGAAGAAATATTAGTCGTTTCTCCAACAAAGCTTAGCTTGAACACGGTTATAAGTTTAAATGCAGTTAGCTTTTCTTACCCGGATGGAACAAGTGTACTAAATGATATTAACATTGATATACCAAAAGGCAGCTTTATTGGGCTAATTGGTGCCAGCGGTTCAGGGAAATCAACAGCGGTCAACATTTTATCATCTCTGATATTACCGACGAGCGGTTGTATTATGATAGACGGTAAAAAGTTAGAGCCAGGAAATTATGCAGCCTACCGTTTTCTATTTTCATATGTAGAACAAGAGGTGTTCATGCTGAATGACTCTGTGCTTCGTAATGTGGCATTTTTAGATCCAAATCCAGACTTGGATAAGGCAAGGGAATGCATAAAAAAGGTCAATTTAACCACGTGGCTAGATGGATTGCCAAATGGCTGGGATACGAAAGTGGGAGAATTAGGTAATCATATAAGTGGCGGCCAAAAACAGCGAATCGCTATCGCAAGATCGCTATATAAGGATGCGGAAGTTTTTATTTTTGACGAGGTTTCAAATAACCTGGATACTTACTCAAAAGAACAAACTTTAATAGCCATAAGAGAACTAAAGAAAGAAGGAAAAACAGCTATTCTTATTACGCACAAAGAGGATGAATTACAGTTCTGCGATACGGTGTATACACTCAAAAACGGACAGCTTATCCAAGTGTAACAGAAATATCATTTCATTATTTAAAAGTTATTAAACAAAATAAATTACACTGATTTTGTAGTGTTAATTCTTTTTGGGTTTCTATTTTTAGTTACGTCTACTATAAATCTATTGCCAAGCAGTTTTCTGCCTAACAGCGTTGGGAAACGCATTTTGGAACGATTACTTAAGTTAAATGTGGTCCGAAAACTGTGACCATTTATTTGCACATCCATTTTAATTTGATATCTTGTGGTTACAATACCATTTGAACTACGCACTTTTTTAGTTTTAAACAAAGTGGTTGTATGTTCTTTCCCCGTGTATTCTGGGTGGGTTTTATTGAGTAGTATAAAAACCAAAATGTGCTCTCCATCAGGCGTTACTCTTTCTTCACTATAGCAACAGTCTATGGCACTATTGTAAGCGCCAGTATCCGTTTTTGATTTAAGTTTAAATATGCCTACTTGAGGTAAATTTATCTCCTCGTGCATGCCAAGTATATTCAGGGATGATGCGTCCATAACCTATAACCACTTTTTCTTTTTAAAGAATAGAATAATAAAGGTAACCGCTAAAACCATTAATCCAATGATGGCGGGATAGGCCCAAGCTACTTTGGTTTCTGGCATGTACATAAAATTCATTCCATAAAATCCTGCAATAAAGGTAATAGGGATGAAAATAGCAGACATGATGGTGAGTAGTTTTATCATCTCATTCAGGCGATTATTTTGTTGCGCAAAATATAAATCCGACAAAGAGTTTACGTGTTCTAACTGTCTGCTCAGAGAATCTGTAATATGTTTTGCGTTATGTGAGATGGAAGTGAATAGCTTAGTTACAAAACTAGAAATAGCAAAAAATTCAGACGTAATTAGTGCTTCAATTATTTCACTAGAAACGCGTGCGTCTTTATGCACAAGCAGAAGGTCTTTTTTAACGGCATACAAGGAACTTAAGTTGATAGCTTTATCACTACTAGCAATTTCAGCTTCAAGTGCCAATAAGCTGTCTTCAGAACTGTCGCTTATTAGCGTGTATTGGTCTACAATAGAATCACATAGTAGAAATAAAAGGTAGTCAACACTTTTTTTACGGATAGGTCCATAATTGTTTTCCATTCGGGTTCTAATATTTTGAAATACGTCTTCTTCTATTTCTTGTAAGCTAATAATTACGTTCTCACCCAAGATGAAACTTATATGCTCGGCATCATGTAAATCATGTTTTTTCATTTTGAAGGAGCAGAAAAGATGTTTATCCGTTTCCCATACCTTCGATCGTTGTGAAAAATCAACGGCATCTGCCATCAAAAAAGGGTCTATTTCAAAATAGTGCTCAATAGATTTGAGTGTTTGTTTGTCTTCAAGCGGGTATAAATTTAACCAAATATGTTTATCTTTATGCTCAGACAGAGTTTGTTTCAAGCTATCCCAATTTTTTTCTGCACTTCGTTTATAGTGTGTATCGTCATAGATGATACAATCCATATTCATGGTCCCATTATCCTTTTCAAGATTGTATGAAATAGGACTATTAAACAGTTTCTTGTTCCTTTTTCTTGTGCTCATTATTTTTATAAACGATGGTTCGATGTGGGAAAGGTATTTCTATATTAATCGCTTCAAACTCTTTTTTCACGGTATAGAATAGGTCTGTTTTTAAAGCAAATCCTTCTTCTTGGGTATCCGTCCAGATATACGCTCTTAGGGTTATTCCTGAATCTCCCCATTTTATAATTCTAACATCTACAGCAGGCTTATGGTCTTTGGTTTCTGCTAGTGATCTATAATCACGGACAAATGGATGGTTCAATGCGCTTTTCTGAATAATGGCAATGGCGGTATCCATATTGGAGTCATAACTAATACCAAAATGTATTCTATTCATAACCCGTTCGTCTTTAAGATTGGAGTTATGTATTGTTTGGCTACTTATCATGGAGTTAGGTATCACAATGCGTTTATTTTCAAAATCGCGGATTACGGTATGTCTGAGTGTAATATCTTCTACATAACCTTCGTCCAGCTCTCCTACCTTGATTAAATCACCAACCCTAAAAGGTTTAAATATGACCAGGAAAATACCCCCAATAATGTTAGAAAAGGCCTGTTGAGAGGCAAAACCAAGAATTGCAGCAAATATTCCAGCGCCTGCAAATAGGGTTTTCCCAACGTTTTTGAGGGGAGGAATAGTGTAAATAATAGCAATTACCCCAACTGTATAAATAAGAAAGGAAAGGGTATTGTATAGAAATCTAAGTCCTGTGATTTTAGCATCATCATCCGAAGGATCACTATAGGTCTTGCGAATGCTGCGTTTGATAAGTGCTTTGCCTAGTTGTACTAATAAGTACGAAGCTAAGGTTATAATGCCTATCTGAATTAGCTCATTTTGTGATATCCCAGCTACCATCGTATAAGTGCGCTTGCCCAAGTAAATCCACTTCCGAATGCTGCTAAACAGATTAAGTCTCCTTCTTTAACTTTGCCAGCTAACTTAGCTTCCGCCAGCGCTATAGGTATAGAAGCAGCGGTTGTATTGCCGTATTTTTGAATGTTGTTAAACACCTGATCTTCTCTTAAACCCATTTTTTGTTGTACAAATTGAGAAATACGAAGGTTTGCCTGATGGGGTATGAGCAAATCTATATCGGTGCTTTTTAAGTTATTTTGCGTAAGGGCTTCACCGATTACTTGAGGAAATCGGGTAACTGCATGCTTGAAAACAAAAGTTCCGTTCATATAAGGATAAATGGCCTCGTCGTCTTTTCCTGCTCCGTCTATTATTTCAGGGACCCAACGTCGTGTGCTTGGCCCAATTAGCGTAAGCTCTTCTGCAAATTCGCCTTGCGAATGCAAGTGTGTAGATAGGATACCTCTATCAGCGTTTGGACTTTTGGATACAATTGCTGCCCCTGCTCCATCACCAAAAATAACCGTTACTCCGCGTCCTTTGGTGGATTTATCAAGACCGCCGCTATGATATTCAGAGCCCACTACCAGAATGTTTTTATACATGCCTGTTTTGATGTATTGGTCTGCTATAGACAGGGCGTATACAAAACCACTGCATTGATTTCGTACATCTAAGGCACCTATGGTGTCTAGTCCTAAGTCTTTTTGAAGTGTAACACCGGGTCCAGGAAAATAATAGTCCGGACTTAAGGTAGCGAATATGATAAAATCTATTTCAGTTTTATCTATTCCAGCATCAGCAATGGCATTTTTGGATGCTTCAAGAGCCATAGAAGATGTGCTCTCACTGTTATCTTTAATCCAACGTCTTTCATTAATACCCGTCCGCTCAACGATCCACTCGTTGTTGGTGTCCATTATGCTAGCAAGGTCATCATTGGTTACAACATTGCTAGGAACATAATAGCCCATACCTTTTATTATCGCACTATTCATCGGTGCAATTTAATAAGAAAAAATAGAATGCTTTTTAAAAAAATAATGAAGTTTTAGCTCAGCTTACGCGCTACTTCTACCTCACGGAAACCTTCTATAAGGTCATACAGTTCAAGATCATTGTAGTTTTTAATTTGAATACCGCATTCGAAGCCTTTACCTATTTCTTTGGCGTCATCTTTAAATCGCTTCAATGCTTCTATTTCTCCAGTATAAATTACTACGTTGTTACGGATAAGTCTAACCTTATTGCTTCTATACATCTTTCCTTCTGTTTGCATACAGCCGGCTATGGTTCCTACTTTAGTGATTTTGAATACCTCACGTACCTCCGCAGTACCAGTTATTTCCTCTTTTAAGTCTGGAGCTAACATGCCTTCCATGGCAGCTTTAATCTCTTCTATAGCTTGGTATATAATGCTGTATTGCTTTATCTCAACACCTTCATTTTCAGCTAGTTTTTTAGCTGATGGCATTGGCCTAACTTGGAATCCAATTACGATTGCGTCAGAAGCTTTAGCTAACAGGACGTCATTATCCGTAATTGGTCCTACAGATTTTTGAATTATTTTAACTTCAATTTCTTCGGTAGAAAGTCTGAGTAATGAATCAGAAAGCGCCTCACTACTTCCATCCACATCAGCTTTTATTATTAATTTAAGCTCTTGGAAATTACCTATAGCGAGTCGTTTACCAATAGTGTCAAGCGTAAGCATAGAAGTAGTTCGTATAGACTGCTCTCTTTGTAACTGCTCTCGTTTATTGGCTATTTCCTTAGCTTGAGCTTCATCAGAAAGTACTTGGAACGTTTCACCTGCTGCAGGTGCCGCAGAGAACCCTAGAATAGACACTGGTGAAGATGGTCCTGCCATTTTCATTGCTTGTCCCCTCTCATTGAACATCGCTTTCACACGTGCAAAATGTTGTCCAGCAATCAGTGCATCACCCACTTTAAGCGTTCCTTCGCTTATAAGAACCGAAGCAACTACACCTCTTCCTTTTTCTATCTTAGCCTCTAGTACTGCGCCTTTAGCATTTTTATTAGCATTCGCTTTTAGTTCAAGTAATTCGGCTTCTAGACTTACTTTTACAAGTAGTTCTTCAATATTGAGTCCCTTTTTAGCGGAAATTTCTTGGCACTGATACTTGCCTCCCCATTCCTCAACTAATATATTCATGGCAGATAAACCTTCTCTTACTCTGTCAGGGTTTGCGCCATCTTTGTCTATCTTATTGATAGCAAAAACAATAGGAACATTAGCTGCTTGCGCATGGCTAATAGCTTCTTTTGTTTGTGGCATAATGGTATCATCAGCAGCTATTACGATAATAGCGACGTCCGTCACTTTTGCTCCTCTGGCACGCATTGCGGTAAAAGCCTCGTGACCAGGGGTATCTATGAAGGTCATTTTTTGACCAGTTTTCAACTTAACTTCGTAAGCTGCAACGTGTTGCGTTATACCTCCAGCCTCACCAGCGATAACATTTGCTTTTCGAATGTAATCCAATAAAGAAGTCTTACCGTGATCCACGTGACCCATTACCGTAACAATTGGATGTCTCGGTTTCAGATCCTCCTCTTGATCTTCTTCTTGCTCTATCTCAATGGTTTCGTCAGCATCCACAAAGTTTACTTCGTATTCAAATTCTTCAGCAACTATTTGTATCGTTTCAGCATCAAGTCGTTGATTGATGGAAACCATCATACCAAGCGAGAAACAAGCACCAATGATTTCGTTTACATTTACATCCATCATATTCGCAAGGTCATTTGCTGTAACAAACTCTGTTACAGATAGAATCTTACTTTCAACGATATCCTGAAGTTGTTTTTCTTCCCACTTTTTCTTGTGCTCTTCTCTTCTGAATTTCCTTGCTTTTTGTCTAACCTTACCACCATGATTAGGAGCTTGTTTAGACGAAGTCATGGTTGCTAATGTCTTCTTTATTTTATCTTGAATTTCTTTTTGAGAAACTTCAGTTTTTTCGTTACTTGGTCCAGTTCCTGTTGCAGAACGTGTTCCCGGTTTGTCGGGGCGCACTTTATCTGTACTTATCTTTTCGCCACGTATACGTTTACGTTTTTGTTTTGGCTCGTTTGTATCTCTAGTACGCGTTTTCTTAACAGTAGGTTTTATTTCAACTTTACCTAATACCGTTGTTCCTTCCAGCTTAGAGTACTCTGTTTTAATCTCAACAGGTTCGGCGGATTCTGGCGCTTCTGGAGTGCTTAAGATAGGAGTTTCTAAGATAGTTGAATCCTTAGTATCTTCATTTTGTTTAGGCTTACTGGACTTTAAGGAAGATTTATCGGACTCTTTCTTACTCAATTTCGGCTCTTTTTTCTTTGGGGCTTCTAATTTAATATTACCAAGAATCTTTAAGCTTCCCGCTTCTTGTAGTGCTTCTTGAGTAGATTCAGCTGAAGGAGCGATTGGCTTAGGCGTGATAATTTCTGCTTTGGCCACTTCCTGTTTCTCTGCTTTTACCACTACTTCTGACGTTTGGAGCTCTTCAACCACTATTGGTTGAGGAACAACTTGAGGTGTAGTCTGTTCAATAGATGCTTCGTTGACACCACGAACGTCGAACTTGGGTGCGAATTTAGCGGAGGTGTCTTTTACGAAAAAAGTATCTTCTGGTGTAAATTCTTGTTTTGGAGGCTCAACTTTTTTGGTTTCAACAATTTCTGCCGTTTTAGCATCCTTGCGAATATTTATTTCCAGTTGTTGTGATTCCTCCTTAGCTTGCTTATCTTTTTGATAAAAACCTAGCAAGTCTTGATACATAGCTTCATCCAGTTTTGCTGTGATTTTTTGCTCCACTTCAAAACCTTTGTCTGAAAGGTGATCTACGATAGTTTTCCAACTAACATTGAACTCTGTAGCAACCTTATTTACTCTATATGTCTTATTATTATTAGCCATCTATTGCTAAGCAGTGTTCGAAAATAGTACTTTAATGGTTTAAAGTATTATTATTCAAATTCTGCTTCTAGTATTTTCTTAATTTCTTCAATTGTTTCCTTCTCTAACTCAGTGCGCGATACCAAATCTGCATCACTCATATCAAGTACACTTTTGGCGGTATCAAGACCTATGCCTTTTAACTCATCTATGATCCAAGAATCTATTTCATCTACAAATTCATCTAAATCAACGTCCATGTCCTCGTCTTCGTTTGATTCTCTATAAACGTCAATAGTATAACCTACCAACTTACCTGCAAGTTTAATGTTATGTCCTCCCTTACCGATTGCAAGTGACACCTGATCTGCTGGTAAGAATACGTCTGCTTTTCCTGTTTTGTCGTCTAAGGTAATACTTGACACTTTTGCAGGGCTTAAACTTCTTTGTATAAGCAGTTGAATATTAGAGGTGTAGTTAATAACGTCTATGTTTTCGTTTTTCAACTCTCGCACAATGCCGTGTATTCTGCTTCCTTTCATACCTACACAAGCTCCTACTGGATCTATACGGTCATCATAACTTTCTACAGCTACTTTTGCACGTTCTCCAGGCTCTCTTACTATTTTCTTAACGGTAATTAGTCCATCAAGAATTTCAGGAACTTCTAATTCAAATAAACGCTCAAGAAACTCTGGAGCTGTTCTACTCAAGATGATTTTAGGATTTGAATTATACATTTCAACGCGAAGTACCACCGCACGCATGCTGTCTCCTTTTTTGAAGAAATCACGCGGAATCATTTCTCTTTTTGGGAGAATAAGTTCATTTCCTTCGTCATCCAAGATCATGATTTCATTTTTCCAAATTTGGTAAACTTCACCGGTTACAATTTCACCAACTCTATCTTTATATTTTTTGTAGAATTCGTCTTTTTCTAACTCTAGTACTCTAGATAATAGTGTTTGTCTGGCAGTAAGAATAGTTCTACGACCAAACTCAGCCATATCAATTTCCTGTATAGCTTCTTCACCTATTTCATAGTCTGCTTCTATTTTTTTAGCATCTTCTATAGTTATCTCTTTGTTGGGATCTTCTACTTCACCCATGTCCACAATCTCTCTATTCCTGTATATTTCAAGATCACCATTGTCGGTATTAACGATAACGTCAAAATTATCATCAGAACCATATTTTTTTCTAATCATGGTTCTAAATACGTCTTCGAGTACCCTCATCATAGTGGCTCGATCGATGTTTTTGAATTCTTTGAATTCCGAGAAAGATTCTACTAATTGTAAGCTCATTTCTATTTTCGTTTAAAGGATATTTTTACTGTGCTGTTATTTATTTTTACAAACAGTATTGTTTGTGGTTCTGTTTTGTTTTTGCCCATAGCTTTAAGTATGGTTATACTTCCTTCGTTTACTTCTGTTAACTCCCCTTCTATGATTTCATCATCACAAGTTACGATAAGGTCACGACCAATGTGCTGCTTATATTGACGAAGGTCAATAAGCGGTTGATCAGTTCCAGGAGAAGATATTTCATAACGAATGGGTGTTTCGTCTAAATATTCTTCGTCCAGTATTCGTGATACTTTTCGGCTAAGGCGGGTACATAACTTTATATCCACCCCATTATCGCCATCAATGTAAAATCGCATACTCGTTTCAGCTTGGTTAGCATCTATGCCGACCAAAAAACAATTGGTTTCTACCAATTCTTCTTCAATTATCTTAGTTATAAGCTGTTTTAAACTCAAAATTTTTGTAAGAAAAAAAGGGGCTTTAAACCCCTTTCTTTGCTATTTTACTACTGCAAAAGTAACATTATTTTAACAAACACAAAAACATATATAAATACTCACCCGTTTTCCTCTAATTTCGATGCTTAAAATGAAACGTCGAGTAATGGTTAATAAAAGCCCCGTACTATCTCTTATTTTTTTATGGATTGTAATAATAATTCTAGCCAATAGCAGTGGTAGCCCAGGGGGCTATACCGGTTCAAAATCAGACAATGGCACAACTTGTGCAAGCGGCAGCGGTTGTCATACTAGTCCTTCAAGTACTATAACGTCTTCGGATATGATTAGTACAGATATTCCTATTTCTGGCTATATTCCAGGCAAACAATATACTGTTGTAATAAAAGCCGCCAAATCTGGTATCACAAAATTTGGATTTGAAATAACATCGGAAGACAGTTTAGGCAATAGCGAAGGAACTTTTAGCAATTCTTCAGAGGTGAATATAAAATCAAATGGTAAGCGAGTAACGCATAAGTCCTCCAATAATTCAGGTTCAGGGAGCAAGTCATGGACATTTTCTTGGACGGCTCCCGTCAAAGGTTCTGGCAGTATACATTTTTTTGCCGCCGCTTTGGTAGCCAATAATAACGGAAACACATCCGGAGATAACGTTTTAATAGATACCCTTTCAATTGCAGAGGCTAGTATTTCCTCTACCGATTTACTTAATTATGCAAAAATTACAATATATCCCAACCCCACTAGTAAACAATTAACTATTTCAGGCTACACGGGAGCAGCAGACTATACGGCTGTTTTTAATTCTACCGGCAACTTGGTGTTCAAAGAAAACTATTCAACTACCTTAGACATTGCACATTTAGAAGCTGGGGTTTACTACCTTAAAATAGTTTCGGGCTACACTAGCGTAACCCGCAGCTTTATTAAAAAGTAGTTAGCGACATCAACTATGAAAAATCTGAAAGCAGTTACTTATACCTTTTTTAATACGTATACGATGGAGCTGCTTTTCTTGAAAAATAGAATGGAGTTGAGCAGAGATAAAAGTCCAACCACTAAGGTTGCAGGCATAAAGCTAAATGATTTTTTATAGGAAGCGCTTATCAAACAATTATAGAAGGGATCCAATGGCAAATTGTGTTCTTTGACAACTTCAAAACCTCTGTCTTTCGCAAATTTAGTAAATGTCTCTGAGGTAAAATGCCATAAATGTCGGGGTGTATCGTACCCATTCCAGTAGTTACGGTAATATTTTTCTTCTAAGCAAAGGTGATTAGGCATGGCAATAATTAGTATTCCGTCAGCAGTCAGTTTCTGGTTTAGCATGGCAAAATACTCATCGTAACTATATACATGTTCAAAAACGTGCCACATGGTAGCAATGTCAAACTGCTCAGAGATCTCATTATTCAAAAATTGTGAGGGAGAATATGCGGTAATACCGAACTTTTTTTTGCAAAGGGCTACTGCTTTATCGCTTATTTCTACTCCGGCTACGGCTAGTCCATTTTGCTTCATAAAATGAATAAAATAACCAGAACCCGAACCGATGTCAAGTAACCTATTGCCCTTAGCGTGTTTTTTTATTAGTCCAAGCTTATACCGTAGCATCCATTTACGAGCTTGGTGATATACGGTATTTATAAGACCAGCACTGCTATCACTGTGCTCTACGTACTCTTCCGTTTCGTAATAGGGTCCAGCATGAATTGCGGATGGCGGGTTGGAGGTAAATCGAAAACCACAAGAATTACAATTTTTAATATAAAAAACCTCGTTACTTACTAACCAATCGGTTACGGTAAGTTCATCTTTAGATGATGTACTTCCGCATACGATGCATGCAGAAATTTCTATTTTATTACTCAATGATATATGTAAACTAATAATAGATGGTGCAACTACTTTTTTCTGATGTTACGCAATGTACGATAAAGCAAGGGTGGCATGATATCAATGGCAAGGTTTACCAAGCCATTGTACATTTTCATTGAAGCGGAGTCTACACCTTTTCGTTCTTTAAAAAGCGTAGTGTGGTCCTCTAAGCCATCATTTACTTCTTCTTTAGGTCTGCCGTTTGTGTAATAATATAGTGCTAATGATTTTCTACTTCTGTCTTCTGGGCAATTAAGCTTGTCGGGGTGCCCGTGAAAACTGTAATCTGTAGTAGAAAACATAGCAACACGATTAAAAACAGGTAAAATTTTCGTGCGACTTTCGGTCATATCTGTTTTCCAGAGTTCGAAATGGCCACCGTATTCTTCTTTCCAATCTTTATTTAAGTAAATTAAAAAGTTTAATCTGCGGTCTAAACCCAAAATGCGATGTTTATTGAAATCTGCATGTATTTTTAACATGCCTCCTGGTTTTATTTGATGACAACCTCCTCCTTCAAAATAAGGATCTGCTATTAAGTTGGTTATTCCGGAAAGCTCACTTAAAAACATCAAAAAGGGCTCTGAATTTAGAAAGTGCATTAACAATTTGGTTTTGGGGCCAAATTTTTGCTCACCTCTACTGGCTAGTTTTATTTCATTCGGATTGCTATACTGAATATCGCTCTTATCTCCGAGTTCAGGAAACTCAGATAGCACATCACTTAAAAAATTTTCGTTAAAAAAATCGTCAAAGTATATGCTAGGAAAAGGATCAGCACTTTGATAACTAGAGGCTTGTGATTTAGCAAAATCAATAAGTTCGGCGTAGTTTTTATTCAATATGGTATAATCTCCAATTAACATTTATATCCTATTTATACGGTCAAAAATAATGCCTTTCTGCGCTTCTAAAAAATGAATACATAATTTTTCAAAAACAGAACGTTATAAATCTTTATTTTCGCCGTTTAACAAAAGACGTATCAAACTAGAATGAATAATTTTAAACGTATAAATACCATAGGTGGTTGGTTAACCTTCGTAATTGCATTAGCTGTTTATATACTAACACTCGAACCCTCTGTGAGTTTATGGGATTGTGGTGAATTTATATCGGCATCATACAGACTTCAGGTCGTGCATCCCCCAGGAGCACCTTTATTTTTGATGTTGGGTAGAGTCTTCACCTTATTTGCTGAACCAGGTACAAACGAAGTAGCCATTGCTGTAAATATGCTAAGTGCAGTTGCAAGTGCAGCTACCGTTATGTTTACCTTTTGGATCACAACGCATTTTGCAAAAAAAATACTAAAATTAGACTTAAATACCTCTAGCATAGAGCTAAGTAGTGCTATTGCGATTTTGGGCTCTGGACTAGTAGCTGCTTTGTCAGTTACTTTCATGGATACTTTCTGGTTTAGCGCTGTAGAGGCTGAGGTTTATGCCGCTTCATCTTGCTTTATGGCTTTGGCATTTTGGGCTATTTTGAAATGGGAACGTGTGAAAGATGAGCCAACATCAGACCGATGGATTGTATTTATCGCGTATGTAATAGGTTTAGGTATTGGTCTCCACTTATTAAACTTATTAGTAGTTCCTGCCATCATACTTTATTATTTCATTAATAAATTTGGCGTTTCTACTAGCAATATACTTAAAGCTACCGCTATTGGTCTTGGTTCTATCGCTCTTTTGCAGTGGGTGGTTATTCCAAAAACCCCAGAAGTAGCGGCTTTCTTTGACAGAATTTTTGTAAATAGTTTTGGCTTACCATTTAATTCTGGAGTATTGTTTTTCTTATTACTAATAGTATTGGCTATTGTTTTCGGATTAAAATACACTATTAAGAACAATAAGCCAATGGCTAATTTAGTGATTTTATGCTATGCGTTTATTATGCTTGGCTTCTCCTCATACTCTATGGTTGTTATCCGATCTATTGCAGGTCCAGCCATAAACATGAATGATCCTCAAGATGCTCAAAGTTTGTTGAGCTATATTAATCGTGAACAATATGGGTCTAGACCATTAGTTAGCGGACCCTATTGGAATGCACAACCTACCGGAATAATTGAGACTGGGAAAAACTATAGGAGAGGTGATGGAGAATATATTGTAACCGGGGAAAAGCAAGAATATGAGTTTGATTCAAGAAGCACTACTTTTTTGCCTAGAATGGGTGATATGTCAGAAAAATCTGATTACTATCCTATCTGGTGCGATATGGATGATATGTTTTATAGCATTAGAAGCTTAGAGCAAAAGGTTCAGCAAGATCCTACTAACACAGAATTACAAGAACAATTAAAAACTGCAAAAGCAACTAAGCCTAGTTTTGGAAACAACATGACTTTTATGTTTAGATATCAGTTAGGTTGGATGTATTGGAGATATTTCATGTGGAATTTTGTAGGTCGTCAAAATGATCTTCAGAACGTAACGGGAAATAGCCAACAAGGAAATTGGATTTCCGGGATAGCCGATTTTGACGAATGGAGGTTGCGCGCACCGCAACAAGTTACGAGTCAGATGGAATATAATAAAGCTAGAAATGTATATTACTTCTTGCCCCTTATTTTGGGAATTTTAGGCATGATCGTCATGTTTAAAAGAGCTAAAATGGATTTCTATGCGGTGTTGGTAATGTTTGTATTTACCGGCATTCTGGTTGTTATATACCTAAATCAGCCTCCTATGGAGCCACGTGAAAGAGACTACACTAACGTAGGATCTTATCAAGTCTTCTGTATCTGGATTGGTCTAAGCGTACTTTTCTTAGTAGACTTAGTGAAAAATAAAAAAGCTAAAACAATAACTGCCGTGGCTGCCACTGCAATAGCGTTATTAGCAGCACCATTTCTAATGGGTTCTCAAAACTGGGATGATCATGATAGATCAGACAGGTATTTGGGTATATCCTTTGCAAAGAATTACCTAGAAAGTTGCGAAAAAAATGCAATTCTATTCACCAATGGTGATAACGACACGTATCCTTTATGGTACGCGCAAAACGTAGAAGGAATTAGAACAGATATACGAATTATAAATTTAAGTCTTTTGCCTACAGAGTGGTACAGTAGCGCCTTGAGAAAAAAAGTATTTGACTCTGAACCGTTACCTATGTCTATACCCGCAGAGAGTATAGTGGCAGGAAAACGGGATTATGTGAGATATATGGATAACCGTACATTAGACCAAAATCAGTTTTATCCATTAGATCAAGTTTTAGGCTTTATGACGGATGATAGCAAGACAGAATTTGTAACCAGCAGAGATGAACGTGAAAACTACTTCCCTGTAAAGAACTTCAGCATAGAAGTAGACAAAGATGCTGTTATTAAAACCGGTTATCTTCCAGCAGGAGATTATGATAAAATTGTAGATAAAATGCGATGGAATATAGGAAAAAATGCTCTGCATAAAGGAGATATTACAGTGCTTGACATTATAGCAACAAATGCAAAAAATGGCTGGACGAGACCTATCTATTGGACAACTACTACGGGTTCTGAAGTATATATGAATATGGATAAATACTTACGACATAATGGTCTAACCTATCAATTGCTCCCAGTAGAAAGACAACCAAATATGCGTGGTATGGATGACATGGATAAGCTCTATAATACATTAATGAACGTGTATGTTTGGGGTAACATGGACAAAGGAACTTTATATTTAGACGACAAGGCTCAGTTAGTCCCACAAAACCTTCGTCAGTTATTTGTATCTGTTGCCGATTATCATTCAAGAACTGGAAGATTAGATTCTGCTTCTAATATGATTGATAAGTGCTTCGCATCTATGCCAGAAAGTTTATTACCAATGGATCTTAGGTTAAAAGCAGCAAGTGCCGATATTTATTATAGATGTAGTCAAATAGAAAAAGGAGATAAATATTTATCGGAAGTAGGAGATGCCGCTTTTGAAGAGGTGCAATATTATAATAAGTTTAAAACCAAAGGTATTCAAAGTGTAGAAGGTGATAAGCGTGATAATGTTGAGATACTGCGTAACGTAGCTGCTGCAGCAAGAGCATATAAACGTGACGCGTTAGCTAAGAAATACGAAGACTTATATACTCAAGTAAATATAGCCTACTAATAGGCATTTCGGATGAGTAAAGAAGGTATAATTATTGGTTACCATGCAGTAGAGGAATTACTGCAAAGTGGAGTAACCATAGGAAAAGTATATATTAATGCAAAAGCCGATAGGCACAAAATTGGCGCTCTTCGACTTTTAGCCAAAGAGAGCGACACGCCATTTCAGATGGTGCCTGTTGAGAAACTGAATAGAATAACGCGTGCTAACCATCAAGGCGTAATAGCTGTAAAAAGTCCTATTGACTTTGTGCCACTTGAAGAAACTGTTACACGAATGTTTGAAGAAGGGAAACCGCCAAAGATACTCATAGCAGATGGTGTTCAAGATATACGCAATATAGGCGCTATTGCACGATCTTGTGTAGCGTTTGGGGTAGACCTGATGATAGTGGGTGTAAAGGCAAATGCTGAAATAGGTGAAGGAGCTATAAAATCAAGTGCTGGTGCACTTTTAAAATTACCGGTAGCACGAGTAAGTAGTTTATCTAACACACTTACGTATTTACAAAGCTGGGGTCTAAAACAAATAGCAGCGAGTGAAAAATCGGAGAGCTTTTTGGAGTTATCATCTTTTTCAGGATTAGACTCTTGGGTACTTTGGATGGGAAATGAAGATAAAGGACTCAGCAGAGAACGACTGTCAGAAATGGATGCCATTGTAAGAATAAAAATGCGAGAAAGTGTCGACTCTTTGAATGTTTCGGTAGCTGCAGGGATTTTACTTCATGCACTATATTCCAAGTAGTCAGCGGTTTAGGCGCGTTAATATTTTATTCAAAAAATTGTTTTAAATTTTTATTTTCGCAATCAAATTAATGGGCAGTTTATTTGCCTCTAAATGTTTAACCAAAATAAAAATTAAACAAAATGTATTGGACTTTAGAATTAGCATCTTATTTGGATGACGCTCCTTGGCCTGCAACTAAGGATGAACTTATTGACTTTGCGATTAGAACTGGTGCACCTCTAGAAGTAGTGGAAAATCTACAAGAACTTGAAGACGACGGCGAACCTTTTGAGACAATAGAAGAAATTTGGTCTGAGTATCCGTCAACAGACGATTACTTCTTTAACCAAGACGAATTGTAAAAAGACGCACTTTTCAATAAAGGAATGAAACTAAAAGCCCCGCTACAAGTGTAACGGGGCTTTTTTATTTAAGTTGATTTCTTGTTATTCATTTGCATGTAAACTCCAGTTTTTTAGAACTATGAGTACTTAAAACGCCATTCCTATCTCAAAACTTAAGCTTCTTATTATTCCACCATTTCCTGTTTTAGGATAATACCCTACAAAATTGACATCGTTATTAGCATTTATAAGGGCGAGTTTTCCGCCGATTTGAAGGGATACAGTTTCGCCTTTTATATGATAGTACGATGCTACCCCAATGTCATAATTTTTGAAACCAATATCATTTATTTCCGGTTTTTTCTTAGCTCCAATAAATAGAGATGATAGTCCCAGATAAGAAGCGTAGGGCCCCAGGGAAACAGCCTTGTTACTATTGGGTATATTGTAAAGAGGGAGAATGCTTACGTCTATATAAAATGTAGCAATACGCGAATAGCCGGTATCTCCATTTTTAAATTTAGAACCACGAAAACTGCCAACCGCTTCCGTATACAAGCTCCAGGTTTTCTCTGGGTTAAAAATAAGATAAGGACCTGCAGTGTAGCCAAATTTAGGTCGAGGGGCTTGTAACTCTGAACCTAGTAATGTGGAGATATTAATATTGGTTTTGATACCTACTTTATGAGGAAATTCTGCCTTTTGCTGTGCAATAACAGAGGTGAAGAAACATAGTAGGGGTATAAAAATATGGTATCTCATTCTATTTTTTTTCCTTGGAGGGCTTTTGCTATATTTTTATCCATCGCTTTTTCTGCAAATTCACGACTGTACATATTTAGAGATTCCATATGCGTAATAATAGCATCTCTGTTTTTAGCATCGATGGCATTTTGAATAGCACGAATATACCCGTTAATAATATCAATGTTTTCAACTAAAAGTAGATCTGTGTGATCTCGCATAAACTTTTGAGTGGCATAAATAAGTTGTTCAGCTTCTGTTTTAGACTCTACAAACGATCGCATATCTATGTCAGATTGAGCATGAAGTATGCTATTGCTTAACATATTTTTTATTTCATCGTCTGTCAAGCCATATTGGGGCGTCATCTCCACCGTTTGTTTAACTCCTGATCGTGTTTCTTCGGCACTTACTTGCAAGATTCCATCTGCATTCAACATAAACGTCATTGCGATCTTAGGTAATCCTGCAGGCATTGCTGGGATACCCTTAAGTATGAACTCACCCAACTTTCTGTTATCGGCAACAAGCTCACGCTCACCTTGATATATGTTTATTAGCAGGTTTACTTGCCCATCAACAGAAGTAGTGTATTCTTTACGCAGCTTAGTGGGTATTTTAGTATTTCTAGGTATAAGTACGTCCATTAGTCCTCCCAATGTTTCTATACCTAAAGATAAGGGCGTAACATCTAAAAGCAGCATGTCTTTTCTGTTGCCTGCTAAAATATCTGCTTCAATGGCTGCACCAAGTGCAACTACTTCATCAGGGTTTAGGGTGTCGTTTATTTTAGCGGAGTAAAAAAAATGATGTATAGCATTTTTTACTGCGGGAATGCGTGTGCTGCCGCCAACGAGTACGATCTCATCTATGTCCGTAGCTTTTAGCTCAGCATCTCTAAGTGCGCTTTGGCAACAATCCATGGTTTTACGTAACAGAGGAATAAGTAGCTCATTAAGTTGCACACGAGATAAGAATAACTCGATTTGCTTTTCGCCCAGGTCTATATAGGTTGAAGAAGTTTCTAGGGAGCTTAGTTCTTTTTTTGCCTTCTCTGCTGTAAGTCGTAATAATTGATTTTCACTCGAATTATTTGGGTCTAATTGGTTTTTAGTTAACCAGAATTCTACAATTTTCTTATCAATATCATCACCACCTAAGTAAGTATCCCCGTTGGTGGACAATACTTCAAAAATGCCGGCGTGTATATTTAATATAGAAATATCAAATGTTCCACCACCCAGGTCATATACGGCGACGGTTTTAGGCTCGTCCGTATTTTGACCAATACCATAGGCTAAACTAGCTGCAGTTGGCTCGTTTATAATGCGAAGCACGTCTAGACCGGCTAGTTTTCCAGCATCTCTTGTTGCTTGTCGTTGAGAGTCGTTAAAATAGGCAGGAACCGTTATAACCACTTTGCTTACAGTTGAACCTAGTTTATTTTCTGCTACTGTTTTTAATTCTTTTAGGATGTAAGAAGAAAGCTCAACAGGTGAGTAGCTTTTGTTACCTATTCTAACTTTAACAAGCTTATCTTCTTCGTCAATTATGGTATAATTAAGCTTATGATTGTGATTTTCTAAGTCTTGATAGCTTTTTCCTAGTAGTCTTTTTATAGAGTAAATAGTATTTTCTGGTTCCTCCACGAGCATTTCTATTGCCTTTTTACCTACTTGAATTTGCTCACCAAAATATAAAGCACTTGGGATTATACTGTCATCATCTTTGGTAATGCAATAAGGTTGTCTATCCGATTCTCTTACCGTGGCTATTAGACTGTTAGTTGTGCCAAGGTCGATGCCTATAACTGTGTTATCTTTTGCAACTGTTCCGGATGTAAGATTTATGGATATTTTAGCCATGAGCGCAAAGGTACCTAATCTAATATCAAGGTTTTAACAATTACATAGTTAAATTTGTCTTTGATGAAGAAGAATTACTACGAGTTACAGCAATATAACAACGTAATTCTCTTTGATGGTGTATGTAACCTGTGCAATGTATCGGTTGATTTTATTATTGCCCGAGAACGTGGAAATAATTTACACTTTGCATCATTACAAAGTGCTTTGGGCAAATCAGTTTTAGAAGGAATGTCCGAGGATACTCAATTAGATAGTATTTTTTTCTGTAAGGATGGACGTTTATTTAGCGAGTCCGAAGCGGTTTTGCAAATTTGTTATTTTATGAAACGGCCTTGGAGATGGCTTGTGATATTTCGAATCATTCCCGTAAAACAAAGAGATAAGGTTTATCAATGGGTATCCAGAAATCGCTATAGATGGTTTGGTAAAAGGGATATATGTAGAACAACTAACCTGGTCGAGAACGAAAAAATATTAAGCAAGTTTATTAGCTAATTGACCGCACGCTGCGTCAATATCTTTTCCTCTACTTCTGCGTATATTTACAATCACCTTATTTTTTTCGAGATAGTCGGCAAATCGTTGAATTTTTTCAGCTGAGCTAGATTTAAATTCTGCTAAATCAATAGGGTTGTATTCTATTAAGTTGATTTTACACTTAATTTGACGGGCAAAGGAAACAAGTTCTTCTGCTTCAAATGGGTCGTCGTTTATGTCGTTTATAACGCAATACTCCAAGGTAACTCTAGTCCCTGTTTTGTCGTAGAAATAATTTATTGCCTCAATCAAGTCCTCCAAGGAGTTGCTATCATTGATAGGCATAATCTTACTTCTTTTTTCATTATTTGCAGAGTGCAGAGATAAAGCTAAATTAAATCTAGCACCGTCATCGCCTAATTTCATAATCATTTTGGCGACACCAGCTGTAGAGAGTGTAATTCGCTGAGGTGACATCCCTAAGCCGTCAGTAGCCGTAATTCGTTCTATACCACTCATTACATTGGTGTAATTAAGCAAAGGCTCTCCCATACCCATAAGCACGATATTACTAAGATTTATACCATATTCTTTTTCAGCTTCTGCTCTAAGAATAGCCACCTGATCATACATCTCGTCTGCGCGTAGGTTTCGTTCTCTTTTCATAAAACCAGTTGCACAAAAAGTGCAACTTAAGCTACATCCTACTTGCGATGAAATGCATGCCGTAACACGTTCAGATGTTGGTATGAGTACTCCTTCTACTAAAAAGCCGTCATTTAATCTAAAGGCGTATTTAATAGTTCCATCTGTGCTCTTTTGTGAATTGGCTATGGTCATTGCCAAAATCGCATAACTTTCATTGAGTTTAGCTCTAAAATCAAGCGATAAGTTGGTCATCTCATCAAAAGATCTAGCGCTTTTTTGCCACAACCATTCCCAAAGTTGGTTAGCTCTAAACTTTTTTTCACCCATTGCCTCGCATGCGGTTAAAAGCTCATCTTTGGAAAGTGAACGAATATCAATCACGGGGCAAAGGTAATGAAGATAAGTAGGACAAATAGATTAAATAGCAACCTTACAGACCTATTAATATTCAATTCCTGCTATGGTTAGCTTTTTAGTAGTATGCGGTTCGCATCTTCCTATTATTTTAGCTTCTATATTAAAACTGTTTGAAATAGTAATAAGCTCTTGGGCAATATTTTTTTCGCAGTAAATTTCAAGACGATGACCCATATTAAAGACTTCATACATTTCCTTGAGTGATGTGCCCGTGGTTTCATATATGGTTTTAAACAAAGGAGGCATATCTATTAAATTATCTTTAATAATGTGGAGCGGTTTATCCAAGAATTTCATCACTTTGGTTTGTGCTCCTCCGGTACAATGAATTATTCCATGAATGGCATTTTTTAATTCATCGTTTTCTACAATTTTATTTAAGATAGGTGCATACGTTCTAGTAGGACTAAGAAGTGCTTTACCAATGTCAAGCGGTGTTCCTTCTAATTTATCTGTTAAGTTAAATTTCCCCGAGTATATGTAATCCTCGTCTGTATTTAAGTCATAGGATTCCGGATATTTTTGATGGTAGTTATGTGCTAATAAATCGTGTCGACCTGAGGTTAATCCATTGGATCCAGTTCCAGCATTGTACGATGTCTCATATGTAGCTTGTCCGAATGAAGCAAATCCAACTATTACGTCGTCATCTTGAATATCAATTTCAAGAATTTCACTTCTTTTTGGTCTGCAAGCAACTGTACTATCCACTATTAGTGTTTTTACTAAGTCTCCAACATCCGCAGTTTCGCCACCGGTAAATTTGATTTTCACACCAAACTCAGCCATCGTATCTATACAATCTTCAAACCCGTCTATTATCTCCTTAATTACTTCTCCAGGTATAAGGTGTTTGTTTCTACCTATGGTATTAGAAAGTAAAAATGGTCCTGTCGCACCGGTGCAAATAATATCATCAAGATTCATAACTAATGCATCTTGAGCTACACCGCGCCATACGCTTATGTCCCCGGTTTCTTTCCAATATAGGTATGCTAATGATGACTTAGTACCTGCTCCATCAGCGTGCATAATGTTGCAGTATTCCTTATCGCCTCCAATATAATCTTCTACAATTTTGCAGAAAGCATTAGGAAAGATACCCTTATCTATATTCGTAATAGCCTTGTGTACGTCTTCTTTTTGTGACGACACTCCTCTTTTTTCGTATCTGCTCAATGATTTGTTTTATTCTTCCGATTCTTTTAAAAGCCAGATTTTACCGTCTTTAATTTCAAAATCTACGTAATCCTTTTCAAAAGTGCTAAATCCTAACATCAATTCATTTGTTTCAATCATTTTACATTTCACATTAGTGAAGACTTTGTCGTCTATCTTCAATTCTTTTAGTGTAAATGATGTTCCAAAAATCTTAGTTCCATCTGCTAGTTTTATTTTTTCACCAGAATCTTTAAAGTCAGTAGCGCTTATTGCGCCGGCGCTAATCAACTGCTCTACCATTTCTTGCGGTATTAAAGTTCTTCTCTCGCTACCGTCATAGTTAAACTTGATTTTCTTACGTCCAATATAACCGTAAACACTGTAGTTTCCCTCACCTCTACCCGATGCTAAAGAAATAAAATCGTATTTAGCAGCCAGTTCTTCAAATTCTTTTTTAACCAAAAGAATACTATCGTTAATAGCTTGAACTCTTAAGAAGCTATCAATATCACCTTTAGTAGCAGTCAGGAATTGACGCTGTTGGTCTAACAAGTATGGGCTATAAATGGAGCCTTTACCATTAAGAGCTGCATCATTACGTTGTACATAATCTACACCAATAGATAATACATCAAAGTTACAGTTCACTACTTTTACGGTAGTACGTCTGTTTTTTTGATGTTCGTCTTCGCTACAATTAGATTTGAGATTATCTTCACAAGCACAATTATTAACTAATTGTGACTCACCATATCCTCTGGCTTCCAGCCTAAATGGATTAATTTTTCCTTTTTCTATGATGTATCTTATCGCAGAATTAGCTCTTCTTTGTGACAGATCTAAGTTGTAGTCGTAATCTGCTCTACAATCTGTATGTGAACCAAGTTCCACAGCCATCTTAGGATATTTCTGTAAAGTCTTGATAAGATCATCTAAGATAGGCATGGCGTCATCTCTAATAAAGTCCTCTGCAAGATCATAGTAAATAGGAAGCACAAATACGTCATTACATGTATTTTTCATACAGAAATCTTTAATGTGTTGGCAATCTAAAGAGTTTTCAACCCCCATCGTACTTACATACTGTGGTTTTGCGTCGTAGTAGTAAGCATCTCTTTTGGACACTTCTAAGGTATACTCTCTGTTTATTCCTATTTCAGTTTCGTAATATCCTTTGCTATCAGTTCGGAGTCTAATTTTGCTAGAGTCTATGTTATTGCTGAGAACAACAATAGCGTCCACAATAGCAGTTCCGCTATCACAATCTGTTACTTGTCCCTTTACTTTACAATTTATAGGCTCCATAGTGAATGCCCATATATCATCTTGATTTTTATCTCTGTTTGTAGTAAAGTAACCATTCTCTTTGGTTGCATCTATTATAATACCAAAATCGTCACCCGAAGAATTTATTGGGCTTTTCATGTTCGTAGGTACAGCCCAATCTTCTGGGCCATCACCACTTTTTGTAGTCTCAAATATGTCCAAACCACCCACACCTGGATGTCCATCAGAAGCAAAGTAAAGGCTTCCGTCTTGATGTGCATAAGGAAACATTTCGTTATCTTCAGTGTTGACAGAAGGACCTAAGTTGATGGGCTCACTCCAAGTTTTACCTCTTTTTACGTAAGTAACCATCCATATATCTTTGGTTCTCTCTAAGGCGCCAGTATCCCCATATCCTCCTGGTCTGTCAGAAGCAAAGTACATGGTATTGTCATCGGCACTTAGTGTAGGATGGCCGTATGTCCAGTTAATATTTCCTTCGCCACCGCAAAAACTTAATGGTTCAGGATTCATAACCCAACCTTTTCCTGCTTTTCTAGCTTCGTATATCTTGCATTTTGGTGCTTGACCTTTTACTCCGTTACATTGCGTAACATACATTTTAGTCATTCTGTTATTAAAAGTTATAGCCCCGTCGTTATAGTCTGTATTTAACTCTTCTACTAAGACAGGAGCTTCCCATTTGTCAGATTTTCCTCTCGCTGAGCTTTTGTTGACAATCCATACATCGGTATGGAATCGCAGTGTTCTAGCATATACAGCTTTATCTGCACCGCCTTCTCTGTCTGAGGTAAACATTATGGTTGAATTTTTTCTGTCTGCCCATACTGGCGAGAAGTCATCTGCTGCTTTATCGTTAGCAACTTTAAATGTCTCTACTTGATACCTTGATTTTTGTTCTTTCCAAACTAAAGCTGATTCACAGCCTTTTATCATGGTTTCGGTGCGTTCGTCACTTGGCGCCTCTTTCTGATATTTTTTGAATGATTCTATGGCTTGCTGATACTCGCCTAGTTCCTTTTGTGTTTGTCCCAATCGGAATAAGACTTGCGGATCTTTAGCGCCGTAACTTAAAGATTTAGCATATAGTTTTAATGCCTTCTTTGGTTGATGATTAAAACGATAACATTCAGCCCCTCTGAATGCCGCATTTTGTCTTTCCTCCTTTGTCAAGGAGGAATTACTTGCCAATTGGTCGTACATATCAGCGGCAATAGCATATTGCTTGATAAGCATAGCATCATCAGCTTTCTTCAGCGTAACGCTGTTACATGCTGTAAGTAAGCCAATTACAACAAAAAATGCAACGGATTTGATTGGGTTTATATTTTTCAGATTCATCGTATAAATAAGAACGTCAAAAATCAAAAATTATATGCCCAAAACCAAATTTATATTTCAGGCAATAAAAAACCTCTTCTGCACCTGTATTTAGTGAAGAAGAGGTCTAAGGTCAATTAAGCTGAGAAGGCTTTATTTTAGGAATAGAAGTTCACGATATTTGGGTAGTTGCCACATTTTATCGTCAACCAATTGCTCTAGTTTATCTGCATGGTAGCGAATGTCGTCGAAGGACTCCTTTACTGTTTTGTGATATGCTATCGCTATTTTTTGAGAATCAGATTCAAGATTAGCTACTCTTCTAGCCTCAACCATTGCATCTGTTTTTGCTTTAGCTTGATCAATATGTTCTGCGATTTCTGCTATGAGATGAAGTTGTGCTACACCTCCATTAAGACCAGAATCTTTCATAGCTTTTACGTTTTGAGCAAGCAATGTTAAGTATTCTATAGCGGGAGGAAGAATAAATGTGTAGACTAAGTCACCTAAAACTCTGCCTTCGATTTGAATTTTCTTAATGTATTCTTCTAACATTATTTCAAAACGTGCATGCAATTCCTCTTTAGTGAAAATACCGTTTTTTACGAAAGTTGCTTCTGCTTGCTCACTGACATAGGCTTTTAACGCTTCTGCAGTGTTTTTGATATTGCTTAAGCCACGTTTAGCAGCTTCCGAAGCCCACTCTTCACTGTAATTGTTGCCTTCAAAAAGAATTGATTGAGCGCTTCGTAAAACTTGTTTCAGCTCAGATACTATAGCTGCTTTTTGGTCCGTTCCATTTTCTATGGCGCGGTCTACTGCCTGTTTGAAGAGAATTAATTGATTAGCAACAGCACTATTTAGTGCTGTCATGGGTTGTGCAGAGTTTGCAGATGATCCAACTGCTCTAAGCTCAAACTTGTTGCCAGTAAATGCAAATGGAGACGTCCTGTTTCTGTCCGTATTATCTCTAAATATTTCTGGAATAGTATCTATGTGAATAGATTTTCTATCGTCCTTATCACTTGCCGTGCTATCACTTAAAAATGCATTCAAAACATCGGTAAGTTTAGAACCTATAAATGCAGATATAATGGCTGGAGGCGCCTCATTAGCTCCTAGTCTATGATCATTTGAAGCGGAAGCAATGCTCGCTCTTATGATATCAGCATTGTCATGTAAAGCTTTAATGGTATTAATAAAAATAGTCAAAAAGAGTAAATTAGAATTAGGGTCACTTCCTGGTGAAAGAAGATTAGTGCCTGTATTCGTAATTAACGACCAGTTATTGTGTTTGCCTGATCCGTTTATACCCGCGAATGGTTTCTCATGAAATAGTACACGGAAATGATGTTTATGTGCCAAATGGTCCATTAAATCCATCAATAATTGATTGTGATCTACTGCAAGATTTACATCTTCAAACATTGGCGCGCACTCATATTGTCCTGGAGCAACTTCGTTGTGTCTTGTTTTTAAAGGAATACCAAGTTTAGCGGCTTCTATTTCCACCTCATACATATAGTTAAAAACCCTGTCAGGAATGGCGCCAAAATAATGATCATCCATTTGTTGGCCTTTAGCAGGAGCGTGGCCCACTAGAGTTCTGCCACACATCATTAAGTCTGGACGTGCATTAAACATAGCTTCATCTACTAAAAAGTATTCTTGTTCTATACCCAATGATGCTTTAACAGAGGTTACTTTCTTTAAGAAGTATTTGCAAATTTCCGTTGCTGCTTGATCTACAAGTTTAATTGATTTAAGAAGAGGAGCTTTATAATCCAGCGCTTCTCCATTGTATGAAACGAAAACGGTTGGGATGCATAACGTTTTACCTGTACTATTTTCATGAATAAATGCTGGCGATGAAGGGTCCCACGCCGTATACCCTCTTGCCTCAAAAGTGTTTCTTAGTCCACCATTTGGTAAACTTGACGCATCTGGTTCTTGTTGTACTAACGATCCGGCTGAAAATTTCTCAACTGCTTTACCTCCACTAGGTTCCCAGAAAGAGTCATGTTTTTCTGCGGTAGAACCTGTAAGTGGTTGAAACCAATGAGAGTAGTGGGTCGCTCCTTTGCTCAATGCCCATTGCTTCATCCCAGAGGCTACGTGCTCTGCCATTTTACGATTGATGGTTTTACCTTCGGTTACAGATTTTGTAACCGATTCATAAGCCTCTTTACTTAAGAAATCTCGCATCGCAAGATCATCAAATACATTAGAATTATAAAGCTTAGTGAACGAAACATTTCCTTTGTGTGAAAATGTGTTTTTTCTATTTGAAACGGTTTTTACTGCTTGGTGACGCATATTTTACTCTATTTTGAGTGCAAAAATAATATTTTACACTAAATAGCCTAAAATTCAATGGGTTATTGGTCGTAAAAAATAAAAAAGGAATTACAGGCCGCCTATTTTTAGTTTTTCGGCATTTTCTGCCATTTTTAATGCATTGATTACTTCCATGATATCGCCATTCATTACTCCGTTAAGATTATAAAGCGTAAGATTGATACGGTGATCGGTCACTCTTCCTTGTGGGTAGTTGTAGGTTCGTATTTTGGCAGAGCGATCTCCTGTGCTTACCATGGTTTTACGCTGTGCCGCAATATCACCATTGCGTTTTACGAGTTCGATATCGTATAACTTAGCACGAATCATATTCATAGCTAACTCCCTATTGGCTAATTGAGACCTTGCTTGCTGGCATACTACTACTATTCCGCTTGGCTTGTGAGTTAGCTGTACTTTGGTTTCTACCTTATTTACATTCTGCCCACCAGCACCGCCTGAACGACTGGTTTGCATATCAATGTCGGCAGGGTTTATTTGTAAATCAATTTCTTCTACTTCTGGCAGTACCGCAACCGTAGCAGCAGATGTATGCACGCGACCTTGCGTTTCGGTTTCGGGTACGCGCTGTACTCGGTGCACGCCTGCTTCAAATTTTAAGGTTCCAAATATCTCATTTCCCTCCACTTTAATGATAACCTCTTTAAAGCCCCCAGCAGTACCTTCAGTCACATCCATTATTTCGTGTTTCCAACCTTGGGTGTCAAAAAATTTGGTATACATGCGATAAAGGTCACCAGCAAAGATGCTTGCTTCATCCCCACCTGCTCCAGCGCGTATTTCGACCATCGCATTTTTATCGTCTTCCGGATCTTTAGGGATTAAAAGCAGTTTTATCTCTTCCTCCAGAGGACCTTGTTTCCCATTTAAAGCTTCAAATTCCTCTTTGGCCATCTCCTTCATTTCAGGATCATTGCTGTTTTCTAATATTTCTTTGGCTTCTGCCAAATTTCCAAGAAGATTTTTATATTCAAAATAGCGTTCAACCAGTTGTTTTAGGTCGCTATATTCTTTAGTAAGCTTTGTGAATTGCTTCATGTCAGAAGCTATCTCAGGACTGCTAAGTAATAATTCTACTTCTTTAAATCGTGCGTGTATTCCCTCTAATGTTTCGAGCATGGCTTATTAAGCCGCAAAAATACCTTTTACTCGCTGAGGTAAGAAATTATTTTGTTTTGGTTAAGGTAGTAAAGTTTTCTATTGGCTGAAGAAAAAAAGGTGGATTCTGGTAATTTTACGAATAGATCAATAGGGTTTCTACTAAGCATAGGGTACAGCATTAGGCTATTTTTAAAGGATAAATAAAAACCTCCCGGATAACTTTCGGCTTCGTTTATTCCGGATAAGTAATATGTAGTATTGTAGGTAGCATACATATCAAATTCATAAATACCAACCAATGAGTCTGCAACGTAAACCATATTGCCAAATTCCCACACTTTGAATGTGTTCAAATCGCTGCCGAAAACATTGTTTAAATAAGGCGACTCGGCTAAGACCTCTCCTTTTTTATTGATTTTTATTAATTTGAATTGAGATAGATCCATAATCCAAATTTGATTATCAAATGATCTGGCGACACATGCAACATTGTTATAGAAGTAGTCATTTAATCGTAGCTCACCTCTGAGATTTAACATATTATCATAAAACACAATAATGTTCTGATCTTTGTGAAAAGTATAAATTTCGAATGGGTTACTACAATCAATAGATGT
>ERZ888423.935-NODE-935-length-27915-cov-15.351400_pt1 | contig 27915 bp, 22 predicted proteins | sample MGYA00520523_ERZ888423 | MGnify/ENA primary metagenome ERZ888423 (study PRJEB32303, sample SAMEA104408611) | aquatic metagenome | biome: Brackish water; feature: Pelagic; material: water | place: Baltic Sea | collected 2014-06-08T10:24:00 | depth 30,27 m ...
GCAAGGTCGACACCGAGGCACAGGAACAACTGGCGGCGGCCGCCGAGATCCGTGCGATTCCCACGCTGATGGCGTTCAAGAAAGGGCAGCTGGTGTTCAACAAGGCCGGAGCGCTGCCGCCGGCGGCCCTGGAAGACCTCATCACCCAGCTCCGCGAATTCGATCCCGAGGCCACGAACGCCGACCAGCCCTCCACCACGGATCTGTGAGGGACGAGCACGCGATAGCGTGCACTGGTGAATCGTGATGCAGGCTTCGTGCTCCTCGACCGTCCCCGGCCCCACATCGCCCTGATTACGTTGAACCGCCCGGAGCGGATGAACTCCATGGCGTTCGACATCATGGTGCCGCTCAGCGAGGTGCTCGCTGAACTGCACCACGACAACGACGTGCGGGTGGTCGTCCTCACCGGTGCGGGCCGCGGGTTCTCCTCCGGCGCCGACCACAAGTCGGCAGGCTCGGTACCGCACGTGCAGGGTCTCACCCGACCCACCTATGCGCTGCGCTCGATGGAGGTCCTCGACGAGGTGATCCTGGCGATGCGCCGGCTGCACCAGCCGATCATCGCCGCGGTCAACGGCGCGGCCATCGGCGGCGGGCTGTGTCTGGCGCTGGCCGCCGATATCCGGGTGGCCGCCTCTGGCGCGTACTTCCGCGCCGCCGGCATCAACAACGGCCTGACTGCCAGTGAGCTGGGCCTGAGCTATCTGCTACCGCGCGCTATCGGCAGCTCGCGGGCCTTTGAGATCATGCTCACCGGCCGTGACGTCGACGCCGCTGAGGCCGAAAGAATCGGGCTGGTGTCCCGGCAGGTACCCGGCGATCAACTGCTATCAACCTGCTACGAACTGGCGGCCCGGATCGCTGCTTTCTCCCAACCCGGCACCGAACTGACCAAGCGGACGCTGTGGACCGGCCTGGACGCCGGTACCCTGGAGGGACACATGCAGGCTGAGGGACTCGGACAGCTCTATGTGCGCCTGCTCACCGCGAATTTCGAAGAGGCGGTTGCCGCACGCGCCGAGAACCGCGCTCCGGTCTTCACCGACGAGAAATAGACACCCAGCAGGAGAGTGCGCAGTTGATCACCGCAACGGACCTCGAGGTCCGCGCCGGCGCGCGAACCCTGCTGCTCGCCGAAGGCCCGGCGCTGCGCATTCAGCCCGGCGACCGCATCGGTTTGGTGGGTCGCAACGGCGCCGGGAAAACTACCACCATGCGGATCCTGGCGGGGGAGGCCCTGCCCTATGCCGGCACCGTGGTGCGCAACGGTGAGGTCGGCTACCTGCCGCAGGATCCCCGCGAGGGTGACCTCGACGTCCTTGCCCGCGACCGGGTGTTGTCCGCGCGAGGCCTGGACACCCTGCTGGCCGACTTAGAGAAGCAGCAGGTCCTGATGGCCGAGTTGGTTGACGCCACCGAGCAGGACAAGGCCATCCGTCGCTACGGCAACCTCGAGGAACGCTTCGCCGCATTAGGCGGGTATGCGGCCGAAAGCGAGGCGGGCCGGATCTGTGCGAGCCTGGGTCTGGCCGAACGGGTACTGACCCAGCCGTTGCGGACACTGTCCGGTGGCCAGCGCCGCCGAGTCGAATTGGCCCGAATCCTGTTCGCCGCCAGCGACTCCGGCTCCGGCTCGGATACCACCCTGCTACTCGACGAACCCACCAACCACCTCGACGCCGACTCCATCGGCTGGCTGCGCGACTTCCTCAAGGCGCACACCGGGGGACTGGTGATCATCAGCCACAACGTCGAACTGCTCGCCGACGTTGTCAACCGGGTGTGGTTTCTCGACGCCGTCCGCGGCGAGGTCGACGGGTACAACATGGGCTGGCAGAAGTACCTCGATGCCCGGTCCACCGATGAGCAACGCCGCCGCAGGGAACGTGCCAACGCCGAGAAGAAGGCGGCCGCACTGCGCACCCAGGCCGCGAAGATGGGCGCCAAGGCCACCAAAGCCGTTGCGGCGCAGAACATGTTGCGTCGGGCTGAGCGGATGATGTCAGCGCTGGACGCCGAGAGGGTGGCCGACAAGGTCGCCAAGATCCGGTTCCCGAACCCCGCGCCGTGCGGCCGCACGCCGCTGGTCGCCAAGGGCCTGACCAGAAACTACGGATCCCTCGAGGTGTTTACCGGGGTGGACCTGGCCATCGACCGCGGCTCCCGGGTCGTCGTTCTGGGCCTCAACGGCGCCGGAAAGACCACCCTGCTACGGCTACTGGCCGGGGTGGAGTCGATGGACGCCGGTGAGATCGAACCCGGCCACGGCCTTAAGATCGGTTACTTCGCCCAGGAACACGACACCCTGGACAACAATGCGACAGTCTGGGAGAACATCCGCCACGCCGCACCCGACACCGGCGAGCAGGAGTTGCGCAGCCTGCTGGGCGCCTTCATGTTCACCGGACCCCAGCTTGAGCAGCACGCCGGCACGCTGTCCGGCGGTGAGAAGACCCGCCTGGCGCTGGCCGGACTGGTGGCGTCTACGGCCAATGTGCTGCTGCTCGACGAGCCCACCAACAACCTGGATCCGGCGTCCCGGGAGCAGGTGCTCGACGCGTTGCGCAGTTACCAGGGCGCGGTGGTGCTGGTCACCCACGACCCCGGCGCCGCCGAGGCACTCGACCCGCAACGGGTGGTCCTGCTGCCCGACGGCACCGAGGACCACTGGTCCGAGGAGTACTCGAGTCTGATCGAGTTGGCCTGAGCCGAGCCGCTCAGCTGGCCCCGGCCCGCAGCATATTGCGCAGCACGTATTGCAGAATCCCGCCGTTGCGGTAGTAGTCGGCCTCGCCGGGGGTGTCGATGCGCACGACGGCGTCGAACTCGACGGCGGTTCCGTCGGCCTTGGTGGCCGTGACGTGGACCGTCTTCGGGGTCTTGCCGGTATTGAGCGCATCGATGCCGGTGAAGTCGAACACCTCGGTGCCGTCCAGCTTGAGTGACTTGGCCGACTCCCCGGCCGGGAACTGCAGCGGGATCACGCCCATGCCGATCAGATTCGACCGATGGATGCGCTCGAAGGACTCGGTGATGACCGCGCGCACGCCCAGCAGGCTGGTGCCCTTGGCCGCCCAGTCCCGCGAGGAACCCGAGCCGTACTCCTTGCCGCCGAGGACCACGAGCGGGATGCCGGCTGCCGCATAGTTCTGCGCGGCGTCGTAGATGAAGGCCTGCGGGCCGTCGAGCTGGGTGAAGTCCCGGGTGTAGCCACCCGACACACCGCCCTCAACAACAGCATCCAGCAGTTGGTTGCGCAGCCGGATGTTGGCGAAGGTGCCGCGGATCATTACCTCGTGGTTGCCGCGCCGCGACCCCAGCGAGTTGTAGTCGGCCGGCGCCACACCGTTGGCTTCCAGATACTGCGCCGCCGGGGTGCCCTTCTTGATGGCACCGGCCGGTGAGATGTGATCGGTGGTCACCGAGTCACCCAGCAGGGCAAGAACTCTCGCCCCGGTGATGTTTTTGACCGGCTCCGGCGAAGCCGGCATGCCGTCGAAGTATGGAGGCTTGCGAACGTAGGTGGACTTCGGATCCCAGTCAAAGGAGTTGCCCGCCGGTGTGGGCAGGCTGCGCCAGCGCTCGTCGCCGGTGAACACATCGGCGTAGCTGCTGACGAACATCTCCCGGTTGATCGAGGAGGCGATGGTGTCGTCGATCTCCTTCTGGGTGGGCCAGATGTCATGCAAGAACACATCGTTGCCGCGGGCGTCGGTGCCCAGCGGATCGGACTCGAAGTCGAAGTCCATCGTCCCGGCGATGCCGTAGGCGATCACCAGTGGTGGCGATGCCAGGTAGTTCATCTTCACGTCGGGGGAGATGCGGCCCTCGAAGTTACGGTTTCCGGAGAGCACCGCAGTCACCGAAAGATCGTTATCGTTGATCGCCGTGGAGATCTCCGGAGCCAGCGGGCCGGTGTTACCGATGCAGGTGGTGCACCCGTAGCCGCCGAGGTAGTAGCCCAGTTTCTCCAGGTACGGCCACAGTCCGGCCTTCTCGTAGTAGTCGGTGACCACCTGCGAGCCGGGCGCCATGTTGGTCTTGACCCACGGTTTGGTGGTCAGGCCCTTCTCGACTGCCTTGCGCGCCAGCAGTGCCGCACCCAGCATCACCGAGGGGTTCGAGGTGTTGGTGCAGGAGGTGATGCCGGTGACCACCACCGCGCCATGGTCGAGGACGAACTCACCGCGTTCGGTCGAGCGCACCAGCACCGGCTTGCTCGGGCGGCCGTGGGAGCCGTTGGCAGCCGACGGCCGGGCGTCCACCGCACCGTCATCGGCGAACGACAGTGACGCCGAATCGCTAGCCGGGAAGGATTCCTCGACCGCCTCGTCAAGCTTGGTCTCCGGTGCCGGATGGTTCTCGGTGACGTAGTTGTGGATGTCCTTGCGGAATGCGTTCTTGGCGTCGGTGAGTTCGATGCGGTCCTGTGGGCGCTTCGGACCGGCGATGGACGGCACCACCGTCGACAGGTCCAGTTCGAGGTACTCAGAGAACGTCGGTTCTCGGTCCGGGTCGTGCCACATGCCCTGGGTCTTGGCATAGGCCTCCACCAGAGCGACCTGCTCGTCGGTGCGTCCGGTCAGCCGCAGGTACTTGATGGTCTCGGCGTCGACCGGGAACATCGCTGCGGTGGAACCGAATTCGGGACTCATGTTGCCCAGCGTGGCGCGGTTGGCCAGCGGCACCTCGGCCACGCCCCTGCCGTAGAACTCCACGAACTTGCCTACCACGCCGTGCTTGCGCAGCATGTCGGTGACGGTCAGCACCACGTCGGTGGCGGTCACGCCGGGCTTGATCTCGCCGGTCAGCTTGAAGCCGACGACGCGGGGGATCAGCATCGACACCGGCTGGCCGAGCATGGCTGCCTCGGCCTCGATGCCGCCAACGCCCCAGCCGAGCACACCCAGGCCGTTGACCATGGTGGTGTGGCTGTCGGTTCCCACGCAGGTGTCCGGGTAGGCAAATTTCTTGCCGCCCACCTCGCGCACCATGGTCACCCGGGCCAGATACTCGATGTTGACCTGGTGCACGATGCCGGTGCCCGGCGGCACCACCTTGAAGTCGTCGAACGCGCCCTGGCCCCAGCGCAGGAACTGGTAGCGCTCGCCGTTGCGCTCGTATTCGAGGGCCACATTGCGCTCGTAGGCGCCAGCGTTGCCGAAGAAGTCCAAGATCACCGAGTGATCGATGACGAGTTCGGCGGGGGCCAGCGGGTTGACCTTTTCCGGGTCACCACCGAGTGCCGTGACGGCTTCGCGCATGGTGGCCAGGTCGACGATGCAGGGCACGCCGGTGAAATCCTGCATGATCACCCGGGCCGGGGTGAACTGGATCTCGATGCTTGGTTCGGCGCTCGGATCCCAGTTGGCGATCGCGTTGATGTGCTCAGCGGTGATGTTGGCACCGTCCTCGGTGCGCAGTAGGTTCTCGGCCAACACCTTGAGGCTGTAGGGGAGTTTCTCGGTGCCGGGCACGGCGTCGAGTCGGTAGATCTCGTAGCTGTTGTCACCGACCGTCAGGGTGTCTCGAGCCTGAAATGTGTTCAAGGACGGATTCGACGAAACGCTGCTCACATCAACTCCCGCATCGGTGATCCCGTCAACGGGCGGTCATTGGCGGGCAGGGATGAATCCTAACGCTCGCGAGTGCAGTGCCCGCAGACGGACCCCACCGGCCCCGCGCCGACGATCGGCGTCGGGCGGGACATTCCCGGGCGCGTGCGCTTAGCCGTGAAGGCCGATCGCGGTACCGTCGGAGTTGTGACCGACCTGCACTCGCCGACCTACATACCGGTTGAGGTCTGTAGCGCCGTCGGCTTGGCCTTCTCCACTCCGGTCGACGAGTGCATGGGCACGGTGTTGGCCGACGTCGCCGTCGACGGGGTGGCCGCGCCACCAGCGGATGTCGGTGGTCTGCAGCAGGTCGTGGCCGGTGCCCGGGAGCGCGGGATAGACCTCAAGGTCGTCGTGATGCAGGAGAGTCCGTTGTTGGACACCCCATTGCGCGACGTCGCCACCCAGGTGGGACAGGCCCATCCCGGGTCCACGGTTCTTGTGGTCAGTCCGGGTTGGGCGGGGACCTACAGCACGACCTACGACCGGGTGATCCTCGAGGCGGGCCAGGACGTGGCCAAGACCGCGCCTAATCCGGTGCAGGGAGCGCAGAATTTCGTCGACCAGTTGAACACCCCGGATTTCCCCTGGATTGCATTCACGATCCTGCTCGTAATCGGGGTTTCCGGAGCCGCTGTAGCGACCCGACTTCTGCAATCCTGGGCGAAACGTAGCGCGCGGGTCAAAACATAGATCACGCTGGATAAACAGCCTTTCATGGCAATTCCATAAGATCACTTTCCGGTCACATCATTTGAATGACAAAGTTGTAATTCTTGCCTCTCGTTTCTCCTGCGACAATTGTGACGTACGGTGCAACTGTCACCATTGTTAATGAAGTGACTCATGTGACATGAGTGACTGGCGTGACAAGTCGGAGCGATTGAGGAGTCAGAGTCGAATGAGACCAACCACTCGCGGGGCTCGTGTTCGGGCAATTCGGGTCGTCTGCCCACTGACCCTGACGGTGGCGGTGGCCCTGACCGTCCCGGGACTGGCGCAGGCCGACCCCGCGCCGGCACCCAACAGCCTGGCCGCACTCGTCGCCGACGTCGCCGAGGCCAACCAGCGTCTGCAGGACGTCGGTGCCGCCGTGCAGGTGCAGCAGGAGAGCGTCAACAAGGCCATCGTTGCGGTCCAGGACGCCCGGGATGCGGCGGCCGCCGCCCAGGAAATGGTCGATGCCAGCGCGCGGTCCGTCACCGAGGCCAACGCGGCGATCGTCGACGCCCAGAGACGATTCGATACCTTCGCGGCGGCCAGTTACATCAATGGCCCGTCGGCGTCGTTGGTCATGGCCCGCACGCCCGATGAGATCATCGCCAGCGCCAGCGCCGGTGAGGCACTGGCCCTCAGTTCGCGGGAGGTGATGGCCGGATTGCGCCGCGCCCGCACCGAGGTTCTCAACAGGGATTCCGCGCAGCGCTCAGCGAAACAGCAGGCCGATCTTGCGGTCAAGGATGCTCAGAGCAGCCAGGACGCAGCGGTCGAGGCGCTGACCGCGGCGCAGGCGGCCTTCCGCGAACAACAGGTCACGATCGACCGGCTGGCGGCCGAGCGAAAGTCGGCGCAGGAGAAACTCGAGGCTGCGCGCACCACGTCGGCCCCAGCATCGGTTCCGGCAATCGCGATGGAGCAGGCCGCTGTGGCCGCGATGGTCCCGCAGGCCGGCACCACGACCGGGCCTGCGGCAGGTGACCGCTGGGATCCGTCGGCGGCGGCGTCAGCTCCGGGGGGCGTCGTGCCGCCCTACGGCAAGCTCTCCGAGTGGGATCTGACGCTGCCGATGGTGCCCTCGGCGTTCCTGTCCGGGGACCCCATCCAGATCATCAACGCGGTGTTGCAGATCGCCCAAAGCTCCTACCAGACCACCCAGCAGCTGGGGAAGACGTTCCTGCAGCAGATGGGCATCCTCAAGCCCACGGATACCGGAATCACCAACGGTGCCATTCCCGTGGTGGCGGGCAGTCGGGCGGTTGAGCACGTCATCGCCCGCGCCATGTCCCAGCGCGGTGTGCCGTACTCGTGGGGCGGCGGTAACGCCGCGGGCCCCAGCCGGGGAATCGACTCCGGCGCCGGCACGGTCGGCTTCGACTGCTCCGGTCTGGTCCTCTACGCCTTCGCCGGTGTCGGAATCAAGTTGCCGCACTACTCCGGCTCGCAGTACAACATGGGCCGAAAGATTCCCACTGCCCAGATGCGCCGTGGCGACGCGATCTTCTGGGGCCCCAACGGCAGCCAGCACGTGGCCATCTTCCTCGGAAACGGGCAGATGATCGAGGCGCCCTACACCGGTTCGGTGGTCAAGATTTCACCGTTGCGAACCAGCGGTATGACCCCGTTCGCCGTCCGTTATGTCGAGTTCTGAGCACTGATGGGTGAAAACTGATGTCTGGCAGAGGTTTCCGGTTCCTCCGCGGGGTGTGCTCGGTCGCGGCGGTGATCGGACTCACCCTCGCTGCGGCACCCGCCGCGACGGCCGAAGAGTCCTGGGACCCCACTCTGCCGAAGCTGCTCAGTGCCGGTGCGCCGGGAGATCCGGTCGCGGTCGCGCAGGCGTCCCTGGCATTCACACAGCAGGCCGCACAGGCGACGATGGATCTCGGTCGCAAGTTCCTCTCCGGTTTGGGGTTCGGCGGCAGCCCGTCGGCGCTTCCTGGCGGTCGGGTTCGCGGCCCGCAGGCCGTTGAGTACGTGATCAGCCGCGGTGGCTCCCAGCGCGGCGTGCCGTACTCCTGGGGCGGCGGCGCCATCAACGGGCCGAGTACCGGTGTCGACCAGGACGCGGGCAAGGTTGGCTATGACTGCTCGGGCTTCGTTCGCTACGCGTTCGCCGGCGTCGGGGTCCAGTTGCCCAAGTACTCGGGTGACCAATACGACGCCGGCCGCCATGTCGCGCCGTCCCAGGCTAAGCGAGGCGACCTCATCTTCTGGGGGCCCGGCGGTTCCCAGCACGTGGCCATCTACCTCGGTAACGGTCAGATGTTGGAGTCGTCCTCGGCGGCCGGGCAGGTGAGTGTCGGCCCGGTTCGCACCGCGGGCATGACGCCGTACCTCACCCGCATCATCGAGACCTGAGCTAGCTGGTGACCCACGTGCCCGCAGCCGACCCGCATCGACGGATTCCGGAAGGCCTGGAATAGTTATCTGCGGGGAACAACGCTGCCCCGACGAATGTGGGCACGCGGTCTTTCTCAGGCGGCTCGCGCCAACCAACAGCTGTGGAGGAAGTCCATGACGTCATCAGGTCCCTCGTCCGCGGGTCCCGCGGGCTATGCCGGCCCGAGCGGATCCGTCTCCTCACCTTCGGCGGTCGGTAACGGCTTGGCCAGCGAGGTGCAGACCCTGGAGAGGGCGATCTTCGAGGTCAAGCGGATCATCGTTGGTCAGGACCAGCTCGTCGAGCGGATCCTGGTGGGTCTGCTCGCCAAAGGCCACGTGCTGCTCGAGGGCGTGCCCGGAGTAGCCAAGACGCTGGCCGTGGAGACCTTTGCGCGGGTGGTGGGCGGCACCTTCGCCCGCATTCAGTTCACCCCGGACCTGGTGCCCACCGACATCATCGGAACCCGTATCTACCGGCAGGGCCGCGAGGAGTTCGACATCGAGTTCGGTCCGGTGATGTGCAACTTCCTGCTCGCCGACGAGATCAACCGGGCGCCGGCCAAGGTGCAGTCCGCCCTTCTCGAGGTCATGGCCGAGCGCAAGATCTCGATCGGCGGCCGCGACTACCCGCTGCCCAAGCCGTTCCTGGTAATGGCCACCCAGAATCCCATCGAGAACGAGGGCGTCTACCCGCTTCCGGAGGCCCAACGCGACCGGTTCCTGTTCAAAATCAATGTGGACTACCCGTCCCCGGAGGAAGAGCGCGAGATCATCTATCGGATGGGTGTCAACCCACCTGAACCCAAAGCGATCCTCGACACCGGCGACCTCCAGCGCCTGCAGGACGTCGCTGCCAACAACTTCGTGCACCACGCACTGGTCGACTACGTCGTGCGGGTCGTGACGGCCACCCGGCGGCCCGAGCAGTTCGGGATGCCCGACGTCAAGTCCTGGATCGCCTTCGGTGCCTCACCACGTGCGTCGCTGGGCATCATCGCCGCATCCCGTGCGCTGGCACTGGTGCGTGGGCGCGACTACGTGGTCCCGCAGGACGTGATCGAGGTGATCCCCGACGTGTTGCGGCACCGACTGGTCCTGACCTACGACGCCCTCGCGGACGACGTCAAGGCCGAGACCGTGATCCATCGGATCCTGCAGACCGTGGGCCTGCCCCAGGTCAACGCTGTTCCGCAGCAGGCGCCTCCGGCACCGCCCGCGGCGCCCGCCGCGGCAGGTGCCGTCGGTCGGTGAGCGAATCCGCAACCATTCACCCGCCCTCGTTTCAGCGCGGTGAGATCAGTGATGCGAAACTCTCCGCGGCGCTGCGGACGCTGGAACTCGCCGTCAAACGCAAACTGGACGGGGTGCTGCAGGGTAACCATCTGGGTCTGATCCCGGGCCCCGGTTCCGAACCCGGGGAGTCACGGCTGTATCAGCCCGGTGACGACGTCCGGCGGATGGACTGGTCGGTCACCGCCCGCACCACCCACCCGCACGTGCGGCAGATGATCGCCGACCGCGAGTTGGAGACATGGATCGTGGTGGACATGTCGGCCAGCCTCGACTTCGGCACCACCGGCTGTGAGAAGCGGGACCTCGCCGTCGCAGCGGCCGCGGCGATTACCTACCTCAACAGTGGCGGCGGTAACCGGATCGGGGCGGTGATCGCCAATGGCGAGAACGTCATTCGGGTTCCGGCGAGGTCCGGTCGTCAGCATGAGCAGACGTTGCTCCGGGCCATCGCCACCTCACCTCGCGCGCCACTGGGAGTGCGCGGGGATCTGTCCGTCGCCATCGACGCGCTGCGACGGCCCGAACGTCGCCGCGGGATGGCCGTCATCATCAGCGACTTTCTCGGCCCGATCACCTGGATGCGCCCCCTGCGGGCCATCGCCGCGCGCCACGAGGTGCTCGGTGTCGAAGTGCTCGATCCGCGCGACGTGGAACTGCCCGACGTCGGTGACGTGATCCTGCAGGACACCGAGTCGGGAATCACTCGCGAGTTCACCATCGACGCTCAGTTGCGTGACGACTTCGCGCGCGCCGCAGCGGCCCATCGCGCGGAGGTGGCCCGAACGCTTCGCCGGGGCGGCGCCCCACTGATGACGCTGCGCACCGATCGGGACTGGATCGCCGATATCGTGCGCTTCGTCGCTTCGCGGCGGCGCGGAGCACTGGCGGGCGGCCAATGAACGGGGCCGCGGTGGGCGCGGGAAGGGGCACGCGATGACGTTTCCGTTTCTCGGGCCGATGTCGTTGACCAACTTCGCCCACCCCTGGTTCTTCCTGTTCCTACTCTTCGTCGCGGGTCTTATCGCGCTGTACGTCATTACTGTGCGGGCTCGGCAGAAGCGGGTGCTGCGGTTCGCCAACATGGAACTGCTTGAGAGCGTTGCGCCGCAACGCCCGAACCGCTGGCGGCATCTCTCGGCCATTCTGCTGATCGGCTCGATGGTGTTGCTGACCATTGCGATGGCGGGTCCGCAGAACGACGTACGCATTCCGCGCAACCGCGCGGTGGTGATGCTCGCCATCGACGTCTCTCAGTCCATGCGGGCCACCGACATCGAGCCGAGTCGACTGGCGGCAGCGCAAGTGGCTGCCAAACAGTTCGCCGACCAACTGACCCCCGGTATCAACCTCGGCCTCATCGCCTACGCCGGGACCGCAACGGTGCTGGTGTCGCCGACCACTAACCGTGAGGCCACCAAGATCGCGATCGACAAGTTGCAGTTGGCTGACCGCACGGCCACCGGTGAGGCGATTTTCACTGCCCTGCAGGCCATCGCCACCGTCGGTGCTGTCATCGGCGGCGGCGAAGACGGTCCGCCGCCGGCCCGCATCGTGCTGATGTCGGACGGCAAGGAGACGGTGCCGTCCAACCCGGACAACCCCAAGGGTGCCTTCACAGCGGCCCGGACCGCCAAAGACCAGGGCGTGCCGATCTCAACGGTCACCTTCGGAACTCCGTACGGATACGTCGATATCAACGATCAACGCCAGCCCGTCCCGGTCGATGACGAGACACTGAAGAAGATCGCCGAACTCTCCGACGGCAACGCCTACAGCGCCTCCACCCTGGAGCAGCTCAAAGAGGTGTTCACCTCGTTGCAAGACCAGATCGGCTACGAGACGATCAAGGGTGACGCGAGTGTCGGTTGGCTGCGACTGGGTGCGCTGCTGCTGGCGTTGTCGGCGCTGGCGGCACTGCTGTTCAATCGTCGCCTGCCCGGCTGATTTCACTCCGACCAGGCCCGCGAGCCTGATTTCGGGCTGTGCGGGTGAGGCGATAAGTTGGCCCCTATGAGCGAGACCGCCGATGCCCGGCCCGCCGGCCACGCCGCGGGCGCCCGGCCCGAGTTCATCGCCCGTTCGGTCCTGGTCACCGGCGGGAACCGGGGGATCGGACTGGCCATCTCGCGCCGGCTGGCCGCCGACGGGCACAAAGTTGCGGTCACCCACCGCGGATCCGGCGCGCCGGAGGGGCTGTTCGGCGTGGAGTGCGATGTCACCGACAATGACGCCGTTGATCGCGCCTTCACGGCGGTCGAGGAGCATCAGGGCGCGGTCGAGGTGCTGGTCTCCAATGCCGGCATCACCGCCGACGCCTTCCTGATCCGGATGACCGAGGAGCGCTTCACCAAAGTCATCGACGCCAACCTCACCGGGGCGTTCCGGGTCGCCCAGCGGGCATCGCGCAGCATGCAGCGCAAGCGGTTCGGCCGGATGATCTTCGTCGGTTCGGTCTCGGGCACCTGGGGTATCGGAAACCAGGCCAATTACGCGGCCTCCAAGGCCGGCCTGATCGGGATGGCCCGGTCGATTGCCCGGGAGCTGTCCAAGGCCGGAGTCACCGCGAACGTCGTGGCGCCGGGCCTCATCGACACCGACATGACTCGCGCGATGGATGAACGGGTCGCCCAGGGCGCACTGGAGTTCATCCCGGCGAAACGGATCGGCACCGCCGAAGAGGTCGCCGGGGTGGTCAGCTTCCTCGCGTCTGAGGACGCGAGCTACGTCTCCGGTGCGGTGATCCCGGTCGACGGCGGTATGGGCATGGGCCACTGACGGCCACAAGGGAGACAGGGACTGATATGACAGGGATTCTCGACGGTAAGCGCGTCCTGGTGACGGGCATCATCACCGACTCGTCCATCGCGTTCCATATCGCGCGGGTGGCCCAAGAGGCCGGGGCGGAGATCGTCTGCACCGGCTACGACCGGCTGAAGCTGATCAGGCGCATCATGGACCGGCTACCGCAACCGGCACCACTGCTGGAACTCAACGTCTGCGACGACGAACACCTGGCCACCCTTGCCGACCGGATCACCGAGGTGATCGGAGTGGGCAGCAAACTCGACGGGGTGGTTCATTCCATCGGGAACATGCCGCCCAGCGGAATGGGGATCAACCCGTTCTTCGACGCCCCCTACGAGGACGTCGCGAGGGGCATCCACGTCTCGGCATTCTCCTATGCCTCCCTGGCCAAGGCGGTGCTGCCGATCATGAATCCAGGTGGCGGCATCGTGGGCATGGACTTCGACCCGACCCGGGCCATGCCGGCCTACAATTGGATGACGGTGGCCAAGAGTGCTCTCGAGTCGATTAACCGCTTCGTGGCCCGGGAAGCCGGAAAGGTCGGTGTGCGGTCCAATCTCGTCGCGGCCGGACCCGTCCGGACCCTGGCGATGAGTGCGATCATGGGCGGCGCACTCGGCGATGAGTTCAAGGACGAGATGAAAATGCTTGAGGAGGGTTGGGATCAGCGCTCACCGCTGGGCTGGGACATGAAAGATCCGACGCCCGTGGCCAGGACGGTCTGTGCGTTGCTTTCCGATTGGCTGCCCGCAACCACCGGCACGGTCGTCTACGCCGACGGCGGCGCAAGCACCCAGTTGTTGTGATGGCAACCCAGGATTTCGATGCGCTGCTGCTGCTGTCTTTCGGCGGGCCGGAGGGCGCCGAGCAGGTCATGCCGTTCTTGGAACAGGTCACCAGGGGTCGGGGAATTCCCCCCGAACGTCTGGCGAGCGTTGCGGAGCACTACCTGCACTTCGGTGGCGTGTCGCCGATCAACGGCATCAACCGTGCGCTGATCGAAGAGATTCGGGTCCAACTCGCCGGCCGTGGCGAGAATCTGCCGGTGTACTTTGGCAACCGCAACTCCGACCCGTTCATCGAGGACACCGTCGCGGCAATGGCGGCCGACGGCGTCTCCCGCGCAGCGGTTTTCAGCACTTCGGCCTGGGGCGGTTATTCGGGATGCACCCAGTACCAGGAGGACATCGCCCGCGCCCGCGAGGCGGTCGGCACCGGTGCGCCGGAGTTGGTGAAACTGCGCCAGTACTTCGACCACCCCCTCCTGGTGGAGATGTTCGGTGACGGCATTGCCCAGGCCGCCGCGACCTTGCCTGCAGAACTGCGCGATCAGGCGCGGTTGGTGTTCACCGCGCACTCCATCCCACTGCGGGCTGTCAATCGCTGCGGACCCGATCTCTACCCGCGCCAGGTCGCCTACTCATCGAGTCTGGTGGCGGCGGCCGCCGGTTTTACCGACTACGACCAGGTCTGGCAGTCCCGATCCGGCCCACCGACAGTTCCCTGGCTGGAACCCGATGTGGCCGATCACCTTTGTGCGCTGGCCGATTCGGGAACGAGAGCGGTCATCGTCTGTCCGATCGGTTTCGTCGCCGACCATATCGAGGTGATCTGGGATCTCGATAGCGAACTGGCCGAGCAGGCCGAAAGCCTCGGTGTAGCCCTGGCCAGGGCAACGACGCCCAATGCCCAGCCCCGATACGCCCGACTCGCCCTGGATCTTCTCGATGAGAATCGCCACGGACTCCAACCCGCGAGAGTTGTTGGACCCCAGCCTGTTCCGGGCTACGGCTCGAGCGTCAACGGGCAATTTTGCACCGCGGACTGTGAGGCGAGTGCCCGCGCGGCCGCAGCTAGTGCCAGGCCGACTGCAGGATCGCACTGACCGCTGCGGTCCGCGCGGCGCGAACCACGGTCGCCAGGGGGCGCATCGCGGCATCCGCGATGCGTTCCTCCGATGTGCTCTGCATGGCGATCGGCGTCGGCCCGGAACTGACGGTAATGATGGCGTCGACGTGGGCGGCGGTGGCCAGTACCCGCAGTGCCCGGTCCGGAGCGTGATCGGGGACCCGATGCAGCCCACCGGCCTGCAACAACTCCTCGACCAGGACGCGTGGGTTCTCGCACCCGGGCGCGGGTTGCAGGTTGCCCAGGGCCTCGGCGGCCGACCGGACGGTCGAGCGCAATGCGTGCTCGGCATCGCCGAGGTCGAGGTGATCCGGTGCGGGAGTGTCCGGCAGCGAGTAGACCGACCACGACAGCACGGTGATCTCCGGGGCCGGGTTTTCGTCCTCGTCGTCGCGGCACTCGAACTCCGGGACGAGACCGATGGCCTCGCCCGCCGGTGGGCGCACCACGATCGCCTCGCCGACGTCGAGGGCGTCCCGCTGGAACTGGGTGCCCGCGGGCAGACCCCGGACGTCGCCCGGAACGGGCAGTGTCAGACCGATCGCCGGCCCTGACGGCGGCGGCCCGTCGCCGCGGCGACCGGCGGCGGTGCGGACCGTCTGCAGTAGTGACATCGCCCCGGCGGCATCCACGTCCGGCCACGGCAATCCGGTTCTCCCGGCCGCGACCGCATCGTAGGCGGTAACCGAATGTATTGGCGCCCAAATACTTAGTGCGTCGAGGACGTCGTCGGGCGCCGCGTGGCCTGCCAGCCAGGCGTTGGCCCACACCGATAGCGAGACACTAGGACACCACATGATGGTGGTGAGTGTAATGGCTCGATACCTCGGCGATCAGCAGCCCGTGCACTGGATTCGAGAAGCGTATCGTGGGGTCATGTCAGGGGCATTGGTCTGGATCGTCGTCGCTCTCGGGCTCGCCGGGGCTGAGGCGCTGACCGGCGACATGTTTCTGCTCATGCTCTCCGGCGGGGCACTGGCGGCGGCTGGGTCCAGTTGGCTGCTGGACCTGCCGGTCTGGGCTGACGGTGCGGTCTTCGCGGTGGTCTCGATCGCGCTGCTGGTGCTGCTGCGTCCCGCTCTGCGGCACCGGCTCACCGCAGGGAAGGGTCTACCCGATCCGGTCAAGGCGCTCGAGGGCAGACCCGCGCTGGTACTGGAGCCGGTCAGTCGTGGTGATGGTCAGGTCAAGCTCGACGGTCAGGTGTGGACCGCCCGCGCCTACAACGACGGCGACGTCTACCAGGCCGGTGAACAGGTGACGGTCATGCACATCGACGGTGCCACCGCGGTGGTCTGGCAGAACCCCTGAACAATCCCGGGCAAGCCGGGCAAAGAATGGAGCCGAGATGGACGGTGCAATCACCGGCCTGGTGTTGTTCGCAGTATTGGTGATCTTCGCGGTGATCGTGGTCGCGAAATCGGTCGCCCTGATCCCGCAGGCCGAGGCGGCCGTCATCGAACGACTCGGGCGCTACAGCAAGACGGTGTCCGGCCAACTCACCCTGCTGATTCCGTTCATCGATCGAATCCGGGCCCGGGTGGACCTGCGCGAGCGCGTGGTGTCATTTCCGCCCCAACCGGTGATCACCGAGGACAACCTCACGGTCAACATCGACACGGTCGTCTACTTCCAGGTCACCAGCCCGCAGGCCGCGGTCTACCAGATCAACAACTACATCGTCGGCGTGGAGCAACTGACCACCACCACACTGCGCAATGTCGTCGGCGGAATGACGTTGGAGCAGACGCTGACCAGTCGAGACAAGATCAACGCGCAACTGCGCGGGGTCCTCGACGAGGCCACCGGCCGGTGGGGCTTGCGGGTGGCGCGGGTGGAGTTGCGCAGCATCGATCCGCCGCCGTCCATTCAGGACTCGATGGAGAAGCAGATGCGGGCCGACCGCGAGAAGCGGGCCATGATTCTCACGGCGGAGGGCACCCGGCAGGCGCAGATCCTGGCAGCCGAGGGCGCCAAGCAGGCCACCATCCTCGCCGCGGAGGGTGACCGGCAATCCCGAATTCTGCGGGCCCAGGGTGATCGGGCCGCGCAGTACCTGAATGCTCAGGGCCAGGCGAAGGCCATCGAGAAGACCTTCGCGGCGATCAAGGCCGGGCGTCCGACGCCTGAGCTACTGGCCTACCAATACCTGCAGACGCTGCCGCTGATGGCGCAGGGTGATGCGAACAAGGTGTGGGTGGTGCCCAGCGACTACAGTTCGGCGCTGCAAGGTTTTACCAGAATGCTGGGGGTCCAGGGGTCCGACGGCGCGTTCCGTTACGAGCCGCCGCCGCAGGAGAATGCCACCCAAGTCCAGGACGACTCCGAGGAGGTCGCCGACTGGTTCACTACCCAGGCCGACCCGGCCATCGCCGCGGCGGTCGCGAAGGCCCAGGCCGAGGCGCGCAGGTCGCTTCCGGCCAGCGACGCGCCGGACGATCCGCCCGGCGCGCTGATCCTCGAACCGGGGACGTCAGAGCCGGTTCAGGCCCCCCCAGCCGGGTAGTGCTCCGTCGGGTCTACCAGCCGCCGAATCCGTAGCCGCCCCACCCCTCGTCGGCTTCCGAAGCGATGGAGCCGAGATCGTTCGGCGTGGCGGTGATCTGGGAATTGCCCGGGCTTGCGCAGTCGGTGGTCTGACCGCCGATGACGGCACTGCCGCCGGTGGTCTCACAACCCGGCAGGAGGGGATTGTTGGCACCGCCGCCGCCGTACTCATCAGCGGCGGCGATCGGCGCACCGAGCAGGGCGGCAGCGGTGCCGATCCCGCCGGCGAGAAGAGCCAGGAACTGGCGTGATCGTTTCATGTGTCGGTGTCCTCACGTTTAGGTAGTGTTGAGACTACCGCGATGCTCCCGTTCCCCGCGAGTGGAGGATCACCGAGCGTTGGCCTAGGCTGTGGCACTGAAAGTCACCGACCCAGGGAGTTCCATGACATTTACATTGTTGGCGCGCCGCGTTTCAGCGGCGATCATCGGCGCCGGAGGCGTCCTGGCCGGGGTTGCCGCACCCGCGATGGCATACGACGGCCCGGGTTGCACGGCCGCCGACATCATGGCTGTGGAGGCCCAGATGACCACCGCGATGGCCGGTTACCTGTTCACCCACCCCGATGTGAATGGTTTCTTGACCAACACGAACGGCATGCCAAACGCGCAGAGACGAAGCATGCTCGCGGACTATCTGGCCGCCAACCCGCAGACCGGGGCCGAGATCGACGCCATCAAGGGCCCGGGAGTCGCACTGCGCGACCGCTGCAATATCCCGGCTTCGCACCTTCACCTGGGGCTGCTCTGATTAGGGCTGCTCTGAGTGGTCACCGGCCACCCTCCCGCCGGTAGCGGCGTCTCTCGTAAGCCAGCCCGCCGAGACCGACCGTGGCGGTACACATGGAGACGAGGATCAGCAGGGGGCTGACGTTTCCGGTCAGCGCGTCGCCGAGGATGACCACGGCCGAGGTACCCGGCAGCAACCCCACCATGGTCGCCGCCAGGTAGGGCACCACCCGTACGGCCGAGGCGCCGGCAGCGTAGTTCAACACCGAGAACGGCACCGCCGGGATCAGACGCATCGACAGCACGGCCGGCCACCCGCGGGAACGAAGTCGGGCATCCAATGCCTCAATTCCCGGGTGGTGCAGGAACGCCTCGAGACGCCAACCCAGGGCGCGCACGAGCAGCAGGGCGATCAACGCACTGGCCGTGCTGGCCGTCACCGCGATGACGATGCCCAGTGCGGGACCGAACAGCAGCCCGGCCGCCAACGTGAAAGCTGTCCGGGGAAACGGCAGCACTGTAACCACGACGTGAGCGCCCAGGAAAGCCAGCGGGAACCAGGGGCCCACCGAGGTGGCCCAGTCCCGCATCTGCACCGCGGTGGGCAGTGGCACCAGTAGGACCACGGCGAGAAGGGTCGCCACGGCGGTGAGGGTGAGCAGGATCCGGGTACGGCTCATCTGCCCGGCGGTGACGGCCAATGCCGAACCCACACTGCGCAGGGTGCTCAGGCCGCGGGAGTTCACGTCTGTCAAGGCTACGGCTGTGGGCGATGGCCCGGTACGGCGACGCCGCCGGTGCGGCGATCATTTAGCCTGAGACCCGACAACAGGAGCGGCGCTGGCCGGCTCCCGACAACAGGAGCCGCCGGTGTCCGTGGAACTGGAGGAGGCCCGCGCCCGGTGGCGCGATGCCGTCGCCGACGTGCTGGCCAAGAATGGTCGACGTCCCCCGGAGGACGCTCCCGCCGAACGGGCGCTGGATTCGCGAACCTACGAGGGTTTCCCCGTTGGAGCCCTATACACCGCACTGGACGCCCTGCCGGAGCGTTCCCTTCCCGGGGATTGGCCGTTCGTGCGGGGCGGAGATCGCCACCGCGATGTCCTGACCGGATGGCAGGTAGCCGAACAATTCCCGGCCGCGGGATTCTCGGGTTCACCGGCGCAGGGCAATGCCGCGGTATTGGCCGGGCTTGTGGACGGCGTCAGTGCACTGGTGCTGCGCGTCGGCGACGGCGCCGTGGCGCCCGCGAATCTCGGACGGTGGCTGGAGGGCGTCTATCTGGAGTTGGCACCGGTGCTGCTCGATTCCGGTGCAGATTTCCCAGCCGCCGCCGCGGCCATGCTGGCAATCGTCGCCGGGGTCGGAGAGAACACGAAGGTATCGATCGACCTGGGCGCTGACCCACTGACCGCATCGGTGGGTGAGCGTGAGGCGCCGAGCCTGGATGACGTTCTCTCGGTAGCCGCCTCGGTGGCCGGGGGCTCCGGTGTCCGGACCATCACGGTGGACGGGCCGGCGTTCCACGGTCGTGGCGCCAATGCGGCATGGGAACTGGCCGGCGTGATCGGTGCAGCGACCGACTACCTGCGGTTGCTGACCGGCACCGGGGTTGGCATGGGCATCTCTGATGCGCTGCGCCAGATCAGCTTTCGACTGGTCGCCGATGCCGACCAGTTCATGACCATCGCGAAATTCCGCGCCGCGCGGCAAATCTGGGCGCGGGTGGCCGACGCGCTTGGCCACCCGGATGACGGTGCGGCGAGACTGCACGCCGTCACCTCACAGGCGATGATGACTCGGCGCGACCCCTGGGTGAATATGGTGCGCACCACCCTCGCCGCGTTCGGTGCCGGTGCCGGCGGAGCAGACACGGTGCAGGTGCTGCCGTTCGACGTGGCGATTCCGGGCGGATATCCCGGTGTCAGCGTCGATTTCGCCAGGCGGATCGCCCGCAATACCCAGTTGCTCCTGCTCGAGGAGTCCCATATCGGTCGTGTCCTGGATCCTGCGGGCGGCTCGTGGTACGTCGAGCAACTCACCGAAACCCTTGCTGCCCAGGCATGGTCAAACTTTCAGGAGATCGAGGCCCGCGGCGGTTTCCGGTTGGCCCGTGATCACGTCGTTGAACAGATCGACGGGGTTCGGGCTATCCGGTTCGATGACATCGCACATCGTCGCACCGCGGTCACCGGTGTCAGTGAGTTCCCCGACCTGGCTGAACCGACACAGCGGCAACCTGATTGCCCGAGCGCGGTACATCGGTACGCCTCCGCCTTCGAAGAGCTTCGCGATCGTTCCGACGCGTATCTGCAACGGACCGGCGAACGTCCACGGGTCTTGCTGCTACCGCTCGGACCGTTGGCGGAGAACAATGTCAGGACGTCGTTCGCGACGAACCTACTGGCCTCCGGCGGGATCGAGGCAATCAATCCCGGTACCGTGGGACCCGATCAGATTGGTGCGGTCGTCAGCGGTGCGGGCGTCTCCGTCGCTGTGATCTGTGGCACCGATGTCCGCTACGCGGCCGAGGCGGCCGAGTTCATTGACGCGGCCCGCGCGGCAGGGGTCAGGCGGATTTATCTTGCGGGGCCGGCAAGCGCGGTCGCCGAGATGCCCGCCGAATCGCGGCCGGAGGACTTTCTGACCGCGAAAATTAATGCAGTGGCGGCACTGTCGGTGCTCTTGGATGGGTTGGACGCATGACCGAGATGATCACCGGCCAAGCTGCTGTCGGCACCGGCGCCATTCCCAGTTTCGCCGAAATACCGCTGCACTCTGGGTCATCACCGGACTCCGGGGTGTCACGACACACCGAACGACCGACCGCTAACGCGGCAGCAGCCTCGGCCGCCGAACACATCGCCGCCGCGGCCGCGGCCCACGGGTATACGGCCGAGCAATTGGATTGGCATACTCCGGAGAACATCGTCGTCAAGCCACTGTTCACCAGTGCGGACCGCGACGCGGCGGTGTCCGCGGGCTACCCACTGGACAGCTTGCCCGGTGCGGCACCGTTCATTCGTGGGCCCTACCCGACCATGTACGTGAACCAGCCATGGACGATCCGGCAGTACGCCGGGTTCTCCACGGCGGCCGATTCCAACGCGTTCTACCGCCGCAACCTCGCGGCCGGGCAAAAGGGTCTGTCAGTAGCCTTCGATCTGGCCACCCACCGCGGTTATGACTCCGACCACCCCCGGGTTCAGGGCGACGTCGGGATGGCTGGAGTGGCGATCGACTCGATCCTGGACATGCGGGAACTCTTCGCGGGCATCGACTTGTCGGCGGTGTCGGTCTCGATGACCATGAATGGGGCAGTGCTACCGATCCTGGCCCTGTACGTGGTCGCCGCCGAGGAGCAGGGTGTGTCGCCGGAGAAGTTGGCCGGGACCATCCAGAACGACATTCTCAAAGAGTTCATGGTGCGGAACACCTACATCTACCCGCCGAAGCCGTCGATGCGAATCATCTCCGACATCTTCGCCTACACCAGCGCCAAGATGCCGAAGTTCAACTCGATCTCGATCTCGGGATATCACATTCAGGAGGCGGGTGCCACAGCCGATCTCGAGCTGGCCTACACGCTGGCGGACGGCGCGGACTACCTTCGGGCCGGCCTGGATGCTGGGCTGGGGATCGATCAGTTCGCGCCCCGGCTGTCGTTCTTCTGGGGCATCGGGATGAACTTCTTCATGGAGGTGGCCAAGCTGCGCGCCGGACGGCTCCTGTGGAGCGAACTGGTTGCCGGGTTTGGCGCGAAGAGCCCGAAGTCGTTGTCGTTGCGGACACATTCGCAAACCTCGGGATGGTCGCTTACCGCTCAGGATCCGTTCAACAACGTCGCTCGTACATGTATTGAGGCGATGGCCGCCACCCAGGGGCATACGCAATCGCTGCACACCAACGCCCTCGATGAGGCGCTGGCGTTGCCGACCGATTTCTCGGCGCGAATTGCGCGCAATACCCAACTGTGCCTACAGCAGGAGTCCGGCACCACGCGGCCGATCGATCCGTGGGGCGGTTCCTACTACCTGGAGTGGCTCACCCACGAGTTGGCGCAACGTGCCCGCGGCCACATCGCCGAGGTGACGGAGCGGGGCGGAATGGCCCAGGCGATCAGCGACGGCATTCCCAAGCTGCGTATCGAGGAGGCCGCCGCGCGAACCCAGGCGAGAATCGACTCCGGGCAGCAACCGGTGATCGGCGTGAACAAGTATCAGGTCGACGAGGACTCGAACATCGATGTCCTGAAGGTCGAGAACAGTCGGGTCCGCACCGAACAACTCGCCAAACTGGTGCAACTTCGCGCTGGTCGCGACGAGGTCGCGGTGCAGAACGCGATGGAGGCTCTCACCCGTTCGGCGGCGGCCGGGCACAGCGGGGGCGGCGACGGACTCGAGAACAACCTGCTTGCCCTGGCCATCGACGCCGCGCGGGCTCACGCCACGGTCGGTGAGATCTCGGATGCGCTGGAAAAGGTGTACGGCCGCCATCAGGCTGAGATCCGAACGATCTCCGGCGTCTACCGCGACGAAGTGGGTCGCGGTCCAGCGAGGGAAGGAGGCAGCATCACCGGACTATCCGAGGCCACCCGATTGGTGGTCAAGTTCGCCGAAGCCGACGGTCGCCGGCCCCGCATCCTCGTCGCCAAGATGGGCCAGGACGGACACGATCGCGGGCAGAAGGTCATCGCGACCGCTTTCGCCGACATCGGTTTCGACGTCGACGTCGGTTCGTTGTTTTCCACGCCCGACGAGGTCGCCCGGCAGGCGGCCGACAACGACGTCCACGTCGTGGGTGTGTCGTCGTTGGCGGCCGGGCACCTCACCCTGGTGCCCGCACTCCGTGACGCGCTGGCCGCGGCCGGGCGGCCCGACATCATGATCGTGGTGGGCGGTGTGATCCCGCCCGGCGACTTCGACGAGTTGTACGCAGCGGGCGCCACCGCGATCTTCCCGCCGGGCACGGTGATCTCCGAAGCCGCGGTGAGTCTGTTGCACAAGCTTGCCGGCCGGCTCGGTTACGAACTGGGCTGATGGCGACCAACGCTGGGACCGCTTCGCTGGCAACAGCGGTTCGCGGAGGCGACCGCGCGGAGTTGGCGCGTGCGATCACCCTCGTCGAATCGACCCGCGCCGATCATCGTGGGCAGTCCCAGGAGTTGCTCCTGGAACTGATGCGTGACGCCGGCCGGGCCATGCATGTCGGTATCACCGGGGTACCGGGGGTGGGGAAGTCCACCGCCATCGAAGCCCTCGGTATGTACCTCATCGACCGGGGTCATCGGGTGGCGGTGCTGGCCGTCGATCCGTCGTCGACGCGAACCGGGGGATCGATCCTGGGGGATAAGACCCGGATGGCGCAGTTGGCGGTACACCCGGATGCCTACATCAGGCCATCGCCCACCTCGGGAACCCTCGGCGGCGTGGCGAAGGCCACCCGGGAGACGATCGTGCTGCTGGAAGCCGCCGGTTTTGACGTCATTCTCGTGGAGACCGTCGGGGTGGGGCAGTCCGAGGTCACCGTGTCCAACATGGTCGACACCTTCGTCTTCCTGACCCTGGCCCGAACCGGTGACCAACTCCAGGGCATCAAGAAAGGCGTTCTTGAGTTGGCCGATGTCGTGGTGGTCAATAAGGCTGATGGCAGTCATGCGATCGAGGCGCTGGCCGCGGCACGTGAGTTGACGGCGGCAATCCGGCTGATCTACCCCCGTGAAACACTATGGCGTCCGCCGGTTCTGACGATGAGTGCGCTACACGGCGATGGTCTGCCGGAATTGTGGGACACGGTGCTCAAGCACCGCGAAGTGCTGACCGCGGCAGGGGAGTTCGAGGCTCGGCGTCGGACCCAGCAGGTGGACTGGATGTGGTCCATGGTTCGCGATACCGTTCTGGACCGGGTGCTCACCCATCCCGCCGTCAAGGGATTGCGGGCGGAGGTCGAAAGGCAGGTCCGTGCCGGCGAACTGACGCCCGCCCTTGCTGCCCAACGGATTCTGGACGCCGCGGAGGGCGGAAGCTAACGGATCGGCAACGATTTCCCCGAACCGGCACATCCTGCTTGTAGGTTCGGTGCTGTGGCCAAGGCGAGATCCGGCGGAAAAAAGACGGACCGGCCGGTCCGGGCCTTCGCTGAGCCTGGCGTTCGCGCCGTCACGGACCTGTCCCTGCGGGGTGCGGTAAATCCCCCGCTACACGGCGCGGCCGATCCGAGTTTCTCTTTGGCGGTAAGGGGTTTCGCAAATCTCTTCCTTCACCCGCGATTCGGTGGAGGGGCGTTGGCGGTCTATCTTGACGGAAAGCCCGTGGTGGATGTGTGGACCGGGTGGTCCGACCGGCGTGGCCGGGTGCCCTGGTCGGCCGACACCGCGCCCATGGTGTTCTCGGCAACCAAGGGCGTGACGTCGACGGTCATCCACCGACTCGGCGACCGTGGACTGATCGACTACGACGCCCCCGTTGCGGAGTACTGGCCTGAGTTCGGCGCCAACGGCAAGGCCCAGATCACCGTTCGCGAGGTGATGCGTCACCGTGCGGGCCTGTCCAATCTGCGCGGGGTTCGCAAGCACGAACTGCTCGACCACCGCCATATGGAGGATCGGATCGCCGCGGCGCCGGTCGACGGGCACTTCGGCCGGTCTGCGTACCACGCGCTGACCTACGGTTGGCTGATGTCCGGCCTGGCCAGGGCGGTAACCGGCCAGGGGATGCGAGAACTGATCCGCGCCGAGGTGGCCGGACCACTCGATACCGACGGTATTCATCTGGGCCGCCCACCCGCCGACGCTCCCACCCGCGTCGCGCGCATCATCGGACCCCAGCACACCAGCACTAATGCGTTGTTCAATGCGGTTGCACCCCGGATCGCGGCGCTGGACGTGTCCGCAGCCTTCGGGTCGATGTACTTCCCCGGCATGAGATCGGTCGTGCAGGGAAACACCCCTCTCCTGGATAGCGAGATCCCCTCGGCCAACGGTGTCGCGACCGCGCGCGCACTGGCCAGGATGTACGGCGCGATCGCCAACGGTGGCGAGATCGACGGGCGGCGGTTTCTCTCGGCGCAACGGGTGGCCGCACTGACCGGCCGGCACTCGTTGCACCCGGATCGCAACCTGATCTTGCCGATGGCGTTCCATCTGGGATACCACGGTCTGCCGTTACCCGGCGTGCTGCCCGGTTTCGGTCACGTCGGACTCGGCGGGTCGTTCGGCTGGGCGATTCCGGAAGCGGGCCTGGCCTTCGCGATGGTGCATAACCGGCTGCTCACGCCGTTGCTGGTCTCCGATCAGGCAGGTTTCGTCGCCATTGCCGCACTGGTGCGCCTCGGTGCCACCGTCGCGCGCAGGCAGGGGTTCGAGCCGATCACCGAGTCCGGATCCGCCTACGGTCCCGCGACAGCCGGGACCGCTACGGGATAGGTCGCGACCGTCAAGGGGTAGGTCGCGACCGTCACGCGATAGGTAGCCTTCGTAACCCGGGTGGCGCCGCGGTGCCTCAACTCCGCGGCGCGCCCGGCCCACGGTGTTGATCCAGCTAACAAAAATGCGGACGGCGGCGGGGCCGTCCGCACCCCGGTGCGGCATCGCCGCGACATATCACCGAGGCGTCTCATCGTTCATTGGATGCGCATTTATAGATGAACGTGGCGTAACTACTGAGAACTCGTGCGTCTTTTTGCCCTGTTCGCCTTTGATAGAGTCGAGGTGGTCGTATTTAAGGGGGAATTAGACGACCGTATCCAGTAACAGAGGGCCCGTATTTAGCTCGCAATCAACTCCTCAGCTTGCTCTCAGGTTTGTTGCTCACTGGCTGAGGAATCGGGGTAAAGTGCCGGTGAAAGACTTAATAATTCTGAAGAGGTAATAGCCGAATCTCTCAGGATATTGGCCGAGTCGGCCAGGTCGGGGATGCCGTCCCAGCTGGCTCCGGCGTTTTTCGGCCGCCGAATGTCGCCAATTTGCCTTGAACCCTTTCCGGGTTCAATAAATTTGGTAATAAAAGTTTGCTGAGTGGAATAAAGAGGGGACTTTGTTGAAATAGGTGACTGCCGATGCCCGCAACCTCGGGCACGGTGCCGGCAGCCGGCCGCGAGGGGTGCCGGCGAACTCGCGTGACGAGCGTTGCGAAACTGGGTAAAGCCTGTTCAGCAGGATTCCGGATGGACAGGGAACAGCGGCCCGGGCGGTGTGCGGGGCCACTCTGGACGGAGTCAAGTCATCGGCTCAGCTAACACATGGCAGCTGGAGTGGCGGGGGAGCGGTTTATGCCCGAAATCGCTACAGTCGCGTTTTCTGCGCTGAAAGCGGAATATCGCAATTTCGCCATGAATCGGTTAAGCTTCCGGCAGCACTGGCAACCTCGAGCTGATTGTGAACGCAACGACGCGCTCCGTATCGGAGAGCTTGGGGCAGCCCCGAAGTGAAACATCGTGGTACGTATCGACGAAGAACGAGGTGTGAGCGAAGTGCGCAAATCCTCCCCGGCCCGGACCGCCCCGGCCCCGACCGCCCCGGCCCCGACCGTCGCGACCCCGATCGCCGTCGTCGGTATGGCCTGTCGACTTCCCGGCGGCATCAACTCGCCCCACAAACTGTGGGACGCCCTGCTGCGTGGCGATGATTTGGTCACCGAGATTCCCGCCGATCGTTGGGACGGCGAAGAGTTCTACGATCGCGAATCAGGCGTAGCCGGTAGATCGGTGTCCAAGTGGGGCGCCTTCCTCGATGATGTGGCCGGTTTCGACCCTGACTTCTTCGGTATCAACGAGCGCGAGGCCATTGCGATGGATCCGCAGCACCGCGTGCTGCTGGAGACCTGCTGGGAGGCTGTCGAACAGGCCGGATTCACTCCTGCATCGATGTCCGGAACGTCCACCGGGGTGTTCATCGGAATGTCCCACGACGACTACGCGATGGTGACCAGCGACGCCGGCGCTTTCGACCAGGCCTATGCCTTCACCGGCAATCCGTTCAGTATGGCGTCGGGCCGGGTAGCGCACGCCCTGGGTCTGCACGGCCCGGCCCTGACCATCGACACCGCCTGCTCGTCGAGCATGGTGGCGATCCATCAGGCCTGCCGCAGCCTGCACGAGGGCGAGAGTGAAATGGCCCTCGCCGGTGGCGTCATGCTGATGCTCGATCCGCGCCTGTACGCCTCAGCCTCCGGACAGGGAATGCTCTCGGCGACCGGCCGCTGCCATTCCTTCGACGTCGGGGCGGACGGCTTCGTTCGCGCCGAGGGCTGCGGCGTCGTGGCGCTCAAGCGACTCGATGACGCCCAGCGTGACGGCGATCGGGTGCTCGCGGTGATTCGCGGCACCGCAGCCAACCAGGATGGCCGGACCGACAACATCCTGACCCCGTCAGGTGATGCCCAGGTCGCCGTGTTTCGGTCGGCACTGGCGGCCGCCGGCGTCGAACCCGCGACGGTCGGCATGGTCGAGGCACATGGCACGGGAACCCCGGTCGGCGACACGATCGAGTTCACCAGCGTGTCCACCGTGTATGGCACCGCGGGACCTTGTGCGCTCACCTCGGTCAAGAGCAACTTCGGACATGCCGAATCCGCCGCCGGTGTGCTGGGTCTCATGAAGGCCGTGCTGGCCGTGCACCATGGCGTCGTACCGAAGAACCTGCACTTCACCGGATTGCCCGACCACCTCGCCGCGATCGAAACCGGGCTGTTCGTACCCCAGGAGGCAGCCGGCTGGCCGGTCGACGCCAGCGTCGGCCCGCGGCGCGCGGCCGTCTCTTCCTACGGCATGTCGGGCACCAACGTGCATGCCGTACTGGAACAGGCCCCGGATCCGGTGATTGCCCCGGATGAGTCCTTGCTCGCCGATGCGGTCTCCGCACCCTTGCTCGCCGATGCGGTCTCCGCACCCTTGCTCGCCGATGCGGTCTCCGCACC
>ERZ888423.936-NODE-936-length-27906-cov-6.986176_pt1 | contig 27906 bp, 27 predicted proteins | sample MGYA00520523_ERZ888423 | MGnify/ENA primary metagenome ERZ888423 (study PRJEB32303, sample SAMEA104408611) | aquatic metagenome | biome: Brackish water; feature: Pelagic; material: water | place: Baltic Sea | collected 2014-06-08T10:24:00 | depth 30,27 m ...
TGTATATGCACCTCTACTTCAACAGCTTTAAACCGGGAAGTAGAATGGATCAACGATGCGATCAATTACCCGATCCAGATGGAAGAATTGCAAAGCGCATAAAAGATTTGGATTCCTCAGAAATGGGCTTTCAAAGAATTGATGAACTGCGCATAGATGGAGCCATTCAAGCTTTTAGTGTGGATGGTTCTCTGCTAAGGATAGATTTAAACATTCCAATACCACCTGGTGAAGAAGTTCTTTTGGAAACGCAATTTGAGGCACAAGTGCCCAAACAAATACGTAGAAGCGGACGAAATAATTCAGAAGGAGTAGAATACACCATGACCCAATGGTACCCAAAGCTGGCAGAGTATAGTACCCGAGGCTGGCATACGCAACAATATGTAAACAGAGAGTTCTTTGGTGTTTTCGGAAGTTTTGATGTTAAAATCAACATAGATTCTGACTATGTTTTAGCAGGAACAGGTGTGGTTGTAAATGCGTGTGATTTAGATATGAGGGTTGCTTCGGCTTATTGTGCTGAGGCGAAGAAGAAGAAAGAAAAAAGGCAAACCTGGCATTTTAAGGCAGCAGACGTTCATGATTTTGCTTGGGCAGCAGACCGTGATTTTCTAATTAATAGGAAGATAAACAATGAAGGAACCCCTGTATACTTTGTTAGAAAGAAAGATACAGACCAAGAAGCTTGGACTTTATTAGAAGGCTATACACTCGGGTTCTTCACTGAAATGAAGAAGCGATTCGGAGAATATCCTTACCCTCAATTTTCTGTAATACAAGGTGGAGATGGCGGGATGGAGTATCCAATGTGCACCATGATATTGGGTAGATCAGAAGCCAAAGACATAAAAGGAATGGTTGGACTCATGGTCCACGAAGCCGCTCACAATTGGTTTTACGGAATCATAGCTACAGATGAGCAACAATACCCTTGGATGGACGAAGGCTTTACAACCTTCGCTGAGGAAGAAGTAATGAATGCCTTGTTCGAAGAAAATCAGTTGAACCCCCACACTTCTTCTTTAAATGGCTACCGGTATTTGGTTGGAAAAGGCTGGCAAGAGCCCTTAACTACACCAGCAGATCACTATATGAGAAACAGAGCGTATGGCGTTTCATCCTATTCTATGGGCTCTCTGTATTTGGCTCAATTAGAATACATTGTCGGTGAAAAGGTGTTTAGAAAATCCATAAAACAGTTTTTCAATACTTGGAAGTTTAAGCACCCAAATCCAGACGACCTTCTATTCGTTTTAGAGAAAAACTCGGGCATGCAATTGCATTGGTTTCATGACTTGTGGATCGGAACAACCCAAACAATGGATTATTCAATTGAGAACGTAAGTCAGTCAGAGACAGGAAAGCTCTCAATTAGGCTTAAAAACGCAGGCAGTTTTCCCATGCCCCTTACGATGGAAGTTGAGCTTAAGTCAGGTAAAACAGAGCACTATTATATTCCCACAGATCTTACTACCAAGGCTAAAGAAACCAATGAAATTACTTTAAAGCCTTGGCCTTGGACCCAATCGGAATATTCTTTTGAATTAGAATTGAGTTTAGACGAAATAGAATCGATAGTTCTGGATAAGAACAGCTTCATAGCTGACATTAACGATAAAAACAATCTGTGGCCATTGGCCACAGATTGATACTCTTATTTCGAAGTTTTAATCTTTTTTAAAAGGGCCTCAGTTTCGGCAACATTTTCACCCGCCTCTTTACCTACACGTATAGCTAGGGAGGCTACTTCAGCCGCTTTTTTATAGTCTTTAGATTTATAAAGCAAAGCCGCTTGAGTGTCTAAATAGGCGTAGGTAGGCTCGGCCTCAACTACAGATAGCATCCATCCGTTGGCCACTTGAAGCAGTTTTTGATCTTCACATTTTTCGTATAACTGCCAGCTTACTTGGTTTAAAGTCCCATTGTTAAAGACAGCCCTCTGTTCGTTTACCCACTCAACTGCTTCTGGGTAATTTTCTTTTAATAGGTGGAAGTTTAGGGTTGTAAAGACTCTAGTCTCACTGTCTTCAGGATAATATTCTTCGAAAGCGCGCAGTTCTGCATTGAGCTGTTCTAGAGTCATTTCTTTAACCTTAGAGCCGTTTAAATTACGAGTTAACCACTTTTTTTTCCATTCATCCGCTAAATCGCTACCAAAAAGCTTCGCCATATCATGACCCCGATTGAGTAAATCATTGCCCACTGTAGATGGAAGACTATTCATAAATGTCATGGTCATTCTAAAAAAGACCTCGTCTAGTTCGTGTTCTTCAGAAAAGTATGTATCCAGCTCACTATCAGAAGGAGGAGAGCGCTTATCAAGCCTGTAACCAAAAAAATTGGAGTATAAACTGGGCCATTTTACTTCAAGAGTATTCGATATAGCCGGCCGTTCTGGCGTGTCTTTATTAAGGATTTCTTCTAGGGATTTTAACCAATCTTCAGGTGGAGAGTAGCCAGTTAAAACAGTATGAAGTTCTCCTTTTTTATTGAGTATAATAAAGGATGGGAAGCTGCGTATACCGTATTTCATGGCTAGAAGCTTTCCAATATCCTCCTTTTCCATTTCTATTTTGTAGTTCACGAAACTTTCGTTCATACGCGCCGCTACTTCAGGTTGACTGAAAGTGTTTTTATCCATCACTTTGCACCATCCACACCAGTCAGTATAGGCATCTATGAAAATAAATTTTCCAGATTCTGCTGCGTTTTTGCTTATATCCTCCCAACTAGAATTAGTATTAAACTCAACCTGAGCATTGGACAAAACAGGTAGAACAAGGAGACTGAGAAACAAAAGTCTTTTCATAAAAAGAAGTATTATGGAGTGAATGTAAGGAAAGAAGTCTGACCTTACGAATTTTCAATAGGACTAAAATCCATTTGCTTTTTTTCAATATCTACTCGTTTAACGCGAATTCTAATGGGGTCTCCAAGTCTATATCTTTTTGATCTAGATTCTCCAACAATAGAGAAGTTTGCTTCATCGTAGACATAATAGTCGTCTCGAAAATCGCGTATACGAATCATTCCCTCGCATTTGTTTTCAATAATCTCCACGTATATACCCCTTTCGGTTACCCCTGAAATAACGCCATCAAACTCTTCGTTGAGGTGAGACTCCATGAACTTCACTTGCATATATTTAGTACTTGCCCTTTCTGCTTCGGCGGCCAAGCGTTCCATTGCAGAAGAATGTTTGCACATTTCCTCCCATTCAAAAGGCGATGGAGATTTCCCCTTGTCTAAATAGTGTTGTAAAAGACGATGCACCATCATATCTGGATATCTCCGAATCGGAGAGGTAAAGTGCGAGTAATAGGGAAAAGAAAGACCATAATGCCCAATATTTTGGGTGCTATATTCTGCCTTCGACATAGAGCGTATGGCTAATGTTTCGAGCAAATTAGCTTCGCCCTTACCCTTAACATCCTGCAGCATAACATTCATGCTTTGGGTTAAGCTCTTTCTGCTTTGCGGCTTAATCTGATAGCCCAAAGCTTTGGCCATGGTACTAAGATTTCTAATTTTTTCAGGGTCTGGTTCGTCGTGCACTCTATATATAAAGGTTTGTCCGCTTGGCTTGCCATCCTCACCTTCACCAATGAAACGCGCCACCTCTTTGTTTGCCAAAAGCATAAACTCCTCTATGAGATGATTGGCATCCTTACTAATTTTGAAGTAGATACCCGTAGGAGTTCCTTCTCCATTCAGGTAGAACTTAACCTCCTCCTTATCGAACAAAAGGGCTCCCTTTTTGAAGCGTTCTTGCCGTAGATTTTTAGCAATAGAATCGAGCACAAGTATTTCTTCCTTCAATGGTCCGTCTCCACCCTCAATAATGGCTTGGGCATCTTCATAGGCAAATCGATGGTTTGAGTGAATAATGGTTCTTCCAAACCATTTGTGGTGCACATTACCTTTCTCATCCATTTGAAAAACAGCGGAAAAGCAGCATTTATCTTCATGCGGTCTAAGAGAACAAAGCCCGTTGCTCAAGGCCTCGGGTAGCATGGGCACAACACGATCAACCAAATAAACAGAAGTAGCTCGATTGAATGCTTCTGTTTCTAAAGCGGTATTGGGTTGAACATAATGCGTTACATCTGCTATGTGAATGCCCACTTCCCATAAACCATTTTCGAGTTTTTGAAGAGATAAGGCATCGTCAAAATCTTTGGCATCGGCAGGATCAATGGTCAGGGTAGTGATTGACCTAAAATCTCTTCTTTTTTTAATCTCTTCAGCCGAAATAACCGTAGAAATAGCATCCGCCTCTTGGTTTACCTCTTCTTCAAAATCATAGGGCAAACCAAAATCAGCCAAAATGGAATGGATAACCACATTGTGGTCTTTAGGATCACCCAGTACTTTAATAATTTCACCGAAAGGACTGGATGCCCTTTCAGGCCAGTCTGTCATGCGAGCAATACACTTTTCACCGTGTTTGGCTCCATTAAAGCTCTCTTGTGGTATATATAAATCAACCAACATCTTGCGATTATCGGGTACCAGAAAACCAAAGTGCCCATTGACTTCGAGCACCCCAACAAATTCTGTGCGCTTTCTTTCTATAATCTCAATGACTTCTCCTTCGGGCTTTTGATTTTTCTTTCGTGCATAAATGCGAATACTTACCGTATCTCCATTTAAAGCATGACGCAGCCTTTTCGGTGGGATAAAAACATCAGCCTCTTGACCCTCTACAACTACATATGCCGCACCAGATGAGGTCATATCAACCCTTCCAACTAAAGCATTGCCAACCGTATGTAAGCGAAACTTTCCGGGCAACTCCATTATCAGAATTCCTTCCGCAGCCAATGAATTCAATCCTTGTAGTACGTTTTGCCTGTCGTTTGCCGATTCTAAATCTAACTTTGAAGCAACCTGCTTATAGTTCAGGGCATTTTTTCCGCTCTCACCAAGAACACTTAAGATTTGATGTTTTAATTTTTCAGATATTTTTTCCCCCCTAGGGATTTTTCGCTTTCCGCTCATATTTAATCTATGTGACTGCAAGGTAAGGCCTTACTCTGTGTTTTACTTGATATACTACAACAAGATCGAGACATTCAATAAAAAAAATAAATTGAACAGAAATTTTTCTTTCTGATTATCAATTAATTAAAAATAAATTTGATGGCTCAGGCAGCGCAAGCACATAAATAGGTGTGTATATAGATGTACAGCAATCCGAATGAAGCTATTTAAATTATACAACAAGGAAGGAGACATCGTTGAGCGATGTAAAAAAGGCGAACGCAAAGCGCAGCAAGAGCTCTTCACAAAATATTCTCCCTTGTTAATGTCGGTATGCATGCGCATTGTGGCTAAAAGAGAAGAAGCCGAAGAGGTATTGTCAAGCGTTTTTTTAAAGGTATTTAAGTCGATTGGAAGCTTAAAAGAAGAGGTTCCGCTGGAGGCCTGGATGCGCAGAATTTGCATTAATGAATCGTTAAATCATCTTAGAATAAAGCGTAGTATTTTTTTGGAGCTAGATTCAGAAGACTACTCATTTGAAGAGTACAGATCTCATAACCAAGAAGATCCATGGGCTACAGAAGAGTTACAGAGAATGATTGAAAAACTGCCATTGGGATATCGAACGGTTTTTACCATGGTTGCCATAGAGGGCTTTAGTCATCAAGAGGTGGCCTCTTTATTAAATATGGAAGAGTCTAGCTCTCGAAGTCAACTCGTGAAGGCAAGACAGCTATTGCAGAAGCAGATTACAGAAAGAAATTATATAGTTAAGCATGAAAGAGCAACATCCATTTGATGCGGAGCTACAAGAAAAAGTAGCCCAACATAAAACAAGCGTTTCTCCTTCTCTATGGGATAAAATTGAGCAGGAGTTAGGTGAGGACAAGAAAACTTCTTACTATCCATTAGTGCGCTGGGCGGTGGCAGCGGCTTTCCTAATCGGATTTGGGATTTTAAAATATTCTCCAACCATAGAAAGAGATCCGATATACATGCCTACTGAAGAAAAAGGCATACAGACGCCCATTTCCTTAGAAAAGGATGATAAACAATCAGAAGAGTCTATGGCTGTTGCTGTGGAAAGCAAAGTAGAGGACGTTAACCAACATAGAGTTGAGCTTAAACGAAGTGAGAGTGAAAAGCAAGAGAGCGTGAAGGCAGTGGCTCAAGAACTCAAGGGTTTTGAAATAACAGATGAGGAGGAAGATGAGCGAGCTTTTGCAGAGGCTGAATTGCCAAAGGAGGTTTTAAACATTGGCAAGTCAGGATATTTTTCCATCGAAATTGGAAAAGCAGAAGATTTAATTGAAAAACTAGAAAAGCCCACAACCTACGGCGAAGAGTTAAAAATATATGCGGTACGATCTATGAACCAAGTTTTTGAGGGTAAGGGAATGGAAATTCCTCCCGCACCAAAGAACAGCATCGATGAGCTAAAAGCAAAGTGGAATACGTTAACCACAGCCCTACCGAAGGGTCTATTTTCGGCAAAACCAACCCAACCTAAATAATAAGCAAAATGAAAAAAGGAGTAGTAATTGCAGCAGTCTCTATAGTTGCTAGTCTCTCACTTGCTGGTCAAAAAGACACCGTAGTGGTAGATATGAACGGCACAAGAGTAGAAGTGGTAACTGGCGGAGAAGATCTCCAGGCTATGTTAAAGGAAATACAGCTGAAAACACGCGAAATTCAAAAGGTAATCTCAGAACAGAACACCAAAATGAGTGCGGTAAATAAGCGATTCAAAGAAGGTAAAACCTCGGAAGAGGAGGCTCAGGCTGAAAGAGATCAAATTGTACAGCAAACGGAAAAAAGACTGGAAGAACTAGAATCGGAAATCGAAATAGCCGGAAGAAACTACAGTGAAGCCGTATCAAACAAAAACAAAACATCTGCGAGTAAAACAGATGGTAATTTTGAGGAGCAGTGGTTGGCTGAAGCAAAGGAGTATGAACAAAACGCCTACCCAAGCGCTCCCGCTGACGAAAATGCAAACTCAGAGAAAGATTGGTTCGAGTTTGATGCCGAATCAGATGATGTTGAAGATTTAGAGTTCGATTGGGAGGATGAGTTCGATTGGGACAAAAAGAAAAAGAATGACAATACAACTAACTATGTGTTTGACTTTCATGGCGGTTGGAATTTTCTTATCGATCAGAACGGAAATACACTTTCAGACAATGGTGAGTTGGATTATTATTCGTCCAATGTGTGGGACTTGGGTTTCAATTGGAAAACCAGATTGGGTGCCCCAGGAAACAAGCTTTACGTAAAATATGGTTTTGGATTTTCTTGGCACGATTGGAAATTGAGGGGTAATAACTATTTGACTAAAATAGACAATGGCGGAGATCCGAGAGTTGCGTTTATCAATGATCCAAGCCTGAACATTCAAGAGTCAGAATGGAGTATTTGTTATTTGAACGTACCACTAATGTTGCAACTCGATTTAAGTGAGGTGGGAATGGACAATGGCTTTACATTAGGCTTAGGAGGATATGGCGGAATTAGGCTGGATTCTAAGAGTGAAATTGATTTTATAGATGCTTTTAATGATGATGTTTCTCGAGAAACCACCGGAAACCTATATATGAATTCATTGCGCTACGGTGTAATGGGACAGATTGGTTTTAATAGTTTTAAAATCACCGCTCAATACGATTTAAACCCTTTGTTTAAAGAAGGCTATGGTCCACTTGATGATACAGGTAATGAGTTAACAGCGCTTAACAATGTGAATGTCACCATTGGATTTTCATTCTAAAAGGATCTATATAAAAAAACGCCCTTGACAGAGGGCGTTTTTTTATTTTCACACAATGAAGAAGCGTGTTAAAAATTGGGGTGAATTGAATACGGATGAGCTCTACAGCCTTCTTCAACTTCGCCAAGAGGTGTTTATCATAGAGCAGAACTGTGTTTATCAAGACCTAGACCAGCACGACACCAATTCTATACATATTCTCGGTTATTCTGATACTACTCTTGTGGCCTACTCGAGAGTTTTACCACCCAATGAGCTGTATGCCCAAGCCTCCATTGGCCGAGTGGCCATATCAAAGGAACATAGAGGAAAAAACTTGGGAAGAGAGTTAATGGATTACACTCTAGAGTTGTGTGGTGAGCTATTTGGCAAGGATGCACAGATTAAAATAATGGCACAATATTATTTAGTTCCTTTTTATGAAAGTTTGGGTTTCGAAGTAATATCGAATAAGTTTTGGGATGATGAAATTGCCCATTACTATATGTTGAAAAGGTCTTTAGAAAGTTAGATATAGCCCAAAGCAGATTTTAACCTAGACATGACCGCATTGGCCGTTTCTGCCGCTTTGCGAGCGCCGTCTTGAAGCTTGTCTTCCAATTCCTGGGGGTTTTTCATGTAGAAATCGAACAGTTTGCGCTCTTCGTTAAAACGCTCGAGAATTTTTGCAAGCAATTCGTTTTTAGCATGCCCGTATCCAAATCCACCTGCCCTATATTTCATTGCTAGCTGTTCGGCTTCTTGAGGGCTGGCCACTAGAGTATATAATTTGTACACCGTACAAGTCTCCGGGTCTTTCGGCTCTTCCAAGGAGAGAGAGTCTGTAATTATTGTTCCAATCTGTTTTTTCAATGTCTTCTCAGCAGCAAATATGTCTATGATATTTCCATAGCTCTTGCTCATTTTCTGACCATCGGTACCAATAACAGTCATAACATCTTCTTTAATACTGGCTTCCGGAATTGTAAGCAAATCAGTTTGATGGTGCTTATTAACAGCGCTAGCAATGTCTCGGGTAATCTCTAAATGTTGCTTCTGATCTTTTCCAACCGGAACGAATTGTGCGTCGTACATAAGAATATCTGCCGCCATAAGCACTGGATAAACGAATAGTCCGGCATTTACATCTTTGAGCCGATCGCTCTTGTCCTTGAAAGAATGCGCATTGGCAAGCATAGGATAAGGGGTAAAGCAGCTTAAATACCATGTAAACTCAGCTACTTGAGGTAAATCGCTTTGTCTGTAAAAAGTGTGTTTCGATGTGTCAAGTCCGCAAGCTAGCCAAGCGGCCGCTACGGCCTGAGTATTTTCTTTAAGTAGAGCTGCGTTTTTAACGGTAGTAAGTGAGTGCAGATCGGCAATAAAATAAAAACAATCGTTTTCAGATTGCTTAGAGAGTTCAAGTGCGGGTAAAATTGCACCTAAAATATTTCCCAAATGTGGTTTTCCTGAGCTTTGTATACCAGTAAGAATTCTAGACATAAAACAAATTGAATAGAACACAAAGGTACGTTGGAGCCCATTGGTTTGCCTACTTTTGCGCGGTGAAAGCGATTAAGGCTCCATTTTCATTTCTTTGGAAGGTTTGGTTTTACATAGTCGTATTCTGTGTAATTCTAGCCATCTCTCCGTTTATTCTTTATTCTAGCAGAAGTGAAAAGCAGTACCCTCAGTTTTTTAGGTTTTCTAGAGTTTGGGCAAAGGGTGTTTTATTTTTAATTGGGGTAAGGTTAAAGAGAAAGTCAACTGTTACTAGGATTCCTAAGCAAGTTATCATTGTGGCCAACCACACTAGTATGCTAGATATTCCTTGCACCTTGGTATTGGTGCCTAGAACCTTTCTTTTTATTGGCAAGAAAGAGTTGGCAAAACTGCCCATATTTGGTTTTTTTTATAAGCGAACCAATATATTAGTAGACCGGGGCTCTGTTCGAAGTAGGTCTCGCGCTTTTGAGATTGCGGCACAAAAACTAGACGAAGGACTAAGCATTTGTATTTATCCGGAGGGAGGAGTGCCAGATCCATCAGTACGGCTTGGCAACTTTAAGGACGGAGCGTTTAGATTGGCCATTGAAAAGAACATACCTATTTTACCCATTACCTTTGGAGAAAACAAAAGACATTTTCCATATTCTTGGTTTGAAGGCGGACCCGGCATACTTGGCACGACTGTCCACCCCGTTATAGAAACAAAGGGCAAAACAATAAAAGAATTGAGGGAAGAAACTAGAGCAGTAATCTCAAAGGAACTAGAATTTTACGGAGTAAAAGAATGAAATTAACAAGAGACCAAATAGAGAAATTAGCACACTTGGCAAGGTTAGAATTCTCTAGTTCTGAGATGGATGAGATGATGAACGACCTAGATAAAATGCTGGGTTTTGTAGATCGTATCTCTGAGTTAGACCTCAAAGGTGTAGAGCCACTCATTTATATGAATCCGGAGGTCGATAAACTGAGAGAGGATAAGGCTGGAATATTTATTTCAAAAGAAGATGCATTGAAGAATGCACCCAGCAAAGACACCGATTACTTTAGATTCCCTCGCGTTCTGAAAGACAGCTAATTACTTGGAGTTATAGGTGTTCATAGACCTATTTATGCCTTCGAGGGCAAAGCTTTTTATACAATCAGAACACTTCTGAATGTGTTGAGGAAGCTCTTTGAGCTCAAGCTCATCCCACTCTCCTAAGACATAATCTACTTGACGGCCCTTTTGAAATTCATTAGAAATGCCAAAGCGTAGTCTAGGAAAGTCGCTTGTTGAAAGCTCAGCAATTAGGCTTTTCAGTCCGTTGTGGCCGCCATCACTACCCTTCGATTTTAGTCGTAATTTTCCATAAGGCAGCGCCAAGTCATCTGTAACTACCAGCAACTCTTGTGGAGTGATTTTCAATGCATTTAAGTGAAACCGAACGGCTTTTCCACTCAAATTCATATAGGTGTTGGGCTTTAATAGAAATAGCTTGCGGCCCTTTATAGAGAGTTCAGCCATATCACCATAGCGTGCACTAGAAAAAGAAATGCTAGACTCTTTTACCAAAGAGTCTAGCACTTTAAAACCTATATTATGTCTTGTTTCAGAATATTCTGAGCCCGGGTTACCCAGTCCAGTTATCAGAAAACGCCTCATAGATCAGATTAAGCCTCAGCAGCGGCTTCGGTAGCTTCAGCGCTTGCCTCAGTAGCAGACTCATCTTCTTCCTCATCTGCAACAACTTTACGAGAGGTTGCAATACTTACGATTACCGCTCCACCAGAATTGATGAATTCGTAATCGCCTGTTTTCTTTAAATCCTCAACCTTGATGCTTTGTCCTATTCTCAAATCAGCAATATTGATTTCAATATTAGCAGGAAGGTTCATAGGAAGGGCTTTAACGGCAAGCTTGCGAAGATTTTGCTTCATTCTTCCTCCGTTTCGAACACCTCTAGCAACACCCATTAGTGCAATAGGAATATCTACTTGTACCGCCTTTCCGTCTACCAACTCCATGAAATCTACGTGGAGAATAGCATCGGTTACGGGATGAAACTGAAGGTCCATCATAACGGCTTTAACCGATTGAGAGCCTAGGTTAATGGTAACGGCATAAACATCTGGCGTGTACGCCAAGGTGCGGAATGCGGCTGTATCAGCTGAAAAATGGATGGGTGCATCGCCTCCATATACTACGCAAGGAACTTGTCCTTCTCTGCGCAATTGAATGGCATGTTTTGTTCCCAGTTCGGTGCGCAATGCGCCTTTGATTTCTAACGACTTCATGGTATCGAATTTGTCCTTCGGTTCTACATTATAAAGTGTGAGCTGATGGACTCATGGTGATGAACTTTCCACATTACTCTGGCAAAATGGTCAGCCACAGAAATCACTTTGATTTTTGGGCTTTCTATGCGCAGAGGAATGGTGTCTGTTACCACCAACTCATCTAGCTTCGACGCTTCAATTTTTTCATAAGCACTACCTGAGAGCAGGGGATGAGTACAATATGCACTCACGCTCGCTGCGCCTTGGTCTATTAACATTTCTGCAGCCTTGGTTAAAGTGCCTGCAGTATCAATCATATCATCTACAAGAATCACATTGCGATCTTGTACGTCTCCAATAACGGTCATTGAGTCAATTACATTGGCACGCTTGCGCTGTTTGTAACAAATTACCATTTCAGATTGCAACATTTTAGCATAGCTATTGGCCCGCTTTGATCCGCCTATATCAGGAGAACCAATGACCAAATTCTCAATATTCTTGGCCTTTATATGCGGAACAAATAATGAACTCACGTATAAATGATCCACGGGCATCTCAAAAAACCCCTGAATCTGATCGGCATGTAAATCCATTGTCATCACCCGTGTTGCACCGGCTGATTTCAATAAATTGGCCACTAATTTTGCTCCTATTGGAACCCTGCTCTTGTCTTTTCTATCCTGCCTAGCCCAGCCAAAATAAGGCATAACTGCCGTAATGTGCTTAGCAGAAGCGCGCTTAGCGGCATCACACATCAACAGCAGCTCCATTAAATTTGAGTCGGGTTGATGCGTACTGCCAATTAAAAACACCCTACCTCCGCGAACCGTCTCCTCAAAAGAGGGCTGAAACTCTCCGTCGGCAAACTCAGTGACCATTACATTGCCAAGGTCTTGACCATAGGCCAAGGCAATCCTGGAGGCGAGCTCCATTGAGCCTCTTGCAGCAAAGATCTTAGCTTTTGGTTCCAATGTGTTGTTTAATCTTTTGTTCCTCTTGACCTTGAGGCCTCAAAAAGGGCTGCAAATCTAGTGAAAATATTGTTTAAAACTAGTGTGAAAATATCTCAATTGAATGGCTTTTTATTTCAACAACTTGGTGCTACTTTTGCCCCTCGCTATTTAATAGCGCCCAGGTGGCGGAATTGGTAGACGCGCTGGTCTCAAACACCAGTAGGGCGACCTGTACCGGTTCGACCCCGGTCCTGGGTACATTACAGTGCTTTCATGTATATTGCTTACATGAAAGCATTTGTTTTTTACAGCCTTTTCTCTTTTTGCATTTTGAGCCTTCCAACTGAAGCTCAGATGTATATAGAGATTACGTCCATCCCAACAACTACTCCAGCTCAATCTCAAATTTTTCTAGCCGGAAGCATAAATAACTGGAATCCCATGAGCAACGTCCATGAATGCGTCTACGACTCGGTTCAACAGCTATATCGGGTACAGATCCTAGCAAGTGGAAGTTTCCAATATAAATTTACTCGTGGCAGTTGGCCAACGGTAGAAGGCAATTCTTCGGGTATGTTTATTCCGAACAGAAATGCCAACTACGTTCAAGGCGATACGTTGCAGGTGCAAATTCTTGGATGGGAGGGCTTAAGTGGAAGTGGAAGTACTGCTGCAAGCAATGTTTCTATCATTCCTCAGTTTTCTATGCATCCGCTAAATAGACAACGCAATCTGTGGATTTATCTTCCGCCCGATTACACTACTTCGGTTAAAGACTACCCGCTTTTTATTCTTCAAGACGGACAAAATCTTTTTGATAGTCAAACGTCCTTTTCAGGAGAATGGGAGGTAGACGAGACCTTAAACGATTTATTCAGTCAAGGAGATTACGGCGCCATTGTAGTAGGAGTAGAAAACGGAGGTGGACTGCGAATCGATGAATACGCGCCCTGGGCCGGCAGTCAAGGTGGGGGAGAGGGATGGGATTATCTAGAATTTGTGCACGATAGTCTATTGAATTTCATGAGTTCAAATTACAGAGTGCAGGAAGATCAAGTTTTTATTGGGGGCAGCTCTTTGGGTGCCTTAATCAGCGTGGCCGCCTTGTCTAAGTATCCAAATACTTTCGCGGGCGCCTTGCTGTTTTCTCCTGCTTATTGGTACAATCCGCAGATATTCAATTATGTGGGAAATCACACTGCAAATGCCAACGGAAATACTAGAACCTATTCTATTGCGGGTTCAACCGAAGGCTCTGGCAGTGTTGCAGTCAATATCTTAAAGATGGATAGTATGCTCATTCAGTCGGGCTATGCAGACAATAGAACCCAGCATCTCATTCATCAAGATGGTCAACATTCGGAGTGGTACTGGGCCAGAGAATTTGCAGAGGCCTACATATGGCTAACCCGAGGATGGGTAACGGTGGTAGAAAACCAGTTAAATCGAGACGATAGAATAAGCTACAATCTTAATTCAGATAGATGGCACATTCAGTGCGAACGAAACATCCGCGATTTGCGTTTATTTAATCTGGAAGGGAAGGAGTGCATGCGAATAAGTGGCCTTGGTTCGAAAGATTGGAGTGGAATACTATCCATCCAAAAAAACAAAACCTACGTTTTACAAATTCAGTTCGAGGATGGATCGCTGAGCGGAGATACCTTGCGCCTCCCTTAAGCAGACAAGTTTTATGAGTAAACAAGAGAAGTACGACAGAGCGTATTTGAGAATGGCCATTGAGTGGTCTAAGCTCTCGCATTGTGAAAGAAGAAAGGTGGGATCATTAATTGTTAAGGGTCGGATGATCATCTCGGACGGTTACAATGGAACACCCACTGGATTTGAAAACTATTGTGAAGACGAAGAGGGATACACAAAATGGTACGTACTTCACGCAGAGGCAAACGCCATACTAAAGGTTGCCTCATCCAACCATAGCTGCGAGAATGCTAGCCTCTACCTGACTCTATCGCCCTGTAAAGATTGCAGTAAACTAATTCACCAAGCAGGAATTAAAAGGTTGGTTTACATAGAAGAATACAAAGACAGAAGTGGACTGGATTTCCTTGAGAAGGCAGGGATAGAAATTGTTAAAGTGGATTTATGAAATGGATTAAATCAGTCTACTCACCTATTGTTTTGGGTGTTGTTTTGGCCTTGGGTCTCTGGATTGGTCATACTAGTGCAGACAGGGTCTCTATGAGTAGCCTTGCTTTGCAATCTCCTAAAGAGGCAAAAGTGCGTCAATTGTTGCGCCTGATAGAAGAGCAATATGTAGATCAGGTAAATGCAGACAGCATTATGGAGCTGGCCATTACCGAAATGTTACACAAACTAGATCCGCATAGCTCTTATGTTTCCGTAGAGGAGGTGTTGGCCAATCAAGAAGATATGCAGGGTTCTTTTCAAGGAATTGGAATAGAGTTTCAAATGTATAAAGACACCATGACGGTGGTTCGCGTAATAAAGAATGGTCCAGCATTTAGAGAAGGCATTCTCGCCGGAGATAGAATATATAAGGTAAACGATAGCCTTATGATTGGTGCCAACCTAAGAAGTATGCAAATGGTTGGCATGATAAAAGGACCAGAGGGAACTTCCGTGAAGCTATCCATCCGGTCTCAACTCAATGGCAAGAATAAAGTCTTAGAGGTTAAGAGAGATTTCATTCCACTGCCCAGTGTAGATGCATCTTTTATGATAAAAGATTCTGTGGGGTATATTAAATTGAGTCGTTTTTCTGAACAAAGCAGTAAAGAAGTGCATCGCGCTTTAAAAAACCTGAAGAAAGAGGGAATGAATAAACTCATTCTCGACTTGAGAGACAATCCCGGCGGCCTGATGTCTTCAGCCCAAGAAATTGCAGACGAATTCCTTGAAAGAGGCAAGATTGTAGTAATTACAAAAGACAGAGCAGGCAAGGCCATAGAGTATAAGGCCAGAAAAAAGGGCCTTTTTGAAGAAGGAGAAATGATTGTGCTCATCAACGAAGGCTCTGCTTCGGCCAGCGAAATTGTTGCCGGAGCACTGCAAGACCATAGAAGAGCCAGCATAGTAGGCAGGAGGAGCTTTGGAAAAGGATTGGTTCAAAGAGAGGTAGAACTAATCGATGGCTCCAAAGTGCGACTCACCAGCTTCCGATATTATACCCCAAACGGAAGAAGCATTCAAAAGCCTTTTGAAAACGATTACGAAACCTATATTCGAGAGGCCTATCAAAGACCACAAGATTCTACGGAGACAAGAACAGAAGAAGAAGCTCGGAATCTAGAAGAAGGAGGAATAGCCCCTGAATATCGGGTATCATTGGATTCTATTTTTTCAGACCCTTGGATATACCATTTGCTCCCAGCAGGCTTAATGGATCAATGGGTATTCGGATTTGTAGATAAAAACAGAAAGAAATTCCAATCTTTAAACAGCAAAGACTTTTTAGAAAAGTACAGTACAGATTCTTTAGTAGATACAATGTCGGATGAAATCCTAGCAGAGACAGCACACCCTGCCTGGACGGATAGTTCTAGGAAGGAGATCAGCAATAGATTGAAAGCTTTGTTTGCGCGCAATCTGTATGGAGATCAAGGCTTTTACCCCGTTTATTTACAAGATGATCCCTTTGTTTTGAGGGGTTTACAAATATTGCATAAATAAAAAAATCCCGCCGAGGCGGGATTTTAACTTTTAAAAGTTAGTGTCTTAGTGAGCGCTGTGACCTTCAACAGCCTCGGTAACCTCTTCGGTTCCTTCTTCCATAGCCTCCATTGTAGAGTCAGCTACTTCTTCAACTGTTTCAGTTACTTCTTCAACAACTTCTTCAGTCATTTCAGTTGCATCATCCATTACCTCCTCTGCAGGGGCGTTGTTACATGCTACGAATAAGCCGAAAGAGGCTGCGATAAGGAAAAGATTGAACTTTTTCATTTTTTTGCTTGCTTGATTTGAAGCGGCAAATGTATACAATTCACAGAAGCTTACAATGAAACTGAGAAATAAAAAAACAATTAGAGTTTTAACAACATTGATTCCATGGAGCACTCATTTAAAAGCCTTTCTTTTAAAGAGTTAAGATCTACCCTGTCTTGCTTCATAGAATCTCTTTCGCGCATGGTTATGGTTCCATCTTCTAGCGATTGCGGATCTATGGTTATACAAAATGGAGTTCCAATGGCGTCTTGTCGTCTGTATCTCCTCCCTATAGCATCCTTTTCATCGTATTGTAAATTGAAATGCAACGAGAGTTCTTTCTGAATTTTTCTGGCCAACTCCGGCATTCCATCTTTTTTCACAAGAGGTAAAATGGCTGCTTTTATTGGGGCTAAGGGCGCGGGAAGATGTAAAACGGTGCGCTGTGAACCATCTTCTAATGTTTCCTCATCGTAAGATCTGCTCAAGACAGATAGGAAGAGGCGATCTAAACCAACGCTTGTTTCTACAACAAAAGGCACATAAGATTCATTCAATTCTGGATCAAAATACTGCATTTTCTTTCCCGAGAATTCCTCATGTCTTTTTAAATCGAAGTCGGTACGGGAATGGATTCCCTCTAACTCCTTAAAGCCGAAAGGAAAATCAAACTCAATATCTGCCGCCGCATTGGCGTAATGGGCAAGCTTGTCGTGATCGTGGTAGCGATAGAAGGAAGAATTCAATCCCAAAGATAGGTGCCACTGCAGTCTTTTGGCTTTCCAATGCTCATACCATTCTAACTCCGTACCGGGCTTAACAAAGTACTGCATCTCCATTTGCTCAAATTCGCGCATGCGAAAGATGAACTGTCTTGCTACAATTTCATTGCGAAAGGCCTTTCCTGTTTGAGCAATTCCAAAGGGAAGTCTCATTCTGCCCGTTTTCTGAACATTCAAGAAATTAACAAAAATGCCTTGAGCTGTTTCGGGTCTAAGATAGAGCTTCATGGCTCCATCGGCTACGGAACCCAAGTCAGTAGAGAACATCAGATTAAACTGACGAACCTCTGTCCAGTTTTTAGAACCGCTTACCGGACACACAATGGCCTCATCGATGATGATTTGTTGCATTTCCTTTAGGTCATCGTTTTCTGCAGAAAGGGCAAATCGCTTCCGGAGGTCTTCTGCCTTTTGTAGATTCTCTAAAACCCTAGGATTGGTGCTTCTGTATAAATCGGCATCAAAGGAATCTCCAAATCGTTTCGCGGCTTTTTCTACTTCCTTTTCTGCTTTTAAGCGGTACTTCTCTATCTGATCTTCAATTAGAACGTCTGCGCGATAGCGTTTTTTAGAATCTTTATTGTCAATAAGCGGATCGTTGAAGGCATCTGTATGGCCCGATGCTTTCCATGTGGTTGGATGCATGAAGATGGCAGAATCTAGGCCTACAATTTCTTCATTCAACTGAACCATGGCCTTCCACCAATATTCTCTGAGGTTTTTGCGAAGTTCAACGCCGTTTTGACCATAGTCATACACAGCGCCAAGGCCATCGTATATATCGCTGCTTTGGAATACAAATCCATACTCCTTGCTGTGAGAAAGAATCTTTTTAAACAGATCGTCCATTGGTAGATTTTAGTGGGGCCAAAGATAAACTGAATACTCAATTGGGAATAAAAAAGCCCGACCTACGAGTGGGAGATGAGGTCGGGCAAATAGATCGATAAGGAGTAAAGGAATGGAAAGAACGATTTATCGACCGATTTCCAAACCTAGACCAGACAACGGGCGTATGAAATACCCTGATTATGGTATTTTCGTTGCAAACTTATTTCCCATGGCTTTCTTCAACCCAGATTTCCTTCAATTCTTTATTGATCTAGCACCCAACAACAACAAAGACTGGTTTGATGAAAACCGAAAGCGCTACGAGCTCAATATTAAGGAGCCATTCAAACAATTTGTTGAACACACCATTGCGAAAATGGCGACGGAGGAGCCAGCCCTGAAAGAAATTCAGGCCAAAGACTGCATCTTCCGAATCAATAGAGACATTCGCTTTTCTAAAATCAAAGAGCCGTATAAGCTAAACCTCTCGGCCTTGATATCGCCTTTGGGAAGAAAAGACCACAGCTATCCGGGCATGTATTTCGAGTTAGGCCCGGAGAAGGTAGTTGTAGCGGGCGGGGCGTATCAGATGGATAAAGACCAACTGCTTCAACTGCGCGAGCATATTTACAAACACTCGGCTAAGTGGAATAAAGCGGCTACCGAGCCTGAATTTGTAGACAGTTTTGGTGGACTGAAAGGCGAAGAAAACAAACGACTTCCGGCGCCTTTTATGGAGGCATCCAGCAAACAGCCGCTCTTGTTGAAGAAGCAATTGTACTATTGGACAGAGCTCGATCCTTCTTGGGTATTAAATGAAAAGCTCGATGAAGAGCTTATTCGTCTTCATCGAGCTGCTGCTCCCGTTAGGAATTTACTAAAGGATGTGTTTATTTAGAACGCAATTGGTAGCTAAGACCAACGCCTAAACTTTGGCGAAACTGTGTTCTTGGACCAACGCCATCGGCATCTATAAACAAGATGTCGTCGTCGTAAATAAGATGGGCAACCAGGTTAACGGTGATGTATTTGTTTACCTTCATGAATAAACCGTTTTCCCAATTCACGTCTATATTCTGTGGATTGTTTAGGTAATTTGAGAAAAGGTCGAGTTTAGATTCGAAGGTAATATTTTTCATTACAGGTGTCTTGAAGTAGGCATTTACATAGGCTCCCACTTCTACACGGTGCTTTTTCCCTGAGGTAATTATAGTTCCATTGGTATCAATTTCGGCCGCTTCAACCCCATAAGACCCTAGATCGGCAAGGCGCTGATCGTTTACTAGGGTGTATTTCATAGTTGCGGGCGAAAGGAAAACACTGAACTTATCGCTTGGGCTATAAGTGAATCCAATACCGAGAATGGTGTAGGCAGGAGCGAGGAAGGTACTTATCGGTACCAGGTCCTCGGGATTTTCAAATCCATTTTCGAACTGTGTTCGGAAATTCAAGTTCAAGGAGGCGCTCCAATTTTTGCTTATGGTTCTGTCGGCTCTTGAGTTTAATTCAAAACGGTCGTCGGTTTTAATCAACAGATCATTTGCCCATTGCTTGCCGTATCCAATGTCTAAGCGGTTTGCCCAGCGCCACTTTTTGTGGTAATAATTAGCGAAAAAGTTCAGAGCTAGGTTTCCGCTCACAGAGTTTTGTCCGCCGGCTTGCCAGTTGCTCAAGGTAACTTGATTGAGCAAGAATGTGCCTTTTGCGCCTTTGTCCCAAAGGGCCTCTTCTAGGGTGCCTAAGCGTGCCATGGCAAGCTTTGAAGAATCGCGAAGGGCTTTGGCGTGTTGTTCAATTTGAGCGGAAGCGGCAAGCGATACAATGAGAGACAAGGAGAGTAATAATTTCTTCATCCAGATTGGTAATTTTGGTACGAAGATACTTTTCTTATCCGAAAAGTTGAGCGAGAGCTTGGTCTACCCTGTTAATGGGAATAATGTTTATGCCAGGGTGTTTGCTTTCTAAACGGGCGAAGGAAGAGATTAGAATGTTCTCGTAGCCTAGTTTGGCAGCTTCGCTTATGCGTTGATCCATCCGACTCACAGTGCGTATTTCTCCTCCCAAACCTACCTCACCGCAGAAGGCATATTTAGACGGAATGGGAATGTCTTCAGACGAAGATAATACAGCGCAAACTACTGCCAAGTCTATAGCCGGATCGTCTACTCGTATGCCTCCTGTGATATTTAGAAATACATCTTTGGTTCCCAAACGAAAGCCACAGCGCTTTTCTAAAACCGCCAGAAGCATATTCAGCCGCTTGCTATCGAAACCGGTTGCACTGCGTTGAGGTGTTCCATAAACCGCAGTACTTACTAAAGATTGGGTTTCAATTAGCAAGGGACGGGCTCCCTCCATAAGGGTACCAATGGCTACGCCACTCAATGTATCGTCTCTCCGGCTAATGAGTACTTCAGAAGGATCATCCACTCCTCTTAATCCGGTTCCATGCATTTCATAGATTCCCAATTCTGCCGTTGAACCGAATCGGTTTTTCTGTGAGCGCAATAGTCGGTATACATGGTTGCGATCGCCCTCAAACTGAAGAACCACATCGACCATATGTTCCAAGAGTTTTGGACCGGCTAAGCTGCCTTCTTTGGTAATATGACCAATGAGAATCATAGGAACCTGATTCTTCTTTGCGAAACCAATGAGCTCATTAGCGGCTTCGCGAATCTGAGAAACGGTGCCAGGAGCAGAGTCTAAGTTTGGACTTTGCAGTGTTTGGATGGAATCGATGATGCATAGGCCGGGCTGCAAACTTTCCAGTTGAGCCTGAATGCTGGCCGTATCGGTTTCGGCAAGAAGCAAAACCTCACCCTTCGGACTGCCAATGCGGTCGGCACGCATTTTAATCTGCTCTATGCTTTCTTCCCCACTGATGTACAACACAGGCTTGCCTTCAAATTCCAAAGCCAGTTGAAGCATGAGGGTCGACTTCCCAATTCCCGGTTCACCGCCGAGTAGAATAACAGAGCCCGGAACCAATCCGCCGCCGGTTACTCTTTGCAGCTCTTTGTCGTGCAATTGAGTACGGCTGTATTGGGCCGATTGAATCTCTATTAAATTGGTAGCTTTCTTGCTGTTGGTAAGGCCTGACTTGGCTCTTTTAATCTGTTCGGCACTCACGCGTTCTTCTACAATGGTATTCCATTGATTGCAGCGATTGCACTGTCCCATCCATTGGTTGTGCTTGCTGCCACAGCTTTGACACAGAAAAACAGTAGTAGATTTTGCCACTGTTTACAGTTGAATTACTTCTCCACCGAAAGGCAAAGAATCCAAAAGTCTGATCTTCTCTATAAGTAGATCCGGTCTTAGGCTGCTTAACCAATCTGCAGAGTCTTCAGCTAAAACGAGGCTGTTCACAGAGTGAAGAGAGGCAATGACATTGGCAAATGAGCGACTGCCCTTTGCGGCAACCACCAGAATGGCAGCCTGATCAGCTGCTGCATTTATGGCTTCAACCAACTCTGAAGTAATGGCCTGCTCCGAAACCAGAACAGCAGCCACCCTATAGTTGTAAAAGCCCCATATGTTTCGCCTCTTTTCTATGTCGGAAGGACTTATAATCTTAGATTGAATAATTTCAGAGAAGGTCATTAGACTAGCAGGCTTTTGCGTTTTCGATAATAAATATACAGCATGGCAATTACCCCAGTAATGATGGCCATTACAGATTGACCGCTGTGCACAAGGGTGGCAAAGCTCAATCCAACCGTATCGGAAATACCCAATAAACCCAGGCTCAGTACAACCAAGTAATGATACGCCCCCACACCACCCGGTACAGGAACCACCATCCCCATTCCTGCCGCAACCATAACAAATAGCATATTGGCCGCACTTAGGTCTTGTGTTTCTGGAATGGCAAAAATGACCACATAGACCATTAAGTAGTACATAATCCAAATGAAAAGGGTGTGGAGTAGGAAGGCTAACTTTTTCTTCATTCTAAAGACCGCTTGAAATCCTTCCCAAACGCCTGCTAGAAAAGAACGAATTTTTGAGTAGATAGGTAAGCGAGTTAATCGGTTTCGGAAGAGGTAGAGGAAAAAGAAGAATGCCAATCCGGCCAACAAAACAAAGAAGACGGGCGACTCAAAGAAAGAAGTCTCGCTCGTAGAAGTGCCTCCCGTTGCAGTAGAAAAAAAGGCGGTAAAACTAGAGTAGGAGGTGAGTAAAGCACCGGACACAAAGCTTATAAGCATAATAAAATCAAGGGTTCTTTCCACTATTACGGTTCCGAATAGTTTGGAAACAGGAATCTCTTCCAACTTATTCAAAGAAGTACAACGGGCTACCTCTCCCGCCCTAGGAACGGCCATATTTGCAAAATATCCAATGGCAACAGAGTGGATGGAGGCCCATGGCTTGGGCTTGTAGTTCATGGTTTCCAGCAAGAGAAGCCAGCGCATACCTCTACTTATATAGGCCGCATAGCCCATGAGCATAGAGAGAAGAACAAAGCGATAATCGGCATGCCGCAGTGATTCCCAAAGTTCGGCTGGATCGGTTTTTCTAAAAGCCAACCACAACAACAGCATGGCCAAACCTACAAACAGTAGGTATTTGAGAATAGTAGAGGTTTTAGAAGCCACCTAGTGAAGCGAATTGTTGGTCTCGTTGGGGAAAATAACCGTGGGTTGGAAGTTTTTGGCTTCTTCGAATTCCATGAAGGCATAGGAAATAATAATAACAATATCTCCCTTTTGAACGCGCCTAGCTGCCGGACCATTCATAGTAATTTCTCCACTTCCTCTTCCGCCCGGAATAACATAGGTTTCTAGTCTTTCGCCATTGTTTACATTCACAATGGTTACTTTTTCTCCACGTATAAGGTTAGAGGCATCCATTAAATCTTCGTCAATGGTAATGCTCCCGATATAGTGTAAATCGGCACCGGTAATGCTAACGCGGTGTATTTTCGACTTTAGTACTTCTATTTGCACGCGGCAAAAATAGGCATAACCAATACACCTTTCCATCTATACCTTTATGGCATGATTGAAATTGGCCATACGCTGGTATCTGAAGAGCTTTTTACCGAGCATTTCGTTTGTGATCTAGATTCTTGTAAGGGCGCTTGCTGCATTGAGGGCGATGCTGGCGCACCGCTGACGGAGGAAGAAACCGATATTTTAGAACAGGAGTACCCCAACTTTAAGCCTTTCTTGAGGCCGGAGGGAATGGAATATGTAGAAAAGTTAGGTACAAGCGTAATGGATTTTGATGGAGAGGCGGTTACGCCCTTGCGCGATGGGAAGGAGTGCGCCTATACTGTTTTTGAAGGTGGAAAGGCTTTGTGTGGAATCGAAAAGGCTTGGAAGGCAGGCGCCACTTCTTTCCGCAAACCGTTGAGCTGCCATTTGTACCCCATACGCACGAAGGAGTATGTATCTTTTGAAGCCATGAACTACGATAGGTGGGAGGTGTGCTCGCCCGCTTGCGCCCTCGGAAATGAACTCAAAGTGCCAGTATATGCCTTCTTAAAAGAGGCGCTTATTCGAAAGTATGGCAACGATTGGTTTCAAGAACTCCATCAGGCCTTTTTACTTTACAAAAAGACCTACTAAGGGGTATTGGTTATCCACAATTTGTGTGAATTAGTATTTCCCCTAGCCTGTGTTAAGGGCTTGTGAAATCCATGGCTGTACCAATTTGAGCCCCCAGAGCCTTTGAAAAAAAAGCGTGTTAATAAATGACTGCCTTTGTGCAAAAAGAACCCTTGGCTAAGAACGAATGATTGACAAAATTTGTTGGTGTAGTGTAGTAGGGATTGGAGCCCACCTTTGGGAGGTACAGATTTCAAGATAAAATAAACGGCTGATATTCATTGATGTGTGATCTTTTTATTGGGGTCACAAAGGCAATCTTGTCGCCATTAACAAATAGATAATTAGAGCATATGCATACAGAACCCATCTTAAGCGAGAACAAAAATCGATTTGTACTTTTTCCTATCGAACACCACGATATTTGGGATTGGTATAAAAAACAAGAGGCGAGTTTTTGGACTGCGGAAGAGATAGATCTCCAACAGGATACCACCGATTGGGAGAACAAGTTAAACGAAGATGAGAAGTACTTCATCAAGCACATCTTGGCCTTTTTTGCGGCGAGTGATGGCATTGTGAACGAAAACTTGGCGGAGAACTTTGTAAACGAGGTGCAGTATACCGAAGCGAAGTTCTTCTATGGTTTCCAAATAATGATGGAAAACATACATTCAGAAACCTACTCTCTCCTCATCGATTCCTATATCAAGGATCCGGCAGACAGAGATCGCCTTTTTAATGCCCTTGAAAACTTCCCTGCCATTCAGAAAAAAGCCGACTGGGCTCTTCGTTGGATTGACTCTCCTTCGTTTGCAGAAAGGCTTATTGCTTTCGCGGCGGTGGAAGGCATCTTCTTCAGTGGTTCTTTCTGCTCTATCTTTTGGTTGAAGAAAAGAGGCCTTATGCCCGGCTTGACTTTTTCGAACGAGCTTATCAGCCGAGACGAGGCCCTGCATTGCGACTTTGCCTGTCACTTGCACAATGAGCATTTGGTGAATAAGGTGCCCAAAGAACGCATCCTGCAAATCATTACAGAAGCACTCGATATAGAGAGAGAGTTTATAACCGAGTCGCTTCCTGTGAAGCTTATCGGAATGAATTCAGACCTTATGATTCAGTACCTAGAGTTTGTTGCCGATCGATTGTTGGTAGAATTGAATTGCGAGAAGCACTATAATTCTACTAATCCGTTTGATTTTATGGAGATGATCTCTCTCCAACGCAAAACCAACTTCTTCGAGGGGCGTGTGGCCGAGTACCGCAAGGCTTCAGTGAAGACTTCTACCGATGTGGTAGATACCGAGATTTTTGATTTCAACGCAGATTTTTAAGCAGTAAATAGAAAGAATATGTCAATGCACGTTATTAAGCGCGACGGTAGAAAAGAGGCCGTAAAATTCGATAAGATTACCGCTCGCATACAGAAGCTTTGCTATGGTTTAAGCGAAATGGTAGATCCTACCGCCGTGGCCATGAAGGTGATTGAGGGCATCTATTCTGGGGTTACTACCTCTGAACTAGATAGCCTGGCAGCGGAGGTTTCGGCTTCGCTCACTACCCGCCACCCAGATTATGCTCAGTTGGCGGCCCGCATCGCGGTATCCAATCTGCACAAGAACACTGAGAAGTCTTTCTCTGAAACCATGCGTGCTTTGCAGCAGTATGTTAATCCCAAAACTGATTTACACTCTCCGCTTATTGCAGACGATGTAATGGAGGTGATTGAGGCCAATGCGCCTTTGTTGGATAGCACCATTATTTACGATAGAGATTTCGGATACGATTATTTCGGATTTAAAACCCTAGAGCGCTCTTACCTCTTGCGCATGAACGGCAAGATTGCCGAGCGTCCGCAGCAGATGCTTATGCGTGTGGCCATTGGAATTCACAAAGACGATATTGAAGGCGCCATTGAGACCTACGACCTCATGTCTAAGCGCTACTTTACACATGCCACGCCTACGCTCTTCAACGCTGGAACGCCCAAGCCACAAATGTCGAGCTGCTTCTTGATTACTATGAAAGACGACAGCATTGATGGCATCTACGATACACTTAAGCAGTGTTCGAAGATTTCTCAGTCGGCGGGCGGAATTGGTCTGAGCATTCACAACGTACGCGCCACAGGTTCATACATCAGAGGAACCAACGGAACCTCTAATGGAATTGTTCCTATGCTTCGTGTATTCAACGATACCGCTCGCTATGTAGATCAAGGAGGAGGAAAGCGCAAGGGCAGTTTTGCCATGTATATTGAGCCTTGGCATGCCGATATCAACGACTTCTTGGATTTGAAAAAGAACCACGGCAAGGAGGAAATGCGCGCCCGCGATTTGTTTTACGCCCTTTGGATTCCAGATTTGTTTATGGAGCGCGTGCGCGACAATGGCGACTGGACCCTTATGTGTCCGAATGAGTGTCCGGGTTTGCACGACACCTATGGTGCCACTTTCAATGCCCTTTACACTAAGTATGAGGCAGAGAAAAAAGGCCGCAAGGTGATTAAAGCCCGCGACCTTTGGCTTAAGATCATGGAATCTCAGATAGAAACCGGCACTCCGTATATGTTGTATAAGGATGCGGCCAATGAAAAGAGCAATCAGAAAAACCTTGGGGTTATTCGTTCTTCGAACCTCTGCACTGAGATTATGGAATACTCTGCTCCCGATGAGGTAGCCGTGTGTAACCTAGCATCTATTGCACTTCCAATGTTTATTGAAGACGGAAAGTTTGATCACATCCGCCTCTTTGAAGTAACCAAGAAGGCAACGCGCAACCTCAATCGCATTATCGATCGCAACTACTATCCGGTTAAGGAAGCCCGCAAGTCGAATATGCGTCATCGCCCTATTGGACTGGGTGTGCAAGGATTGGCCGATGCATTTATAAAACTTCGCTATCCCTTCACTTCTCCAGAGGCGAAGCAATTGAACAAAGACATTTTTGAGACTATCTATTTCGCTGCAGTTACCGCTTCGGTAGAAGAAGCCAAAGTAGACGGACCTTACGAGACCTTCCCCGGTAGTCCGATTTCAGAAGGTAAGTTCCAGTTCGATTTATGGGGCGTAGATTCCAAGGATTTCAGTGGAAGATGGGATTGGAATGCCCTTCGCAAAGAAGTAATGGAACACGGAGTGCGCAACTCTTTGTTGTTGGCTCCTATGCCAACGGCTTCTACCTCTCAGATTCTTGGAAACAATGAGTGTTTTGAGCCCTACACATCCAACATCTACACCCGCAAGGTATTGAGCGGCGAGTTTGTGGTGGTGAACAAGCATTTGTTGCTAGATCTTGTGAATCTAGGATTGTGGAATGATGGATTGAAAAACGACATCGTTCGGAACAATGGATCGGTCCAAAACATAGACATCATCCCTCAGAACATCAAAGAACTGTACAAAACGGTTTGGGAGATGAGCATGAAGGACATTATAGACATGGCCGCCGATAGGGGAGTGTTTGTAGATCAGTCGCAGTCTATGAACCTATTTGTTGAAGCGCCCAATATGGGCAAGCTTACCAGCATGCATATGTACGCTTGGGAGGCCGGATTGAAGACAGGAATGTATTATCTGAGAACCAAGAGCGCAACAGACGCCATTAAGTTCACAGTAGAAAAGCAGTCGAAATCGCAGGTAACTCCAGTAGTGGTTGGAAGCAAAGAGGGCACAGAAGAAAGCAGTGCAGTATCGTCAGAAGCACTGAAAGCATCGGCAGCCAGCTTTGAGAAAGGAGCCGCAGAGATGAATGCCAAAACCATGGCTGAAGCCGTGCGCAAGCAGTATACCGAAGCGGAGGCTTTGGCTTGCTCCATTGACAATCCAGACGATTGCGAAGCTTGCGGTAGTTAAGAGAAAGACGTTTAGTGTACTAAAGCTTTCAAGCCCGTTTATACATGGGTTTGGAAGCTTTTTTATTTCTACCCACTCCCTTTGCCTATGGCCTTGGTTTCAAATGTGTACTGCGGAAAAAAGTCTCCTGTTCTAAGAGAGGTGAATACAGAGTAGGCAAAGATGGAAGGAATGAGGCCGACTAAACGGGCTGCAACCGACGGAGTGGTCTTGTTTGAATACTCCTGTAATTAAGCGTAAAGCATCGAAATGAGACAGTCTATTCTTTAGAGCCTATTCCATCTGCTTTATTAATTTTTCATTTCGCAAGGCGAGCCTAGTTGCATTCTGAATATTCAGAGAGTCTGCATGCAAGCTCAGCAGGATTGAATTGGAATGAACCATCGTTTTATATATTGACGTATTTAACTGAAACATGGGGGATATCTTTTCTCCTACAAAGTTGAAATTCCCATACGATAAAAACAAGCCTCTGAGTATACGGATTCAGCAATAACTACCTCATACAAAATGTTTTGC
>ERZ888423.937-NODE-937-length-27905-cov-13.690628_pt1 | contig 27905 bp, 20 predicted proteins | sample MGYA00520523_ERZ888423 | MGnify/ENA primary metagenome ERZ888423 (study PRJEB32303, sample SAMEA104408611) | aquatic metagenome | biome: Brackish water; feature: Pelagic; material: water | place: Baltic Sea | collected 2014-06-08T10:24:00 | depth 30,27 m ...
CCGGCGCGGCGGGGGTGGCCGGCGCGCCGGCATCCGGCACCGTCTGCCGCCGCAGCCCGGCGTGGCCCAGCACGACGTGGGCGACCTCGTGCGCCAGCAGCCGTTCGCCCGCAGCCGTCCCGGGCAGGGGCGCGCCTTCGCCGAGCGCGATCGAGGGGCCGACCGCAAAGGCTGTCGCGTCCACCGAGCACGCGGTCGTCTCCGCCCGCTCGCCCTGGTGCAGGCGCAGGGGCGAGAGGTCGGTGCCGAGGCGTCGCTCGAACCTCGCGCGCAGGCGGTCCGGCAAGGGCGTGCCCGGCGCCGCGGCGAGAGCGCGTGCGACGGAAGGCGGCGTGCGTGACGGGGCCGCCGCGGGCCCGGCCGCGCTGCGGCGGAGCATCGCCCCATCACCCCCACCGCCCCCGCAAGCCGGGCACGGCGCCCCCCCAGCGGCACAAGCCGCGCACTCCGGCAGCGCCGGCTCCTCGGGGGCGGTGAGGAGGTCGGCGATGCGGTCGGCTTCCCGTTCGGCCGGGTCGTGGGGGGAGCCCACCTTGAGGGGCTTGCCGGCCGGGGCCTTCTCGGCGGTGGCGAGGGAGGCCATGGGTCAGGGCCCTGACGGCGGTGGGTTGAACGCCGACAACACACTCGCCACCATGGCGGCCTGTTCGCTGGGTTTGCGGGCAGGTCTGAGCGCCTGGAGTTGCTCATAGGCGTTGCGGGCCACGGCAAGCGCCTGGCGGCGCGTCAGCAGCACGGCAAGGGCGTTCTTGGCCTGATCGCTGGCGGTTGTCCAGGCAGTGATCAGTGCGGTTTCACCGTCATCTGGTTGCCCAGCTGTGGATGAAGGATTTGTTCCACCCTTGAGACGCTCGAAGGTGTCCTTGAAGCTCTTCCAGGCAATGCCCGCCTCCGCTGCGGAGGCCAGTACCGGTCCTTCGGTTCCGTCAGCGGCCACGGTGGGTTCCTCGGCCGCGGCCTCCAGCCTCACCGCTTCGGCATAGGCGGCCTGCGCTCTCTGCAGACCCCCTTCAAGAATGCGGGCACCATTCTGGATGGCCAGCCAGGCCTCTTCAGCGGCAATGGCTTTCGCCTTGTAGTCCGCTTCTGCCGTTTTGAATGCACTCTCGGCGTTAACAAAAGCGGTCTTGATATCTGCATCTCCCAGGGCGTCTTCTGCAGCCTCGACAGCTATATTCAGATCATCCAGTGGCAACGCCGCATTGATCTTGAACTTTGGCTTGAGGCGATCCTCAAGGGCGCGTTTCAGGCTCTCGGCCAGGTTGCCGCCTGAGCCGATGGCGTCCCTCACCCGCCCCGCCACAAGCCTGCGTTCCTCCAGGGCGCGTGTCAGCTGCGATGTGCGTTCCCAGAGTTTGCCCTTCTCCTGGATCTCGGCCTTGGCGGTGGCGAGGTCGCGGATGGCCTTCTGGGCGATGGCCACCTCGCTGGCGGCCACGGCGCCGCTGGCCTTGGCTTGATCGGCCGCTCGCTGCAGCTCGGCGATCTGCTGGTCGATGGCAAACACCTCGTCGTCGAGGGGCCAGACGAGAGGGGTGGGAGGGGGAGGAGTCACGGTCATGGTGTGCTGGGGGTGAAGGAAACAAACAACGCGGGATCGGGCATCGGCGTGCCGCCCTTGGCGTATTCGCGCCGCACCGCCTCCCAGATCAGCTGGCGGTTGATCGATTCGCCGGTCGCCGCGGCGCCGTAGGCGGCGGTGAGGGCGGCGTTGCGGATCTCGCCGCCGCTGAGGTCGAACAGGCGCGCCAGTTCGGCCGGCTCCACATCGCCGCTCAGCTGGTCGCGGGGCAGGTGCAGCTGCCAGATCGCCCGCCGCTCGGCGATACCCGGCCGGCGGAAGGCCACCAGCTGATCGAAGCGCCGCAGGAAGGCCTCATCCATGCCCTGCAGCAGGTTGGTGGAGAGCAGCGCCAGGCCCTCGAACGCCTCCAGCCGCTGCAGCAGGTAGTTCACCTCGATGTTGGCGTAGCGGTCGTGGGCGTCCTGCACACCCGTGCGCTTGCCGAACAACGCATCGGCCTCATCGAAGAACAGCAGCGCCGCGAAGCCCTCGGCCGCATCAAACACCTGGGAGAGATTCTTTTCGGTTTCGCCGATGTATTTAGACACCACCAGCGACAAATCCACCGACAGCAGCGGCAGCCGCAGCCGGCAGGCGATCGCGTCGGCGGCCAGGGTCTTGCCCGTGCCCGAGGGGCCATGCAGCAGGCCCACCACGCCGTTGCCGCGCTCGCCAGCGCCCAGGCCCCAGCGCACCTGCACCCGCACCCGCTGCCGCACCCGCCGCACCAGCTCCTCCAGTTCCTCGCTGGTATCGGGCGCCAGCACCAGCTCCTGCCAGCCCACCTCGGGCACGCGCCGCTGGGCCAAGCCCGCCGCCCGTGGCGGCACCTGATCCCGCAGGCGATCGAGGGCTGCCTCCAGCCGCTGCCGCCCGGCTCCAGAGCCCGCCCCCGCATCCGCGCCGCCGCCCAGCCCCGCCGCCAGCGCCGGCACCTGGGCCGGGCTCAGCCAGGTGCGGCCCGCCAGCTCATCGGCCTCCGCCTCCTCCAGCGCCAGCGCCTGCCGCCAGGCCGCCGCCAGCTCCCCGGGATCACTGCCGCCCAGCTCCAGGCGGTTCAACACCCCGTCGCCGCCGCTGAGGTGGGCCGTAGCCGGCGCCACCAGCACCGGCAAACGGGTGGCGGCCGCCCGCAACGTCGCAGTTGGGGCCGGCACCGTGGTGGCCTCGCTGCGCAGCGCCACCAGCCGGCCGCTGGCCACCCCCGCCAGCCAGGCCGCCGTCCAGGGCGGAGGCGCCGCCGCCTCCTGGGCCGGAGGCTCCAGCAGCAGGGCTCCCGCCGCTCCAGCGGCCAGGGCCAGCACCGTTTCCACCGCCGCGGCGCTGCCCACCAGATGGAGCGTGCCGCGCGCGGTGAGATCCAGCAGGCGCTGGGCCTGGGCCAACCGCTGGGCCGATGCGCCGTTGACACTGGCGATCGGCAGCACGCGGCTGCTCCAGCCGTCTTCCAGTTCAGCCGCATGGGCCCCATCCAGCCCCGCCAGCAAGGTGGCGCTGGGGTCCAGGCGCGTTTCCAGCGCCACTGTAGCTCCGGCCGCCAGGCGCAGCAGGCCGAGCCGCCACAGCGGCGAGAGGCGCAACGCCCGCCGTATGTCCGAGGGATCACCGCTCTCGCCCAGCAGCAGCTTCAAGGCGACGCCCAGCCGCAACCGCCGCTCCTGGCTTCCCTGCAGGCCCGCCACCGCCAGGGCGGCGTCTTCCTCCAGGCAGGGCAGGCAGGCCAGAGCCAGTAGCTCCAGATCAAAGGGCGAAAGCTGGCTGGCCGCCGCGATGCGCGCCAGGGGGCTGGCGCTGGGTTCGGCCTCCAGGGCGGCGTAGAGCTCGTCGCTCCCGGCGGCGATGGCCTGGGCCAGCAGCAGCGGATCCAGGGGGTCCGGCTCCGGCGGCTGGCCCTCCAGCAGGGGAGCACCCAGGCGCCGCAGGCCGGCGTTGGTGGGCAGGCGCAGCAGCAGCCGCCCCGCCGCCAGGGCCAGCCACAGCGCCAGCAGTTCGCTGTTGCTCATGGCCCCTCCTCCGCTCTGGGCTGCGGCGCGGCGTCGTAGTGGAAGCGCACCAGCCGCCGCAGGGCCGGCTGCCAGCCGGGATCCAGATCCCAGCCCTCCCGCCGCAGGGCCCCATCCACACTCGCCAACGGCCAGCGCAGGCTGATCTCCCAGCCATCCCACACCAGCAGGCCCGGCCGCCAGAGCAGGGCCGCCAGCTGGTGGCCATCCCGATCCGACAGGGGCGGCGAGGCGCCATGGCGGGGGCCGTACACCTGGCGCAGGGCGCCGGGGGCAAAGCGGATGCCCTCGGGGATGGCGGCGATCAGCGTCTCCAGCTGGCGCTCGGCCGCCGCGGGGTCCTGGAGTGTTGCCTCCTGCAGCAAGTCCGGCCAGGTCCGGTCTGGTGCCAGCAAAGCCAGCAGCGGACGCTCCCGTTGCAGCGCCGCCGCCCGTTCGCCGGGGCCGAGGGGGGCCAGCAGGCGCTGCAGGGCCAGCAGGGCGAGGTCGCCGAGGTCGGTGGCCTGCGGGCGGTTGAGCAGAAGGAGCAGGCCGCCGGCGTGGATCCAGGCGCTCTGAGGAGCCTGGTTGTCTGCTGGGAGGGTGGCGTTCGGAGCGTCCGCCGCTGGCGGCACCGCTGGAGGGTCTGGGGAGCTGGGCGTCAATGGTGGAACGGGTTCGGCGCTGGCGATCTCCGCGGGCTGCTCGCCTTCGCCTGTTGAGGAGCCTGGTGGAACCGGGAGACGGAGATCGGTGGATGTCGGGGCGTCTGGGCTGCCTGGATTGACGGCGGTCATCGGCCCGGCAGGCCCCTGCTGAACCTCCAGGCGCTCCGCCAGCGCCAGCAGGGTGGGTGGGCTGAGCAGCGCCAGCGACGGTTGCTGATGCAGCAGCAGCGCCAGCCGCCAGGGGGCCAGGCGCGCAGCCGACGCGCCATCGCCACTCCCTAGCTGCGGATGGGCACGCAGGCGCTCCAGGCTGGTGGCGAGCAACGCCATCAGGGGCGTGCCCTCCTCCGGCAGAGCGAACGCGCCCCCCGGCCGCTGCGACATCCGCCCCGCCAGAGCGTGGCCGATCTGCCGCGCCTCGGGCTCGAGCAGCAGCTCGCCGAAGCCCACGCCTGTGGCCGGAAGCTCCGCCAACCGGGTCAACAGGGCGGCCGCCCGGGCCGGCTGGCGCTCCAGCCAGCGGCGCAGGATCGCCACCGGCGCCAGATCCAGCCGCTCACCGCGACCATCCAGCAATCGCTCCGTCCACCAGGCGGGTTGGCCCTGGCGCAGCAACTGGCCCAGGTGGGCCGCCTCCGCTGCCCAGGCATCGGCGAACACCACGGCGTCCTCCTGGCTGTCCGTCGCCGGGTGAGCCGCCGCGATCGCCTGCAGCAGGGCCCGCTCCAGCGCCTGGGCCCAGGCCTGCAGCAACGCACCATCGTCGGCACCCTCCGCGATCCTCAGCCGCAGATCCAACCGCCGCACCGCCACCAGCGCCTCCGGCGGCAGCCCGGCCCGCGAGAGGACGCGCTCCGCCACGCCGCCCAGGGCGGCCGGCAGAGACCTTTGGCTGAGATCCCGTAGCCAGGAGGAATTCAGCCCCTCTTCCCCGCCGTCCGCGGGCAGTTGCAGGCGGGTGTTCAGCCGGGCGATGCGCAGGGCGGCGGTCATCGTTCAACCTCCCCGCGGCTGCCGCAGCGGCCGCAGTACATCCAGCCGATTGCCGCTCACCCGCAACAGGGTTTCAGCGTTGGTCAGATTGCTCAGCAGGGTGTTGTCGCGCTCCGCCACTGGTTTGGCCTCCTCCTGCTTCTTGAGGTGTTCGAGCACCGCCTCCGGCTTCTGGCCTGCCGCCACCTCGGCTTCCACCTTGGCTACCAACGCCGCCGGCACGCCATCGGCAAGGGCGGAGGAGGCCTCCAGGGCGGCCTGGCGGTCGTTGAGGAAGGCCTTGGTGATCGCGTCCACATTGCCGGCGCCGCCCAGCACCTTGGCGGCGTCCTCGGGGCTGCGGGCCAGCACATCCGCCACTGTGAGCGAGGCGACCAGCGCGGTATCGGGCAAGCGGCTGCCCTCGGGCAGATCCCGAACCAGGTCTTTGATCGGCCGCTCCTCCAGCCACTGGCGCGCCCCGGCATAAAGCACCCGTTCGGTGCGACTGCCAAAGCTGGCTGCAGGCTGCAGATCGAGGCCATCGGCCACCTTGGGGCCGACAACAGGCCCCGTCGCTGTCCCGAGCTGCTGCACCAGTTCGAGCGTCAGCTCAGCGGGCTGCACCGCCGCCAGCAGCTGCAACACCTGGGCCTCGGGGTATTCCGCCGCCCAGGCGTCCACCACCTGCGCCAGGGCCAAGGTCTGGCGTTGCTTCAGCGGACCGATCGATGCCGGCAGATCGCGGCTGACCTTCTCGACCTGATCCAGAAGCGCCTGGCTGCGATTTGCCTGGAACAGATTCGGCGCAACTCTGTAGAACGTTTGACCCACGAGCCGTCTCACTACTGGGTGCTGAAGAACATCTTTAATGAGTTGTTGGTCGTTCTCGCAGAGAGATTGTAATGCCTCCCTGTACTTATCAGTGTCGACGTCAGGTGTCATGGCGTATTCAGAATCGGATCTGGCGAAGCTGCTGTTCGGGGGTCCCGCCATTGCCCGCCTTTCATAGATGGAGGAGCCTTTCTGCTCGCGTGCGATCACAAGCAAGCTGACTATCGCCTGCAGAAGTTCCACCATCTTGAACACCAGATCGAGGAGCATCTGGCGCTGTTTCACATACACCACATGGCTTCGCGGAAGCACATCCACACAGCGCCGTTGGGGCAGGTCGGCCAGCATCGCCGCGCCCGCATCCGGCACGACCGGCAGTCCCCAGGCCCAGGCCTGCTCTGCAGCATCATCACGGAAGACCCCAAGCAGAGGATGGCGCCTGGAGATGCCCTGCAGCGGCACCACCAGCTTCACAACCTCGGCGCGCCGGTTCACCAGGGCGTCGATATTCAGTCCGTTGCTGCGCAGCGTGTCGCCAAGCTCTGCCAGGAATAGGAGCGCTTTGTTGCTGCCTTTCAAATACGATGCCATGCCGATGGTGCCAGCCTCACTCAGGAGGCTGAGATCTTCTTGCCGGTCCCGCCTCTCCAACTGCAGGGGATCCTTGTTGATCACATTGGCCAGATCCTCCAATATGTCGTCGTCGTGGAGGGCGACAACGCCATAGGCAACCACGTTGGTTCCGGCGAAATAAGCCTTTGCCTGGCGCAGTGCACTCTCCACCATGGCGGTGCGTGTCGCGAGTGGGGAGAGCCCTAGGCCTGTAGAAACTAAAGCGGGGGTGAAACAGGCTCGATAGAGCTTAGCCCCCTTGCCAGTTAGGCTAACCGATCGGATTAAATCCGCATTGGAGAAGACTGTCTGCCTGCCGCTTGCCTGGTTCAATTGCTTTCTGTCGATCTCTTGACCGCTTTCGTTTCGAAACAAAAGTTCCAGGGGGTCATCGGCCAAATCAACTTCCAGGGTGGCAAATCTGGCATCAAAGAGAAGCGTGAGCAAGATTGTATTTTGATTGATGACGTGCCACTGGGAATCGGGTGAATCGCCGTCGCTGGCGATCAGGATGGGGCTTGTATCGGATTGTGCAATGATGATGCCATTGCTGCTGTATTGAGTGCCAATGGTTGTAGTTCCTGCTTGAAATGAAAACTCCATACATACATATTTACCGGGTTTCTCTTCGTCCTCGATCGCCCGTTCAGCTTGCACCGGCAAAAATCCGATTGGCGGAATGTGGCGGAAGCCACGGGCATGAAGATTGGCGCGCGATTTGTTGTCGCCCCCCATCGGCCGCACCGCCAAGCTCTCCTGCAACATCGTCTGAAACTGGTGGATCCGCGCCCAGGCCGCCGCCCGTGGCGGAGCGCCGAAGCGGATGCGGTGCCAGTCCTCCCCGGGGGTGGCGGTGATCAGCCGCCGCGGAATCCAGGAATCGAGGTATAGCGCTGTGCCGTCTTCACCCAAATGCACCAGCGCAAGAGGGATCGCCATCCCCTCGTGGCGCCCGGGGCCGCTGTCGCGGCTGAAGCTGCCGTCCACCGGGAAATCTGGATCCCAGCGCTTCCAGAGCGGATGCTCGAACACATCGAAGTAATAGGCCGACAGGGTGCCCCTCAGTGCCCACACATCCGGGATGTTGTTCAGCAGCGGCGTATCCACAGGGAAGCGCACCAGCGACAACCCGAAGCTGCCCTGCCACACATCGGCCTCGCAGGGGGCGCTGCGACGGCCACCGCAGACATCACCCGTCACCTTCGCCTTGCCTTCCGGCAGTTCGCCGGCTTCGATCACCAGTAAGTAGGGCCCACTGGGTAGGGCGGCGCTGCCGCCGCTGCGGCCGCCCGGGTCCGGCGCCAGGCACACACAGGGCGTGAACTCCCGCCCGCCGCCCACCACCCGCCGCGGCGTCTTCAGCGACACGCCGATCAGCTCGGCCAGGGTGAACGAGAAGTCCTGGCTCACCAGGATCGGCCGGCCCACGCCATCAAAGGCCAGGCCGCGACGCAGGGTGAACTCTTCCAAACCTTCCTTGCCATCCACCCCCAGACCCCAGGCGATGCCGGGCATCAGGGCATGGGCGTTGAGGCGGGAGCGGTGGTCGAAATACACGTCCTGCCGCGACAGCGCCTCGGCGGTGAGGTAGCGGCCGTTGAACCAGTTGGTGCGGCGCAGGTTGTTGCGATCGCGCGCGTCGCCCACCGGCGCTGCGGGGAAGCCGGGCTCTAAACCCTTCGACGGGGAAGTGGCATCGAGGTAGCCGTGGAGCCAGAACCTGTCCGCGACGTTGATCTTCTTGTCATTGGCGAGCTGGAAAGCGAGGTTTAAAAATCGCTGCGCATTTTTATCGGTGAAGTTGCTGTTCATGGGACCTCCGGCTCACGTTGGGGGAGTGTGTACGTACCAAACAGATAGGCATCGCGGCCGCTGGCGGGCGGCACGATCTCGCCGGCGACACCTGCGAGGGGGCGGAGCGTGTTACTGAGCAGGGCGGCGGGGCCCGTACCTTTCACCGACACCTGGAAGAAGGTGCTAGCAGTCCAGGCCGGTTTGAGCTTCAAGCGGATCGCCGCAGGTTCTGTGGCGCTGGACTCAGTCCACTCGAAACGCGACACGGCGCTCGTCGAGTAGGCCACCTCCAGCCACGTGCCGTTCTCCGCGTCCCATAACAGAAGCTGCACCGCCCGCTTCAGGGCCGCGGTGGTTGCCTCCGGATCGTCGTGTTTCACCAGCACCCCCTCGCTCAGATGGATCTCGATCACCATCTCCTCTGCCTCTGCCTCTGCCTCTGCCTCTGCCTCTGCCTCTGCCTCTGCGCTCTCGCTGACTGCCATCTCCTCACCAACAATCGCGGTTGCGGTCACCCCCAAGACCTGAAACGGAGCGGCTGCGCTTGAAGGCCCCTCCAATCGGATGCCCAGGGCCAGATCCGCCAGAGCCTGCACGGCCGGCAGCACCGCTCGCACGTCGTTGTTGGGGTTGCCAGCCGGTGTGGAGGGCGGTCTCAGCCGCACGGGTTGCAAGAGTCGTGATCCTTCCCCACTAGCCGCGCCGTTCGCCTCCAGATCCAGCGTCGCCAGCAGCAGGCCCGCGTCGTCGTCGGCGCTCCACAAGCGCTCCAGGGGCTCCAGGGGCGCGGGCATTGGCGCATCGTTGAGAGCATGGCGCAGCAACCGCTGGCGTGGTTCCGCTGGCAGGGGGCGGCGCGTGATGTCGCGCACCGTGGCGTAGGGATCCGGCGGCGCTTCGGCCTCCAGGCAAAGCCGGAAGCTGTCCCGCAGGCGCGAGGCGGCCAGGCCGTCGTAGTCGTCGCTGCAGGGCAAGGGGATCACCGGCACCTCGTCGCTGAGGCAGGCCTCGTAGCGCAGCACCACGTAGGCGCGGCGTTGCGGCCCCTCGGCGTTCTCGGGATCGGTGGAGGACAGCTGCGCCCAGAAGCTCGCCTCCAGCGCCGCCAGATCCAGGCAAAGGAGCTGGGGCACCCAGATCTCGCGGCCGAGCGGATCGATCGCCATCCCCGGCTCGCAGATCAGATGGTCCCCCCCCTCCGGGCGCGGCTCCTTGCGGCGGATCGCCAGGCCCCAAACCGTGCCCACGCCATGCAGCAAGGCGTTGTGCAAGCGCCGTCGCAACACGAAGTAGCGCTGCTCCGCCTCGAAATCCTCGGCGCTCAGGCACTGGCCGTAGTGAAAGCGCAGGCGGCTGAGGGGATCGCCCGGTGTGGCGGGGTCGCTGTCGCTCACGGGTTGAAAGAGCGGATCGCTCGGTTCGCGGCTGAGGGTCTGGGTCATGGCTGGCGGGGTCGCATCGGCAGAAAGGGCATCACGGCCATGTCCGGGCCGCAGGGGTGGCTGCTGGGGGCGCCGCCGAGGGGATCGCTGCCGCCCCCCAGCAACGCCTGGCCGAGCACCGGCGGCGACGCCCGCGGCGCCAGGCCAAGCCGGTGCACACCCACCAGCACGCCCCGCTCCAGGCAAGTGCCGGCCTCCAGCCAGCAGAGCTCATGCAAGGTGTGGGCGGGCTTGTGCAGCTCCAGCGCCTGCTCCAGCACCGACTCCAGCCCCGTGCTGCGGCACTGGGGGATCAGCACCGTGAAGCGATGGGCCCGCTGGCGGAACCAGGCCCGCAGCGGATCGCTGGCCACCGGACTGGGCGGTTCCGCGCTCGGGCAGGGGACGCGGCCGGCGCTGCGCTCACTGGCGCGATAGGCCAGCAGAACGCCGTGGCCCAGCGCCAGCCGCTGCTCGTCGTCCCCGCGGGCGCCGATCGCCAGCGGATCCATGGCCAGGGGATCGCCGCCCAGCGCGCCTTCGCGCCCCCCCAGCTCCAGGGCTGGACCCAGCACGGCTGCCTCCCCCACGAAGGCGGCGCGGCGGCGCCGCAGCTGGAAGCTCTCCAGCAGCACCACCTCGCCCTCCGCCAGGATCGACAGCAGCCGCTCCAATCCCGGCTTGGTGCCGCGCTGGCGGTAGAGCGCAGCGATCTCCGCCAGCAGCTGGCGGCGTACCCGCAGGGGCACCAGGTCGTGATACGAGAGCGCCAGGAAGCCCTCCAACCAGGGCAGCGCTTCGGCCGGCGTCAGCGCCGGCAGGAACAGCCGCAGCAGGGCTTCGGCCCGGTGATCAAGCTCGCTGATCGGACCCTCGAACAGCGCCAGCAGCCGCTCGCTGAGCGCCGCGCCCTCCGGCTCCGAGCGCCAGAAGGCGGGCAGCCGCTCCAGCAGGGCCGGCCGCGGTTGGCTCACCCGCAGGGCGTACACCACCGGGCTGCGGCGGCCATCCCCCTCCAGGTGCAGCCGCAGCCACAGGTAGCGGCCCGGCGGCGTGCTCACCAGCCACTCCAGAGTTTCCAAACCGCGTTGGCCGGGTTGCGGCAGCTGCAGCGGTTGATCGATCAGCGGCGGGCGCCGATCGGCCACGGCGAGGCGCTGCCAGCCCTCCTGGTCGTCGGCGCTGCGGGAGGCCAGCGGCGGCCAGGGATCGTCGATCGGGGGTGGGGGCGGCGCCGGCGCGACATCTCCCACCAGGTCTTCGGGTTTGCGGGCACCTCGACGCGCCTGCCAGGGGGGCAGGTCGTCGCCGCTGCGGGCCTCCACCCACAGCCTTGTGCGCGGCGGCAGGCACACATCCACAAACAAGCGGTGCCAGTGGCAGGCATACGTGCCCGAATCCAGGGCCCAGGTTTCAATCCGACCGGTCTCTCGCAGCAGGGGCTCCTTGGCCAGCAGGGCCCTGGCCCCAAACGTGGTGGAAGCCCACACCGCATCGCCATCGCGCCAGAGGGCACGACCATCGAAGCCGCGCACGCTGAAATTCCCTTCCCCTTCCAAACCCGTGGGGCGAATCTGCAGTCGCTGGAACGGTGTTGAGCGGCTGTCGCCCGGCAACCAGGGCGGTTCGCTCACCAGCACGCTCTCCGGGCCATCGATCAGCAGATGGCCCGGCCGGCGCAGGGTGGGCGCCAGCCAGTGGCGCCGGCGCCGCCCATCCCACACCACCAGCCCATAGCGCTCGCCCCGGCGGATCAGGGCTGCGGCCCAGCTGAACGCGGGATCGGCCGCCAGATCGATCAGGTCCGGCAGCTCCTCGGGCACCAAGGGTGCGGGATCAGGCGGCAGGGTGAGCCGCAGGCCGCGCCATTCCCCCTGCCACGGCCGGAACAGCAGCGCCGGGCCCGCCGCACCCCCCTCGCCCTGATCCGCCACCACCAGCCCCAGGGCCGTGCAGCCGAACCGCCGCGGCCGGCAGCCCGGCGGCAGGGGCACGCTGGCCACCACCCGGCCACTGACACCGAGGCGTCGCAGGGCGCCCGCCGGCCGATCCAGCAGCCAGAGCCCATCCCAGGGATCGAGGGCCAGGCCGGCGGGCCGCTCGGGGGGCATGGTGGTGGCCGGCTGGAACAGGGGTTGGTTCGTCGGCGGCCGCGGCGGCGCCTCGGCCAGAGGCCGCCAACCCTCCGCCTCCAGGGCGAACAAGCCCCGTTCGGGATCGAGCAGCAGCACCTGGCGCTCCTCGCAGTCGGCCGGCCCGCAGGGCAGGAGCACGGCGGCACCCCGCTGCGCTTCCCAGGCCTTGCGCCAGGCCGCGTCATCCCCAGTCGATGGGCCAGCCTCCGCTTCAGCGCCCTCCCCGCGAGAGGGTGGCGCCGCCGCTGCCAGCCGCACCCCCGCCGGAGCCCCGTCGATGCGGGTGCCCTGGTGGTCGCAGTGCTCCCACATCGGCCGGCCGCAGAGGTGAGCAAACGGGAGGGCCATCAGCACACCTCCCGGATCACCGGCACCGGAATGCCAATGGGTGCAGTGCCAGGCGTCGCGCTGTCCTCGTCGTCGTCGAACGGGGGCAGCTCCAGCGGCGTGGCCTCGGGATCGCCGCCGGTGGGGGTCACCACCACCCGCACCTGGCGCAGGCTGGGCAATTGCCAGGCCGAAAGCGAAACCCGCTGCACCACCGTGGTGGAGGCCACCCGGCCGAGGGCATCCACCTCGCGGGCGCTGATCAGCACGCCATTCACCAGCCGCACCCCCTGCACCCGCAGCACCGCCGCCTCCAGATCCCGCTCGCCCACATCCCGCCCGAAGGGCCAACCCTGGCCATCGGGGCCGAAAGGCGGCAGTGGGGCCAGCAGCTGCCGCAGGGCCAGCTCCACCTGGTTGCGCAGGGTGTCCTCCCCCACATCCGCATCCGCCTCCACAGACACCGCCACCGAGAGGCGCACGTAGGTGGGGGGGGTGATGTACAGCTCGGTGGTCACCAGCCGGCGTGGCTCCAGCCAGGCGCACACCCGTTGCAGTTGATCCCGATCGGGCTCCGGTTCATCGGGATGGAGCGGGTCGTAGGCCGGGATCACGATCAGGGTCACGACGCCGGGGATCTCGTCGAGGCGCTGGTGGGGCAGGTGGCGCGGCAGGCAGTGGGCCCGGCCGATGCCGGCGCTGGGAGTTTCCAGGGCCAGATCGGCGAAGTCGTCTCTCCCCACCGCCCGGTCGTTGTGGCGCAGCAGCCTGGGCAACCGCTGGCCGGCGGCTTCGGCGGTTTCCGTATCGCTTCCGCCCTCGGCCGCCAGGGGATTGCTCACCTTCAGGTTGGCCGCCAGCACCTCGCTGCTGGCTCGCTCGATGCGGTTGATGCGCCCCGCGCCCAAGTTGCCGGCGACGCCCCCGCCGTGGCGGTAGTCGAAGCAGCGGATCGCTTCGCCCGGGAGAGGCATGCGACCGCGCAGGCCATCGCCGAAGCGGATCGCGCCGCTCTCCGGATCAAGCCGATACACGGCTTGTTCGGGTTGGGCCTCGATCAGGTCGTCGATCGGCTGCCAGGTCTGCCAGGCCAATACGCCGCTGGCATCGGCCGGGGCGGCCACCTGGATCGTCACGCTTCCCGGCAGCACGGGGCGGCGCGAGAGCTGCAGCACCTGGCCAGGCCGGCCTTCGCCGTAGCCGAGCAACTCCGGTGTGTCGAGGCTGATCGCCTGCTCCACCGGCACCACATTCACGTCCAGCCAGCGCACCTTCAGGGGCGGATGGCTGGGGTCGCGCCTGCGCACCCGGATCCAGGCGAGCAGCCGCTCGCCATCCCGCTCGTTCGGCAGAGCTGGCGGCAATTCGCCGATCCCGAGCAGATCCGGATCAGGGGGGCTGAAGCTCTCGGCGGTCCAGGTGCCGAGGCCAGGATCGCCGCTGGCGCTGCTGGCCGGCAGGCGCAGGCGCAGGCAGCCACTTCGGCGGAAGCCATCGCTGCCATCGTGCACTACCTCCAGGGGCGCGTAGAGCGCCCGGGTCACCTTGGCCTCCCTGCCCCGGAAACGGCCGGTGGAGATCTGCCACTCCAGGGGCCAGCGCTCGGGCGCTGCTCCGGCATCGGCGCAGCGGTGGTGGTCGGTGGAGCCGCAGAGAGCAGCGTCGACTCGCACGCCCAGATTGAGCACCTGGGCGGCGATCTCCTGCCGCAGTCTGGGCAGCGTGCTGGTTTTCAGCAAGGGCTGCGGAGCCAGCAAGGCCAGCCACAACCAGCCATCCACGCTCTGGTAGGTGCTGATCGGTGGCGGCAGCAAACCCTCCTCCACCGGCGGCAGGGGGAGCGGCTCGTAGGCATCGGCCACGCTCAGCGAAAGCCGATTTGCTGGGGCGGTTCCTGCTTCATCTGGCAGGTCAGGCTGAAGATGGGCCGTGAGCAGCGCGGCCAGATCGTCAAGAGCCGCGGGGTCGGGCGTCTGGCTGCCGGTTGGATTGAAGGGGGCCTTGATCCAGGTCTGCAGCTCCAGCGGCAGCACGCTGATCTCCTCGCTGGCTTCAAAGGCCACCGGGCCTGCCGCTACCCGCAGACGCGGCTGAAACGGGCTCCAGGGCACCGTGATCGTTTTGGTCTCGCCGCGGGCCAGGGACAGCCGCACCATCGCGCCAGCTGCCTTAGCGGGCCGCGGCGCAATCCCCAGCAATTCCAGAAACGCCAGCCGCGCCGCTTCCGGCACCCGGTTGAAGCGCTCCAGCAGGGTTTCGCCCATGTCGGCGAACAGCTCGAGCAGGGCGATGCCAGGGTCGGCGGCGTTGTGATCGGTCCACTCCGGCACATGCACCGGAATGCGGCGAATGAGCTCATCCCGCAGGTCGTCGTAGCGGCGGTCATCCAGCCGGGGCGGCCTCAGGCTCATGGCGCTCCCTCCTGCAGATAGAACGGGAAGACGAGATTGCGGGGGCCGGGCAGGGCCTTGATCTCGTAGTGAATGGCAATCAGCAGCACGGTGGGCTGCCGGGGCTCGCTGGAGATCACCACCTCCAGCAGCTGGATACGCGGTTCATGGCGTAGCAGAGCCTCCTCGATCGCCTGGCTGATCTGGGTGCGCAGCCCCGGGCTGTTGGCGCTGAACAACCAGCGCCGCAGCCCCACGCCGTAGTCGGGCCGGCGCAGCCGCTCGCCCGGTTCGGTGAGCACCAGGGTGCGGATCGCCTGCTCCACTGCCTCGGCCTCGCTCACCCAGCCGAAACCGGGCGGCAGCAGGGGCGGGAAGCGCAGGCCGCGGCCGAGACGACTTCTGGCTTGGCTGGTGGACATACCGGGGAGGGCTGAGCTGGAGGTCATCGCAGGGTTAGTCCTCTGAAGAAGGGGTGCAGATCTGCAGCATCGGAAGCCACTGCAAAATCACCGACAGAATGCTGAAAACGATGGAAAACAGCACCAGGGCACAGATCGTGAAGACGGGAATGCCAAAAGAACAGCTACCGCCCAGGCCAAAACGGCGGCTAATGCCGCTCAGGTCACCTCCCACCGAAAATCCCGACTGCGGAGGCGTCCGCACTGATGCAAAGGGTTTCGCCTGGGCCCGCACCATCCGGCCCAGTCCTTTCACGAGCTTGGGCAGATCAGGCATCGACAAGGCAACCGGCCTGCTCCCCAGAAGATCGAGCGGATCAGCGATGGAAAAGGGCTCGCTGCGTTGCGACCAGATCACCTGTTCCCGCTCACAGGCCGTCCTGCCACTGACCCGTACCCAGCACCAGGTTGCATAGAGATGGCGGCTGTCGTAGCGGAGTTGGGTGCTCTGCTCCTGCGCCCGAATCTCGGCAGCCGAAATCAGCATATTCGGCTCATCGATCACTTGGCTCCTTTGCTTCAGACCATCCAGAACCGCATTCGTGGGATGACTGCCTGGAAACAGCAGCACCGCTTCAGCGGGTGATTCGTTGAGCGGAACTCCCAGCCTGGCCAAACTGGTGCTGGCGGAGTTGATCCCGGCAAACCCAAGCACCTCCGTCTGTTTGGTGATGGCCAGCTCGTTGAGAGCGAAACGCACCGTGGATCCGGCTTCGCCCAGCCTGCGGGTTAACGGATCAAAATGCTGATGGAGAGCCAGCAGCCGCTTCAGAACCTCACGAATCCGCAGGTCCTGGCTGTTTGTGCTGAGAACCTGCTCACCCTCAACCCACACCGCACCGTCCCCACGGCGGAAGAGGGACACCCATTCCAGGAGAGCGGCCAAGCTGAAGAGCGCCGGAGCAGGTTCCGGCTCAGCTGAATCATCGTTTTCAAGAAAGGCATTCCACTCATCCAGGAGCTCTTCCAGTTCCTCCGGTGTTTTGGGGGCACCGGGGCTTACAGCAAGTAGGCGTTTCTGAATCAGCGCCGCCAGTGCCAGAAGATGACCGCGGGCCCGCACCAGTGCTGCCAACAGAAGCAGGTTCCACGCGTCACCTGCCAGGCCGGATTGGGAGGGAGAAACAAGGTGCGTCTGCACAGCCTGGCGAAGACGCAACCGCACCAGGGCATCCCAGTCGGCATTTTGAAGACTGCCGCTATTCCTCAGCAAACGAAGATGAGCTACTTGCACCCCTGTGAGGTCGCTGAAGCCATTCCGGCTTACATCTTGGGCGGAGTTGCCAACAGGCGAGATCCATAGCGTCTCCCCATCATCACAATCCTGCCTGACATCCCGCTCAAAACGGGAACCATTCAAGGCCGCAGCCCCGAGACGCCGGATTGCCTTGCCGACCAGGTGGGAAGCGGCAGCATCGATGCTCTGTTCGATCCCAGCGACAGCACTACCTAGCGGTAACGATTGCCGAATTCTCTGGCTGTAGAAGCTCGCCGGGTTCGGCGGCTCGTCAGGAAGCAAGGTGACGTTCAGCAACTGAAGTAGGTCGTCGCGAGCAGGTGCGAGATCGGCCAACAAGGGCTGCAGGGCTTCGAGCTTCTGTTGGGTCCTCTGCCGCCAGTCACTGATGGATGCACCGGGATCCGGGCTCTGCTGGCGTTCTGCACTGAACACGGGCAGATATCCGAACAGACGACAGGGTGTGATCGTTGCCTGGTCCGGTTCGCCAGGAATCGGCCGCAGCGGATGGCTGTGGAGCCCGGCCTCGCCTGGATCCAAGCCAGCAGATGGATCCCCATGCATCCCCAGCGGGCGCAGGTCGTGATCAAAGCGTTCTTGCCAGCTCCCTTCGCCATCGGTTGCAGGGAACCAGTCTTCCCAGCGCTCTCTGGAGACCTCAGGATCAGGGATGAGGCGCCGCACAATCATGCCGGCCTCCTTCACCCGTTGCCGATCAAGCCATGGCTGGCCATGCCGCTGGCAGATCACATCCACACACACCACCGTGAAGCGCTCGTGCTGCGGCAGATAGAGCTTGCGCAGCCATGGCGGCGCCCACGGGGGATCGGCGCTGGGTACACCATCAGGATCGCGTTGATCCCCTTCCCCGCTGGAGGCGGCATCCCGAAGACCCAGCGGCTTCTCCCGCTGGATGCTGCTGGGATAGATCGGTCGACCCAGGGGGGTGAGCAGTTCCTCCGGGGGCTCGCTCCAATCACGCCAGGCCAAGAGGGGTGGCAACTGCAGGCTGTTCTCCAGATGCATGCTGCTGGCCAAAGCCAGGAATGCGTCCACGAAGCCATCGCCACTGAAGCTGAGAAGGGGCGGGCGAGAGGTGCCAGGAAGGTTGCGCGGACCTACCACAGCCAACCGCTCACCAACCAGCACAGGCTGGGCGGGAATGATCAGGCGGCGTTTCAGCATGGTCATCACCAGACATTCCCCGCACCTGGTGTGTAGCTCGCTGACACCACACTATTGGTGATCACAGTGTCGGCTTTCACTACTCCAGAGAAGGTTGATATACCTGCGTCTACCGTGACCTTCGAGGCCTTGATCTGAAGGCCTGCAGGAGCATTCATTGTGATCCTTTTAACGGCAGTGATCGCAACTGTGCCACTGCTATCGATCGTCATGCTGGCTCCATTGCTGTGCTCCAGTGTCACCGTTCCACCTGAGGCGTCATCGAGAGTGAGCCGATGCCCGCCGGCTGTTTCCAGCACCACCTTCTCGGCAGCGGCGGTGTCGTCGAACAGCAGCCGATGGCCTGATCGAGACGTGATTGAACGCAGATTGTTGTCTGCATCCATCGTTTCCGGAGGCGCGTCGACGCCGTTCCAGAGGGCGCCGATCACCACTGGATGGCGGGCATCGCCGGCCAGGAAGGCCACCAGCACCTCGTCTTTCACCTCTGGGATGAACCAGCTGCCGCGATCAGCGCCGGCCATGAAGGTGGCCAGGCGGGCCCAGGCCGCCGCCTGCGGTCCTTCCGCACCATTCACGAACGGCAAGCTCACCTTCACCCGGCCCTGGCCATCAGGATCCTGCACATCGGTCACCAGCGCCGGATACACCCCCACCAGGCGCTCGGGGCCCTGACTGAGCTGCAGCAGTTCGGTGCCGGGAATCATGGCCTCTCCTCCAGCTGGGCGCGCTGGGCCTCGAAGTGGGTGCGGTAGCCGCTGGCCTGGTCAAAGCGGTGGCTCACAGCCGTCACCAGGTAGATGCCGCGGAACCAGGGGCCCAGATCCACCAGATCCAGCCGCGAGCCCACCCGCAGCGACGGCGTGCCGAGGGTCACCCCCCGGCCGTGCACAAAGCGGCGGCTGCGCTGGCGCATCCGTGCCTCGGCCCGCTGGCGAGCCTCATCACTGGTCACAGGCGCCTCCAGGTGCAGGTCTTCCGCCGCGCCGCTGAACACCTCCACCACCACCTCGGGGCCGATCCGCCCGCGGGAGGTCTCGGCCCGCACCACCGACGCTCCGGCCGTGGCGTGGATCGCCTCCTTGGCGGCCACATCCCAGCCATGCACCCGCACCTCCCCGCGTTGCTGGGCCAGGTCGGCCAGCACGGTGAAGCGCAGCAGCTGGTTCTGGCGCGTGAGCTGAAGGGGCGGCTCCGCTTCGCTGGCGGCGGTGCTCACCTTCAGCTGGCCGTTGCTGAAGCGGAGCAGATGGTCGGGCAGGCGCTGGCGCAGGGCCTCCAGCTCGCTCTGGTTCACCTGCAGCAGCTGGCGGTGCCGCCGCCCGTCGCCGCCCTCCACCTGGGCGCTGAAGCCGGCGTCGCCGGCGATCCGGTTCACGATCGCGGCATCGCTGCTCTCCTCGCTCAACCGGGTGCGCTGCCGCAGCTGCAGGCCCAACAGGTGGTCTTCCGCCAGCAGGGTGAATTCCGGCGGCCGCATTTCTGGATACTCGGCTCCCATGGCCGTGACCAGACCTTCGAACACCAACCGGGGCTGCTGCTCCACCGCGAAGCTCACCCGCAGCTGGCGGCCGAAATCGATCGCCTGGCGATCGAAATGCACGAAATCCACGGCCTCGCCGGGCTCCTTGCTGTCCCAGTTGAGAAACACCGCCTCCAGCCGCGCCAGCCCGTTGGCATCGGCATGGGTTTCCAGCCGGATCAGATCCGCCTCCAGCCGCTCGGCGCGGCGGCCATCGAGGGCCAGCTGCGGCCGGCTGTCCACCATCAGCGGCGTCTGGCTCATGGCAGCACCCCCCGGCCGCGCAACCAGCGCTCAATCTCCTCGGCCACCAGCGCCCGCACCAGCGGACGCAGTTCCTCCAGGCGCACCTCGGCGGCACCTTCAGCGGCTGCTCCGGCATCGCGATCCCCAGCGCCGGGCGCGGCCCCCCTGGCGTCCACCGTGGTGTTCACCTCGTCGATGTGCACGCTCATCGCTTTCCTCCACAGCTGCAGGGCACGCAGCCGCAGCCACAGGCGCAGCCGCCAGTAGTCCGCGTTGGCGGCGACGCCCCGCTCGCCGCACGACCTCGCCGCCAGGCCTCGGCTTCCCAGCTTGGTCTTCGCTCCAGGGGTGAGCGGTCCGGCCTTGGGGGCAGGGGGAAGAGGCGCGGATCCGGCTCAAGGGCGAGCCGCGGGCGCAGGTGGGCATGGCCGCTGATTGGCGGCGGCGGTGGGTCGGGCTTGGGGCTCTGGCGGGCGTCGGGCCCGGGGCCGGGGTCGAGGCCGGCCTGGCGCTGGGCCACGACCTCAGCGGCGAGGCCTGCGGTGGCGCTGCCGGCCGGGGCCGCGTCCCGCCCCCAGGCGCTGCTGGGGCGCCCCGGTTGCGGAGTGTTCCGGATTGCGCTGGGCGGGAGGCCGGGGGCGAGCCCGGCGCCGCTGCTGGTGGCGGACAACTGGGGCAAGGCCGCCCCCGCCGATAGAGCGGCCGTGCCGAACAGGGCGAGAGCCTCCGAGGCCCGCAGTGGCAGGCCCGCCCCCAGGCGCTGGCCGATCTCGGCGGGGCTGGCACGGCGCAGTTCCGGTGCCATTACCGCTGCCAGCGTCTCGTCCTGGCGCTGCTGCTCCACCTCCGCCCGCGGCATATCCTCCGCCGGCGGCACATCGTTGCCTGCTTGCCCTGACGCCAGAGTGGCGGCACCGTCGCGCAGCGGGGCCGCCTGGGCGGCGGTCACGTTGTAGCGGAAGTCTTTTTCCGTGAGCGTGAGGGCCACCTTGGAGCGCAGCGGCACGCCGTCGGCGCTGAAGTAATCAAAGGTTTCCTGGTGCTGGCTCACCACGCCATCGAAGAGAAATTCCCCCCAGAGGAAGCGCACCCGCCTGGGCGTGGGTTGGCGGCCTGGCGTGCTGGCCTGCAACAGATCGGCAATCGCCTTGGTGCGCCTACGCACATCGCGCTCCTTCACCGGCGAGCTCAGCGAGTTGGCCCCGTCAGATTCCCTGGGCCGGGTGCTGTCGAAGATGCATTCAAAGCTGAGGGTGGACTGGGAGGCGCCCACGTTCTGGGTCTGCTGGCGGCCACGTCTGGCTGGGTCACGCGCTTGACCCGTGCTCACCTTGAAGGTGAGGGTTTCGGGGTTGAAATCAAAGGGGATCTCCCGGTCCTGATCGGGCTGGGTGGCGTTGGGGGGATCCCGGAAGGGGATCAGCTTCGCCTTCACCAAAGCGGGTCCGCTCATGCCAGCACCCTCCGCAGACCTTCATGCACCAGATGCAGCTCTTCCAGGGCCACCTCGCTGCTCTGGCGCGCGTTGAAGGGCGCGCAGGTCACCTTCGTGGCGATGGCGTTCACGAACCGCCAGGTGCCCTCGGGGCCTCCACTGCCGCGGGGATCGGCGCCCGGAGGAAAGCAACGCACGGTGCCATTCACATAGGGCAGTGGATAGCGGCCATCCGTGCAGCGCTGCAGCCAGCTCCAGAAGCCGGTGTCGAGCGAGAGACCGCGCTTGAGCACCAGCGGCTGGGTGGTGGCCTTGCCAATCAGCTGGCGCGGGCCCTGGTTGTAGCCCCCCTCCCGGAAGGTCACCGCCTCCAGATTCACCTCCAGACCCTGCACCTCGGCGAAGGCGCCGTTGGCGCTGCGCAGCTGCTCCACACCCTCGAACTCTGAGGGTTCCAGCTCGACCCGGAAGCGAAATGTGCTCAGCCAGCGTTGCTCGTCCATCAGCGCACCTCCAGGCCGGGGTCTTCGCCGCCGCGGCGCAGCAGCTGGAACACCAGGAATTCCGCCGGCAGCGCCGGCGCCACACCCACCAGCAGCACTGCCTGGCCGGCGTCCCGCTCCCGTGGGCTGGTGGTGCTGGCGTCGCAGCGAGCGAAGAAGCTGTCCTCCTCCGTGGCGCCTGCCAGCCCTCCGGCCTCGAACACCATCCGCAGCCGCCGCCTGGCGATGCCGGCCATCGCGTCCCACAGGGCGGGATCATTCGGTTCGAACGGTGCCCAGGCCAGCTCGGAGGCGATCTGCAGCTTCAGCCAGTCGATCAGCCGCCGCACCGAGAGATGGGTCCAGTGGCGCTCGAAGCTGCTGGTGCGCGAACCCAGCAGGGTGAATCCGGCCGGCGTGGCGCGGAAGGCATTGATGCGCTCCTCGTGCAGGGCGCCGGCAAGCTCTTCACCAACGCTCTCCACAAGGGCGAATACAGAGCGGGCGTTGCGGTTGGCTGGGGCGCGCCACACCCCCAGCTCCCGTTCACTGGCGGCGATCAGGCCCGCCGCGATCGCCGCGGGGCCGATCAGCATCGCCCCTTTATCGTCGCTTGCGCGCAACCAGGGGGTGTAGACGGCAGCCCGCTGACTGCGCAATCCAGCTAGCCAGGCCGCCCGTTCGCCGGCTCTCAGCGGTTCGGGGCGGCCGGCCACCAGGCGCAGCGGCAAATCCAGCAGGGCAATCCCCTGCTGACGCCACTCGCAGGCCTGAACGAGCCGCTGCTGGGCCCCCTGCAGATCCTGGCTGTCGTAGGCCAGGCCAGGGAAACGGCGAATCGGCTCAGTGATCTCCAGGGTTGGTTGCTCGCAACGGCTGCCGAAGCAGCGGCTGGGGGGCGGAAGGCTGGGCTTGATCGCCGCAGCCTCGGGTCCGGCGGGGTGGAGAAGATCCGGAAGCACGATCAGGGCCCCCGGCTCCAGGGGATGGGCCTCATCCCAGCGATCCAGGGCACCACCGAGCTCCAAAGGTCCGGGCCGATCGGCGAAAACCAACCAGCGATCGTCCTGGTCGCTGGCCGGCGGCGGTGTGGAGGCTTCGAAGAAATGGACGCGGCCCAAACTCTCCGTGCCGTCTGGGTCAGATTGCTGCCGCCAGGCATGATCGGCGCTGCTCTCGCCGGGATCGCCCAGGGGCAGATCCCAGGCATCGCCCCGTCCCAGCAGGGCCGCGCTGGGGCGGAGGGAGCGCTGCAGCAGGCGGGCGCTGGGGCGCACGAACTCCGAGCCCCAGGGTTCCTGTGGGCCGCCCCAGAGACGATCCGCCTCAGCTGCGGGCGATTCGCTGTCGAAGGCCTGGCTGCAACGGCCTGGGCGCATGACTTCGCTCGCGGCCCGTCGACCCAACAGACGCGGCAGGAAACGGGGATGCTCGGGATGCAGAGCCGCCTGGGGCCAGGTTTCCACCAGGCGGCCGGCCAGCCGGATCTCCAGCGTCAGCTCCAGCCGGCGCGTTTCGGCCAACAGCTCCGCCACCAGGGCTTCGGCGGCAGGCGCTGGGTCGAGAACCAGGCGCTGCTGGCCGAGCCCCATCCCATCGACTGGATCAATCGGCTCCAGCTGGGCCACACGGGTGAGCAACGGCGCCGGGGCATCGGCGCTGCCGCCGGGCCGCCCCCGCTTCAGGCTGAGCGTGTCGCCTACCTGCAGGCTGCCCGCGCTACAGAGCAGGGTGGTGGGGCTGCCGGGCTGTTGGCGGAGCGGGGCCGGCTCTCGCTGCAACGTGATCCGCAGCCGCAGCTCTGAAGCCCAGCCCCCAGGATTTCGGGCAGCCAGAAGGGGGGGGGCATCGCCCGCAGGAAGCGTTGGCAAGGCAGGCACCACCTCCAACCCCGGCAGAGCCAGGTGGCGTGTATGGCTCGCCTCGTGGTTCAGACACCGCACCACCAGGCAGTGGCGCCCGCCCTGCTCAAAGAACAGCCGCACCGCCTCCGGCAGCAGCAAGCCCGCCCGCACGCCGCCGAACCGCTGCTGGAACTCGCTCCAATCCGCCACATCCACCGCGGTATGCAGCGGGCCCCGCTCGGCCAGGCCGATGAACACGGCCCGATCGAGCCTGGCCAGGGCCGGCGCAGAGCGTGGGGCGCGGGCCTCGTAGACGCCGGGGGCCCGGCCGGGAAGCCAGGGCTGAATGGACAGGATGGTAACCATCAGGCTGCGTTCATTCGTAGGCGACGTCTTCGCAGACGAGCACCAGCTCCTCCATCGCCACATCGGAGGCGCCCTTGGCAGCCAGGGTGGGACCGGTCCATTTCGAAGGCCGGGCGCGGGTGAGGGTCCAGGTGGCGACCACACCGGCACTGTCTTCGCTGCGCAGCTGGATCACCACCGTGGCGCGGGCCAGCATGTTGCCGCTGCGCACCAGGCTCACCCATTGCCACAGGTCCAGCGCCGCAATCAAACCGCGTTTGAGGGTGACATCGCCGGCCTTGTACATCAGCGGGATCTTGCGCGGCCGGTTGAAAGGTTCGGTACCCTCGCGATACTCGGCGTAGGTGATCTCCGTATTCAAGCCGGAGCAATCGGAGAAGCCGCCGCGGAATTCACCACCGCTCTCTGGAGAGATGGTGACCAGGAAATTAAACGGACCGTAAGGATCGTCGCGGGTGACAGCCATGGGAAGTAAGTGGGAGAGGAATCAGATGATTGAGGCATCGGCGGTCCACTGGCCAATGCGGAAGATCACAAACTCCGCAGGCTTGGTGGGGGCCACGCCGATCAGGCAGATGAGGCGGCCGTTGTCTAGATCGCCCTGGCTCATCGTGCTGCGGTCACAGCGCACGAAGTAGGCATCATCGGGCTTGCTGCCAAGCAGGGCACCGGTGCGCCACACATCGTAGAGGAAGCTCTCGATCGTGAGCCGGATCTTCAGCCAGAGCTCTTCGTTGTTGGGCTCGAACACCGCCCACTGGGTACTGCGGTCGATTGAATGCTCGAGGAAGATGAACAAACGCCGCACATTCACATAGACCCATTCCGGATCAGAGGAGATCGTGCGCGCTCCCCAGACGCGGTAGCCGCGGCCTTCAAAGAAGCGCAGACAGTCGATGCCCTCGGGATTGAGCACATCCTGCTCGCCTTTGCCAACGTTGCGGTTGAAACCGAGCACACCGCGCACCGTTTCGTTAGCGGGCGCCTTGTGCACCCCCCGCTCGATATCGCTGCGGGCATAGATGCCCGCCATAGCACCCTCCGGCGAAAGGGCCAGGGGCGGGCCGTTGCGCTCCACCGGTGGCAACAGCAGCCACGGGTAGTAGAGCGCAGCATATTTTGAGTCGATCTGGCTGCGCACGGCACGAATGCCGGCCTGATTGACGTCGCGCGGCCCAGCTAGGATGGCAAAGCGATAGCGCAGGTTTTCGCAGTGGCTGATCAGGGCATTGGTCACGGCCTGCCGTTCCGTATCGGAGAGAGCGGCACTGCCGGGGGCGGCAACGATCGCTATGTCGTCGATCTCGGCGAGCGCCTTCAACCCCGTGGCATCACGACCTTCCCCTGAGCCTTCGAAATCACTGCCCACCACTGCTTGGCCATCGGAACCACCCCTGAGCACGAAGGCAGGCCGGGCTTCATTGGGATCTGGGGCCCCAGCGTCCAGGGTGAGTGCTGCCAGCAGATCACGGGCAAACGCTGCCTTCAGCGCATCCGTTGCTGCCGTTCCCTGAAGAAAGGGAGGCACAGGCTTGCTGGCCGCACCAGCCCCGCGGGCCAGATAAATCCGCTGGCTGCCATCGGCGGGGGGTTGCACACCGTCGCGATCGTCGTGGCGTAGAACCTGACCGATGAAGTCGTCGGAATCGGCATGGACTGACAAGCGTTGATAAAGATCGCTCCGCGCTCCACTACTGCCATCTGGATTGGGCTGCACCTCAAGATCCACGGTGATCTTCTGGATGGCAGCCGCATCTGTGATCGCCACATCCAAGATCGTTCCGTCACCCCTGGTCAGCACGATCTGACCAGTACTTCCCATCGAAATGGCATAGAGCTGATCTGGGTCGACGGCCTCAGCTCCGCCTGCGCTCACCACGCGTTGCTTGATGGTGATGGTGCCGACAGCGGGTATGACTTCCACCACATCTCCGCGGCGTACTCCGCTGAGCCGCTTCGATCCTGAAACCCCCGTGAGCAAGTTGCCACTGCGTAGAGCTCGCACAATGACTTGAGCGTTGCCTGCGCGACCCGGGAATCGAGCGCGCAAGGTCACGCGATCATCGTCTGTTGCTCCGGTACCAGGAATCAATACAGCTTCGGCGATTCCATCGGCATTCACATCAGCGGCTCCGGCCGTCGGGGCGGAGTACAAGCGACTTACATAAACCCGTTTTCCACCGTTCTCAAAGAAGAGACGAACTGCGTAAGCTAGATGGTTCAGTGTCGGTATACCATCCAGCAGGAGGAGGTCGTTATCACCGAATAGTCGCTTGAACTCTTCATAGCTGGTCACCAGTTCCGGTAACCCCCTGATCGGCCCATAGCGCGCCTGACCCACAAAGCCACAGGTGGAGGTGGCTACCCCCTCGATCGACTTGGCGCGGAAACTGGTTTCTTCAACGTATACACCGGGAGCGAGATACTCAGGCATGACCAGAAAGAGGGTGACGAGTTGAGTGGAAGAGTCAGATCAGAATCAGATCCCAGCGCTCTTGACGGCCGATTCGCAGTGGCAGGCGATCTCTGAGCGGCCCATTGGGTCCATCGCGGAATCGGAAGTCGGTGCCGCTGGCCCCTGGAGAGCCATAACCGGCCGGGGCGATCCCAGAGGAGATGCCCTGCACAAGCCCCTGATCCAGCACCGGGATGCGCTCCACCCAGGTCTGGCTCGATTCTTCGGGTAGCTGCAGCGGCAGACAAAGCCTTCCTTCGCGTTCCTCAACGGTGCCTGGCGTTGCGAATGGATCGGGCCGCTCCCCATCCAGGTTCAAGGCATATCCACCTGAGGCGTCGGTCCAAGTGGTGGCGCTGGCCAGCACGCCGCGGAACCGGGTCTGCACCTGCACCAACGCAAAGGGGATTGGACGCCCCGCCGCATCGCGCAGCTCACCCCAGATTCCGGTGGAGCCAGCACGTCTTCCCGCTCCAGGAGCCGGACGCAGCGGCAGGCGATGCACCAGCTGACGCCAATCCTCGGGCTGTGGGGGTCGCTCCAACCACTTCAATGACTCGAGCACTACCCCCCGATCGATGACGGTGAGGTTGAGCTTTGCCGGCAGATAGCGGCCCAGAGGATCTTCGATCGTGAAGGTGTGGGGACCTGGCGCCAACCCCACAAAACCGTAGAGGCCATTAGCGGCATGCCAGCTGGGCTTTTGTTGTGATCCCCGGCAGCGCACGAGCAGATCAGGAATGCCTTCGCGCGGCAACCAACGCTCAAGGCTCGATGGGAGTGCATCCTCATCCACCCGATGGGGCACCGGCTGAATCGCCAAGGATCCCACCACCGGCACCCCTTCCCATCCCCGGGAGTTGCTCCAGGCCAGTGCTTCCCCAACGGGCCAGGGCAGCGGATAGGGAAGCAGCGGGGTCATGGCTGGATCCGCGACCCGAAGGCAAGGGCACGGCTGGTGACCGGCACTTCGCTCCTCTCCCTTGGTGCCAGTCGCACCGTTCGCACTAAATAAGGAACGGACAACTGATAGGGGAGATCAAAGCCGTCCCATAGCCGCATCATGTCTTCATGATTCATCGGGGCCATGGAGATCCGCAGCGCATCCTCAGGCTCCCAGCTATAGGAAGGGCTCAGCCATGCACCCTGCACGATGGCGAACTCTTGCAGGATTTCCATGCAGTGCTGCAGCATCAGCTGCTCACCGCTTGCTGAGTTTTGGCCCCATACGGTGAGTAAATACGATAGTTCAAGGCCTAACCAGCGGGCACCGGGAAAGCTCGGCGGCCCTGCAGGCGAATCGCCATAGCGCCTTGCCTCGTCTACATCAACCCGATAGAGAAGCAGGGAAACCGTGCTCGTAGGTGGCCCGGTGTATTGAGCGCTACGAAAAAGCTCTACGTCGTACCCATCACGCGTTGGCCCCAGCAACACTTCCAGGCGCTGCTTGAGCAGTGAGACCAGCGTGTCGCTGGCGCCCGGAATCGAGGCAGCACTCATGAAGGCTGGCCTTTGCCGTGAGATACATCCCACTTGCTAGCAAGCCAAGCTCAAGCCGTCATCGATAACACATAACTTTACTCGACTATCTCCAAGCGATTGACCCAACGCTGGGCCTTCCTTGCCCCGGTTCCAGTCCTTTGAGCGTGGCCCTCCGCCAGCTCAGGCAACTGGAGATCGCGGTCCGTCTGGACGACCTGCGCGTTCCCCCAGGCAACCGACTGGAGGCCCTGCGGGGTGATCGCGCAGGCCAGCACAGCATCCGCATCAACGACCAGTTCCGTCTCTGCTTCATCTGGACTGCCGCCGGCCCGGATGGTGTCGAAATCGTCGACTACCACTGATCCCTGCCATGGACCGTCTACCCCCCATCACCCCCGGTGAACTGCTCCAGGAGGAGTTCCTGCAGCCGCTGGGGGTGAGCCAGTACCGGCTGGCCAAGGCCATTGGCGTGCCGGCCTCAAGGATCAGCG
>ERZ888423.939-NODE-939-length-27847-cov-32.028713_pt1 | contig 27847 bp, 26 predicted proteins | sample MGYA00520523_ERZ888423 | MGnify/ENA primary metagenome ERZ888423 (study PRJEB32303, sample SAMEA104408611) | aquatic metagenome | biome: Brackish water; feature: Pelagic; material: water | place: Baltic Sea | collected 2014-06-08T10:24:00 | depth 30,27 m ...
CAGCAGCCGCAGTGGCACGGTCACATCCCCTGGGGCCACCAGCCCGGTGGACACCTGATACAACAGCGGTTGGAACAGGTTGTAGTTGCGCTTGTCAATCAGCGTCACGCGCAGATCGGCGCCGGCCAGGGCCTTGCACGCCGCAAGGCCCGCAAACCCCCCTCCCACGATCACCACATGGGGGCGGCCGCGCAGGGCTTCTGTCGGCGGCTCCAACTCCAGAAAGAAGCGCTCGCGAGGCATGAGCAACGGCACGAAGGCCTGAAGCCTATTCAGGGTTCAGGCGATGGCAGGGCCGGCGTCAGGCGATGGAAGTGTCAGGAGATGGCAGTGTCAGGAGATGGCAGCGAAGGCGGCTCTGAACGCTTCCAGGGTGGCGTCGATGTCCTCGTCGCTGTGGGCCAGCGACATGAAGCCGGCTTCATAGGCGCTCGGCGCCAGGTAGACGCCGCGCTCCAGCATGGCCCGGTGCAGCTTGCCGAACCGGTCGGTGTCAGCGGTTTTGGCCTCTTCGAAGTTGCGCACCGGCCCGGTGCAGAGGAAGAAGCCGAACATGGCGCTGATGCTGCCGCCGCAGATCGGTAGACCCGCCTCCTTGCCGGCCGCCAGGATGCCGGCGATCAGGCGTGAGGTGCTGGCCTCGAGTTTTTCGTAGGTGCCCGGCTGGCGCAGCAGTTCGAGCGTCTGGATGCCGGCGGTCATCGCCAGCGGGTTGCCGCTCAATGTGCCTGCTTGATACATCGGCCCGGACGGCGCCACCATGGCCATGATGTCGGCGCGGCCGCCGTAGGCGCCCACCGGCAGGCCGCCACCGATCACTTTGCCCATCGTGGTGAGATCGGGAGTGACGCCGAAGCGGGCCTGGGCGCCGCCGTAGCTGATACGGAAGCCGGTCATCACTTCATCGAAGGTGAGCAGGGCGCCGTTTTCGGTGGTGATCTCCCGCAGACCCTCAAGGAAACCCGGCTCGGGAGGCAGGAAGCCGGCATTGCCCACCACCGGCTCCAAAATCACGCCGGCGATTTCACCGGGGTTTTCAGCGAACAGCCGCTTGACCGCTTCCAGATCGTTGTAAGGAGCGGTGAGCGTGCTGGCGGTGGTGCTGCGAGGAACACCGGGGGAATCGGGCAGGCCGAGCGTGGCCACGCCCGAGCCCGCCTTGACCAGAAACATGTCGGCGTGGCCGTGGTAGCAGCCTTCGAACTTGATCAGCTTCTCGCGCCCGGTGAAGGCCCGCATCAGCCGCAGCACCGACATGCAGGCTTCGGTGCCGGAGTTCACGAAGCGCACCATCTCCACCGAAGGGACGGCATCGATCACCATCTGGGCCAGCTGGTTCTCCAGGGCGCAGGGGGCGCCAAAGCTGGTGCCTTTGCCGAGGGCGTTGCGCAGCGCGCCGATCACCTTCGGGTGGGCATGGCCGCAGATCGCCGGGCCCCAGGAGCCGATGTAATCGATGTAGCGGTTGCCGTCCACGTCCCAGGCGTAGGCCCCTTGAACCCGATCGAACACGATCGGTTGGCCGCCGACGGAACGGAAGGCCCGCACCGGAGAACTCACGCCGCCGGGCATGAGCTTCTGGGCAGCGGCGAAGAGTTCCTGGGAACGGCTGGTGTTCAGGGCAGGAACTGACACAGGGGCCGAGGTCAAGGCGCGATCCGCAGACGGTTGAGAACGGCGCGACAGCGCAATGCCGCTCGGCCGATCTCCATCCTGACTCAAGATGTGACAGTGCGGCTGACGCCGCCTCCGCTCGGTAAGGTCTTGTTGGCCGCAGGCTGCTTGCCTTCTTGCTCGCCTGCTCTTGCTTCCTTGCACCTGCTTGCCAGCTGATGCATGCCTGCCGGCCGTTCTCTCCGCCCAGACTCTCCCCCTTCAGGCCGACATCCAGGCCGAAATCTTCGTGAGACTGCCCTGGTCCACCATCGAACGCCAGCTGCGCCGCCTGCTTCCGGCGCGTGCCGTGGTGGCTCGGCGCCAGGAGCTGCTCACCTACGACAGCGACGGCCTCACCCTGCACCGCCACGAGCCGCCGCTGGTGGTGCTGCCGGAAACCACCGAGCAGGTGATGGCGATCCTGCGTTGCTGCCATGCCCTGGGGGTGCCGTTCGTGGCCCGTGGCAGTGGTACGGGCCTGTCGGGTGGCGCCGTGGCGGAGCAGGAGTCCCTGCTGGTGGTCACCAGCCGCATGCGGTCGGTGCTGGCGATCGATCTCGACAACCAACGCATCACCGTGCAGCCCGGTGTGATCAACAGCTGGGTCACGCGCGCAGTGGCCGGCGACGGCTTCTACTACGCCCCTGACCCGTCCAGCCAGGTGGTGTGCAGCATCGGCGGCAACGTGGCCGAGAACGCCGGGGGCGTCCATTGCCTCAAGTACGGCGTCACCAGCAACCATGTGCTGGAGCTGGAGGTGGTGCTCCCCGACGGCACGCTCACCCGCCTGGGCGGGGCGCTGGCGGAGCTGCCCGGCCTTGATCTGCGCGGTGTGTTCATCGGCAGTGAGGGCACTTTGGGCATTGCCACGGCGATCACCCTGCGCCTGCTGCCCCAGACCCCCAACGTGCAGGTGCTGCTGGCCGATTTCGCCACGATGGAGGCGGCCGGTGAAGCGGTCCGCCTGGTCACGGCCGCCGGGGTGCTGCCGGCAGGGATGGAAATCATGGATAACTTCACGATCAATGCCGTCGACGATCTGTTCGGGGTGGATGAGTATCCCCGCGATGCCGCGGCGGTGCTGCTGATCGAGCTCGACGGCCAGGAGCGGGAGGTGGCGGCGGCGGTGGCCCTGGCCAGCGATCTGTGCCGTCAGGCCGGTGCCCGCTCGATCCGTCAGGCGGAGCAGGAAGCCGACCGGGCCCAGCTCTGGAAGGGCCGCAAGTCGGCGTTCGCGGCGGTGGGGCGCATCACCCCCACCTACTACGTGCAGGACGGGGTGGTGCCGCGCAGTGCCCTGCCGTCGGTGCTGGCGGCGATCGAGCAGTTGAGCCGCCACTACGGCCTGCCCGTGGCCAATGTGTTCCACGCCGGCGATGGCAACCTGCATCCGCTGATCCTCTACACGGCAGGCGAGCCCGGCGTGCAGGAGAAAGTGCAGGCCCTGGGCGCCGAGATCCTGCGGCTCTGCATCGAGGCCGGCGGCAGCATTACCGGGGAGCACGGCGTGGGCGCCGACAAGCGCTGCTACCTCGATTGGATGTTCTCCCACGACGACCTCGACACCATGCAGCTGGTGCGCCGCGCTTTCGACCCGCTGGGCCGGGCCAATCCCGGCAAGATCTTCCCCACGCCCCGCAGCTGCGGCGAATCGTCCCGCCGGGTGGCTGTGTTGCGCGAAACCCCTGCCCGCAATGGCGCTGGTTCCCCGCTTTCGTCAGCGGAGTCGGGATCCACAGCCTGGGCGGGCGACGGCCCGCCAGGCGCGCTGGAACGCGAGGCTGTCGAGCTGTTCTGAACCCGGCTGGAGCTCCTTCACCGAGCGGCGCGTTCAGGGGGGCTTCCCGCGCGCGCTCAGGGGCCCTTGCCAAGCTCCTGCTCAATCGCCGCCACCTGCAGGCGTGTGGCGATCACGGCATCGGGGTTGAGGCTGATCGAATCGATCCCTTCCTCCACCAGGAAGCGGGCGAAGTCGGGGTAGTCGCTGGGGGCCTGGCCGCAGATGCCGATCCGGCTGCCGCAGCGGTGGGCCGTGCGGATCGCCAGGCGGATCATCTCCTTGACGATGGCGTGTCGCTCATCGAACAGATCCGCCACCAGCGCGGAATCCCGGTCCAGCCCAAGGGTGAGCTGGGTGAGGTCGTTGGAGCCGATTGAAAAGCCATCGAAGCGCTCGGCGAAGGCTTCGGCGCCGATCACATTGCTGGGCAGTTCGCACATCACGTACACCTGCAGCCCGTGGCGGCCCCGTACCAGGCCATGGCGAGCCATCTCGGCGAGCACCCGCTCGCCTTCCTCCGGCGTGCGGCAGAACGGCACCATCGGAATCACGTTCGTGAGCCCCATCGCCTCCCGCACCACCTTGAGCGCCTGGCACTCCAGGCCGAAGGCCTCACGGAAGGCTGCGGCGGTGTAGCGGGACGCCCCCCGCCAGCCCAGCATCGGGTTCTCCTCGTGGGGCTCGAAGCCGCTGCCCCCCAGCAGGCGGGCGTATTCGTTGCTCTTGAAATCCGAGAAGCGCAGGATCACCGGCCGTGGATGGAAGGCGGCAGCAATACGCGCCATGCCCTGGGTGAGCAGGTCGACGTAGTAATCGGCGGGGCGGGCATACCCCTTGGTGCGCTGGGCAATCGCCTCGCGTTCGCCGGCATCGGCCACCAGCTCCGGCTTCAACAGCGCCATCGGATGCACCTGAATGTGGTTGGCGATGATGAACTCCAGCCGCGCCAATCCCACCCCGTCTACAGGCAAGGCCGCCTGCTGGAAGGCCTGCTCCGGATTGCCCACGTTCACCAGGATGCGGGTGCGGGTCGGCGGCAGTTCGGAGAGCTCCTGCTCCTCCACGTGAAACGGCAAGGCGCCGCGATACACCCGCCCGGCATCCCCTTCGCAGCAGCTGGCGGTGATCACATCGCCATCGACGATGCGGCTGGTGGCCGTGCCACAGCCCACGATTGCAGTGATCCCCATCTCGCGGGCAATGATCGCCGCGTGGCAGGTGCGGCCGCCCTGGTTGGTGATCACACCGCTGGCTTTGCGCAGGATCGGCTCCCAATCGGGGTCGGTGCGCTCCGTCACCAGCAGATCCCCCGCCTCGAAGCGGTTGATGGCAGCGGCGCTGGCCAGCACGCGGGCCACACCGCTGCTCACCGAGGCACCGATCGCCCGGCCCTCCACGATCAGTTCAGCCTGGTGGGGATCCAGCTGCCAGCGGCGCAGCAGGCTGCTCGAACGGCGCGACTGCACCGTTTCCGGCCGGGCCTGCAGGATGAACAACTTGCCGCTGAGGCCATCTTTGGCCCACTCGATGTCCATGGCGGTGGGGAAACCGTGCAGGGCGCTGTAGTGCGCCTCGATCACGCAGGCCCAGCGGGCCAGGGTGAGCACATCGGCGTCGTCGATGGCGAAGCGTTCACGCTCATCCACCGACACCGCCACGTTGCAGGTGGCCGTCTCGGCATACACCATGCGCAGCTTCTTGCTGCCCAGCCGCCTGCTCAGGATCGGCGCATGCCCCTGCAGCAGGGTCGGTTTGAAGATGAGGTATTCATCGGGATTGACCGCCCCCTGCACCACGTTTTCGCCCAGGCCATAGGCGGCGGTGAGCAGAACGGCCTCACGGAAGCCACTTTCGGTGTCGATCGTGAACATCACGCCCGAAGCGGCCAGGTCAGAGCGCACCATCGTTTGCACGCCGATCGACAACGCCACCGCGTCGTGGGCGAAGCCGTTGATCTGCCGGTAGGAGATGGCCCGATCCGTGAACAGTGAGGCGTAACAACGGCGGCAGGCGGCCAGCAGCGCGTCGGCGCCCTGCACATTGAGAAAACTTTCCTGCTGCCCGGCGAAGCTGGCCTCCGGCAGATCTTCAGCAGTGGCACTTGAGCGCACCGCCACTGCCACCGCCGCCGCCGCAGCCGCCGCCACCTCCATCGCGCTGCCGGGGCATTCCTCGCACAGCTGCTGGTAATGCCAGCGGATTGCCTCCTCCAGCGACGGCGGCAGGCTGGCGTTCAGCAGTAGCTGGCGCGCGGCGGCACCACTCGCCTGCAGGGCCGTCAAATCGCTGGTATCAAGGCCATCGAACAGGGCAGCCAGCCGGGCCTCCAGCCCGTTGTGGGCAAGCAGCAGGCGGTAGGCCGCTGCCGTGGTGGCAAAGCCTCCAGGCACCGCCACCCCCCGGGGCCCCAGCTGGCGGATCATCTCTCCCAGTGAGGCGTTCTTGCCCCCCACCTGGGCGATGGCGTCGAGGCCAACGGACTGGAGCGGCACCACGAGGAGATCGGAACTGCCCATCGCTGGTGCCTGAGCCATCACGACCTCTGCCGATCTCTTGAGCCTAGGAAGGGGGGCCGTTTCCAGCTGCAGGCAGGGGAGTCAGTTGCAGTTGGGCGCTCGGTGCGCTGCCCTCGCCCAGATCCAGCTGGCTGGCGGCGCCTTTGAGGGCGGTGCGGCCCCCTTGGCGACGTTTTTCGATCGCAGCGCAGAGTTCCCGCGATTGTGCCTTGGGGTCGAGCCAGGCCATGTCCCAGGGTTCGGTGTCACCCGGGCGCCGGGCGGCCACGGCGGCCAGTTGGCCGGTGTCGTACCCGGTGGCTTCCACCAGGCTGGGCGCGTAGTTGTAGCGGCGCTGGAAGGTGTCGGCAAAGCGGCTCCAGCCGGGCCCGCGGCTGAGCGGATCCACCCCCAGCTGGGCGTTGGCCAGCGGCTGCCTGGCCGGAAACGGCCACACCAGGGTGAGATCGGCTGGCCAGCGCGCCTCCCGTACCGCCAAGGCCAGCGGGCTGCTCGGCGTTGTCATCACCACCAGGGCCTAAGGGCGGAAAAAGTCCACGTCATCCATCAGGCGTGTGATGGTGCGTGCATCAGGATCGGCGATCTCCTGGCTGCCCTCCTGGTAGCCCACCACCCGGCCTCCGTCGCCGCTGAGCGAAGCCACGAAGCGGTCGGCCAGGGCGATCTGCTCGCTGCTGCCGTCATGGATCACCATCACGCGTGAGCGTCTGTCTTCGATTAAGCCTTTGGCGAGGCGATCAGCCTCCAGGCTGCGGGCCGGCAGCACCGGCCAGAGCCGATCGGCGCTGGTGAGGCTGGGCAGGCCACTGAGGGAGCTGCCTCGTTGCAGCGGCAGCAGCACGTTGAGGTCCAGCTCCTGCGCCAGCAACCCATACGACACCAGCGACACAGCCGGTGGGGCGATCAGCAAGCTGGGCAGCGGCCTGGCCGTGAGCGCCGCGCGGGGGTCCTGCTCCGGCGGCAGCCAACCGAGCTGCAGGGTGGGTGGCTCCACCCCGCAGGCACGTGCTTCCGCCATAGCCAGTTCATAGCCGCGGCGGAAGCTGTCTCCCACGCCCGCCAGCAGCCCTTCGGGTGTCAGCAGCATCAGCACATCGCTGCGGACCGGCACGCTGGCGGCGAGGCTCTGCAGCCCGAGCAGGGCGGCCACCACAGCGCTCACCATCCAGAAGAGGCTGTGGCGAGGGGGTGGTTCAGCAGCGGCGTCGGATGCGGACTTCCCGGGGGACATGCGGGCTTCTATTCGGCCGGCGAACACTAGGAGGGTTGGGCCCCACCGCCACCCTTGGCGGCAGTGCCGACAAGCTTGCCTGCGTTGCCGCCGTCCTTCCCTGCGCTGCCACCAGGTGTGCCTGTGCCACCGCCAGGCCCCGCGGCGGTGTCCTGCTCTGGTTCGTCCAACGTTGAGCCTTCGTTCTGGCTCTCAGGCAGCAGCTGGGTGAACAGGCCCGCTGCGACGAGCACGCCGCCCAGGGTGAAGGCCAGGGGGCGGTTGGCGGCAGCGGCTCCCTCCATCCAGGTGCCTGCGGCAAGAAAGGCACCGCCTAGCAGCAGGCTCGGCACTAGCACGATCCCCTTGGCTGTGCGGTTGATGCTCATCAGCCCGCCAAGGCAGCTGGGGCCGGGCAGCCCTGCGGTGCCTCCGTCGCGTCCAGCGGGCTGGCCAGACCGGCCTGTTGCAGCCCCGTGCCCAGATCGATGCCGCTTGACAGGACGGTGACCCGAGCCAGCAGGGTGCCATCGGCGAGGCCCAGCGGGCGCAGATTCACGCGCGTGCGCCGCGGCAAAGCTTCCCGCAGCCAGGCGGTGGCGGCTGCACCATCGGCAGGGTCGACCTGCACGCATCCCAATCGCACCGGGTAGCTGCGATTTTGATCGCCCACCTGCAGCAAGGTGGCGCCACGCACCTGCAGCACTTCTGCGGCTTCGGCTGGGGCAGGGGCAAGCGTGCACATCAGCAACATCGCCAGCAGGCAGGGCAGGAGACCCCGCAGAACGGCAGGGGAGGTCAGAGCTTCGCCCCGCAGCTGGGGCAGAACAGATGGGCGCTCTCGGTGGTGGCACCGCAGGAGCCGCAGTCGCGGGTGGTGTCGATCGCCAGCTCTGGATGGCTGGGCAGACCCACCATCTGGGCATTGCTGGCGCCGGGGGGAACCATCGGATAGCAGTTCTCGTTGCGCCGCACCCGCACGTTCACCACGACCGGGCCGGGATGCGACAAGGCCTCCTGCAGATCCTGATGCAGGCGGTTGCGGTCGGTGATGTCGATGCCGCGCACCCCGAAAGCTTCAGCAAGAGCTGAGAAGTTCGGCATGCCGCCGGTCATCTCGGAGGCGGAATAGCGCTCGCCGTAGAAGCTTTCCTGCCACTGACGCACCATGCCCTGCCAGCCGTTGTTGATGATCACCACCTTCACCGGCAGCGCGTACTGGGAGAGGGTGCCGAGTTCCTGGATGTTCATCAGGATGCTGGCGTCGCCGGCGACGCACACCACCTGGTCCTCGGGGAAGGCCACCTGCACCCCCATGGCGGCCGGTAGCCCGTAGCCCATGGTGCCGAGGCCGCTGCTGCTGATCCAGTGGCGCGGAGGGGTGTTCATGAACTGGGCTGCCCACATCTGGTGCTGGCCCACATCGGTGGTGACGAACGCCTCGGGAGCGAGCTGCTGCAGGGCCAACATCACTTCCTGAGGGGCGATTTCACCCACCGGTTCAGGAATCACAAGCGGATAGTGGCGCTTCCAGCTGCGGATGCGCTCCAGCCAGGCTTCGGTGCGGTTGGTGGGCGGCTCGCCGCTGGAGCTGGCCAGCAGGGCATCGAGCGCCAGGCCCACATCTGCCACGATCGGCACCTCGGGCACCCGGTTCTTGCCCACCTCGGCCGCATCGATGTCGATGTGGATCACTTGGGCCCGGGGGGCGAAGCTGTCCAGCCGGCCGGTGACCCGGTCGTCGAAGCGGGCGCCGGCGGCGATCAGCAGATCGCATTCGGTGACAGCGAAATTGGCGTAGGCGGTGCCGTGCATGCCGAGCATGCCCACGGCCAGTGGATTGTGCTCATCGAAAGCGCCCTTGCCCATCAATGTGGTGGTGACGGGCAGGGCGAAGCGCTCAGCCAGCTGGCGTAAGGCCCCGTGGGCACCGGCGCTGACCGCACCACCTCCCACGTAGAGCAGCGGACGGCGTGCCTTGCGGATCAGCTCCAGCGCCTGCTGGATGCGCACCGGATCGGGGGCCACCGGCAGGGCATAGCCGGCCGGAACCGAGCGGCCCGGCTCCACCGGCACGTAATCGAATTCTTCGAGGCCCACATCCTTGGGCACATCGATCAGCACCGGTCCCGGCCGACCGGTGGAGGCGATCAAGAAGGCTTCCGCCACGATGCGGCCGATGTCGGCGGGATCGCGCACCACCCAGGAATGCTTCACGATCGGCAGGGTGATGCCGAAGATGTCGGTTTCCTGGAAGGCATCGGTGCCGATCGAAGCGCGGCCCACCTGGCCGGTGATCACCACCATCGGCACCGAATCCATCTGGGCAGTGGCGATGCCGGTGACCAGATTGGTGGCGCCTGGCCCTGAAGTGCCGAAACACACGCCCACCCGGCCAGTGGCACGGGCATAGGCATCGGCGGCGTGGGTGCCCCCTTGCTCGTGACGCACCAGGATGTGCTTAAGCCAGCCGTGGCTTTCGGCCTGGTGGAGCGCGTCGTAGATGGGCAGGATCGCCCCGCCCGGATAGCCAAAGATGTGCTCCACACCATGGCGGTGCAGGGCATCCATCAGGGCGTGAGCGCCGGTGACCCTCCCTGGCACGGCCGGCATCGGCCGCAGAGGAGAGGCGGATACAACCGCTGTGGGGACGGTCGTCAGGGTCACGGCTGTCGCTGCAGGCATCACGGTCGCCTCACATTAAGAGGTGCTCCACGGCCGTGAGCTGAACTGTTTCGATTCCCACCAGCGGCCTGTGTCAATCAGCAGTCTGTACCAATCAGGAGCCCATACCCATCAGCGGCCGCTGCCACCGACGGCAACGCGGCGGCTGCGCACCATCGCCTGCAGAATTCTCACCGGATCAAGCCATGCGCCCCGATAACGGATTCCCCAGTGCAGATGGGGCCCGGTGCTGCGCCCGGTCATGCCGATGTGGCCGATCAGCTGGCCGCGTGCGACCCGTTGCCCGGGCGCCAGCAACACCCGCCCGCTCAGATAGCGACCGCCACTCACCCGCCCGCCGAGATGGCAATAGATGTGCTCGTAGTCGCCGGAGCGGATCACCAGGCCGATGCCGCAGCGGCCATCGTTGATCACATCGCTCACCACGCCTCGCCACCAGCTGCGGATCGGAGACCCCAGCGGCGCGGCGATGTCGAGGCCGGAATGCTGCTCCCGGCCGCCCCCGGGGCCGACGCGAAAACCGAAGTGGCTCGTGTAACCGGCGAAATTCACCACCGGAAACACACCCAGGCGCCAGAGCTCATTGGCCGCTTGAACCGGAGCGGCCGTGGCCCCGCTGAGCAGCAGGGCCAGGCCCAGCGCCGTCAGCCGGCGTCTAGAGGAGCCCGATCGCATGCAGAGGGCCCTTGCCGCTCAACAATTCCAGCAGAAATGCGGAGAAGCCCAGCATGGCCAGCCGTCCGTTCCATACCTCCGAGCTGTTGTTCCAACCCCACACCCACTTCTCCTGGGGATAGAGCTTCACGGTGGTGGGCAGGCTGGCCGCCTGGTCAAGGTTCACCTCTGGCCCGGCCATGGCCAGCTGCACCAGATCGGCCAGGCCGCGGATGAAGGTGGGGTAGGTGTCGAGGGCCGGGACGCGCCGGAAGGTGGTGATACCGGCTTCGGTGGCAATTTCCCGGTATTCGATGTCGATTTCCTCGAGCGTTTCGATGTGTTCGCTCACGAAGCTGATCGGCACCACCACCAGCTCCTTGACCCCTTGCTCACCCAGCTCCACCAGCGCTTCATCGGTGTAGGGCTGCAGCCATTCCACCGGCCCCACCCGGCTCTGATACGCGAGGGTGAAGGGGTTGCCATGGCCGAGCTGACGGGCCAGTTCGGTCATGATCAGATCGGTGCAGGCCTCGATGTGCTGCTGATAGGGATCGCCGGCTTCTTCCACGTAGCTCTTGGGCACGCCGTGGGCACTGAAGAAAATGCGGGCAGTGGTGGGGTCGTTACATTCCTGCACCTCCCGGGCGATGAGCTCCGCCATCGCCAGCACATAGCCGGGATGGTCGTACCAGCTGCGGATGCAGCGGATGGGCAGGCGGCTGAAGGCGGGATCGGCCTGACGCAGCCGCTGCAGCTCGCGGAAGCTGGAGCCACTGGTGCTGATCGAGAAGTGGGGGTAGAGCGGCAACACCACCACTTCATCCACCGCATCGGCCTTGATGTCGGCGACGGCGGATTCGGTGAACGGGTGCCAGTAGCGCATGGCCACATAGGTGGTGGCCTGCACTTGGCGCTGGCGCAGCTCGCTCTGCAGCTCGCGCGCCTGCTGGTCGGTGATGCGCCGCAAGGGGGACCCGCCGCCGATCGAGCGGTAGGCCTCCTGGGATTTGCCGCTGCGCAGGGTGCTGATCAGCCAGGCCAGTGGCTTCTGCAGCGCTGGAATCGGCAGCCGGATGATTTCCGGATCTGAAAACAGGTTGTAAAGAAAAGGCCCGACATCCTCGATCCGCTCGGGACCGCCGAGGTTCAGCAGCAACACGCCGACCCTGGCCATGCCAGATCATTCCGTCAGGTCAGCAGAGCGTAACGCTGCCCCTCCGTTGCTGTTCACCGCCAGCTGGCGTGGCGTCTGCTGCGCCGATACCGTCGGCTCCAGCTTCAGGAACGGCAAGGGGGGTGAGCGAACAAGCGGTGATCGCTCCAGCAGCTGGCGCCACGGGCCTGGCAGGCCTCGACGCCGAACTCCAGCGTGGCAACGCCCAACTGGCCGAAGCCGGTGTCGCCCTGCGTCTGGAGCGCCGCGGCCTGCGTCTTGGCCTGCGCGGTCCGCTGCCCTGCCGGCGCGGCAGTGGCCCCTTCCGCGTGCAACGGCTCAGCCTCGGGCTGCCCGCCAGTGACGAGGGTCTGCGCCAGGCCCGCCGCGAACTGCGCCGCGTGCAGCAGGAGCTCCAGCAGCAGCGCTTCGCCTGGCCCTCCGCGCCGCAGGCGCCGGGGGCGGCAGTGCGAGCGGCCGCCGGTGTGTCTCTCGCCGGTAGCCGTCTCCCCGGCGAGGGTGCCACCGTGCTCGATGCGGCGCTGGCGCGCTTCGAGCGCCAGTTCTTCGAGGACCCTCGCCGCTGCCGCAACCCGGCCGGCACCCGCACCACCTGGACGGCGGCGTATCAGCCCTACATGCGGCGCCTGTCCGCCTTCGCCAGCGCTGCCCACCTCGACGGGCAGCTGCTGCTGCAGGTGCTGGAGAGTTACCCCGCCGCCAGCCGCAGCCGCCAACAGTGCGGCACCGCCCTGGCGGCCCTGGCCAAGATGGTGGCGATCGATCTGCCCGCCGACTGGGGCGCCCGGGCTGGTGGCTACGGCCTGCACCGGGCCCAGTTCCGCCAGCTGCCGAGCGATGTCCAGGTGGAGCAGCTGGTGGAGCGGATCCCCAACCCCGGCTGGCGGCTGGCCTATGGCCTGATGGCCACCTACGGCCTGCGCAACCACGAAGTGTTCTTTACCGATCTCAGCGCCCTGCTGCCGGGCAGCGACCGGGTGATTCGGGTGCTTCCCACCAGCAAGACGGGCGAGCACCAGGTGTGGCCGTTTCAGCCCGACTGGGTGGAACGCTTTGAGCTGCCACGTCTCGCCCTGGAGGTTGGGTCCCTGCCACCGATCTGCACCGATCTGCGCACCACCACCCTGCAGCAGGTGGGCCGGCGGGTGGCGGAGCAGTTCCGTCGCTACGAGCTGCCGATCACCCCCTATGACCTGCGCCATGCCTGGGCCGTACGCACGATCCACATCGGCCTGCCCGACACGGTGGCCGCCCGGATGATGGGCCACTCGGTGTCGATTCACACGCGCACTTATCACCACTGGATCACGCGGCGCGATCAGCAGCAGGCCGTCGACGCCGCCCTTTCCCGCCAACGTGCCGGTTGAGTCGGGCAGGATGCGGCCTTACCAGTCACGGCAGGGAGTTCTCCCACTACTTCGTCGCCATCCCTTGGCCTTAAACCCCTTGGCCTGAATCCTTTTGGCCTTAGAGCCCTTGGTGTGAAACCACCTCCCTGCAACCCCTTGCCTGACCCCATGACCCCCGCCCGCAACGATCTGCCGGCCACTCCCGCCGCCCCGGCTGCCACCTCCCTGGTTGCTCCGTCCCTGGCGGCCACCGCCACTGCCCCACCCCCAACCCCCGATGCCAGCGCGCTGGATCAGGAAGCGGCCCGTCTGGGGCCGGGCGGGGCGCTGGCGCCGGAGGCCGATGGGGAGGGCTACCGCCGCCGCATGCAGCGGCGTCAGGAGGTGCAGCGCCAGCGGGTGGGGGAGCGCAACCTGGAGAAGGGCCTGGTGTTGGTGTTCACCGGCGATGGCAAGGGCAAGACCACCGCGGCGCTCGGCCTGGTGCTGCGCACCCTGGGGCACGGCGAGCAGGTGGCCGTGGTGCAATTCATCAAGGGTGGCTGGCAGCCGGGCGAAGCCCGCGCGCTGGAAGTGTTTGGCGAAGCGCTGCACTGGCGCGCCCTGGGGGAGGGATTCACCTGGGAAACCCAGGACCGGGAGCGTGACCGCGAGCTGGTGCAGCAGGCCTGGCAGACCTCGCTCACCTATCTCGAAGACCCAGGCCGCAAGCTCGTGGTGCTCGACGAGGTGAACGTGGCGCTCAAGTTGGGCTATCTCGCCGTTGAGCAGGTGCTCGATGGCCTGGAGCGGAGGCCGCCGCTCACCCACGTGGCGCTCACTGGGCGCGGGGCGCCACCGACGCTGGTTGAACGGGCGGATCTGGTTACGGAGATGCGCCTGGTGCGCCACCCCTTCCGGGAGCAGGGCGTGAAAGCGCAGGCCGGCATCGAGTTCTAGCGAGCGCCGTGCTTGCTACTGTTCGGCCGTCCGCAGCGGCCGAGCGCTCAGAACGATGGCATTCAAGCGCGTCCTGCTCAAACTCAGCGGGGAAGCGCTGATGGGGGAGTTGGGCTATGGCATCGATCCAGCCATTGTCCAGTCCATCGCCACCGATGTGGCGGCGGTAGTGGCCTCTGGCACCGAGCTGGCGATCGTGGTGGGAGGCGGCAACATTTTCAGGGGCCTGAAGGGTTCCTCGGCGGGCATGGACCGTGCCACCGCCGATTACGTGGGCATGCTGGCCACCGTGATGAACGCCATCACCCTGCAGGACGCCCTGGAGCGGGCCGGCGTGCCCACCCGCGTTCAGACGGCGATCGGCATGCAGGAAGTGGCCGAGCCCTACATCCGCCGTCGGGCGATCCGCCACTTGGAGAAAGGCCGGGTGGTGGTGTTCGGCGCCGGCTGTGGCAACCCCTTCTTCACCACCGACACCACCGCTGCCCTGCGGGCGGCCGAGATCAACGCCGATGTGGTCCTCAAGGCCACCAAGGTGGATGGGGTCTACGACAAGGATCCCGCCCACTATCCGGACGCGGTTCGCTACGAGAGCCTCACCTTCCAGGATGTGCTGAGCGGCGAACTCGCCGTGATGGACAGCACCGCGATCGCCCTTTGCAAAGACAACGCCATTCCGATCGTGGTGTTCGACCTCTTCGGTGCCGGCAACATCGGGCGCGCCGTGGCGGGTGAACCGATCGGCACCCGCATCACCCCGGCCCGCTGAGCCCTCCCCCTCGCCTCACCCCGTCATGGAACTCGAAGCCAGCATGCGCAAGTCGGTGGAAGCCACCCAGCGCACCTTCAACACGATTCGCACCGGCCGGGCCAACCCCTCTCTGCTCGACAAGCTCAGTGTTGAGTACTACGGGGCAGATACCCCCCTGCGTTCCCTCGCCACCATCTCCACACCCGACTCTCAGACGATCCAGATCCAGCCCTTCGATTCCGGTTCGATGGGGTTGATCGAGAAGGCGATCTCCATGAGCGATCTCGGCCTCACCCCCAACAACGACGGCAAGGTGATCCGCATCAACATCCCGCCGCTCACCGAAGAGCGCCGCAAGGATTTCTGCAAGCTCGCCTCCCGCTATGCAGAGGAAGGCAAGGTGGCCCTGCGCAACCTCCGCCGCGATGCGATCGAGAAGCTCAAGAAGCAGGAGAAGGACAGCGAGCTTTCCGAAGACCAGAGCCGCGATCAACAGGACAACGTGCAGAAGCTCACCGACCGCTTTATTGCCGAGCTTGAGAAGCATCTGGCGGAGAAGGAAGCCGACATCCTCCGGGTGTGAGCCTTCTTGACGCTGATGTGATCGTCGTCGGCAGTGGTGCTGCCGGGGCGGCTACTGCTTTCCACCTGGCCGCCAAGGGTTGGCGGGTGAAGCTGCTGGAGGCGGCGGCGATGCCACGCTCCAAGCCCTGCGGCGGCGGCATGGCGGCTTCGGTGCAGCGTTGGTTTCCCTTCGATCTCGCGCCGGCCGTGGATCGGGTGATCACGCGGGTGCGCTTCACCTGGTGCCTGGAGGACCCGGTGCTGGCGGAGCTGCCGGGGGCGTCCCCGTTCTGGATTGTGCGCCGCTCCGTGCTCGATGCCTTCCTGGCCCAGCAGGCCGTGGCGGCGGGCGCCGATCTCCTGGCCGCCACGGCCGTCAGCGCCATCGTGCGGCAGGGCGAGCACTGGCAGGTGCAGCTGGAGCGGGGTGGAGCCCTGCAGACCCGGGCCGTGGTGATCGCCGATGGCGCCTGCTCGCGCCTCGCCGCTCCGTTGGGGCTGGGGTCTCCGCGCCCCCGCTACGCCGCTGCCTTGTCGGTGGAGCTGGAAGGCGCTGCGCTGGAGCCGGACACCGCCCGTTTTGAATTCGGCCTGGTGCGCCACGGCTTCTGCTGGGCGTTTCCCCGCGAGGGCGGCGTGAGCGTGGGGGTGGGCACCTTCCTGGGCCGGGAACTGGCTGATGGTGAGGCCGCCCTTTCCAGGCTGCTGCCCAGCCTCGGCTTTGATGCCGCCAGCGGCGTGCGGCGCCAGTGGCCGCTGCGGGTGTGGGATGGCCACCACCGGCTGCATGGCGATGGCCTGGCGGTGGTGGGCGACGCCGCCTCCCTCTGCGATCCGTTTCTGGCGGAAGGGTTGCGGCCGGCGTTGCTGAGTGCCACACGCGCGGCGGCAGGGATCGATGGCTGGCTCTCGGGCGACAGCAAGGCCCTGCCCGCCTACAGCGACACTCTGCGGAAGGAATGGGGCAGCTCGATGGCCTGGGGGCGCCGCATCGCCCAGGTGTTCTACCGGGTGCCGCGGGTGGGCTATCAGCTGGGCATCAAACGCCCCACGGCACCGCAGCGGATTGCCCAGATCCTCTCGGGGGAAATGGGCTACGGCGACATCGCCCAGAGGGTGATCCGCCGGCTGTTGTTCAGTGGCGCAGCGAATCCTTGATGCGGCGCAGCCGCTCGTCGATCGAGCCGAGCAACTCAATGGCGAACATGGGCGCTTCCTGCACGGCGAAGAGGAACTTCTCGCGGTTCATCACCAGGATGCGGCAGTCGTTCAGGGCCGTGGCGTTGCCGTAGCGGTGGTGATCACCCGTGACCAGGGCGCCGGCGCCGAACACATCGCCCGCCTGGATCTCTTCATGAGCGGCATCGCCGTTCCAGCTCAGCTGAACCACGCCCTCCAGCAGACCGAACATGCAGTCGCCGGATTCACCGGAGCTGAAGATGCGCTCGCCGGCGGCAAAGGTGTGCACTTCACATTCGGAGGCGAGGGCACGCATCGTGTCGAGGGCGTGAACGGTCATGCGCGAAGGGCAACTGATCCCAGTGTGAGCCCTTGAGGTTAAGGGCTCCTTCAGCTCATGGCTCCTTCAGCCGGCGGCGGCGGAGAGCGCCAGGGGTGCGCCCAGGCCACCACGGACATCTTCGGGAGCCAGGCGGCCGTCATGGTCGGTGTCGAGCGCATCGAACACCGCGTCGCTGCCGAGCCATTCCTCGCGGGTGATGCAGCCGTCGCCATCCATGTCGTTGAGCAGGAAGATCTCCTGGGCGGCATGGGCGAAGGCGGCTTCACCCTCCAGCTCCGCCAGCCGGTGGGCCAGCTGAGCTTCCAGCGTTTCGATCGCCTTGCAGAAGCCGCTGATGCCTTCCTCCAGCTTCTCGCTTGCCATGCGATCGGCGGCCATGCGGGCCTCGAACCCGGCGTGATCGAGGTGCAGCAAGGCTTCGGAGGCGGCTGGCGCTTCGGCATCAAGCTTGCGCACCAGTTCGCCCTGCCGCTGCCGCAGCTGGTCGAGCAACTTGGGTGAGATTGTGAGCAGGTCGCAGCCGGCGAGTTCGATGATCTCCTCGATGTTGCGGAAGCTGGCTCCCATCACCTCGGTTTTGTACCCGTGGGTTTTGTAGTAGTTGAAGATGCTAGTGACCGAGACCACACCAGGATCTTCAGGGCCCGGGTAATGATCGCGGCCGGTGTCCTGTTTGTACCAATCGAGGATGCGGCCCACGAAGGGGGAGATCAAGGTGACTCCGGCCTCGGCGCAGGCCACGGCCTGGGTGAAGCTGAACAGCAGGGTGAGGTTGCAGTGGATGCCTTCCTTTTCCAGCTCCTCTGCGGCCTTGATGCCATCCCAGGTGGAGGCGATCTTGATCAGCACCCGCTCACGGCCGATGCCGGCCTCCTCATAGAGGCCGATCAGCTTGCGGGCCTTGGTCACTGTGGCGGCGGTGTCAAAGCTGAGCCGCGCATCCACTTCGGTGGACACCCTGCCGGGCACGATGCGCAGGATCTCCTTGCCGAAGGTGACGCAGATTTCATCGAGAGCTTCCAGCACCACCGCCTCTGCCGGCGCATCGGGGCCGATCACCTGGCGGGAAGCCTGCAGGGATTCGTCGATCAGGCCCTGATACAGGGGGATCTGGGCCGCCGCCAGGATCAGGGACGGGTTGGTGGTGGCGTCCCTTGGGGTGAACTGCTTGATGGCTTCCAACTCTCCCGTGTCCGCCACCACCACGGTCATGGCGGCGAGTTGATCGAGCAGGTTGGCCATGGCTGCACACACGGGCGTGGGACCTCAAGCTACTGAGCGATTCTGCGGCCAACTCCTGCCCGTGCTCAACCCCGCACCGTTGCGGCCGCTTGGGGCGGGGTGCCGGCCGGCTGGCTGGGGGCCACCTTTTCGAGCACCAACAGCGCTTCGATGATCTGCCGGGCCACCGGCACCGCCACGGTGGAGCCATAGGCATTGGCCCCCTGGGGCTCATCCACCACCACCAGCACCACGTAGCGAGGGTCGTCGATCGGCAGGGTGGCCACGAAGCTGCAGATGCGGGCGCCGGCGATGTACACCCCGTTGAGGGCCTTCTGTGCCGTGCCCGTTTTGCCGCCGATCCGGTGCCCCTCCATCTTCACGCCAGGTCCACTGCCGTTCTTCACCACCGATTCCATCCAGGCCAGCACCTGCTTGGTGACGGCGGGATCAAGCACCGGCAGGCCCTGAGCCGGCGGTGCCGCAGCGGCCAGCCCTTCGCCGGAGCGCAGGCCGCGGGTGATGTGGGGGCTCACCAGCCGGCCGCCGTTGGCGATCATGGCGTGGAGCTGGAGCAGCTTCAGCGGGGTAAGCGAGAAGCCTTGGCCGAAGGCGGCGGTGGCCGGCTCGATCGGTTGAGAGGTGAAGATCTCGCGGCTCTTGAGCTGGCCGGCAACGGCACCCGGCAGGTCAGTGTCCGGCCTCGTGTCGATGCCGATTTTTTGCAGCCACTCCCAGAACTGGGCCGGCCTCACCTGCCGCATGGCCAGCACCATGCCCACGTTGCTTGACACCTCCAGAACGGTAGGGAAATCGATCAGCCCGTTGCCCTTGCGGTCGTGGTTGAAGATCGGCCAGCCGCCGATCGTGAGCTGGCCACTGTCGCTCACTCGCCCATCGGCCTGGATGGCCTTTTCCTGCAGGGCGATCGCCAGGTTGATCGGCTTGAAGGTGGAGCCCGGTTCGTAGAGGTCCTGCACCGACCACTCCCGGAACAGGGATGGCGCGAAGCTCCAGAAGCGGTTGGGGTCGTAGCTGGGGGCGGAAGCCAGTGCCAGCAACTCGCCGTTGCGCACGTCCATCACCATGGCGGCGCCTCGCTTCGCCTTCCACTGCTTCATCTGCTTAACCAGGGCTTGCTGGGCCACCTGCTGCAGCCTGGCGTCGAGGGTGAGCTGCAGCCGCAGGTCGTCGCTGTAGAGGGCACCAGCTTGGATGCCGTCAGGCAGAGGGGTGCCATCGGCGCCGCGCCGCATCGTGCGCATCCCCTCATGGCGGCGGAGTTCTCTGTCCCGGCTCTGCTCCAGGCCAGCCTGGGCCACCCGCTCGAGGTTCAAGAAGCCCACCACGTTGGCGAACAGTTGCCCCTGGGGGTAGATGCGCTGCGGGTAGGCCTCCAGATCAAGGCCGCTGATGCCCAGCTCACGCACGCGGCGGGCGGTATCTGGATCCAGCTCGGTGGCCAGCTTCACGCCGGAGCGCCGCGGGCCCATGCTTTGTACGAGCGCGGTTTCCGGCATGACCAGCACCGATGCCAGCCTCTGGGCCACATCGGTGGGGGTGCGGACCAATTGGGGGTCATCGCCCGGGAAATTGAAAAAACGCGGATGGGCCCAGAGGGTGAAGCGCTCTTCATCGAGGGCCACCAGCCGCCCTTGGCGATCCACGATCGGTCGGCGCCGGCCGATCGGTTTGACCTGCTGGGTCTGAATGGCGCGGGCCCGCGACTGCAGCCGATCGCCTTCTTTGACCTGCAGCCAGGCCAGGCGCACGGAAAGACCGATCAAGCTTGCAGCGAGCAGCAGGTAGACAGCCAGGAGCCGGCCGGCGGGGACCGACTGCAAAGCGATCACCCGCCGATTGGGGCGCTTGCGGTCAGTGGGTTCTTGCCGCCGGTCGGGCGCAGCCTGCTCGGAGCCGGACCATCCCCTCGTTCGCACCACCTCAGTAACCAGGACGAACGGTGCGTTGGCTGACGTCGAGCATGGTGGCGTTCACCTGGCCGAGCAAGGGAAGCTGCGCAGGGGTCTTGCCCTGATCAGATGGAGATGGCACGTAGACGAGCTGGCGAATACTCGTGGGGATCAACTGGCCGGGACGACGGGCTGCTGCCAGGTGATGGCGCTCCAGCTGGGACACCGATTCCTGCAGACGGTGCTCAAGCACCTGGGACGACTCCAACTGGTGATAGCTCCTCGTCCACTGGGTTTGCCAGTGGATCGTGAGGGCCGCAAGGCCAATCATTGAGCCTCCGCAGGCAATCAACAGGCCATCGGCGGCCTTGTGGAGCGCTGCCAGCACGGGGGCCTGGCGCGCCACCTTGCGTGAGGACAGTGACCCTTGGATGAGAGCAAAAGATCGCCGTCGTGGCGATGTCGCTGGTGCCGGTGCGATTGAAGGGGCAGCGACCACTGAAATCTGTCTTGATCCGCCAGTGAACCACGCGTGCGCAGCCTCAGCAAGGCGAGGTCAGCTTCCCAGGAGCAACAAGTTGGTGAAGGTGAAGCCGTTCCAGAAGGAATGCAGCCACACGCTGGCGCTGAGCCGGCCACTGCTGAGCCGCAGCCAGCCCAGGGCCAGGCCCAGCACGAACAGCGCGGGAAGCTCACCGAGGCTCAGGTGCGCCACCGCGAAGATCGCGGCGCTGATCACCACACCCCAGCGGGCTCCCAGGTCGCGGGCCACCACCGGCAGCAGCACGCCACGAAAAATCACCTCCTCAAACAGGGGTGCCAACACGACGGCAGTGAAGGCGAAACAAAGCAGACCGAGACTGCTCCGGTTGTTGAGCACCATCTCCAGCAGTGGATTGCTGCCGCCGGGATCTGGCCAGATCTGCTGCTGCAGCCAGGCCGTGAAGCTCACCAGCGGCAGCACCATCAACAGGTACTGAAACGATCTTCCCAACGTGGGTGCCAGGGGGCGCCAGCGAAACTGCAGCCAGCCGCCCTCGGGGCCGGCCTTGGGCAGCATCACCAACAGGATCGCCAGCGGAGCAGCCATCAGGCCCAGGTAGAGCGCCACCACGGTGAGCCCCTTCGCCAAGGAGGGTTCGAGTTGCAGCTCATCGAGCAACTGTTTCAGCACCGGGCTCACCAGCACCGGGGCGAGCACTTCGCCCAGCAGTACGAAGCCGCCCGAGATCAGCAGGATCAGATCCACGGTCCCGAGCGCTGGGCCCACCAACGGTGGCAATGGGCTTGGCTTGGCTCTCAGGCGCAGCCAGCCCTCGCGTAGCAGCAGGGCCAGGCCCGCCAGCAAGGCCAGAGCCGGCAAGGCGTTCGCCGCCAGCAACTGGGCCTTGGCACGGCTCTCGTCCGCTGGCAAGGCGCAGCGGGCCACCGCTCCTCCCAGCGCCTGGCAGGCGAGCCGCCTTTGGAGCGGGTTCTGCAGCGGCAGGGCCGTGGCCAGCGGGTCCTCACCAGCTGTTGCCGTCCCCGACAGCAGCCGCCTGATCAGGGTTGTCTGACTTGGATCGGTGCCGTCGTCGAGGCGCTCAAGCAAAGGGCGGGCCTGAGCGGCGGAACCCGTGCGGATCAGCAGCAGTGCCCGGGTCAGCAGGGTGGAGCGCTGCTGGGCGCGAGCAAGGTCAGGGTCCTCGTCGTCTTCGCTGCTGCCTGGAAGGGGAGGCAGCAGGGCCTGGCGTTGCAATTCCGCCAGCAACGCGGCTTCGGGTTCCTGCCCCACCACGGCGGCGCGCCAGTTGGGGGGCAGCTGCGGTGCTGCCAGCGCCGCAAGTTCCAGCTGGCGGCGGCCCAGATCGTTGCCCACCGAGGGGCGGGTGAGGCTGTCCACCAAGCCATTGACCCAGAGCAGCAGGCTCAGGGCAAGGGAGACGAAGGCCAGCGCCGTCTTCCAGGGGGGGGTGCGTTGCTTCGGGCCTGCCGTTGTCACAACACGTCCCGTCTTTGCATCGATTGTGCCCTGAAGCCCTCCCATACGATGGCGTCGCTTGCGGCCCCATCCCTGTGCCCCTCCGGCTTCTTCTGGTCCGTCACGGGCTGAGCAGCTTCAACATTGAGCATCGGGTGCAAGGGCGCGACGACCTTTCCGCCCTCACCACTGAAGGCGTGCGTCAGGCCACCGCTACGGGCGAGGCCCTGCGTGGCCTGGAGATCACGGCCGCCTATACCTCGCCGCTCAGCCGCGCCAGCGCCACCGCTGCCGCCCTGCTGCAGGCCCATGGCGGCGGCCAGAGCGCCGAGCCGGACAACGGTCTGCTGGAGGTGGATCTGGGCCCCTGGAGCGGCCTGCTTAGCCGTGAGATCCGCGACCGTTTCCCGGCCGGTTATGCGCTCTGGCGTCAGGCCCCCCACACCCTCGAGCTCAGCCGCCACGGCCAGCCGTACCTGCCGGTGCCCGAGCTCTTGGAGCAGGCCGCTGATTTTCTCGAACGCCTGCTGGAGCGTCATCTGCCGGTGGTCGCCGCCGCCGCCGCTCAGGCTCCGGCCGATCCGCCTGTCACTGTGCTGTTGGTGGCCCATAACGCCATCCTCCGCTGCCTGCTGCTGGCAGCACTCGGCCTGCCCGCCAGCGGCTTTCAACGGCTGCGCGTCGATAACGCCTCTCTCTCGGTGCTGAATCTGCGCCGGTGCCCCGATCGCAGCGTGGAGGTGCAGATCGAATCGCTCAACGGCACTGCCCACCTGGGTATGCCGGTGCCGCCGAAGGGGGAGGGTCCCCGCCTGCTGCTGGTGCGCCACGGCGAAACCGAATGGAACCGCCAGGGACGCTTCCAGGGGCAGATCGATATTCCGCTCAACGGCAATGGCCGTGAGCAGGCGGCCGCCGCCGGCCGCTTCCTCGCCGACCTGCCGCTTCAACGGGCCTACAGCAGTGCCATGGCCCGCCCGCGCCAGACGGCGGAGGCCATCCTGGCGCTGCACCCCGGTGTGCCGCTCACCAGCTTGCAGGCTCTGGTGGAGATTGGCCATGGCCAGTGGGAGGGCCGGCTGGAGGCGGAGATCGAGGCCGGCTGGCCCCAGCTGCTGGCGGACTGGAAACGGGCCCCCCAGAGCGTGCAGATGCCCGATGGCGAAAATCTCCAGCAGGTTTGGGATCGCTCGCTCGACACCTGGGAGCGGATCGCCCGCAGCCTTGATGACGGCGAGACCGCCCTCGTGGTGGCGCACGACGCTGTGAATAAGACCTTGCTTTGCGCTCTGCTCGGGCTCAGCCCCGCCGACATCTGGATGGTGAAGCAAGGCAACGGCGGTGTCACCGTGATCGACTACCCCGCCCGGCAGGCCAGCGGCCCTGTTTCTGCCTGGCCAGTGGTGTCCAGTCTCAACCTCACCAGCCACCTCGGTGGTGTGATCGACCGCACGGCTGCCGGCGCGCTCTGATGGCAGCTCGCTTCCTGTCGCAGGTGCAGGTGCTGGCCGGTCCGGATCAGCCCCTGCACCACCGCGATGTGCTGCTGGAGGACGGCGTGCTGATCGGTTTCGATCAAGCGGCCGCCGACGAGTCCCAGCGCCGCGGGCTGGTGCCCCTGGCCGCCCACGACTGGCTGCTGGCCCCGGCGTTGGTGGATCCCCACAGCACCCTGGAGGAGCCCTTCTCTGGCCAGGCGGAAACCCTGGCCAGTCTTGTGGCCTCGGCGGCGGCGGCGGGCTACGGCACGGTGGCCCTGCTGCCCCGGGCCGCCAGCTGGCGCGACCGCCCGGAGCGCCTGCAGTTGCAGGCCCCGGACCCTTTCACCTTGCCGCTCTGGGGAGCCTTCAGCCGCGGCGGACGCGGCCAGGAGCTGGCGCCCCATGGCGATCTGGCGGCGGCCGGTGCCATCGGCCTGGCCGAAGACGGCTCCTTGCCGCCCCTGGCGTTGCTGGAGCGAGGGTTACGGCTGTCGGAGGCGGGGGCTTTGCCCGTGTTGCTGGCACCCCGCGACCCTGACCTCACCCTGGGCGGCTTCGTGCGGGAGAGCGTGGAGGCGCTGCGGGCCGGTTGGCCCCTTGATCCCGTGCTCAGCGAAACGCTGCCGTTGCAGATCCTCTTGCAGCTGGCCCGCAGCCTGCCCGATGCTCCGTTGCGGCTGGCGAACCTCTCCACCGCTGCGGGGGTGGAGCTGTTGCGCAGCTCCGGGCTGCCGCTGCAGGCGAGTGTGTGTTGGTGGCACTTGGTGGCTGACAGCGGCTGCCTTGATCCGCTGGCCGAAGGCTGGCGCCTCGAACCTTCGCTGGGCAGCCCGGAGGATCGCCACGCCTTGATTGAGGCCCTGGCCGATGGGGTGCTCACTGCCGTGGCGGTGCATCACCTGCCGCTTGATGCGGAGGAGCGTCTGCTGCCGCTCGATCAGCGTCGCCCCGGACTTGCCGGCCATCGCCAGGTGCTGCCGGCTTTATGGCAGGAGCTGGTGGTGAAACGGGGCTGGTCCCCAGCCCTGCTGTGGGAGCGGCTGTGCTGGGGACCCACCCGCTTGCTTGGGCTGGCCGCCGACACACTGGAGCCGGGTTCACGGCGTTGGCTGTTATTTGATCCTGCCGCTTGCTGGCAGGTCAGCGGGGATGCCTATGCATCCAGAGGGGCCAACCAGCCCTTTGAGGGCGAATCACTCACGGGGCAGGTGTTGGCGACGGGGTTGCTGCCGGAGCTTTGGCGGGGGCCGTTGGATCGATGGCCAGACGGCGTGGAGCCCCTGGCCTGATCGTGTCTCCCTCGCCCAGTTCTCCCATGCGGCCCGGGGGCCAGAAGCGATAGAACGCCCGGCCGATGATCTCTTTCTGGGGGAGAAAGGGGGAGCCCGGCCAGAAGCGGCCATCCCAGCTGTTGGCGCGGTTGTCGCCCAGCACCAGCACCGATCCCACCGGTACGACGGCGTTGAGCGTGCGGCAGGGGCCTGCTCCCTGGCTGTCGACCGGGCAATAACTCTCGACGTAAGGCTCCTTGAGCACGGTGCCGTTGATGGTGATCCGTCCGCGGGGATCGACAACCACGCGCTCACCGGGCAGGGCCACGACGCGCTTGATGTAGGCATCGCAGGCGGGGTCCTGCAGCCCGGGCAGGGAACCCACCACTGGAATGTTCACCAGCAAGCAGCGCCACGGACCACCGCTGTGCTCCCGGCGCAGGGCAGGATCGAAATGGAAGGGGGAATTAAAGACCAGAATTTCGCCGCGGCGCGGCTGCCTGTTCCGCAGGGAGAGCTTCTCCACCAGCAGGCGATCGTTGATCTCCAGCCCCGGCAGCATCGATCCGGAGGGAATGAAGCGCGCTTCCAGCAGAAACTGACGGATCCCCAGTGCTACCGCCAGGGTGACGAGCACGCTGCGCCAGAACGCCCAGGCGCTCTCCGGCTCGCTGCCTTGGGGGCGCGGGGAAGGCTGCTCAGGGTTCGCGGACGTTTCTGGAGGCCTTGGCAGATCCTCAGTGGTCAAGGGAGTTCCGGTAGCGGAGGGGAGCGCCGCGAGGGCGACAGAGTCGACATGAAACCATAGACGCCCAGAGATGTTCCCTTCCGTTCCTACCCTGACGGGACTGCTTGGTGTTCATGGTCCGCCCCCGCTGGCATGCGATCCGGCCCTTCGGCAGCAATGCGGTGGCCAGAAGCTGGGATCGCTTTGTCGCGGTCTGGGCCAGCGTCAACTTGCTGTGGGTTTGCTTCGACCTCACCTACGTGCCGTTGCGCACCTTCTGGCTGCAGCGCAACCTTTACCCGTTGCCCTCGCTGCCGGTAGTGCTGCCGCTGCAATTGCTGCCGGACATCACGCCCTTCTACGACCCGGTGAAGGGCATCGAGCCGCACCGCGAAACCCAGCTCTACCTTACGGCTTTTGAGCAGCTTGATCGGGCTCTCTCCGCCGAGGAGAGCGCCCCTGAGCTGCGCCGCCGGCAGGTGGAACTCACCCGGCAGATGATCGACGACAACCCGTTCCTGGCCTCGGTGGGGGCGGGAACGCTGGAAAAGATCAAAAATCGCCTGCGTCAGCACGCTGACCTGGATTCGTCCAAGGATTCTTCGGCGACTCTCCTGAGCGATGACTGGCTGCGCCAGCACCCCTGGCAAACAGAACGCCGCTTCTGGCAGCAGCAGGTGCTGCCGCTTGTGTCCACCAACTACTGGCGATCGATCGATGAGAACGGCCGCCCCACCGACCACTTCTGGCGGCTGGACCTGCTGGCGTTCCAGAGCGTCTTTCTGCTCGACATCCTGTTGCGTGCCGCGCGGCTGCGCCGCCGCATCCCCGGCCTGAGCTGGCAGGGAGCGCTGCTGCGCCGCTGGACCGATCTGCCGCTGCTGCTCCCCTTCTGGCGCTGGCTGCGCCTGGTTCCCGTGGTGGAGCGGCTCCAGGTGAGCGGCCTGGTTAACTTCGAGCCGTTGCGCGCCGTGGTTAGCCGGGGAGTGGTGTCGCTGCTGGCCGTGGAGTTGTTTGAGGTGCTGGCCCTGCAGCTGGTGGATGGGGCTCAGGGCTTGATCCGTTCGCCCCACTGGCCCCGGCGCATCCGGGCCCTGCGCAGCCACCAGACCGTCACGATCAATAACGAGCGCGAACTGGTGGAGCTGCTGCGCATCTGGGGGCCCCTGCTGCTCAACGATGTGATGCCGCGCCTGGCACCGGAGCTGCAGGCCCTGCTGAGCCACATCCTTCAGCAGAGCCTGCAGCAGACGATGGTGCCGCAGGCGCTGCGCCAGCTTCAGCCGTTGTTGCAGATGGAGCAGGAGCTCGCCCGCCAGCTCTCCGCCGGCATGGTGGACAGCCTGCTGGAGCTCTCCCGCACCGCCGGCCGGCGGCTGGAGCACCCCGACGACCGCCAGATCGACCTGATGCAGCGCTCCCTCGATCGCTTCTGGGAGGAGCTGGCCGGCAGCCTGGAATCAGGGCCAGCGGTGGCCCGCAGCCAGCAACTGCTGTGCTCCCTGCTCGAGGAACTCAAGCTCACCTACCTGGGCCAGATCAACCGCAGCGGCATCGATGCGCTGATCCGCGAGCTCGATCAGCTCACGGTGCCTGCGGCGGCTCCGACGGCAGCAGCAGCGCCTGCCACTGCTGGAGATCAAATCCCGTGAGCACGGTGCCGTTGGCGCTGATCAGAAAGGGCCGTTTGATCAATTTCCCGTCGGCGGCCAAAGCTGCCAAGGCGGCATCGTCGTCCATGGCTTTCACCACCGCCGAACCGAGCGCGCGGTAGCTGATGCCGCTGGTGTTGAACAAGCGGCGGCGTTCGAGCTGCGCGAGGGCCTGGCGCAGTTCCTGCAGCGAAGGTGGCTGGAGGGTGATGTCGATCACCTCGGCATCCAGCCCCTGCTCGCCTAGCCAGCGGAGACCTTTGCGGCAGGTGGAGCAGCCCGAGTAGCTGTAGACCCGTAGACCCACGCTCACTTCAAACCGACAAGAGCCTTGAGTGCACCCACAAGGCTGTTGGAGCCCTTGCCGACGGCGGAATCGGGACGGGTACGGATGGTGACATCGCCCGTGACGCTGGTGCGGCAGCTGAGGCGGTAGTTGGCCGGGCGGTCGGAGAGATACACCTGCTCCACATCGCTGCGGGGGGAGAGGCTGCGTTCGCCTTCCAGCACCTCCACCACGCAGGTGCCGCATTGGCCCAGACCGCCGCAGTTGTTGAGGTTGTTCAACCCTTTGTAGGGGTTGATGCCGGCGTCAAGTGCGGCTTTGCGGAGGTTCGCCCCCTCGATGCAACCGACGTTCTGGCCTTCGTTTTCGAACCGGATCGTGGGCACGGCAGGGAGGGAGTCTTGGCGCCGACTAACCTACCTGCAGGCGGTGGCCCTTTCCGGGGAATGCAACGGTTGTTGGCCCATTGCCCCGGCTTGACGCCGCCGTCCATGCGCCAGCTAAAGCGTCAGCGAGGGGGCCATCCAGCCGGC
>ERZ888423.942-NODE-942-length-27821-cov-13.850861_pt1 | contig 27821 bp, 24 predicted proteins | sample MGYA00520523_ERZ888423 | MGnify/ENA primary metagenome ERZ888423 (study PRJEB32303, sample SAMEA104408611) | aquatic metagenome | biome: Brackish water; feature: Pelagic; material: water | place: Baltic Sea | collected 2014-06-08T10:24:00 | depth 30,27 m ...
CATCACCGGGCACGAAGTGGCCGTGGTACGGGTACCGGTCGCCTGCGTAGACGGTCGTGTAACCCCGAGCCTTGTCGCTGACGAGGTTGAGCTGGAGCTCATTCATTGTTTCCAGATTCCACTTCAACGAACCCTTGGTGCCATAGATCTCAAAGGCGCACTGGCTCTCTGGACCGACGATCGTGCGGCTTGCCTCAAACGTGCCCCTCGCGCCGCTCTCGAACTGTACGAGGGCACCGAAGTAGTCCTCGTTTTCGACGGGACCGGTCGGGTCGCCTGGCTGACCAGCGTCGTAGTGGGTGCCGCCTGCCTTCGGCAGCGGCCGGTCGGGAATGTACGTGTGGCCTGTGCCGACGACCTTCTTGATCGGGCCGACCAGCATGTGAGCGAGGTCGATCGAGTGGCTCAAGATGTCTGAACTCACACCGTGACCGGCGCCGTCGAGCTGGAAGCGCCACGACAGGAGACCCATTGGATCAGAGCCGTACATCGTGAAGAATCGGCCGTTGTAGTTGGTGATTTCGCCGAGTGTTCCGTCGGCGATCAGGTTCTTGGCGTACTGCACCAGCGGTGCCCAGCGGTAGTTGTAGCCGACCCCGGTGATGACGCCAGCCTTGCGGCTCGCGGCCTCAATCCGGACAGTCTGCTCGGGCGTGCCGCCGACGGGCTTCTCACAGAACACGTGCTTGCCAGCCTCGGCAGCTGCGATAGCAATCGGCTCGTGGAGCATGTTCGGGGCGCAAATACAGACCACATCGACGTCGGGGTGGTTGACCGCAGCCTGCCAATCGGTTGTGCCCTCACGAAACCCGAACGACTCGACAGCCTCATCGACCCGGTCTTGCAGGTTGTCGCTGATAATGATCAGCTCGGGGTCGTACGTGCGCTCTTGAAAGAGCGTGGGAATCCGGAGGTACGAGCGCGTGTGCGCCTGTCCCATCCAGCCAAAGCCGATGACGGCGATTCCAATTTTTTGACGCGTCATTGCGTTTCTTCTTCCGGGATGAGGTGGGGGTGAACAATTTCGGCGGCCGTCGCAACCGCAGCCGCCACGTCGCCGTCTGGCGGATAGAGCAGTGAACGACCGACGACGAGGCCACGCACGTTGGGCACAGCCATTGCGCGCCGCCATTCGTCAAAAGACGATTCTGGGTCGGGGCCGGGGGTTCCACCGAGAATCAATCCTGGTAGTGAAGTTGCAGCCATAACTCGTTCGACCTGAGCGGTTGCGGGCAGTTTCAGCCAGGTGTAGGCAGAACTCGCGCCGAGGGCGCTGGCGATACCGACGCACTTGATCAATGCGTCCTCGTCGGTGTCGAGATACTTATCACCAGCCGGCGACGTCGTATATGGCAACGGTTCGAGCATCGCAATCTTCTCGGCTGCAGCCAGTTCAGTAATCCATCGGGCACATGCCTCGATCGTGGGGCGCGACCGCTCGTCAGCCAGGTCGATGCGGAGCAGCATCTTGGCGCCGTCGAGACCTTGTTCGACGATCGACGCAACAGTGTGGCCGGTCAACTGATCGTCGAGTTCCCAAGCCGAGCCCATCAGCCCGCCGCGATTGATTGACCCAATTGCGACCTTGTCATCGAGTGCGCCGAGCAGCGCCAGGTCGTCGAGGATGTCAGGGGTCGCCATGACGCCGTCGACACCTGGGTCAGCGAGCGCCGTCATTGTGCGTTCGATGACGTCTCGACGGTCAGCCATAACGAAAGGCTGGCCGGACACGCCGACCATGCCGCGCGCCGGATGGTCAATCGCGATGATGAACGTTTTGCCATCGTTGGCCAACAGCGGCCGCGCCGTGCGTGCAGCAAGCGCAGCGCTGATCGCCGTTGGATCGGTAGCTCGAATATCGAGCAGTTCCAGCCACGCTTCGTCCAAAATCACCCGTTCTGCCGCACTGTCGCGTGCATCCGATCCGTGATTACTCACGACTGAACTCGCTTCGCGATATTGCCAGTGGCGAGGAGATAGTCGATCTCGTCAGCGGTTGGCATTTCATCAGAACACATCAAACGGCCAGCAACGATCGCGCCAGCAGCATTCGCCCGGTACACGATCTCAGCGGGATCCCAGCCGGCAAGCAACCCGTGGGCCAGCGAGCCCCCGAAGGCGTCGCCCGCTCCAAGACCGCACACCACGGGTACACGAATCGGTTCGAGGACGGTGCGCGAGTTCGCCGTGGCCACCATCACGCCTTCCGCGCCCTGTTTGACAATTGCAATTTCAACGCCGCGTTCGAGCATCCGGTCAGCGGCTTCGTCAGGTATTCGGGTGCCGAGAGCGATTTCGCACTCGTCCCTGTTGCCAACCGCGACCGTGCAGTGGTCAATCGACGGGGAGATGAACTCGCCAGCCTGCCCGGGTGAGTCCCAGAACATCGGTCGGTAGTCGAGGTCGATCACCGTGTGCTGTTTGCGTCCTCGTGCCTCGAGCGCGGCCATGGCCGCTGAGCGAGATGGCTCTTCGGCAAAGCGTGAGCCTGCCAACCAAAACAGCGGCACGGAGCGAATTGTGTCCATCGGCATGTCGGCAACCGAGATGGCCATGTCGGGGCCCCGCGGCTCGCGGTAAAAGTAGATCGACGGTTCTTCAGGCGGCATCAGTTCGCAGAACACCACGGGGGTCAGCAACTCAGGATCGGTAGAAATGAACTCGTCGTGGACACCGAACTCACGCAGGGCCTGGCGAATGTAGGCACCAAACGCATCGTCGCCAACACGATTGATGACCGCAGCCTTGCGACCTAACCGAGCCGCAGCGACCGCGACGTTGGTCGGGCTGCCGCCGATCGACTTCCGGAAAGTCGACACATCGGCGAGCGGCACATTCTGCTGTTCGGGGTACATATCGACAGAGGAACGGCCAAAAGTGAGAATCTCAAGATCGTCGAGATTGAACGGCGCACCGAGCGTCAACTTGTTGGACCGGAACTCTGGAGTTCGTGCTCGAGGGCTTCGAGTTCGGCGCCGCCCGACATTTTTTGGGTCAGTTCGTCGACGGTGATCTCCGACTTCTGGAACGAACCCAGCGAACGACCTCGGTTCAGGATCAAGAAGCGGTTACCCACCGGGTAGGCGTGTCGCGGGTTGTGCGTGATGAAGATCACGGCGAGCCCCTGGTCGCGGGCTTCGATAATTCGCTTGAGTACGACTCCGGACTGCCGCACACCTAACGCTGACGTCGGTTCGTCGAGAATGAGTACTTTGGCACCGAAGTAGCCAGCGCGGGCAATGGCCACCGACTGGCGTTCGCCACCCGACAGCGTGCCAACGGATTGCTCGGTGTCGCGGATGTCGATGCCCATCTTGGCCATCTCCTCCTTTGCGATCCGCTTCGCCTTCTTCGTGTCGATCCACTTGAGCGGACCGATACCACTGGTGGGTTCGGAGCCAAGGAAAAAGTTGCGCCACACCGACATCATCGGAACCATCGCAAGATCCTGGTACACCGTTGCAATCCCCGTGTCGAGGGCGTCTCTCGGTGAGCCGAACGTCATCTCTTCGCCATTGAACCGGATCGTGCCCTCAGACTGCTGGTGCGCCCCAGCGAGAATTTTGATGAGAGTCGACTTTCCTGCGCCGTTGTCGCCAAGCACGCAGGTGACCTCTCCGGCGGCAACCTGGGTACTCACCCCGGTGAGTGCGGTGATGCTGCCGTAGAACTTCGAGATGTTGTCGAGTTCAAGGAGCGGCGTCTCAGACATGGTTGGTCTCTCGTTCAGATAAGGGCATTGATACGGTCCGGACTTCAGCGCCGCTCATCGGCGGATTCCTTCGGCCTTGTTCCGGAGGAACTTGTTCGAAACCACGGCCAGCAGCAAGATGACGCCGACGATTAAGAACCGCCAGTCGGTGTTCCAGCGAGCACTCGAGATTCCGATGGCCGGAATCGATAAGATGCATGCGCCGATCGCGCCGCCGAAGGCCGTGCCATAGCCGCCAGTCAGCAGCGTGCCCCCGACGACCGCAGCGATGATGAAGATAAATTCTTGGCCGTCGCCGTTATTGGCCTGGATCGAGTTGATTCGGAAGGCGACGAGCAACCCAACGAACCATGCAGCGACCGACACCAGCATGAACAGCTGAGTCTTGGTCCGGGCGGCCGGGACACCCACTTGGCGTGCCGCCTCCTTGTTGCCCCCGACAGCGAAAGTCCAACTGCCGAAACGGGTTCGGGCCAGCACCCACATCATGGCGATCGTGAACAGGATGAACCACAGCAGTCGCACAGAGGTCTTGGCTGGCGGCACCCCAGCGGCTAACTCTTCAGCGGTGATGAAGAGCATGCGGAATGCGAGACCAACGAACAGCAGCGTCGAGCCGAGCGCCAGCAGCCGAACTCCGAGATGATCAGCGCGTGCCGATCCGGTTCGCCGCTCTTCAAAGCGAAACGTCAGCACGGCCCAGATGAGGACCGTGACCGCCGCTGCGAGCACCACTCCGAAAAGCGATCCTCGGAACTTCGTGTCGGACGAGTCGACGAAGACGGTGAGAGCAACGATGCCGATTGCCAGGGCAAACACCGTCGTCACCACGAACTTGGTGGCAGCGTTCACTGACAGCGCTGCTTGTGAGGCCATCGCGATCAAGCCGATACCGATGCCAGCAAAAACGAGGATCAGGATAACGCGCACACCTTGAGTGGTAAAGGGGAACAAGATCTGGTTTGTTGACGACGAGTCAATGGCAACGGCAGCGATGGAGCTGAGGACCATCGCCGCAAGGCCCACGCCCAGGCGTCGCCGCATCTGGGAGTCGAGCGACAACGCTCCCCGATCGGCAGAGGGCTCGTAACGCCAGGTGGCCCAACCGAAGAGACCGAGGAAGCCGCCAATGGCCATCACGGCCACGAGGGCTGCGTTGGCAGCAGTGCCGTCGGTTACGTGGAGCCCGAGCAGACCGCCCACACCGACGCCGACGCCGACGAGAAACATGACCAGGCCGACCGGCTGCATCTTCTCACGACGTTTGAACCACAGCTCACTGATTGCGAGCGTCAAAATGGCAAAGCCAGCAACGATGAACCCGATGTAAAGGGCGTCGCGAACTTCGAGCTCGTGGGTGTTGCGCTCCCACTCAGCGGCAAAGATCAGTCGGAAGAAGTCAAAGTCGGCCGCCTCGTCGGTGCGGCCGATCTGAATCTGGCCGACGAAGCGCTTGGCGAGGCCGAGCTTCAGGCCAATCAGAGCGAAGAAAGTTCCGAGCGTGATGATGAAACTCGGCTGTCCGGTCCGCTCCACGACGAAGCCGTTGAGGTAACCAATGCCGAGCGCGACCAGCAACGAGAGCGGAATGGCGATGACGAGCGGAAAGCCGCGTCCACCGAGTTCGCCGGTCTCTTTAACGAGGTAGATGATCAGCATGCCCATGGCGCCGGTCATCGCACCCGACGACAGGTCGAACTCGCCACCGATCATCAGCATCGACACGGCAACGGCCATGATCCCGACGGTGGACGCAGTGTCAAGCCAACCGAAGGTTTGACCGACCGTGCCGAAGGTCTCAGAAACGGCCCAGAAGAAGCTCCAGATTCCGACGATTCCGATAATCGCGCCGACCTCGGGACGGATGAAGAGTCGCTGAAAGATTGAGCGGTACAGAAGTCGCTCATCGGCCGCAGGGGCGAGTGAATTGGAGGCGTCGACCGTCGATGTTGCGGCAACGGCGCTCGGAGTGTCGATCGGAGTGTCTTGTTCGCTCACAGGTCCCCCAGAAGGCAGTGATGTCGATCGCAGAGATCAAAGAAATAGCAGTGCACCGGTGCGGGGTGAGGGCCCCATGCCCTCACCCCACAACAGGGTGTTCATTAAGTAATGCGGTATTGCGGTATAGCGGTATTGCGGTATTGCTGATTGATCAGCGAGTGCCCACTTCGCTGAGCGCCAGGATCTCTGCGGCGTTCTCCGGGGTCACGAAGCCGGGGCCCGTGAGGATCGGGAGGCCGCCACCGAGGGTGTTCTGGTTGGTGACGTTGAGGAACAAAAGCAGGACAGGCATGTAACCCTGGAGGTACTGCTGCTGGTCCACGGTGAAGGCGATGTTGCCGGCCTCGATCTCGCCGATCAGTTCCGGCGTGAGGTCGAATCCACCAATGGTCAGGTCACGACCGAGGTCCTGCGCTGCACGCAAGCCCGAGAGTGTGATGACCGGACCGACGCCCATGAAGCCGTCGATGTCGGTGTCGGCAGCCAAAGCAGCGTTGATCGTGTTCTGCTGCTCGGTCGTGTCGGCGTCGAGACCCATGAATGCAATGACGACTTCGCCATCGAAGGTCTCGGCGAGGCCTTCACAGCGCTCGGTCAGAGCGACGTTGCCCTGCTCCTGCTGACCACAGAGAATCTTCTTCGCGCCAGCTGCGTTGAAACGTTCGCCCGCGCCGTTACCGGCAATGACTTCGGTTTGTCCGACGTGCGTGAGTGCACCGATTTCCTGGTAGTCATTCGAGCCCGAGTTGAGCGTGATCACCGGGACGCCGGCCGCGACGGCTGACTGGAGCGGGCCAACGAGTGCGTCGGGGTCGGGCAGCGATGCGGCGATGCCGTCGGATCCTTCTGCAATCGCAGCTTCGATGTCTTGCACCATGACCTGTGCGTCGTTGACGCCCGGCTTCCAGACAAGCGTGACACCGAGGTCGGCGGCAGCTGCGTCTGCACCACGCTTCAGTACGGACCAGAACGGGCCGTCGTCGGAGTGGGTGATCATGTGGAACGTGAGGTCTCCGGCCTGGGTCTGATCGACCTCTTCAGGAGCGTCAGTCGCAGCAGGTGCTGCTGAATCGACGGATGCAGCGGAACCCTCACTGCTGCTGTCGGAGCCGCCGCAAGATGCAGCGACGAGTGCAAGTGCGGGCAGGATTGCCAGCAGCTTCTTTGATGTCTTCATGTTCTCCCCTTAGTTAGGTGTGGATTTCCTCGTCAGCCGAGGCGGATGCCTCGACCCCCGTGAGGAACTCGATGCTCGCGAGAACATCGAGAATGGGGCCAGCACCGGCCTCGGGTTCATCCGAGGTGATGGCAGCGTCTTGTTCGAGTACGTACCATTGGTCGTACCCGCGAGCTTCGAGTTCGGTGACGATGGCACCGATAGGAACGTCGCCACGTCCCAGGTTGCAGAACATCCCGGCCTGGACTCCATCCATGATCGACTGTTCGTGACGGAAGACCGGTAGGGCCTTTTCCATCACGACGTCTTTCAGGTGGACGTGCTTGATTCGATCGAACGCGAGGTCGAGGAACTCCATTGGATCCATCCCACCAATCTGCATGTGGCCCATGTCGAAAGTCCAATTGACATCAGAGTGTTCAAGCACGTTGAGAATGTCGTCACGCGTCTCAACGATGGTGCGCAGATGCGGATGCATCGCCTGCGTCATGCCGTACTCCCCCACGATGTCGTCAATAACTGACAACATCTTTGCACCATGCTGCCAATCTTGCGAGTCGAGATCGCGGCGCGGGCCCCAATTCCAATCGGTGACAGGTGAGGAGACAAAGACTGTGCCGCCCGCAGCGGACATCAACTTGGCCGCACGATGTGTTGCCTCGATTGTCGCTTGCTCTTCGCTCTGCTCGTGAATGACCACCGGAACGAATCCGCCAATCATCGTGAGGTCGTACTGCTGACAGAGATCTCTGAGTTCGGCCGGGTCAGTGGGCAGGTAGCCATCAGAACCAAGTTCGGTCGCCGAGAGACCAAGTTGCTGCATCTCGCCGAGCACCCGATCGGGTGTCAGTTCGATTCCCCAACCGGGAACTTCGCAGACACCCCAAGAGATGGGTGCGCCGGCGAGGCGCTGCATGATCGACATCTGTGTGTTCCCCCCTCGGGAATCGGCCACGACCAGTTCAAGCTGATGCTTCGAACCCGCCACTTGACGAAAGTGTATTAGAGCGCTCTAATAGAAGAGTACTCTCACTATGACTGGGGGCACAACGCCTTGTCAAGCGGAGAGGGCACAAGACTCCGACATCGGGTGGCCAAAACGACCGAATCTGACGCGATCGCACATTACAGCGAGCGTGAACGCGCAAGAAAGAGAGGGAGAACGTGGCACAACCGACGATGCAACAGGTAGCAGAGCTCGCCGGCGTGTCGACTGCGCTCGTCTCACTCGTTATGCGCGACGCCCCCAATGTCAGCGACTACCGGCGCCAGCTCGTCCTCGCTGCCGCCGACGAACTCGGCTACCGCCCCAATGTGTTGGCGCGAAACCTGGCGTCTCGCCGAACCCAGACCATCGGCGTCGTGCTCAACGACCTCCACAACCCGTTCTTTGCAGAGATCGCTGACGGTTTGCAAGCCGCAGCCGATAACAACGGCTACCGGCTCTTAATCGGGAACGCAAGCCATTCGCAACTGGGCGAAGAGCGGTCGGTCGAAACCTTCCTGCAGTTCCGTACCGACGGCCTCGTGATCGCTGGTTCGATGCTCAGCGACGATTTGCTTGAACGCACGTCTCGAACCGCGCCGATCGTGGTCGTCGGCCGGACATCATCGAGCAAAGTCTTCGATACGGCCAACACCGATGACCACGTCGGTGCACGGCTCGTCGTCGATCACCTTGTCGCCCTCGGCCACGCACGCATTGCACACATCGACGGCGGTCGCGGTGCTGGCGTCATCGAACGCCGGGCCGGCTACCGCGCAGCAATGCGCACCCATGGCCTCGGCGAACACATCCACGTCGTCCGCGGCGATTTCACCGAGGCCGGCGGGCGACAAGCCGCACATGAGCTCATGCAGCATGATCGACGCCCCACTGCGATCTTTGCCGGCAACGACCTGAGCGCAGTCGGTGCTCTCGGCGTCGTCGAAAATCTCGGGTTTGATGTTCCCGCCGACGTGTCGATCGTCGGCTACGACAACACATCGCTCGCCGCGATGCATCACGTGTCGCTCACCACCATCAATCAGCCCACTGAAGAATTGGGTCGAGCGGCCATCGACCTGCTCCTGGAACGCCTCGACGGCAACCGCACCAAAGCAACTCACCACGTCGCCGAGCCTGCCCTGGTGTGTCGGGCGACAAGCGGCCCGCCGCCGGCCCTGTGACAACACGCACGGAACCCCATCACACACGCAGATCGAGACGAGACCATCATGACCACATTGCACTCCCGCGTCCGCGTCGGCCTCCTCGGCACCAGCTGGTGGGCCGACTCGATGTACTTGCCAGCGCTCAGAGCACATCCTGACGTCGAGGTCGTCGGGCTCTGCGGCCGGACCCCGGCCAAGGCAAAGGCGCTCGCGAGCCAGTGGAACGTGCCCTGGTGGTCCGTCGACAGCAACGAGTTTCTCGACCCCGAACGGCTCGATGCCGTGATCATCGCAACGTCGAACGACAGCCACGAAGCGCTCACGCTGCTCGCCATCGAACGCGGCTTGCACGTCCTGTGCGAGAAGCCGATCGCCACATCGGTCGCTGCCGCGCGGGCGATGGCCAACGCTGCGGCCGCTTCGGACACCACCACCTTGGTCCCGTTCACCTACCGATACATGCCGAACTTCCAGTACGTCAAGCGCTTGATCGACACCGGATTCGTCGGTCGACCGTTTCACCTGAATATGCGCTACTTCACCGGCTTCGCCCGAGACAGCGAGTACAGCTGGCGCTTCGACACCGAACTCGCAGGGTCGGGCGTGCTCGGCGACCTGGGCTCGCACTGGCTTCACGTTGCGCGTTGGCTGCTCGGCGAAGTGACCGAGATCGGCTGCATGAGTTCCACATTCGTCAATCGGGAGCTCCGACCTGACGGCTCCGACTACGCACGCAGCGAAGACTCAGCACAGATGACGGTGCGGTTCGAGAACGGAGCGTACGGCACGCTCCAGGTGAGCGCGGTCTGCTGGGAAGGCACCGACTTCGGGCAGACGCATCACCTCGATCTCCACGGCACCAACGGCACCGTCTATTCGCTCAACGACTGGTCGACGGTGCAAGAAGTACGCGGCCTCACAGCCGGCGCCGCCGGACCAACGCAGGTGATGCCGATCCCCGACGACATCTGGGGTGAGGCCCGCCGGGATCGGGTGCACGACACCTACCGCGACGTGTTCCGGGTCAATCGCGCGATGATCGGCGAGTGGGTCGATGCCGCGCGCGACGGCGTTCCAATCAGCAGCGAGCTCGCTCCGGACCTCGCCGAGGGCGCACGAGTGCAGCACCTGCTCGAGTTGGCAGCCAAGAGCGCAGCAACCGACGGGCGCCTGCTCGACGCCAGATGAATACCTGGCACACCCTCGCGCGGTCACCGGCGCTACACCGTTCTGTCGCGGCATCTGTCGCGGCATCTGTCGCGGCATCTGTCTTGGCTGCGCTGGTCGCGCTGACGGGCTGCGCCTCCGATGGTCCAGACATGGCTGACACTGCTTCAGAGACAAGCCCCTTTGAGTCTGCTGCTACCGAGACGGCCTCGCTGGTGGCAAGTGGCGTCGGCGTGATCGCCGAGGGCTGCAGCATGGTCGCCAGCCTCGGAAGTGGGGTCGTTGTCGAGCGTTCCGATCAGGTGGCGACCGCTGCCCACACCGTCCGCGGCGCATCGATGCTCACGGTCGTCGATGCCCAAGGCCAGGAACACCGCGCGTCCGTCACCAGCTTCGACAAGGACAGTGACCTGGCATTGCTCGACGTCCCGACGCTCAGCGCTCCGCCCCTCGGCATCGGCACCGCTCGGGTTGGACCCGCCACCTTGATCACCTGGCGCCGCTCCGACGGCGTCACGCTGCAACTTGTCGGTGTCACCCGACTACTGAAGATCAACATCGAAGACATCTATACCGACGAGGTCGTGCAGCGGACCGGTCTGGAAGTCGACGGGGAAGTCATCGTCGGCCAATCGGGCGGACCAGTCGTCGACGCCAGCGGCGAGGTGATCGGGATCATCTACGCAACTTCAAAAGACCGAGGTGCCGTCGGCTTCGCGACCGACCACACCGAGCTGCGCGAACTGATCGAGGCTCGATCACCCGACGGGGTGGCCAACGGCCGGTGCCCCTGAACGCATCCCGGCAAAAAAGACGAACACCGTCGCCACCGCTGCAGCGATGGTGACCATCACCAGCGCGGTCGAGATCGTGAGCACCGAAGCGATCGACGTCACGATAAGCGGCATGGTCATCCCGGGATAGCCGAGCAGATACACCGTCGAGGTCAACGATCCACGCTGCTCGTTCGTCGCCATTGCCCCGGCGAGCGCCAGGCACGACATCGTGATCACGCCCGACGCAACACCGAGCAACGGTGCAGCGACCAGCACCAGCGGCCAGCGATCCGTTGCAAATGCAATGGTGCCGATCACGTAGCCAAGGGTGCCACACGCCATTCCAATGGGGAGCGCCACCCGACCACCCAGGCGCCCGACGATCGACTTCGCACCGAGGCCACCCCAGGCTGTGATAGCTCCCGCCGCAGCAGCAATCGCCACCTCGCCGCCCTCGACTGCGTCGCTAATCAGCACGGGGAACAATGCAAAACCCATTGAGGGAAACGCGAACATCCAGATCACTGCCGGAAGAATCACCATCAGGAACGTGCGCCGGGCAGCAACCGGGACACCGAACGATGGCCTGAGTCGATGGCCTGCTTTGGACCGATGTGTTTCCCTGACAGGCCAGACGATGACGAGTACGCCCACGATGGCGACCACATGCAGCAAAAACGGAAGGACCAGCGGCGCAGGGAGCAACCAATGAAAGACCGCCGAAACTGGCGCCCCTCCGCCGAAGCCCGCAAACGACACCAGCGTCGTCGTGAGCGCAGCGCGATGCTCGTTGCCCGGGCCAAACAACTCGAGCAACCACGCTGCTCCGACACCAAGCACTGCGCCGCTGGCCGCCCCCAGCACGAGCCGGCTGACGAGCAGAGCAATGAACTCATCGCGCCCGAAGATCATGCCGACCGAGGCGAGGCCCGACATCGCAATCATCGGCAGCACAATCGGCCGGCGACCGAAACGATCCGAGAGCGCCCCACCGAGCACGAGGCTGGCGAGAATGCCCACGACGTACACGACGAAGATCGCCATCGTCTGAGAGGTCGACAAGGCGAGGCGGCTCTTGTAGAGCACGAGGAACGGTGTCGACACGTTCGTGCCGTACGCAACCACGAACATGCCGATCGCGATTCGAACGACCTGTCGATTCATCGGGAGTCGCTCCTGCATCGGCGGCGACGCTACGTCACCTGCGAGACGAATCTCCTAACGTGCGACTCTGTGATCACCCCATCAACACCGACACCGACATCAACACCGACATCAACACCGACATCAACACCGACGAGTCGACCATCAAACATCGACCTCGACGCCTACGCTGCATACGACCGACTGCTGTTTGACCTGCCGAGTGGAATTGCTGGGGGTGTGCTGCGGATCACGCTCAACGATCCCGACAAGTTCAATGCAACCGACGCAGCCGTCCACCTCCAGTTGTCGCGAATCTTCCGCACGATCCACGACGACGAGTCCGTTCGGGCCGTCGTGGTGACCGGAGCAGGCCGAGCATTCTCCGCGGGAGGCGACCTCGACTGGATCAGCGAACAGGTCGGTGACTACGCGCAGACAATGCGCGTGATGAAAGAAGCCGGCGACATCGTCCGAACGATGATCGAATGCGACACGCCGATCGTGTCGGCAATCAACGGTGTTGCCGTCGGAGCCGGGCTCGCTGTTGCATTGATGGCCGACGTGAGCGTCATGAACGAGTCGGCCAAACTGACCGACGGGCACATCCGGCTCGGTGTTGGCGCCGGCGATCACGCCGTGGCGATCTGGCCGCTGCTGTGCGGCATGGCGAAGGCAAAGTACTACCTCCTGACGGCCGACTTCGTCGACGGTAAGGAGGCCGAACGAATCGGCCTCGTCTCCAAGGCCGTGCCCGCCGACGACGTGATGACGACGGCACTCGAGGTCGCGAACAAGCTTGCTGCAGGCCCGGTCGACGCGACACGGCTGACGAAGCGTGCACTCAACCACTGGATCCGCCAGGCCCTTCCAAACTTCGAGGCGTCGCTGGCGTACGAGATGCTGAACTTCCTCGGCCCTGATGCCGCAGAAGGCCTCGCCGCTCTCAAAGAAAAGCGCGCGCCGAACTTCCACCAAGCAGACGAGACTGCCGACTGATGGATCTCACTGACCAGTTTGACAAGCCGTTCGACAAGCAGCTCGCAAGCGAACTGGAACTTGCGCTGAGCGTTGCCGATGCCGCCGACGCGTTCACGCTGCCGCATTTCATTGATCGCGACTTCACCGTCGATTGGAAGGCCAACGCGACCGAGGTAACCGAGATCGACCGGCAGGCCGAAACGCTGATCGTCAACGCCCTCGTCGGCGAACGTCCAGATCATGCTGCGTTCGGCGAGGAGCACGGCGCTGCCGGTAACGAAAGTTCCCCGTGGCGCTGGGTGATCGATCCAATCGATGGAACCTCCGGCTTTGTGCGCGGCATTCCGGTGTGGGCCTCGCTCATTGCACTGACTCATGAGAACGAGGCCGTACTCGGCGTCGTGTCTGCGCCGGCGCTGGGCTTTCGTTGGTGGGGCGGCGTTGGCCTGGGCGCACACGTGCGATCACACACCGGCGCGACGCGACCAATGGCAGTTTCTGCCGTCACGGCACTCGACGAAGCCCAGGTCAGTGTCACCCACAATTCCGGTTGGGATCGACTGGGCAAGACCGATCGGCTCGTTGCACTGCAGCAGCAGGCCCGCCGCAGCCGCGGCATGGGCGACTTCTGGCAACACATGCTCGTTGCCGAGGGCGCAATGGACGTGGCAGTCGACGCCGTCGGTGTTGCTGCCTACGACCTCGCTGCAATCAAGCCGATCGTCGAAGCCGCCGGCGGCACTTTCACCGACCGTCTCGGCGAAGCAACATATGAACACGACACGGCCATCAGCTCGAACGGCCACCTCCACGACGCGGTGATCGCCCTACTCAAGTAGGCGTAGCCTCGGCTCGATGGATGTTCATGTCGACTCGGAAACAGCACCGCTTCGATCGGTGATCGTCGGCTATCCAGACAATTTTCTCGACGTCGAGCCGGAGATCATCAATGAGACACAACGTAAGTTCTACGACGGCCCCGACGCTCCAACGAAGGAAGCGGTCACCAAGCAACTGAACGGGTTCATCGCCGTGATCGAGGCCCACGGGGTCTCGGTGCATCAGCCTCGGCCGCTCCCCTACATCCCCGACCAAATGATGACGCGCGATATCGGCGTCGTGATCGGCGACACCTTTGTTGTCACCACGATGGCGGCCAAGAGCAGGCGACACGAGTGGCGCGGTTACGCCCACCTGTTCGAGCACTTCTCCCCGCACACGAAGGTGCTCTTCGGCCCGGAAGACCTCGTTATTGAAGGCGGCGACGTCATTGTCGACAAGGGCAAAGTGTTCGTCGGCATCGGCCAGCGGACCACACTGGCCGGGGCTGCCTGGCTCATGCAGTTGGTGCCCGAGTACGAAATCGTGCCGATCAATTTGCGCGGGCTGACCGATGGCGAGGACGTCCTCCACCTCGACTGCTCGTTCCTCCCCGTCGGAGCGAACAGCGCGCTCATCTATCCCGACGGCATGCGGGAAGTCCCGGCGACCGTCCGTGAAACGTATGACCTGATCGAGGTGACTCGCGAGGAGCAACAGCGGCTCGGCACCAACGTGTTGTCGCTCGACCCACAGACGGTTGTCTCGCAGCCAACGTCGCAGCGCATCAATGACGAGATGCGGGCGCGCGGTATCACGGTCATCGAAGTGCCGTACAGCGAGCCACCTAAGACTGGCGGCAGCTTCCGCTGTTGTACGCTGCCCCTCTATCGTTCACTCTGAGCTGCCGTTTTAGTTGCCGGCCAGCAGGCTTCCGTGAACGAGTTCAAGCGTTCTGCCAAGCGAAGAAGCGAATCCAGAGCGGGGACGACATTCAACTCGGCCGTCGCGATCAGTGACGCAGCGTGTCCGATGCGATGGTGCCAGCCACTGCTCGCCACCGTCGGCGGCATCCCCCGAAGTACGACTGACGACGTGTTCGACGTCAATCGCTGCGGGCCCCACGACGCGGTCGTGGCGACACCCCGCCTGCACCCGCAAAGTCGACAACATTGGTCGGGTATCGTGTCGAAATGAGCGATCAGCCACCTCTCTCCCAGGCGACCTTGGCCATCTCGGCAGGGCGCTCGAACAGCAGCAATTCGCTGGCCCCGGCGCTGTGGGCATCGAGTACTTGGGAATCAGACGGCCTCGATGATGCTCACCATCGGGCTACCTCGGTTCGTCACGGCGATTTCTACAGTCGTTACGCCAACCCAACGGTCCAGCAGTTTGAGCACGCAATCGCCGAACTCGAGGGCGCCGAGGCCGCTCTTGCGTTCGGGTCCGGCATGGGTGCAATCGCTGCCACGGTCCTGGCGCTCTGTTCGACCGGCAGCCACATCGTTGCCCAGCGCCAGCTCTATGCCGGCACCCTTGCATTCCTGCAGGGCCCGTGCCAACGCTTCGGCATCGACGTCACCTTCGTCGACGTTGCGACGCCCGGCGCGTTCACCGACGCGGTCATTGCCGGCAAGACAATGCTGGTCATCGCCGAATCGCCGTCGAACCCGCGCCTGGAGTTGGCTGACCTCGAAGAACTCGGTTCGATCCGCGGACCCTTCACACTTGTCGACTCGACGTTCTCCACCCCACTCGGCCAGCAGCCGCTCGCGTATGGCGTCGACCTCAGCCTGCACTCGGCAACGAAAGGGATCGCCGGGCACAACGACGCAACCCTGGGTGTGATCGCTGGCGAGCAGGAATTGCTTGACGAGATCTGGGCATACGCTGTGCTGCATGGCTCGACGCCCTCGCCGTTCGATGCCCTCAACGCCCTGCGCGGTATCCGTACGCTGGCAGTTCGTACTCGCCAGCAAAACGAATCGGCCCGTTCGCTGGCCGTGATGCTCGCTGATCATCCGGCCTGCGCGGCTGTGCACTACCCCGGGCTGTCAGAGCATCCGCAGCACGCCCTCGCCAGCCGCCAACTGCTGCAGTACGGCACCGTGTTGTCATTCGAAGTTCCCGACCGGGCCGCTGCTGCGAAGTTCATGGCCTCGGTGGCAATCGTGCGCTGCGCCACCTCACTCGGCGGCCCCGAAACCCTCGTCTGCCACCCTGCGACCTCGACCCATGCAAGCCTCACGCCCGACGAGCAAGCCGCAACCGGTGTCACCGAAGGTTTGATCCGGATGTCGGTCGGGCTGGAAGAGACCACCGACCTACTCAACGACGTCGAGCAGGCCCTCCGAGCGTCAGCGAGAGATGAGTCGGCCGTGGCGGTGCATGGTGCGTGAGATCGACTGCTCGCGGACCCATCGGTAGAGCTCGACGAAGCCGTCGCACACCGGAGCTGATTCGTCGATTGCCACGTTGGCCTGGTGACAGATACGCCGAGCGTCGTCGCCCAGATTGGTCAGCAACCTGATGCGATCGACGCCACCGATACGAGTGACGAATTCGTGATCTGACTCATCGACGGTCGACGATTCGTCGAGAACCACGCCGGTCGTCGCCGCCGCGAGTCGCAGCAAATCAATGACTGCGGGGTCGGTTCCGTCGTGGCGGACCATCACGCGGTCCACAGGGAAATAGCGCAGCACGTTCGACTCGCAAGTCAGGCCACTCGGGTCGTGCTCGACAGCGAATTGATTGGCCCAGGCGTTGGCGTACGACGCCGCTGCGTCCACGCTCGACGTACCGGTCGCGATGCGCGCGAACTGCTGGACATAGCCGGGCCCACCGGCCTTTGGACCGCCGCCAACCGACGACTGCTTCCAGCCACCGAAGGGTTGCCGTTGCACAATTGCGCCGGTGATCATCCGGTTGACGTAGGCGTTGCCGATTTCGACGCGATCGAGCCATGCGGCAATCTCGCTCGGGTCGAGCGAATGGATTCCGCCAGTCAGCCCGAAGTCGCTGGCGTTTTGGATCTCGATCGCGTGGTCGAGGTCGTCAGCGCGAATCACACCCAGTACCGGGCCGAAGCACTCGGTCCGATGGAACCACGATCCGGGTTGGACCCCCATGCGCACCGCAGGGGCCCAGAGGTGATGGTCGGCGTCGAGGCATGCGGGTTCGACCAGCCACGATTCGCCAGCGTCGAGGGTTGTCAGCGCTCGGTGCAGTGCCGGGTTCGGTGCACTGATGATTGGGCCGACCATTGACGAGAGGTCAAATGGCTCGGCGACCCGCAGGCTCTGCACTGCGTCTCGAAGGCGGATACCGAATGTCGGATCGTCGTAGACGGATGCCTCGACAATGGCGAGGCTTGCTGCCGAGCACTTCTGCCCGGCATGGCCGAATGAGGAGTTCACCAGGTCGGCGATTGCCTCATCGATGTCGGCCGCTGCGGTGATGACCAGCGCGTTCTTGCCGCTCGTCTCGGCGAGCACCCGAACCTCGGGGCGCCAGTCGAGGAACATGGCTGCGGTTTCGTGTGAGCCGGTCAGTGTGATCGTGTCGATGTTGGGATGGGTCACCAGGCTGCTCCCCACGGGGCCGTCGTCGCAGATGACGAGCTGTAAGCGGTCGGCCGGAACCCCAGCGGCCCAGAACTGCTCGGCGATCCGTGCGCCGACATGAACAGCTTCAGGGGCCGGCTTGAGAATCACCGCGTTGCCTGCTGCCAGGGCTGATGCGACACCACCCGTCGGGATCGCGTAGGGGAAGTTCCATGGGGCAACGACGGCCACGACGCCTCGGGGCGAGACATCGAAGCCATCGGCGACGAGCCGTTCGAGCCCGGCGACACCCACGACGCCGTAGTATTTGCAGAAGTCGATCGCTTCAGCGACCTCAGGGTCGCCTTGATGGATTGTTTTGCCGGTCTCGACGGCCATGATTGCCATGGTGTCGACCCATCCGTCGCGCATCACGTCGGCCGTTGCCCGCAGCCACGTGCGGCGCTGCTCGATCGTGGCGTGTTCTGCGGCTGCCGCGACAGCACGCTGCACGACAACCATCATCTCGTCGGTGGTGCTGATCCGTGGCGGTGCGACGAGTGCGACTGATGACATCGCCGCTTCGATCTCGACACGTAACCCTGCATTGGTGAAGTCGCTCTCGGGCTCGTTGCTGAATTGGTCGGCGGGCCGTGGCGCGGCCCGACGACGATGCTCTGTCGATACGTCGTGGCGGCGGGTCACCGATGCGCGGAACATGTCGGACTGACGGTCGAACTCTGCGGAATCGACCGTGAGGGTGAACAGCGACCGCAAGAAGTTGTCGGCCTGCGTGTTTTCGTCGAGGCGGCGGCCGAGGTAGGCGAGGCTCGCGTCGAAGTCGGCTTCGGCAACGACCGGTGAGTACATCAGTAGCTCGCTCAGGCCAGCGTCGGCGGCAGCGGCCTGCACTGCGCGCGCCTGGGCGGGCGCCATGCCTTCGAGCATTTCGAACACCACGCGATCGTGCGCGCCTGCCTTGTCGATCTGGATCATCGCCCACGCAATGTCGAACAGGTTGTGGCTCGCCACTCCAATACGGATTGCTTCAGCCCAGTCGGGGCGAAGCAGCGAGTCGAGCAGCCGCTTGTAGCTGGCGTCGACATCGGCTTTATTGCCGTACGGGGCGGCAACCCAGCCGTGGAGTTCGGCTTCTGCGGACTCCATGGCGAGGTTTGCTCCCTTGACGAGGCGCACCTTGACTGTGCCGCCGCCTTCGGAGCGACGCTGCGCTGCCCAGCCGCCGAGGCGCTCGGCAGCACCATGGCTGTCGGGCAGGTACGCCTGCAAGACAATGCCTGCATCGACGGTGGCGAACTCGGGCTCACTCAGGACCGCGATGAAGGCGTCAATCGTGAGATCGAGGTCGCGGAACTCCTCCATGTCAAGGTTGACAAACGTGGTCGGTGTCGCTGCACCGGCTGCCTTATAGAGCGTACGGAGGCGCTCGGTCACGCGCCTAACGCTGTCGTTAAACGCAAGGACGTCGAGGTTGGCAACGATCGCCGACACCTTCACCGAGACATAGTCGACGTCGGCGCGTGCGACCTTCGCGAGCACCGTGGCAAGGCGCTCATCAGCCTCGGCGTCGGAGAGAATCGCCTCACCCAGCGGGTTCACGTTCAGCCGGACGCCCTCGTCTGCACGGCGGGCCAGGTGCCGACTGAAAATTGGCTCATCGGTGCGCAACACAATCCCCGACGTCTCAGAGCGAATACGCCGGACAACCAGTGGCATGACGATGGCCGAAAGGCGCGGTGCCACGAGCGCACCGACTCGCAACATGAGGCCATCGATCGGGCCCATCTCGCTCGTCGGGAATTCCCGCACAAGTTCTGCGAAACGCTTCGCTGCCACGGCGGTGTTGTCAAGGCGCAGCACCTCGTCGGTGAGCGACAAGATCAGCTCACGACCGTTGTGATCGGCGAGCAGGCGACCGAGGCGCTCGCGCCTCCGGCGCTCTTGCTTTGACTCGTCAGCCAGGCTGACCGCGAGCAGGCTCCGGGCGAGCTCGACCGCATCGTGAGCCTGCTGATCGTCCGCGGCCATCACCGGGGCCGGAGTCGACTCCGAGACTGAGTCCGGAACAGTGCGAGACGACAAATCGGTCATCTCTCTAGACAACACTGAGTCGGGCCGCCCGGTCTTGGTCGAATTCGACTGGCGGGAAGTCGAATTCGTACCTGTCAGGCATCTGGCTCCAGCAATGCGATGATGATGGTGTGCTCGACCGTTCCCTCGACCGTTCTCTCACGGCCGTCACCGACGTGCTCGCGACCACCCCGAACGTCATGTTCTGCATCAAAAACACTGATGGCATCTACATCTCGGCGAACCAGGCGTTCGCCGACCGGGCGGGTGTTCGATCGCCCGGTGATGTGCAAGGCAAGCGGGCCGCTGATCTGTTTCCGCCTGAGTTGGTCGAACAGTACGAAGCCCAAGACGACGAGGTCATGCGCACGGGCCACATCCTGTCAAACGAACTCGAAGCGATCACCCGACCCGACGGGAGTTACGGCTGGTTCTTGACCTCGAAGTCACGGTGGACCGACGACGCTGGCAAGCCAATCGGCATCGTCACCGTGTCGGTCGATCAGCGCACCCCGGTCGATGGTGCTGCTCCGCATCGGCAGCTCGCTGGCGCCGTCGAGATCGCTCGCGTCCGCTTCGCTGAACAGGTCACGGTCAGCGAGATGGCGGCGGCTGCTGGGGTCAGCATCACACAGCTCGAGCGACTCTCGAAGCGAGTGCTCGGTCTGACGCCGAAGCAGCTGATCTTGCGCTTCCGATTGGAGGAGGCTTTACGCCTCCTCGACTCGTCGACCGATTCGATTGCAACGATCGCAACAGCCTGCGGGTACTACGACCAGAGCGCCTTCACCCGCCACTTCAAGCGCGCTGTCGGTATGGCCCCAGCAACATTCCGAACCATGTCACACCGAGATCAGACCTCGGTGTGACGAGACGGTCGCCCGGGGGCGGTCAATGATCACGGCGAGGACTGACGCCGGATCAGACGGATCGGACCGCCTCAGGTGTAGAAGGGGTTGGAGCCGGTGGCGTGATCGGTGAGGTCTTTGACCCGCTCGATTGCCGGCAACGCATCGACGAGCATCGTCTGCACACCATCGAGCATCGTCATCTTGCTCATCGAGCAACCGTGACAGCCGCCGCCCATCGTGAGGAATGCGGTGCCTTCGCTGTCGTGGCCGACGTAGGTGACAAAGCCACCGTGCGCGGCGAGCGCCGGGTTCACTTCGCCTGACACGAGCGCTTCGATTTCGGCCGACAGTTCATCGTCGTTGGTGAGGCCCTCGATGCTCGGCGCTTCAGGCTTATTCGGGTTACGAATAACGAGGCCCTGGGTGACGGTGTAATCGAGCGTGGCGCCGGTCATGACTGCAACATCGTTGCCAGGGATGATGATCTTGAGGCCTTCGTGTGTGCGTACTTCGTCTTCGAACGCAGCCTTCAAGAACTCTTCGAACGACAGATCGTACTTGAAGTCTTCACCAGGAGCCGAGGCCAGGCCGAGGCGCAGACCGAGCTGCTCGCCGTCGGCTTCTTCGTCACGCAACTCAGTAAGGTGCTCGAGCGCCTCCGGAGTCACTGTGACAATCGGCTCGCTCGCGCTGCCGCTGCCAGAATCTGTCGCAAGTGCTTCGAGGGGGCTCATGATGAAAAGGCTACCGTCAGGCTTGTGAGCACAAGCAACCTCGGGACCAACGACATGAACGTGTACTCGGTCGCGCTTCGCACCGACGCCGACCTGATGTCGGCTGCGATCCGCACCGGCGACGCCGCAGCCCCAGTCGCAGCATGTCCCGGATGGGACCTCACCAAGCTGGTCGAACACACCGGCTGGGTCCAGCGTTGGGCCACCAACGCCATCATCAGCGGCGCTGCACCTGGGGGAGAAATCAACTTCGGGCCGAGCGCCGACGACGACATGTCGGTCTGGATCGTCGACGGTGCGACGGCACTGATCGACGCGCTCAATAATGCCGAGCCCGATGCTCCCACGTGGCACCCATTCTCGCTCGAGCAGCAGGTGTGGGTGTGGGCGCGTCGACAAGCACTCGAAACCGCCATGCACCGGTGGGACGCTCAAACTGCGATCGGCGTCCAAGCAATGCTCGACCCCGAACTGTCGAGCGAAGGAATCCAGGAGTACTTCGAAATGGGCTTGCCCCGTGTGCTCAGCCGTGACGAAGTCGATCCCCCAGCCGTCAGCCTGCACGTCCACTGCACCGACGTCGACGGCGAATGGCTCGTGTGGGGTGAGAACGGCAAGTACCGGATGCTGCCGGTCCATGACAAGGGCGACGCTGCGATTCGTGGAACTGCAGCCAACATCTGGCTGCTCCTGATGGGCCGAATCGACCGTTCCAAACTCGACATCGTCGGTGACGCGTCCGCAGCCGACGCCTGGCTCGACCTGCCCAACTGGTGAGCAGCACCGAGGCGCGAAGTCGGTCAATCGGTTTCCTCGCGGTCGGCCTTGCAGTCGTCGGCTTCTCGATCAGTTCGGCTGCGATCAAGTGGTCTGAGTCGACCGGCTCGGTAGTGGCATTCTGGCGAATGATCGGTGCCGTCGTCGGCTGGTGGATCATCGTGCTCATTGCCCGCAAACGCACCGGGCGACCATTGCCGACGCGCGAGACGTGGAAGCTGGTCCTTCCGCCCGGCCTGTTTTTCGGACTGAACATCGCGATTTTCTTCACGGCGATTACTCGAACGAGTATTGCTCACGCCGAGTTCATCACCACACTCACCCCGCTCGTACTCCTCCCGGCCGGGGCGGCGTTCTTCGGTGAGCGTCCGAATTGGGGTGCACTCAAATTCGGGTTGATCTCGGTCGTCGGCATTGCTTTGGTCCTCACATTCGGGCCCAAGGGTGGCGAGGCGACACTCGGCGGCAACCTCCTCATGGTCCTCGTGATCGGCACCTGGACGAGCTACATGCTGACGTCGAAGCGAGCCCGCACACGCGGCGTTGATGTGCTTGATTTCATGGCCTGCATGATGCCGTTCAGCCTTATCACCGCTGGGCCAATTGCTGCGTCGATCGCCGGTACCGGCCTGTTCTCTCTGTCGGCACGCGGTTGGTTCGTCGTGGCCCTCCTCGCACTCGTGACCGGCATGCTGGGCCACGGCTGCATCATCTATGCCCAGCGCCACCTTCCGGTTGCAACGATCAGCATCATCCAGACAGGCCAACCGGCACTGTCGGTGTTTTGGGGTTTCGTCGTCCTCGGCGAGTCGGTCCGCTCACCGCAGATCGCCGGCATGGTCTTGGTCGTGGTCGGCCTCTCGATGTTCACGTGGGCGAGTCAACGACCAACGGCAGCAACCCCGACGAGCGGCGTCAGTCCGGCTGATATTGCTCAGGCCGGCTCGACGAGCTGACGGAGCGCCATGGTCATGGTTGCGCTACACGATGAAGCTGAACAGCGACGCGGCATCGTCGGTTGGGGTCCTGCACAACAGCAGCACGCGCTCCTGCCCGGCCCGTCTGCCTCTCACGTATCGCGTGTTCGAGCGCACCGCAAACGGTATGAGGCAGCCCCGATGGTCCCCACGTGGACGAACGGAAAGTGCGCAACATCGCAGAAGTTGTCGGTCATCCGTGACGCCGCCGGGCTTAAACGTCCAACCGTGACGTCGGCACCGTCAGCCATGACATACCACTGGTCGAGCAGACCTCTTTTGACAGCACCTTCGAACACGCGGCCAACGCACCCTGCTCACTCGAATCCGAGCCGGATCTGGGCTGGACGAGGCTGACCAGGCAACACGTGACAGGATGCAGCCATGCGGATATTGGTGACAAACGACGACGGAATCCATGCTCCGGGGCTCCACGCACTGGCCAACGCAATGTGTGACCTTGAGGGCGGGCACGAGATCGTGGTGGCTGCTCCGGACTCGGAGTACTCCGGCGCCAGCGCCGCGCTCGGTGCTCTTCACGAGATCACCCCGGTCATCCGGCCGGTCGACATTCCTGTTGCTGCCGCGGCCTCGTGGTCGGTCAGCGGCGCACCAGCGCTCTGCGTTATGTTTGCTCGGCTCGGCGCCTTCGGCGCTCCGTTCGACCTCGTCATTTCCGGTATCAACCCTGGCGCCAACGTCGGGCGTGCCGTGTACCACTCAGGAACGGTCGGGGCTGCGCTCACGGCACGCAATGGCAAGATTTCCGGTGTTGCATTCAGCCAGGCAGTCACGGGCTACGGCGTTGAAGGTCAGGTGTGGAACCAGTTGGTCGATCAGCTCGACTGGCAAGCCTCGGCCGAAATCGCTCGCACCTATGTACAAGGCATGGTCGACAACATGCCGACCGAGCCGGTGGTTGTCAACATTAACGTCCCTGATCGGCCTGTCTCTGAGATGCTCGGCTGGCGCCACACCGATGTCGGCAGCCTCCCACCACGAACCGTCAATGAGGCCACCCTCGAGCCCGTCGAAGGCGACGAAGGGGCATTCCGCGTCGTGATGGACTGGGGCCAAAAGGTCAACGTGCTGCCCGAAGACACCGACGGCGGCGCAATCGAGGCGGGCTACGTGTCGGTCAGCAATCTGACCCGGCTGGTCCACGAAGATCGCTCTGACATGTCAGCCGCCGAAGCCGCCCTCGACATTCTCCTCCCCCGCACCTGATCCAGGTCTCGCCCACCAGCATCCAAGACCTCCTAAAATGGAGACCGTTTTTCCGCACCAGTAACGAGAGATGGTCTCCATTTCGGGAGAAGTGAGTCGGATAAGTACCACAGTCACATTGGATCACAGTTCGACCAGATGTACCGTCGCACGACGATGAGTTCACCGATTGATGTCGTCACCGGATTTCTCCGTTCGTTTACACGCAACGATCCGGACTACATCGCCAGCTTCGTCGCCGAGGGCTTTCGAAACGTCCACGAAAGCGCTCTCGGTTCGGGCTGCGTTGGCCGCGAGGAATACCGAAGGCGCCTGCCTCACTTTCTGGCAGCTTTCTCCGACCGCGCCTACTCGATCGATGACATCGTCGAGCAGCAGCGCCCGTCGGTCACCGATGTGGTCGTGCGGTATCGCTTCGGTGCCACCTACGAGGGGACGGCGTTCGAGATCCCCGGCGTCATGTGGTTCAGCGTTCGCGACGACGTGATCACCAAGCGAGTCGACACCTGGGACTCGCTCACCTTCCTCCGCCAAACCAACCAAACCGATCTGTAACGGCCGTTACAGACGAAATGCAGGTAGAGCCGACCTGGTCAGATCTCGAAGAGTTGCGTGGTGGGATGAAACTGACTCCAGGTGAACCAGAACGCTTCGTGCGCAGCAATCTCACCGCCGGTTGCATCACCGATTGGGAAGATCGGCCCAGAGGCCGCCCAGCCGATGAGCGAAAGGTGAGGAACCGAGCAACAGCCGACGCAACAACCACGAAACTCAGATCCGAATGCTGCGGTAGGGCCCAGGACTTGGCAGCATGGAGTCATGGCAGAGAACGAACAGACCGACACAGCCGCAATCCCCTCCGACACGGAGCTTCGCGATCGCCTCACGCCCGAGCAGTACCAGGTGACCCAGCACGCCGGAACCGAGCGTCCGTTCACTGGCGAATACCACGCCACCACCGACGACGGCACGTATCACTGCATCGTGTGCGATGCCGAGCTGTTCTCGTCCGAGACGAAGTACGACGCAGGCTGCGGTTGGCCGAGCTTCTATCAGGCGCTCGACGGCAACAAGATCGAGAACCGCACAGACAATTCCCATGGCATGGCTCGAACCGAAACCGTTTGCGCCAAATGCGGCGCACACCTCGGCCACGTCTTCCCCGACGGCCCGGCACCTACCGGAGACCGATTCTGCATCAACTCGGCGTCACTCAACCTCAAGCCAGCTAACTGACAAAGCAGACTGGCCAACCGCGATGCTCCACGTTGTAGTTTCTCTGGCGTGATCACTGACTGGGGCGACGGAGAACGACAATTGACCAACACAATCAGCGTGCTGGTCGGCGAGAACAACGGGGCTTACCCCTCGGGGAACTCGCTGCTCGTTCGCGGCGCCAGTGAAACCGTGCTGATCGATCCGTCGACGACCGTGGTGGCCAGGGGCGGCGCACCTGTCGCGATCGATGCCGTCATCAACTCCCATAGCCACGAAGACCACATGTGCGGCAACGGGTTTTTTGCGGACTCGCGTCTCCACATCCATGAAGCCGACTTGGTCGGAGCGCAGAGCATCGACGGGCTCATGGAGGTCTACGGGTTGACCGGCGAAGCCCGTGACATGTTCTCGGCGCTGGTCCTCGACGAGTTCCACTACACGCCCCGGCCCGACGCTCAGGGCTTCACCGACGGCCACATGTTTGACCTCGGTGGCGGCACAAAAATCGAGGCGGTGCACCTGCCGGGCCACACACGGGGCCACAGCGGCTTCCGGATGGATGGCGTGTTCTTCCTCTCTGACATCGACCTCACCGGCTTCGGCCCGTACTACGGCGACGTGTGGAGCGACCTCGAAGACTTCGAGGCCAGCCTCGCCAAGGTGCGCGACGAGGAAGCCGACTACTACGTCACGTTCCATCACAAGGGCGTGATCGAAGGACGCGAGACGTTCGTCGAGATGGTCGACGCCTTCACCGCAGTGATCGGCCGCCGTCACGACGCGATGCTCGACTTCCTCGCCGAACCGCAAACGATCGACGACATGCGGGCGCACCGCTTTATCTATCGTCCGCATGTCGAGCACTCGTTTGCCGACTCGGTTGAAACGCGCAGCGCCGAAATGCACGTGGCCCGGATGCTTCAACGGGGCGAAGCCATAGAGGTCGAGCCCGGTCGGTACCAAACACGCTGACCCGATTTCACACGGGGATCAAAGTACGGCTGTCGCTCGCTGCTACTTGGCCAACAGGTCCCGGCAAACCTGGTCCCACAAACGGGTCGTGAGTGCCAACGATTCCACGTCGATGCGTTCGTTATGGCCGTGGAATCGGGATCCGAACTCGCTGGAGTCAAGCGACGGGCTGAGCAGTCCGGCGCCGTAAGCCACGGCACCCATCTCGCGGTAGATCCGCGAATCGGTGAATCCCACAATCATCTGCGGCGTCAGCGTGGCGGTCGGGAACGGCACATTGATCGCTCGGTGCAGCGCATCCCACAGCGGCGTGTCGGTCCGGCTCATCGATGATTCGTCGTTCATGATCGGTTCGATCTCGACATGATCAGCGAGGTCACCGAGCGCCTGACGCAGGTGCGCCGCGACCTCGTCGGCTCCGTCACCCGGCAGCGTGCGTACATCGACTTCAATGACCACGGTGTCGGGCACCACGTTCGTCTTCATCAACCCGCCATCGAGCAAATTCGGTGAGAACGTGGTGTGCGTGCAGGCATGGAGATACGCAGCGAGCTTCGGGACCGGCAGGTCGTCGAGGAAGCCGTCGATTTTCGATTCGTCGAGGAGTGCGTCAGCCCACTCTGGCGTGAGGCCGAGCGTGTCGACTCGCGTCCGCCACAGCTCAGTGAATCGGGGCTTCGATCGGTAATCGGCCAGCCGTTGGACAACCCCGGCTGCTTTGACCAAGGCATTGTCACCGCGGAACGGCGTCGAGCCGTGGCCCGGTGTACCGCGCACCGTGAGCCGGCGCCAGGCGACGCCCTTTTCAGCGACATTCACGCTGACGAACGGCGACTCGGCCGGCCCGGAATGGATGCCACCATTCTCGGTCAGCACATAGTCGGCACGCATCGAATCGGCGTGGTTGTCAGCCACCCAGCGGGCACCATGTGCGCTCCCGGCTTCCTCATCAGCCACGCCGAAGTAGATGAGGTCGCCCGACGGCTTGAAGCGACCGGCCGCAGCGTCGTCGGCTAAGTGGCGGAAGGCGACAGCCATCGACGCCGTGAGATTGAGCATGTCGACGGCACCGCGACCCCACACCTCGTCGACGCCATCGGGCGACGTGATCAACTCGCCACCGAACGGGTCGTTGTCCCAGCCATCACGATTCACCGGCACGACGTCGGTGTGACCCATCAGGCAGAGGCTGGGAGCGTTTGGGTCGGAGCCTTCGATGCGGCCGATGATCGACATCCGGTCCGCGCTCGGCCCGAACCGCTCGACGACCACGCCGGGCCCTTCGATCACACCCTGGAGGACATCGGCGTTGCGAGTCTCATGGCCCGATTCAGCAGTCCCGTCGTTGACACACTCGTTACGAATCAGCGTCTGCAACAGCGCAACGGTGTTGGCGGTCAGCGGGTCGAGTTCGCGATCATCCATTCCCCAACTCTCGCAGAGGACGACCTGGTGCCTGGCACCAGGTCGTCTGTGTCGTCTGTGTCGTCTGTGTCGTC